>CXWJ01007249.1_pt1 | contig 18542 bp, 18 predicted proteins | sample 590841 | NCBI WGS metagenome assembly CXWJ01 (sample SAMEA3498367, study PRJEB10139) | wastewater metagenome | biome: wastewater treatment plant; material: activated sludge | place: Austria | collected 2015-01-21 | reverse complement strand
TTTCTTGCGCTGGTATTCGGAGTGCCGCTGCTGGGCTATGTTTGTATCGCGCTCGATATCCGTGCCTATTTGCGCTCGCTTCGACGAGCCTTGGTGCTGGTGAGCAATTATCGTCCGGAACTGCCTCAATGGACGCGGAAAGAAACGCCGCGGTGCGTCCTAGCTTTGGGCCTGACGCTCCCCTGCACAACGGAAGATATACTGGCGGCTTATCGCGAGAAAGTAAAACTGCTCCACCCGGACCGGGGCGGAGATCGACGCGAGTTCTTGCGCTTGCAGACTCACTTTGAGCAAGCAATGGCGCTGGTGGAAGGGCGGTAGCCTTCTTGTTCGCTTACGCTTGTTTCGCGCCCGGCTTGCCAGCTTCGACCACAAAACTAGCCCGCGTTTTAATGGGGGCGCCAGGCTTAGTGACTTCTTCTACCACGCGGTAATCGCTCTGCCACTTTTTGGGTGTGACCGTACAACGGACGTAGCCACGTTCGGAGTTGAAGAATTGCACACATGGATTCTCTCGCGCCAAATCTTGCCAGTAATCGCGACGCTGTTCGCCATTTCCGCTGCTGGAGATGCTGGTCCCAACGAACTCTGTGGCAATCACCGGAGTCTCCGGTTGGCGATCGTCAACGCGCAAATTGTTGACCCAATTCGAATGGATATCGCCCGTAAGAACGACCGGATTAGATATCTCGCGTGCCCGCAGAAACTCAAACAACTGCAGGCGGTCGCGCGCATAACCGGACCATTTCTCCATCGGGTAGCCATGCTCATCGTCGGACCGGGAATGGATCATGGCCATCAAAACCTGCTGGGCTAAGACGTTCCAGCGCGCATTGGATTCTAACAGCGATTCTTGAAGCCAATCCAACTGCCGCTTTCCGAGAATCGTGTTGCGGGCCGACAGCACGGACTTGTCGATCTCATGCCGTTTACCGCCACCGGGTTGGCGAGTGCGATATTGACGCGTATCGAGTATCTGAAATTCGGCAAGTTGTCCAAATGATGCGTTACGGTAAAGCTGCAACTGCGTTCCGCGGGGAAGCGAACTACGACGGAGCGGCATCATTTCGTAGTAGGCTTGGTAAGCATTGGCGCGTCGTAGCAGGAATTTGGCCGGATTATTAGGTTCGCGCGGGGAAGCATCGTTGGCATAGTCGTTCGCCACTTCGTGGTCGTCCCAAGTCACATGCCACGGGCAAGCGGCGTGCATCGCCTGCAGCGCTGGATCGGTTTTGTACTGGGCATATCGAATTCGGTAGTCGTCCAGCGAGAAGATTTCGCTCCCGGCGTGCTTGCGAACCAGATTATCCCGGCCCGCAGTTTCGTAGATGTAATCACCTAAATGGAACACCAGGTCCAGATCGTCCTCGGCCATGTGTTCGTAGGCAGTGTAAAGGCCCGTTTCGTAGTGCTGGCACGAGGCGAAGGCGAATTTTAGTTGGGTTGGCTTAGATTCTTTCGTCGGAAACGTTCGGGTGCGTCCGACAGGGCTGTCCGCGTCACCGGCACGAAAGCGATACCAGTACCAGCGATCAGACGCTAAACCATCCAGCTCCACGTGAACGGAATGGGCGAGTCGCGGTATCGCTGTCGTCGTTCCGCGGCGCACGATTTTGCGCATCGCGTCGTCCTCGGCGACTTCCCAAACAACATCAACGCTCTCCCGTTGCAGTCCGCCATCTGGTTCAAGTGGTTTAGGCGCCAGGCGCGTCCAAAGAACGAAGCCGCTTTCGTTGGGATCGCCGGAGGCAACCCCCAGGCTAAATGGATTATTGTCAAAGTGCGCGTTCTGAGTGGCCGCTGCAGATCGTTGTCCCAGCCACGGTATCGACGAAAGACTGGCGGCGTAGGCAAGAAAGAACCGCCGACTCACGCCCCCTTCGTGTTGAATCCCATCGCCAAGGGTAGATAGATCAAGCATGTCGGTGGTCCTCAACGCGGAAATCGGATTCGTAGGATAACAAAATTGCGAACGAGTCACCGTCCGTCGGCATCGCAGCTTAGCTAGCATCTCGAGGTTTAAATGAAGCTCGCATTCAATCTCGCTGAAAACTGGGTCGAAAGGCGGAAACTATAGCCAGTGACCGAGCTTGGAAACCGCCCGCTTTTTTCTTCCACGCCGCGGCGATAGCTGATCTTGGCGGGTAGGACGTTGGCGAGTACGATCCCCTGCCCCGCACCTCCTACCACAGCCTCGATAAAAGCAATCATAAGCAGGTCCTTTGCCAGGATACCATCTCTATGAATGAACATACGACGACGCTGGGACAATTGGCGGAATTAGTCTGCGGCCAACTGCGCGGAGACCCGACCACACCGATCCGCGGGGCCGCCGTATTGGGCGAGGTACAGCCTGCCGAGATCACGTTTATCGACCAACCGGAACGCGTCAAGCAACTGGCGGCCACTCAGGCGACGGCAGTTGTGCTTACAGAAAAAATTCCTTGCAATTGGCCGGCTGCGATCATTGTGGCAGATGTCCACGCGGCGTTTTCGAAAATTGTTACTCACTTCCGGCCGGTGCGGGAAAGATACCCTATCGGTATCAGCCCGCGGGCCATCGTGAGTAAGTCGGCTCGGCTGGGCCAAGGCGTTAACATTCATCCCGGCGTGACGATTGGCGACGAGTGCTACATTGGCGACGGTGCAACGATTCTACCAGGTGCGCAAATTCTGGCAGGCTGCACGATCGGTTGCGATGTTTTGATCGGGCCCGGCGTTGTGCTGTACGAAAACACGGTGGTGGGCGATCGTTCGATCATCCACGGCGGCGCGGTTTTGGGAGCGCATGGCTTCGGATTTGTTCACGTGAACGGTCGCCACATGCCGGCCGCGCAATTAGGCTATGTCCGCATTGGGAGTGATGTGGAAATTGGGGCCGCCTCGACTATTGATGGCGGCACGTATGGCGCCACCTCGATCGGCGACGGCACGAAAATTGATAACATGGTTCAAATTGCCCACAACTGCCGCATCGGCCGGCATAATTTGATTTGTTCGCAAGTTGGTATCGCCGGCAGCACGACGACGGGTGACTACGTCGTGATGGGGGGCCAAGCAGGCGTTCGAGATCACGTCCACATCGGCGCCGGTGCAACGCTGGGGGCGATGGCCGGCATCACCAACGACGTCCCAGAAAAAACCACCATGTTAGGCATTCCGGCCACGCCGGAACGAGAGCAGAAACTAAAGCTGGCGGCCCTCGCCAAACTACCGGAAATGCGCAAAGAATTTAAAGCCCTATGCCGGACAATTGCTGATTTAGAAAAACTTGTTTCTGCAAATGGTGGCACGTCACGACCGTCGGACAAAGCGGCTTGAGATGCGCATTTTGGATCCACTGATGATGGGTAACGAAATAACTACCTCAGGAAAGATTGTTGGAGATCGGCGAGTCGGTTTACTCGCCGCGTGGGGCCGGTTTCCTGTGCTAGTAGCTGAAGCGCTGCGTCGGCAAGGTTACCACGTAAGTTGTCTTGGCGTCGCCGATATGGCAGATCCCCAGTTGCGAGAAATCTGCCAGGATTTTGAATGGCTTGGCTGGGCAAAGTTAGGTGGGGCCATTCGATACTTCCGTCGCTGTGGAATTCGAGAGGCCACGATGGCCGGCAAGTTCCATAAAACGCTGATTTACCAGCCGCGCGTATGGCTGCGCCACTTCCCCGATTGGCGATTCATTCAGACGTTTTACCGCTACTTCATTACGCACGAGCGGGACAACAAAGACGATACGTTGTTGGGAGCGCTGGTCGATGCATTTGCGGCGGACGGCATCGTGTTTCATCCTGCGACTGATTTTGCGCCGGAGTTACTCGTGAAATCTGGTCAAATAGCCGGACGGCCACCCTCGGCCAATCAGCACAAAGACATCGAATTCGGCTGGGATATTGCCAAGCAAATGGGGGGGTTGGATATCGGCCAGAGTATTTGCGTCAAAGACCAGGCCGTTCTAGCGGTTGAGGCCGTAGAAGGCACCGATGCCTGCATCTTGCGGGCGGGCGATTTGTGCAAACAGGGTGGTTTTACGATCGTGAAAGTTGCTAAACCGCAACAAGATATGCGGTTTGACGTGCCCACAGTCGGGGTCCGGACGCTGCGCACGATGGTGTCTGCCGGCGCAAAAGTTCTGGCCATTGAAGGTAACCGGACCATTCTTTTGGACGACGACGAATTTCGACAGTTCGCCGAGTATCATAAACTGTCCGTCGTGGCTCTGACCGAGCGACCTGCGATGGGTGCCGCGGCGTAGTTGATATGCCAGACTAGCTGACGCTTGGTCCGCTGGCTCTCGCACGCCCGTTCCAAGCCGTCCTTATCCCTCATTTTCGGTCACCCAACTGGCCAAATTTGCTTGTTGAAATCAGGCCACTACTTGTGCTAGGGTTGGACCGTCTCCCTTCTGTGCTTCTAACGATAACGACCATCAGGTGCGCAAAACTAGGTGGGGGAATTTTCCGCATTTAATGCCTGACACCGGCGACCCCTCCTGGCGACCGAAGGTGCGCAAAATTAGGTGGGGGAGTTTTGCGCACCTTCACGAAAACGCCGAGAATTAGTGCCCATGCCCAGGGGGAGGGAATTTTGCGCACCTTGACATATGTCGAGTAGCGGCCAGCCAAGACTAAAGAGGGGGGAAGAGCGAGACGTGCGGAAATTGAGTGGGTAGGGTGCGTAAAAAGACATCTGCCGGGATAACGCAGAATTTGGCCAGCAAGATGGAAGTGTCGAACGCCTTAGACGAGATATCAATGGGCAGCTGGTGGTGCCGCGCCTTATGGTGGGGTTGTTATTCTCTAGCGTGGATGGTGACATTGTCCTTGGGTATTGTGGCGGCGGAACGCATCTTCAATCATGATGGTACCCATTTACTAACCTGGCTCAACGCGTTCACTCGGTACGTCTACCTGCCCGCCTATGGGTGCTTAGCTTGGGCCGCGTGGCAACGACGATGGCTATTAGCGATTGCATGCTGCTTGGTCGTTTCTTGCCATTTGTTTTGGATGGCGCCGGATTTCTTGCGTGATAATCGTTTCGATTTGCCGCCAGGAACGGCTGCCAGTTCGCAACCTTCGGAAACGGTTCGGATTTTTTTCGCCAACGTCGCAGGTGGCAACCAGGAATTCGATGCCATGCTCCAGGAGATCGCTGATGCAAACCCCGATGTGATCGTGTTGGCTGAATACAATTGGCAGTGGCATAGGGTGTTTCGCGAGTCAGCGATCATCGCATCGTATGAGTTTGGTCCAGGACACTTCAAACCGCCCAATGGTTCCGCAGCCCTGTTTTCAAAAATCCCTCCCGTCAAAGAACAGTTGGAATGGATCGAAGGCCGTGGGATCGAAATTTCTGAATTGCCCGTCGGCGAATACATATTGCGAATCGTCGGACTCCATGCGCCACGTCCCATGGATGGTCCCGCGTACAACTACGAAGGATATTGGGGCGCTGCCTTGCCGTTATTGAAAAATCTGTCCGGGCCGACCGTGATCGTTGGAGATTTTAATGCGACCGAGCATTCGCTCGTGTATCGGCAATTGAAGGATTACGGATATCGCTCCGCCCACGAAGACCGCCAGCGCGGTTATGCGACGACGTGGCCGAACGGTAAGTTCCTTCTCCCATCCATACGCATCGACCAAGCAATGCTTTCGCCCGAAATGGAGTGTTTGGATATCGCCGAGGGAGTCGGGAAGGGATCAGATCACAAGCCACTAATTTTAGATGTGCGTATCCGTGGCCAGGTTTCAAGAGCATCAATTTCTGCAGCTAGCGGTGGTAGCTGAGGGGTTTTTCAACACCCAACGTCGAAATCTCGGATTTGCTTTCCCGGCATGCGGGCTGGAGCTGGCTGGCCACCTCGGCGCCCGAAAGCACCTAACATATTTAGGTGTATGTGTTTATGGAAAACCAAGTGTTCAGGCTGTCGCCCTCAGATTCGGAAGTAGCGACAAAAATCTCCTTCAAATCACAGATTTCCTGTCTTTTGCGTCTCCTTTTATTGAGCAATTCAGCGAGGTGGCTACAATGGGGGTTGAGGTTTGATTTTCGCGCAGTGAGGCGCTGCGCGTAGTCTAAGTATCGACGTAATGGCACCCTTGGGATGGGACGCTAGTGAGACGAATCACGTTTGGATTTGCATTGCGACACATTGCGTGTCGAGCGTGACTTCGTTCTCTCGTCAATGAGTAGTCCCACGGCGAATGATTCGACGGGTGGGGCTCACGATAGTCCGAACAGAGAAGATATGGCTCACGCATCCGTAGCACCCTCCATTGAGAGTCTTCTAAAGTTGGCTCCCGAAGATCCGGAGAGCTGGGTTCTGGGTTCAAATCCCAAAGTCAATCGCATTGCGCGTCACGTGGAACGGGCCGCCGATGTTGAATGCACCGTATTGGTAAGCGGTGAGACTGGCACCGGCAAAGAACTTTGGGCACGATTGCTTCATCGGTTAGGCCCACGACATTCGCGGCCGTTCGTACCCGTGAATTGCGCTGCGCTAACCGCCACGCTTGCCGAAAGTCAATTATTCGGCCACGAGAAAGGCGCGTTCACCGGTGCTGCTGGTCGAAGCCTAGGCGTGTTCCGCGCTGCCGAAGGAGGCATCGTGTTCCTGGACGAAATCGGCGAGATGCCGATGGAGTTGCAACCGAAGCTGCTGCGCGTCTTGCAGCAACACGAAGTGACGCCCGTCGGTTCGTCGATGCCGGTGCGCGTGGATGTACAAGTTGTGGCCGCGACAAATCGCGATCTCGAGTTGGAAGTGGTCGAAGGTCGGTTCCGCGAAGATCTTTATTATCGGCTCAACATGGTGGAGTTCCATGTGCCGCCGCTGCGCCACCGCATCGACGATATTCCACACTTCGTAGACTATTTTTCGCGAAAGTTTGCGGCCCGGTATCAACGCCCGCTTTGGAAGCCGAATAATGAGACCTTGCAACAGTTTTGCGAGTATCATTGGCCCGGCAACATTCGCCAATTGGGTAACGTGATTGAGCAGGCTTATGTGCTCGATTGCGAGCCGCGGTTGCCAGACCGGCCACATAACCGCCGGATTGCCGAAGCGGCGCTCCCCATCATGGATTTAGTGCAACTGCGTCGCATTGCGGTGCAGCAAGCGCTGCGTGCGTCACAGGGCCACAAAGGCCGCGCGGCCAGGCTCCTGGGTGTACATCCAAATACGATGACACGTTTGCTGCAGCAGATTCGCGGCGAGGAGAAAGCGGATGCGGATGCCAGCGACTCAGTATGAGCTTCGCCTGACCGCAAATCCTCCTCACCGGGCAATCCGGGACTCGGTCTTCCGGAAAAGGCCGCTCACGTTCCCGAGAAGTCGACTGTGACATTGGCGGCAGCTCAAGTTGCGTTTGCTACCCCTGACGGCTACGATACCTCTAGCGGGCCCCCCGCAGGGAATCTTTGCCGTGAAACAGCACATCGTCGGCTCGTACGAAATGGGTGCGTTGATAGGGACCGGTACGGTCGGCCTTGCCTACCGGGCGCGTCATCGCGAAACCGGCCAGCAGGCAGTTGTCAAGCTGCTTCAAGTGGAGACGGCCCAGGTGCCCGACATACAACGGCGCTTCGTCCGTGAAGTGGCTATTGCCGAAAAGCTACACCACCCAAATATTGTGCGGCATTACGACTGCGGCCTGCACGAAGACCAAATCTATTTCGCGATGGAGCTGGTCGATAGCGGCACGCTCAAAGAAGTGCTAAAACGCCGCGGCCCGCTACCCTGGCGTGAAGCGGTGGGGATAGCGATTCAAATTTGTGCGGCGCTCGATCATGCCCACCAGTTCGACATCATCCATCGCGATTTGAAGCCGGCCAACCTGTTTCTAGCGGGCGATGGATCCGTCAAAGTGGGAGATTTTGGGCTTGCCCGCGACCTGAACCGTTCGCGTTTGACGATGGAAGGCCAGACGGTGGGCACCTGTCGGTACATGGCGCCAGAGCAAATCGCAGGCGAAGCCGATCTTACAGGCGCTGCCGATCTCTATGCACTCGGTTGCGTACTGTTCGAGATGCTGGTAGGTCGGCCACCGCTGGATGGCAGGACTGTCATCGAGATTTTCGAAGCCCATCTTTATGAGCAACCGGCCTCCCCCATAGATTTTGTGAGCGAATGCCCGCGCGATCTGGCCGATTTGGTGCTGCGTCTGTTGGCGAAAGAGCCGGAAGAGCGGCCACAAGGTGCGATTGAAGTGCAGCAGGCGCTAACCGACATCCTGCATGGCCGGCCAATGAAACTTACGGTACGGGAAAAGAAGCAGGCCGAAATTCCCCGCACGCCACAGCTTGATACTCATTCCGGTCAACCGAATTCGATCGAGCAACTCCAAACTGAAGATAGATTGCCCCCGTCATTCCTTGCGAAAGTTGCCTCGTGGCTCTCCGCTTGGCGACGGCTATAGCGCTAGCAGCAATCGTAGTGATCTGAATGCCGTCACTCAATTTTCCCTCTCAATTCCTCTCGGGCTTTCTCGCGCAGATCCTCGCTTGTCCAACCGTGGCGTTCGGCGTCGAGCAACAGCCGCTTTTGCAGATGGTGTGGCAGGCGCGCGACGGCCACATGGGCCGACCAGGAGAGCGCAGCGCGGCGGTTTTCGATCGGTACCCGGCGGGCGACTGAGGCGTAGCGGTTGAGCATCTCCGTTGAAAGCGTCCCTTCACACATTTGGGAGAAGAGTTCGCCAAAACTGTCTTCGCCGGCATTGAGCAAATCGCCAATCCACCAGGGTCCAGCGCGCTGGCACCGNNGCGCGAACTGCAACGGTCCCTTCCACGCGCTGAGGTCCGGTTTGCCAGAGATCCTTACGCCCACGGAGGTAAAATGAAATGGGCCGAGTGAGATTTTGGGAGGCATCAAATCTGCCGATGAAGGTGAAAGGTAATAGCCGAAGATAGGCAAGTCGACAAGTTTTCTGGCTCTGGCCCCCTCGACCCTTGTCTCTCGCTTCCTTTTCTAGAGGTATAGTATTAAAAGTATGACTCAACCGGCAACTTCACTGACGCCCTGGGGCCAGTTTCCCGCAACACGTCTGCGCAGGCTGAGGCGCTACGATTGGTCCCGGCGGCTACTAGCTGAGAGTCGGCTGACGGTGGACGACCTGATTTGGCCGCTATTTGTGCATGAGGGAACACAGCGGCGAGAAACGATCACTTCTATGCCCGGGGTGGAACGACTATCCATCGATCTACTCGTTGTTACAGTTGGCACAGCAGTCGATCTAGGGATTCCAGCGGTCGCCCTCTTCCCCGTGATCGACTCGGCGAAAAAGACGCCGGAAGCGGTCGAAGCAGTCAATCCGGACAATCTCATCTGCCGGGCCGTACGGGCCGTCAAGCAAGTGCATGGCGACGCAATCGGCGTGATCTGCGACGTCGCACTCGATCCCTACACCAGCCATGGCCACGATGGCCTAATCCGCGACGGCTACGTGGTGAACGACGAAACGGTCACCCTACTCTGCCGACAAGCAATCGTGCAGGCCCAAGCCGGCTGCGACGTGATCGCCCCTTCCGACATGATGGATGGCCGGGTGGGAGCTATTCGAAAGGCGCTCGATGAGGCGGGTTTCGACCGAGTCAGCATTCTGGCCTATGCTGCAAAGTATGCATCCGCATTTTATGGCCCGTTTCGGGATGCCCTTGGCTCGGCTGCCAGTTTAGGCGTCGGCGATAAACGCACGTATCAAATGAACCCCGCCAACACGGATGAAGCACTGCGGGAAGTCGCCCTCGACTTGGCGGAGGGGGCCGATATGGTGATGGTCAAGCCTGGGCTCCCCTACCTAGACATTGTGCGACGTGTCAAAGAAGCGTTCACCGTGCCAACTTTCGCGTATCAGGTCAGCGGTGAATACGCAATGCTATGCGCCGCGGCACAGAACGGCTGGCTCGATCGCGACAAAGCGATGCTCGAAAGTCTGCTGGCGTTTAAGCGGGCCGGGGCCGACGCCATTCTCACTTATTTTGCGCGAGATGTAGCGCGAATTCTCAAGTCGTAACTTGCAAGCAGACGAGTTATTATCGGCTGCAAGTGTGTCCTCGTTGATTTGCCGACAGAAATTGTTCTGTCATTTCTTGTCATTTTTTCGCAGCTTTTCCATTCATTTTCTCCGTGAATTAGTGAGGGTTCACCATACTGGTGATCGTCTCCCTATCCTATTGCTATACAGAGACTTACGACTTCACTTGGGATAATGCTTCCTCATATTTGTGAACCACATTTCCCGCCTCTAAACCACACTGGTTTTCGTTTCTGAGACGCAACTTCTTTAGGCGTCACTTGTTGCGAAGCAATCTGACTTTTTTCTTTGCGATCGGCACAACAATCGCCTTTATGCCCGCCGGACTATAGCGCCGGTCGCAGTGGGCGGTCAGTGTGCGCCGAGAGTGTGGATGTTCGCACGCTCAGTGGTTGTTCGGAATGGACTTCCAAAGGAAAGGACATGCATCATGAGTCATAAGCAGCAGTACGAGGCATCTGACGTGGACTACGGGACAACCAACTTCCGTCAGTTTGAACGGTTTGATTCCTCGAAGCGGCAACGCCCTACGATGGGCCGCAACCGTGGCAAGGCTCCACAATCATTTAACGGAATTCATCGTCGACGCAAGCGTAAGATGGCTTGGTAGTGCCGGAAGGATCGTTCCCTGCTCCTCTGCCAGGTTTTAGTGCATTGCTGCGCGTTGCGATTATTGGTTATGCGCCAGCTTGACTAGGCAGATATTGCGTGGGTGATGAGTGATGGTTTGAAGCTAGCGTACAGAAATCTAAAGAATGGGATTGTGGGTCTCGACTGCAACAGAGATGGCAATCGACGGATGATCGCGTTCGGTAGCTGGGAGGCATTTCGGCGTTGTTTGTTGTTAGGTGAATTGCGTAATGGTGACGATTGGCAACTGAGACGGTCGACATAGGTACTGGTATGGGCAGCCGTGATTGCGCAAGAGCTGAGATGACTATTGATGGGCCATTTTCATGAATGAATTGCAAGCGAGTTTACCGGTGACGTTGGCGTCGCCGGACTCCGGCGCAACGACATCGCGACGGGCACCACCAGTATTGCACACTTGCTTGGTGGTTTCGATGTCGGCACGGCGAGCACAGTTGTTGGTAAGGGCAGCTCACGAAGAGCACTGGTCGACAATCGTATGCACGAACACAGACGACGCGTTGCGCCAATCGGTGCGACAACGGGTACATTTTGCTCTTGTGGATCTGCAGACTGCTGCACCAGGCCAAGAAGAAAAGCTACTACGCGTGCTGGTAGAACAACTGGCCGCTCGCAATGGGCCGCTCCTGGCGGTCTGTGGAAAACCGGACGACACAACGGGAGAAGTTTGGTCGCGGCAGTTGGGGGTATGGATGTACCTGCCCGGGGTCGATAGCCAGACCGACATTGCGCTTTTGTGCGGGGAAGCACGAAACATTTTACAGAAATTGGGTAGTCACACGAGCCCCGCTATGACCTGAAGTAGATATTGAGTCGCGTGCGAAGCGCCAGATAAAGTTGAAAATTTGACGAGACAAGGGCATTGTGCCACTGCAACCAATCGTCGGCGAGACGGTTAACCGTCACTGAAGCCGTTTTACATAGACCGTTTTACATAGACTACGAGGGATTACCTGGACAACTGGAAAGGGTCAAACCATGTGTCCTGCATTGCCGAATGATTTGGAGCTGTTTGAGGGGGACGAGGAAATCTCGGGGCGAGGAGGTGCCGCCCGTCCAGAGCGTCTTCGTCAACATAAGATCAGCCGTCGCGCAAAGATGCAAGCACGGCGTAGCCGGTCGAACGAAATGGCGAAACGGGGAATCCATCAACGCCGATCCAAGCGAACCGCTTGGTAGCAAAGTGGTGGAGCAACCATGACGAAAAGGAAGAAGAACGCGCTAGGCCAGGCGCACGGATTGAGCGGGCATTTTACTTATTAAATCTTTCGGGCCTACCGCGTCCGTCGCGGCAGCGAATTGAAACAGAATTGATATCACTGAAAATGAAAAGGACCGCAACCATGCTGTGGCAGCAACTGAAGACTTTGTCTGTTCTCTTGACACTAGTTATCTGCGTACAGGCAGGCCTAGTGAACGACTATTGCTCCGCGTCAATAATTACGGGGCCGGCGACGCCGATTTCCAGTTTGATCGCCAATAACGGAACTGTTGCATCCGGCGACAAGCTATTTTCTGATTTTACCTACTTATTTACGGGCGATATGCCTGCACCGGCGAACGTGAATGTTGTTCCGATCACCGACGATTTAGGTAACTATGGTATCCAGTTTCAGGGTGCGTTCTTGGATTTGCCGTCCACCCAAGGGGGATCCGATGCCAAGATTACATACAAAGTGACCGTGACGGATCCGAATTTCTTGATCTCCGATGCTCACATGGTTGGGAACCCAAACCTTCTTGGGCAATTCGGCTCAATTAGTGTTACGGAGACATTCCTGCCGTTGGGAGCGAATGGCGAATACACAATGGAGATTTTCGATGACGAAAGCCTGCCACAGCCTCAACTGACCGATGTTACGTTCTTCAATCCCAAAGTGAAAACATTGAACGTGCAAAAAGATATTCTAGCTTACGCTGCACCTGGAAGCCAAACCGCTACCCTTTCGTGGATCGATCAATCCTTCTCACAGATGCGGAACGAGATTCCTGAACCGGCCACCATGGTGATTTCGCTGCTTGGCATGGTGGGACTTATCGGGTACGTGCGACGACGAGAGCAATCTTAAGCTGTTTCAAATGACAGAATCTCGGCCTTGCACAGGCCGCCAAAACCAACACGACCCCGGCATGCATGGTATGCACGGGGTCGTGTATTTTTTTGTTGCCTGAATTGACCTGCAACGATCAAAACATTCTGTCAGCCTGACTACTTCGTGGCGGAGTCGCCGACGTTTGCCTTCGAAAGGCGCTGCGCGGCCTTCCGCACCAGAATACGTGTGGAACCTGCGGCGGAAGTTTCCCTGCCCGCGACGAACGCTCGGACTATGTACGCGCCTGCGGCGGTGGAAGTTGCCCCTAAGCTCAGTCGTATCTTTCCCCTGTCAACGGAAATTTTTTTTTGTGCGAGGGGTACGGCCGCTGAATCGCCTGCCGACACCAACTCCACCCAACAGTCGCCGGCCATCTCGGTCTGAAGAGCGATGTTTATCGGCTCTCCCGCCGTAACTTCCGCAGGAGCAAACACCTCCAACTTTCCAGGTCGGCGCCAACGCAGCAGTGGATCACCCAGCAAGTGGTACATTGCTACGTGCTCATGTCGCTCCGCCGACAAATCAACCGGCGGTGGGCTGATGCCTTGGGCAATGGCGTCGAGCGATGTGCGTAACACCGCATTTGTAGCCGGCGTTTGCAGCGTACGTGCTTTGGCAAGACGCAGAATCTCACCTAATTCTGCCGGACAATCATTAAATCCGGCGCGTAACAGCTCGTAACCCAACACCGTGTTGCCGTAAGGCATCGTAACGCGCGTAGCGGCAATGACCGCAACGGGGCCGCCCGAGTCGATTAACAACTCCTCAGCCAGACAATCGCGGTGGGCATCAAAAGCGCCCGTGTAACAAGCGATTAACACGGCCAGCGGACTCTGCGCACCGCAGCGGAGTTTAGGAACATCTCCAACAGACAGAATCGGTTCCTCGCCTCGCGAAGTGCGGACGTGGTCGAGTTCCAGAGGGAGTCCATGACCCAAATAAACCCACGCCAAGCTTCCTGCCTTAAACTGCGCACAGATATGGGCTTTGAAATGGCCGGCTGGCGGATATGGAGGACTGGATGGGCTAGCCATCGTCTGGCTAACAAGATAGCACTCGGGTACGGTGGCATGGATGACTTGCCGGCCAGCCGCTTCGACTAGTGCATCCGCCAAAAGCCCGAATCCACCCACGCCCGCCACGATATTCAATTGGCGTTCCCAAGGGCCATGGTCCGTCCCTTGCTCGTAACGCAGAATCTTTTGCACCACGGTTGCAAGCTCGGCTGCGGAATCCGCCGGGATGCGACCAATGGCGAGGTTCGGTAAGCCGTCCGCGTCGGTATCAGCGTACGAGGCGTCGCTGGCAATCGTTGGCTCGGACGCCCATCGCTTATTGACTTGCGACGCAATGTAATTTGTCGGAATTGTAATTTTCGATGGAGCCGTTGAACTGTCAGGTCCGTTTGAGGGCACATCGCCAATCAGGACCAAGTATTTGAGTGCTCCGTCTTGCGCAACGCGGCGAATTGTCTCCTGCAATTGGGACGCCTTGAGCGGCACGTCAATTACAAGGATCCTGTGACCTTGTTCATGTCGGTGGGCCTCCCATGGCGTAAGTGCGGCACGAAATTCAGCCGGGCAAACCACAAGCGTATCGGGTGCAGCGGGAGCTGCGAGGAACAATAGGGGAATGAGTGGAAATATCATTATCGGCGGAGAAAGACAGAAAGGAGGGGGCGGGGATGGTAGCCGCATTGCGCGGTGAGCCACAAGGGCAGCCACGCCAAAAGCAACATGGCCCTCCATCCCGGCGTTTATCCGACGGCCTTGTAAATGGCCAGCGGATGCTTGCCACGTCCGCCTGGGCAAAGCTACACTAAGTCAAAAGGCTGCGGAAATCGCGGCACGCGGGCGTAACTCAGTGGTAGAGTGCTAGCTTCCCAAGCTGGATGTCGCGCGTTCGAATCGCGTCGCCCGCTCTAAGGAAAGTCTCGCTGAAGCGAGGATATTATATGTCTCGTGATAGTAGGCAGTGTGGCGTTTCCTAGTAGTCCAAAGCGTATCATATTTGGCCTGAGCAAACGGAACGCCACAATGCCCCTCGGCTACCGGACTTTATCTCCAAGAGCCGGAAACGTGAAACAGCGGGTGAATCCGTCGTCATCCTGTCGGAGCTGAGATATCTAACATTGGCTTGCATACCGACGAAGCGACTTTGAAACTAGCTCTTCACCTGCTGGCAAACTCATTGCCTAGGGCAGATTAGTTAATCATGAACAGTCTTTTCGCGATACGCGATTCCTTAGCTTAGCAATTTGTTCCGCCATGGCGCGTCGGCAGTCCATTAGCTTGGCAATCGTTTTTTCTCCATCAGCTTGCGCGTAATCGATCAGCACGCGCTCTGCGGCAATGAACTCTTCCGTCGCATCGGCCACTTCGTTAGCGATTTCTGGAGGGATGTTGGTGACTCCGTTGGCATCACCATGCAGCAAGTCGCCCGTTCGCACAACCAACCCTCCCACTCGAACTGGCCGCCCCACTTCGACAATTTGACTGTAGGCGTGGGAACAGATGGTAGAACCTGTGAATACGGGAAAGCCGATCGCCTGGACTTGCGCCAGATCTCGGCCGCCACCGGAGGTGATCAACCCCCGCGCGCCGAATGCTCGATAGACGCTACACATGACTTCGCCAAAAGTGGCACCCACTGCTGGGTCATCTAAGTCCTGAAAGACGACGACTGCGGGGCCATCCAGCGAAGAGATTTGCTGAAGTTGAGTCTCCAGGCTACCGTATGCGTCGCCACCCAACTGCGTGGAAGCGGAGCGAAAGGCGGCTGTAGTAGCCAATCCGACCATCGGCGGCATTTCGGGAAAAGCCGCTCGTATCCTACCATCCATGAAACCTTCCGTGTCAGGGCGAACGTTGAACAATTCGATGACATTGCAGATCGTGGGCGTGTCGTATTTGGCTAACTTCGCAAAGACCTCAGGGGGGAGGGTCATAGTTTTCGAACCATTCGGATGCTACGGTAAAGCTGGCCGCGCTGTCGCCAAGCGGTGCTAATCTCCTTTGAGTTTATGCGACTCGACGGTGCTAAACCAGACTATCTGGTGAGAGTCGAAAAGTTGGCAGCGTAACCAGCATCGCTTATAATCTCTGCTGGATATCGAGATTTTGTACGGATCGCCAACAATTTGAGGTTCCGTCAAATAGAAATTAGTGAGTTCGCGCATGATGAAATCGATGCTGGGGGCACTTGCCGTGCTTATGATGGCTTGGGCCTTTTCATGGGACGTCGTTTTGGCGGACGATACCGACGCCCAGATTCAAACATTGTTAAATGTGGAGAAGGGAGGCCTCGGTCAGGCCAAGGCAGTTCAGGCGTTGCGTGAACTGATGCAGCAGCCCGCGACAACACTGATTCCTATATTACAAGGAATCGACAAGGCAAATCCATTGGCGGCAAATTGGTTGCGAGGTGCGTTCGAAACGATCGCCGATCGTGATTTCAAAGCGGGAAACCCCTTGCCGAAAGATGAGTTAGAAAAGTTCGCGGTGGATCGGTCGCATGCCGCACAGTCGCGTCAATTGGCGTTCGATTGGCTGGTGCGAATCGATCCTAGCGCCACAAATCGGCTGGTTCCCGGGATGCTGGATGACCCGAGTACCGAATTTCGTCGCGCGGGAGTGCAGCGATTGATTGACCAGGCCGCCAAGGCGGACGAAGCGAAGGATGCCGCCAAGAGCAAAGAGCTGTACCAGAAGGCGTTTGGTGCGGCACTCGATCCAGATCAATTGAATCTGATATTCGATCAGCTTACCAAGTTAGGCGAGAAACCCGATTTGAAAAGCCAGTTGGGTTTGGTCACGGACTGGTGGTTAATCGCGCCTTTCGATCATCGTAAAGGGATTGGATTCGAGACAGCGTACCCACCTGAGGAGGAGATCGATCTGCAGAAGAAATACGTCGGCAAGGAAGCAGAGGTATCGTGGGTCAAGAAGGTATCTGATCAGCGCGACGGTCTAGTGAATCTCAACAAGCTTCTCGCGCCCCACAAAGGAGCGGTGGCTTATGCCTATTGTGAGTTCGAATCGGATCGGGCTCAGCCGGTTGAGATTCGCATGGGAACGCCAAATGGCTGGAAGCTCTGGATCAATGGGGAACCTGTTTTTTCCCACGAAGAATATCACCAACTAATGCAAATGGATCAGTATCGGACGCCCGTTGTATTTCAGGCGGGCACTAACAAGATCCTATTAAAGATTTGCCAGAACGAGCAAACCCAAGACTGGGCCCAGGTTTGGGAATTCATAGTGCGTGTCTGCGATTCGTCTGGAAAGGCAGTATTGCCGACGAGAGCCAATCAAGCTGAAGTCAACAAGGCCGCGCGGAATTAGCTCGACTGCAGAAAGTCAGCGGGCACCGATCATTGATCTACGAAACGGCGGAAAGGAAAGTCGATGAGATTTTTCGCTTCAATTCTTAGTTTGATTGTTTTGTCCGCAAGCTTACACGCCGATGACTGGCGACAGTTTCGCGGTAATGAAAGTTCCGGAGTAAGCTCAGAACCAAATTTGCCGGTCAAACTTGATCAGGCTGAGACGCTGCAATGGAGAACGTCGCTTCCTGGGCGTGGGCTTTCGGGGCCTGTCGTGGTCGGCGACCGCGTTTTTCTATCGGCGAGCAGCGGATACCGGGACAACCGCCTTCATTTGTTATGTTTCTCGGTGACCACGGGCAAGCAGCTGTGGGAGCGACAATTTCAAGCGACCGGTCGAGCTGTTTGTCACGAGGCGATGTGCATGGCCACACCTCAGCCTTGCAGCGATGGGGAGCGAATTTACGCTTACTTTTCCTGCAATGACGTGATCTGCGTCGATCTGGAGGGGAATCTGATTTGGTATCGGGGATTAGGCCTCGACTATCCAAATGCCAGTAGCTCGCTGGGGATGTCCTCTTCGCCAATTGTAGTTGACGGCACCCTCGTGCTGCAGCTAGATACGGACACGGAGGCATTTGTGGCCGGGTTGGACGCCCTGACGGGAGAGACTCGCTGGAAACTCGACCGAGAAAAATCAGCGATCTGGGCGTCCCCCGTGCTATTTCGCGCTGCAAGCGATTCACCGCCGGAGGTAATTCTCCACTCGAAAAAGTCGTTGCTTTCGATTGACCCAAAAACTGGGAAAGAGAACTGGCAAGTCCAACAGGGTTGCGCATCGATTGCTTCCACGACGGTAGCTGGAGATATGCTGCTAACACCAATCGGAGAATTGTCGGCACTTCGTCCGAAGGGCACGAAAGAGATCCCTGAAACGGTCTGGAAGGAGGCGAAACTTTCCCCTGACACACCGACGCCTGTGGCCTATAAAGACCGAGTTTACGTCCTCAAAGGCTCGGTCCTTACTTGTGCTGATTTGGCGACAGGCAAGGTCGATTGGCGGATGCGATTGGATTGCAAGGACGCCTATTCTTCTCCGCTAGCAGGAAATGACCATTTGTACCTGGTTGATGAGACTGGCGTTCTACAGACGATTCGGTTGGGCGCGACAAAAGGTGAAGTGGCAAGCCGTCTGGAACTAGGGGAAGCAATTATGGGAACCCCGGCGCTCGCGGGCGGTGCGCTCTACGTGCGCAGCGACAAGCATTTGTGGAAGTTTGTGGATGCGAACTGAATCCGCGCTGTCGGTGTGAGGGTGCAGCGATGTACCGTTTCGTTAAGATCTTTCTTGCCGGCGCTGCGTTCGCGTTGCTCTCGTCGTCGGCACTTGAAGCCGCTGGACCATTGCAGCCCTCCTCTCAACCAAACATAGTCCTGATCTTG
>CXWJ01013426.1_pt1 | contig 18577 bp, 10 predicted proteins | sample 590841 | NCBI WGS metagenome assembly CXWJ01 (sample SAMEA3498367, study PRJEB10139) | wastewater metagenome | biome: wastewater treatment plant; material: activated sludge | place: Austria | collected 2015-01-21 | reverse complement strand
GCTGACGTTGTAGTAGCGGGCGACGGTGTCGATGATCTGCTCCACGCTGATGCGCTCCGGCCGACGCAGACTGTCGGCCAGGGCCATATTGACCAGATCGAGGTCGATGGGCCGGCCGGTCAAATTGGCGTAGGCCACGACCTTGTTGAGCGCCCCCTCCAGCTCGCGTATGTTTTGGCGCGAGTTATGGGCGATGAACTCGATCACCTTATCGGGCACGTAGCAGTTCAACTCCTCGGCCTTGGCCAGCAGGATGGCCCGCCGCGTCTCTTCGTCGGGCGGCTGCACGTCGGCCGTCAGACCCCACTCGAAGCGCGACAGGAGGCGCTCCTCCAGCGTCGCCAATGACTTGGGCGGCCGGTCGCTGGAGATGATGACCTGTTTGCCGTGGCTATGCAGGTCGTTGAAGGTGTGGAAAAACTCGTCCTGCGTGCCCTCTTTGCCGGCGATGAACTGGATGTCGTCGATGAGCAGCACGTCGACGGTGCGGTAGCGCTCGCGGAAATCGGGCGTCGTCTTGGTGCGGATGGCCATGACCAGGTCGTTGGTGAAGGTCTCGGCCGAAATGTAGCGCACGTTGTAGCCGTCCTGGCGGCAGCGGTGGCCGATGGCGTGGAGTAGATGGGTCTTGCCCAGCCCGACGCCGCCGTAGATGAACAGCGGGTTGTAGGTCTGGCCGGGGTTCTCGGCCACCGACAGGGCGGCGGCGTGGGCCAGCCGGTTGTTGGGGCCGACGATGAAGGTCGAAAAGGTGTTGCGGCGGTTGAGGGCCGGTTCTTCGGTCGTCGGGTCGGCCTCGCGGCGGGCGTGGCCGTTCGGATAGCCGTTGGTCGCCGGGGCGGGGGCGGGCAGCATCTCGGCCCGGCCGTTGCCGCTGACCATCGCCAGATTGGGGGCGATGATCTCATCGGACCAGACGACGAAGCGCACCGTGACGCGGCGGCCGATTACATTCGACAAAGTGCGAGCGATGACGTCATACAGCCGGTTCTCCAGCCAATCCTTGGCAAAGTCATTGCGGACGCCGATGACGAATTCGTCATCGACGCAGGACAGAGCGCGCGTGCCCTGTAGCCACGTGTTGAACGTGGCCCGCGTCATTTGCATCTCTAACTCGCCCAAAGCAGCCTTCCAGGCGGTGTCTGGTGTCACTGTTCCGGTTTGCATATCTNNGCGGCCGGCAGGCGTAGTTCAAGCTCGGTTGACCCGCTTTCTTTGGATAACGGACAGACGTGATGAGGCGTGAAAACCAACTGAGCGGCCGGAAAAGTTCCCTCGCTGATCCGCCCCCACGGTGATACGGTGAGCCTCACGGGCATGCGGCCCGGTGTATCATCCGCTGCGCAATGCTCAGGGCATCGCTGTCTCAATGGTTTGAGAATTCTAGCATACGGAATCGGGCTAGACAATGGAAGGGCAAACGATTCTGCTTAAAACTGGCGCATCTTTTAGGATTCGACAATGTTAAAGAATTGGCCGCCAAAACAGGCCACGCCGGATGATTGCCCAACGTACCAACAATTAGGTGTTACCGGCCACAAGTACCCCCATATATGGGCGTAGTTGACCATAATACACCTTACCTCACTGGCCTATGGGATACCTTATGAGCCGGTCTTGGGGGCGGCGGCTAATGTATGGATTCGGCGTTAGCAACATTAGCCATTCACCACTCGCAAAAATTAATGCAGAACCGCTGAGCAATATTACCGGCTAGGGGGTCGCGAAGACGGGCGTTGGGCGCGGGTCGGCTTCTCGCCGCGCATGGCGACGGCCAGCCAGCCCAACACGATGGCCGCCAGCCCGCCGATGCCCAGCCATAGCCAGTTGAAGCCCCGCGCCGGTTCCACATCGATGGGGAAGGTGACGCCCTCGCCCAGGCCGGGCGCGCCGCTGACCCGCAGGCTCACCAGCCAACGCCCGGCGGCCAGTTGGTCGTTGAACTCGACGGCGTAGAGCAGGCGGTTCACGCTGTCGGCGGCGGCGATTTCGGTGAAGGCCACGGCCGGATCGGCGGCCGAGGTCAGCGTGACGGCCACCTCGACGCCGGTCACGATGGGTTCGTTGGTCGTCGCGTCGGTGACGCCCACGACGACGTGGGTTTCGTCCTCGCGCAACGGGTCGGGGTCGGTCCAGGCCGAGAGCAGGTAGGGGCCGGCGGGCTGGTTGACGACGCGCGGCGTGCCGATGCCGTGGGCTTCGACGGTCGCGGCCACAGCCAGCACGACGAGCGCGGCAATCAGGATGCGGCTGATGAGGGCGTGGCGGTTCATCTCATCCACCCAGCAACATCGTGCCGCGCATCTCCATCGGCAGATTGAACGTGCCCAGCGCCGCCGCGGCCAGCGCCAGCCAGACCAGCAACCAGGGCAGCAGGGCGCGCATGGCCTGGCGCGGCGAGCCAAAATCGCGCCGGCCGATGCGCTGCCCCACATAGAGCGTGGCCGCGAAGCCGCCCAGGACGATGACCGTTTGCAGCGGCAATAGCCACGCGCCGGGCAGGAGGGGGCCGAGGCTCCAGTTCGGTGCGCCCAAGCCGATCAGACCGTGGTCGATGAGGAAGGTCTGGAACAGGGGGATGAGGGCCAGCGCGCCGGTGGCGAAGTGGAAGCCGTAGTGGGCGGCCCAGACGGCCACGCCCAGGGGGACGAAGGCCGGGGCGTAGCGGCTGAACGAGACGCGCAACGGTTCATCCCGCCCGGCCAGGGCGCGGCTGAGCCACGCGGCGGCCAGCGAGACGGCCGCCGGCAACAGCAAAAAGAGCAGCCCGAAGACGAGGGCCAGCAAGACGAACGCGTTGGCCGTGCCCAACGCGCCGGACAGCCAGGCCAGCAGGTCATAGAACGGCGGCACCATGCCGAAGGCGTTGGCCGGCGCGGCAAAGGCGAAGACGATGACCAGAAAGCCCACGTCCCAGCGGCGCGGCCAGGCGTCCTCCACCAGTTCGCGGCCCGGCGGGCGCACGGCCAGGGCCACGTTGTCATAGGGGCAGGCGCGGGCGCAATCGAGGCAGAAGACGCAATCGAGATTGGAGCGCAGCATGGGCGGGAAAAGCTCCGTGCCGCAGCCCAGGGCGCGCGGCGAGCCGTTGACGCACTCCTTGCCGGGGCAGGCGCGGCATACGTCGCGGTCGCGCACGGTGATTTGCGTGGGCGATACGGTGCTGCCCACGAAATTGAACGTGCCCAGCGGGCAGATGTATTTGCAGAAGGGGGATTCGGCGAACAGAAGCTCCAGCACGAACGCGCCCAGGAAGTAGCCGATGATGACCCAGGCCGTCAGCGCCGGCCCGGCCCACAGGTCGAGCCATTCGTAGAGGAAGAGGAAGGCGACGAACGCGGCCACGGCCAACCACTTATGGCGCAGCGCCCGCGGCCAGCGCCGCCCGCCGCCGCTGAGGCGCAGGGCCACCGTGCGCGGGATGGTGAACGGGCAGCCCATGCAGAACAGATTGCCGAACAGCAGCAGGGCCAGGATGACGAAGCCGCGCGTGTGTACCCAGACGCCGACCGTCGCCAGATTTTGCGCGGCCTGCGGCGGGCCGGTGAAGCCGTCGTAGATGAGCAGCAGGGCGACGAGCAGGAAGGGGATTTGCAGCCACAACCGGCCGCGCCGGGCGCGCAACAGGCGGCCGAGCAGCGGCGCGCGCAGCAGGTCGCGGCGCGGCGGCGGGCGGTAGAGCGGTTCGTCGCCGGAGACGGCAATATCGCTGAGCTGGATCATGGCCTCAGTCCGCCTCTACGCGCAGAGGGAATGTCTCGGTCGCCACGCCGCCGTCGGGCAGGGTGGCCGTCACGGTCACGATCCAGTCGCCGGCCATTGTCCATTCGATGGTCGCGTCGTAGTCGCCGGGCGTGGCCGCCAGGGTGGCCGTGCCCAGTGAGGGAACCATGCCGGCGTGGGCCATGTCGCCGCGCAGTTCGACCGTGGCGTCGGGGATGGGCGCGCCGTCGGCCGTGGTCAGCCGAATGGTCAGCGCCCCCGGCCCGACGGTGTGGCGGGTGGTGGGGGAATCGGCCAGGGTGATGACCACGCCGGTGGCGGTCTCGGTTTGGCCCGATTGGCGGCAGCCGGCGGCCAATGACGCCAGACAAACAGTGAGCAGGAATAGCAGGCGAACCATGTCACTCCCCATGGGATACAAATAGGGCGGGTTGCCCTTTAGGCGCAAGTGTACCCCGTTTTTCTCGGTATGGCAGATCGGAGTCAGGGCTTTGAGGATTCGACAGGATTTACAAGATTTACAGGATTGATTGGAATGGGAGTGGATAGAATCGCCTATAGAACGTTTAAATCCTGTTCACCTTGTTAATCCTGTCGAAAAATCTTTCCTTGTCGCCAGTTGTTACCCTGGAAGTTGACAGGATTTACAAGATTTACAGGATTGATTGGAATCGGTGTGGATGGAGTCGCCGATTGAAAATTCAAATTCTGTTCTTCTTGTTAATGATCGTGGTCGTCGGCCGGGGCGGCGGGCAGCGTCACCGGCGGCTTGCCGGCCAGTAGCTCGCGCATGTAGTCGATCTCCAGCGCCTGGGCCTCCAGGATGCCGGCGGCCAGGGCGCGCACCGGGGCCTGGCCGGCGGCGTCGGCGGCGGCGCCGGCCATCTCGGTGCCGGCCTGGTGGTGGGGGATCATCAGTTGCAGGAAGATGGCGTCGGCCGTTTCACCGGACGCGGCGCGCAGGGCGGCCAGTTGTTCGGGCGTGGCCATGCCGGGCATGAGGCCCTCGACGGCCATGCCCATCCAGGTCATGCGCGGCCCGGCGGTCGTCCAGTCGTGGCCCCAGGCATCGAGCCAGCCGCTCATAATGCCGATTTGGCCCTGCTGGGTGGTCAGGATGTCGAAGGCCAGTTGGCGGATGGCGGGGTCGGCCGAGCGGTCATAGACGAGGGCAGCCATCTGGACGGCCTGCTCGTGGTGGACGCTCATGTCGCGGGCGAAACCGACATCGGTGGAATCGGCCGCGGGGTTGCGGCCGCCGGCCAGCCGGAAGCCGGCCAGTCCGCCGAGCAGCCCGCCCAGGAGCAGGGCCAGCAGACCGATGAGCAGCCAGTTAGGAGGCGTCGATGTTTCGTTGGCGGATAGATCGTCATCAAGGGAAGTGGATGCAAACATCATAGGATGATACCATATTTCGCATAGTATAATAGAAATACTTTGTTGTCAAACTGCGTCACTACCTGCGGCTCTCTATCATCGCCTTATAGCTACCATAGCATAGGTCGGCAGACGATTGCTACCGTGAGAACTGTCAAGAAAGAAGGTTAGTGTGCATGTTACGAAGCAAGATCAGACATATCAAATGTTGGCAACTCTATTACATGCATTTTATAGCCTCTATACTGAAAGGCACGCTCGATGTTCTTGATAATCTGGCTCTTTTTGTTCGTGTCAATGACTTCATTCTCGTATGGAGGATCCCACGCTCTTATCGAATCAGTGTGTACAACTATTCCATCCACTCGGATCATAACCTCGGAGTTGATTTGCATACGCCGTGTACCCTCGCTGTAGAGAATTCCAACGATGCTTAGTACCTCAACTGAGAAACCCTCATCGCTCTTAATTGTGTTAGGGCCAACTTTCCTAAACACTTCCATTGCCTCCTTACAGTCTCTACAGCTGCGTAACAACAGTACCATCTACCACTAGGTGGTAAATCAGCTTCGTGACGCTTGGCTTGTTGGCGAGTATACGATATTCCTCTACCCATATACTATCAAGATTTACAAACTTGCTCTGAAAGACGCGAACTTCTCCTGTTACACCACGAGCAAATTCCACCGAAGTTTATGTCCATACATCTTTTCCCTCGCTGAGCCAGTCCATATGAAGTTTCTCAAGTACTTGCCCCCGCCTCTGTCATTCCTCTATGAGGGATCGGAATAATTGATAGGGGGTTGTTGTAGGAATGTCCCTGTTTCCCTAGTGAATCTTTCCGTCTAGGAAAGACCAGCCGATGCAAGATCACCAGCCAGTTCGGCACCGGGTTCTTTCGGGACTCTATAATACCACCAGTTCTTCGACTCTCCCCCCAGAAGTGGATGTGTAACTGGCCTCGTTGCAGTAACAAAACGATTATCAAGGCCCTCTATTTTCATCAGAAGTTTTCGTCGCAGTAGTTCAGGGCTAACGCGCAGTATTTCTTCTAGGAGATCACGTACTGCCAGATCATTTTTATAGTCATAAATTGTATAATTGTAGAGATTCTCGACAGTATCCACAAAATCTGCCCACCTACCCAACAGATACTCAAGCGTAACAATTCCTTTCCGCTCATGCGACATGGCGGACAAGATTGGCTTAAGAAGATCTATGTCTTCTGCGGATAATGAGAGATCGCTTGTCATTGATTATTACCTATCTGCTCCAACCAGTAATCAAGCCCCCGATCTGGCCTAAAATACGTTCGGATGGCTCCATCGTAAGCCTCTACTCCGCATTCAATGGTTTATTTTCAAGAACGCGCTGCCCTCTTGACAACCGGCTTTAGCCGGGTTTCGTGTACCAGCGGCGGGTTTGAACCCGCCGGCGACCGAACGCCAACCGATACGCGCCATACGCCGCCCCGGTGGGTTGAACCCCGGTGGGTTGAAACCCACCGCTGCCACACAAAGTGCGTTAAAACGCACTGAAGAGACGCAACACTCCGGCAACCGGCTTCAGCCGGGTTTCGTGTACCAGCGGCGGGTTTGAACCCGCCGGCGGCCGAACGCGCGACACGCCACCCGCTACCCCCCCAACGCACTCAACCCCACCCCCACCCCCACCGCCAGCGCCACGCTGGAAATGAGTTCGGTCAGGTAGATGGTATCGCCGCCGCCCTGAATCACCCGCGGCCATTCGACGATGAGGCGCGGCAGCGTGACCAGCGGCACCAGCAGGGCCAGACCGGACAGCACCAGCGAGGTGATGATCACCCGCTCGGTGATGCCGACGAACTTGTTTGGCCCGGCCGGGAAATTGGGCGGCTGGCCCTTCACCAGGGCGTAGACGACGAATTTCAGCAGCACCCAGGCGGGCATGGTGATGAAGGCGTAGCCCAGTAGGGCCGTCAGCAGCGGCGTGGCCCGCGCGCTCTCCACGATGCCGCCCCACAGATTGCCCCAGACCAGATAGCCGGTCATGGTCAGGGCCAGGATGATGAAGAACAAGTGGGCCAGTTGGTCGAGGAAGAAGCGCAGCAGGGGGGAGAAGGTCGGGCGGAAGTAGAATTGCAGGGCGTCGATGGCGAAGTGACTGAGACTGATGATGAGGATGCCGCCCCACCAGGTGGGGTTAATGGGCAGGGCCAGGGCGGCGGTGACGGCGGCCAGGATGGCGCTGTGGACGATGACGCCGCGCAACTCGCGGCTCTTCCATTGGGCCAGGGCGTCCCATTGTAGCACGTAATCGCCCAACAGATGGGCCAACAGCATGGCGATGACCATTGGTAAATGTCACCATAACCGCAAGCATAGGGAAATATACATATGGCGATCATAACAACAATCGCCACGGCGCGATGTATTGTGGAATACAGTTAGCCGGCTGTTGATTGACATTCTGACCAATTACTCAGTTTGGTCGATGACCGCGCTTAGCTCCGTCAAGGTCTGCTGCAACGCCTCTAACTCGCGGCCATAGGTGGCCCAGTCGCCGTTGCGCTGCGCCGCCTCCGCCGCCGCCAGATGGGCGTTGGCCGCGGCCACGTACTCCTCGACGGTCTGCGGATTGAGGATCACTTCAGGCGTGGGTGCGGGCGTCGGTTCGGCCCCGTCATCGACTCCCCCGTCATCGACCACGACCACCGGCGTATCGGTGGAGCCGCGCGACAGGGCCACCAGCGACCCGCTCAACGTCTCGGCCATGGCGACGGCGCTGTTGCTGGCAGTGACGATGCGCTTCAGTTCCGGCAGCGCGCTGGTGTCCGATTCCAGATAGACCGGCTCGATGTAGAGGAAGCTCTGGTTGATGGGCAACACCAGCAGGTTGCCGCGAATGACGCTGGAGCCGCGCTGATCCCACAGCGTGAACTGTTCGGAGATGGCCGGCTCCTGGTCGATACGCCCCTCGATCTGAATCGGCCCAAACACCAACTCCTGCTTGGGCAGTTCGTAGACGATGAGCTGGCCGTAATGGGCCGGGTCGTTGCGGGCGGCCAGCCAGGCGATCATGTTGTTCTTGGTGGCCGGGCTGAATGGCAGGATGAGCAAGTATTCCGGTTCGTTCGAGCCGGGCAGCGGCAGGGTGACGTAGTACGGCTCAATCGGCCCCTCCTGCCCGTTGGCGACCTCGTTGGGGATTTGCCACAGGTCTTCCTTGTTGTAGAAGACGCGCACGTCGGTCATGTGGTAGGTGGTATAGAGATCGGCCTGCACGTTGAGCAGCCCTTCGGGGTAGCGCACGTGGGCCATGAGGTCGGCCGGCATGTTCTCGAACGGCTGGAAGACGCCGGGGAAGGCACGGGCATAGCTGCGAATGATCGGGTCGTTGGGGTCGCTGACGTAGTAGCTGACCGTGCCGTTGTAGGCATCGACGGCGATCTTGACCGCGTTGCGCATGTAGTTGACGGTGCGGGTGGACGTTACCGGCTGCGTCGGGTCTTCGGTGCCGGCCCGCGTGGGAATGCGCACCGGGGTGGAATAGGGGAAGTCGTCGCTGACGGTGTAGGCGTCCTGCAACCAGATGAGCCGCCCCTCGTCGTTGACCACCATATAGGGGTCGGCGTCGAGCAGCAGGAAGGGCGTCAGGGCGCGGATGCGTTCCTGGATCTGGCGGCGGAACTGGGCGCGGGTGGTGGGGGTGATGTCGTCGTTGAGCAGGACGTTGGGGTCGCTCTGCCGCATGGCGAAGGCCAGCCGCTTGAGAAATGAATCGAGGACGACGCCACCCGTACCGGCATAATTCGTGTAGACGTTCGTATTGCCGCTGGGATAGCTGAATTCCTGGCGGTTGCTGCCCACGTAGACGGTGTCGTTGGTCAGTTCGCCGTAATAGATTTCCGGCCGAGTGACTTCGATATCCACGCGGCTGCGCGGCGGGAAGTCCTGGATGAAGAAGCTGGGCTGGCCGTCGGCCGTCACTTCGTTGACCGGATTCATCACGATGCCGTAGCCGTGGGTGAACTCCAGATTGCGATTGACCCACGATGGGGCGGGCAGCTTGCTCTTGTCCAGTTCGCGCGTGCCCAACATCACCTGCCGCTGCTCGCCGTCGATGACGTAGCGGTCAACGTCGACGTCGGTGAACGAGTAATACGGCCGCAGCCCCTGTAGCTGGATGTACGTCCGTTGCAGCGGTCGCCAATCCCACAGGCGGATGTTGCGCAGCACGTCCTCGTTGTCCAGCAAATCCTGCGGCTGCAAGTCCTGCACCTGGCCGAAGTCGCGGGCCTCGATGCGCTCCAGATCGTAGGCGCGGCGGGTGAGGGCGATGTTGTTCTCGATGTAGGGCGTCTCCAGGGTCAGTTCGTTCGGCTCGACGACGTAGCGCTGCATGACGCCGGGTAGCACACCGCCAATTACCAGCACGGAGAACAGCCACAGCCCGGCGGTGATGAGCGGCAGGCGCGGCGCGGGGCGCAGGGCATTGTAGAACACGCCCAACGCGGTCAGGAGCATGAAGGCCATTTGCAGCCGCAAGGCCCACAGCCCGGCGCGCAGGTCGGTATAGCCCGCCCCAAAGGCCACGCCGCGCGTGGAGTAGAGCAGATCATACATATCCAGCGCGTAGCCGGCAGCCCACAGCAGCAGCAGGACGCCGCCCAACAGGGCCGCGTGTCGCCACAATAATTCCGAACGCAACGGCCGCCACGTGCCGCGCTGCAACTCTTCGAGGTTGGGGATGGAGTAGATGGGCAGCAGGCCCAGCAGGGCGATGAGCACCAGGGTGAACAGCCAACCCTGAATGAAACGGTAGACGGGCAGGTTGAAGACGTAGAAGGCCACGTCACGGCCGAAGATGGGCACTTCGATTCCGAACGGTTGGGCGTTGAGATAGAGCAGCAGCTCTTCCCATTGGCCGGCGGCGGCCGAGGCCAGCAGGAAGCTGAGCACCACGGCCACGCCGCTGATGATCGGCCCCAGGCCGGGCGCGCTGCCGCCGGTGGCCTGCGCGGCGCGGACGGCGCGCAACCGGGCCGGCAGCCAGTTGCCCAGCAGGACGACCAGCGCCACGACGAAGGCCACGCCGAAGACGACCGCCCGCACCGTCAGCCGCTTGACGAACATATCGCGAAAGCCGAGATGGTCGAACCACAGAAAATCGGTGTAGAACGAGGCGATGCTGCCCAGACTAAAGATGAAGAGAAGGATCAAGAAGACGAGGATGAGCATCCGGTTGAAGCGCGGCGAGCGGGCGGGCGGGGCGAAGGGGCGGCGCGGCGGCCGGTCGCCGCCGTCGTCTTCCTGCTCGGCCCGCCAGCCGGCCTCTTCCATCGCCCGCCGAAACACTTCCGGGATGTCAAAATCTTCTTGTTTCATAGATCGTCTTCTCCGCAAGGCCGGATTGTACCGTCAATCGGATTATAGCCCCCCTGAGATTACCGGCGATTAATGTGGGGTGGAGCTTTCCTGATCCCCGCCCTCCAGACGCAGGCGGCGGCGCAGGGCCAATCGGCGTAATGAGCCGCCTAATTGCCCCCACAGGTCGCGCGCCTCGGCCGCGCCGGCTGCCCCCTCGGCCCGGCCATATTGGCGGCCGATGAATAGCGCCGTCAATCGCTCGATGGATGGCCGCAGCGCCGCGCCGTCCGGCCGGTCGAATAGCGGGTCGTCCAGGAGCGTGGCTGCGAACTCGGCCGGGGTCTGCGACGGCCGCGGCCGGTGGCCCAGGCCGGCGGCGCGGGCCTGGAGCCGGGCGAAGGCCAATTGCGTCTCGTCCAGGCCGGGGCCGGGGCCGCCGAAGCGCTCGGCCAGCCGCCGCCCCCACAAGCGCCAGCCGACCAGCGCCGCCGCGACCAGCCCCAGCAACAGCAACCACGGCGTCTCGCGCTGTGGGGCGCGGTCGGGGATGGCGACGGCCGCGCCGCCGAACGGCTCGTAGGTGGCGGCGGGGCCGGCCGTGGCTGCCGGGGCGGGGGCGTTGGGGGCGGCGGCGGCCGAGGCGGTTGGCTCGAATTCCACCCAGCCGTAGCCGGGGAAGTAGATTTCGGCCCAGGAGTGGGCGTCGATCTGGCGAATGGTCTGCGCCCCTGTGCTGTCGGCCGGGCGCTGCAAAAAGCCCACGCCCAGCCGCGCCGGCAGCCCCACCGCGCGGGCCATGACCACCATCGCCGAGGCGTAGTAGTCGCAAAAGCCCGTTTGCAGGTCGAATAGAAAGTAATCGACGATATCGACGTCGGCCGGCGGCGGGTTCAGATCGAGCGAGTAGGGGTATTGGCGCAGAAAAGCCTCGATGGCCCGCGCCTGGTCGTAGCCCGTCGGTTGCGGATCGGCTATCGTGTGGGCCAGTTGGTGGACGCGGGCGGGCAGGTCGCGCGGCAATTGGGTGTAGCGGGCGCGAATCTCCGGCGGCGCGTCCTGGGGCCGGGCGGCGCGCAGACCGTCGGGCGTGGCGGCGATGAGCGTGGTCTCGGCCGCATAGCGCCGGGGGGCGTTGTTGCGGCCGCGCACGCCGACCAGATCGTCCGTACCGCGCCACATGACGACCAGATCGTGGCTGAACACAAGCGGCCGGCCCAGCGTGTAGCGCGTGGCCCGATGGTCGTAGAGCCAGTTGACCGACTGGGTCACATTAATGAGCGCTCCCGCCGTTGTCTCGTCCGGCGGGGGGATGGGCTGACCGGCGTCGACGTCGGCCTCGCGTTCCGGCGAGCGTTGCCAGCCGCGGCCGGTGTAGATGTCGAAGCTGACCGACCGCCAATGGAAGGGAGACAGATCGGCCGGCGGGTCGGCGCGGGCCGTCGCGGTCATCACCACCGTGGCCGCCAGTTCAGGGCCGCCGCCCAGCAGGAACGCCCGCGGCATGCCACCGCCGCCGCCCGCGCCCTCGTCCTGGCGCGGCTGGGCCACCCCGGCGAAGGCGCGGGCCAGCGTCTGCTCGGCGGCGATGACCGCATCCCGGCTCTGGAAGGCGGCGGCGATGGCCCGGAAATTGATGGCCGGGATCGCCATCGCCAGCGACATGATGCCCAGGCTGATGCCCGCGGCGTAGATGAGCAGGTCGGCGCGCACTTCGGCCGAGTAATCCGTGCCGGCCGCGCTCCAGTCCATCTCGCGGTAGAGGTAGCCGAGATACGTCCCAGCGGTGATCGCCAGCCCGAAGAAGAAGACGGCCCAATATAGCCCGGCGCGGCCGTAAAAGGTATTGGCGATCAGCGCCAGACCGGCCAGCGTCAGACCCAGGTACGGGCGGCGCAGATGGTAGGCGCTCCAGGCCAGCAGCGCCCCCACCGCCCAACCGGCCATGGCCAGGAACAGGGCGAAGACGACCGTCTCCGTGCTGCGCCCGCCGCCGCGCACGGCGGCCAGCCAGCCGGCGGCGCGATCGACAAACAGGGCGGCCCGGATGCGCCAGAAGTCGGCCAGCGCCGCCCAGCCCTCGCCCACCACATGCGGCGGCGGCGTCAGGTCGGCGGCCAGCAGCAAGCTTAGCGCCAGCCCGGCGGCGATCAGGATGACCGCCGCCAACCACGGCCGCGCCGTGCCGAAGGCCAACCGCGCGGCTAGCAAGAAGCCCAGGAAGAGGGCCGGGACAACGATCAGGTCATTGGCAACCCAATTGACCTCGAGGACGGAGAAGGCCAGCGCCGCCAACGCGCCGAGCAACAGCAGAAAGGGCAGCCAGCCGCGCGGCGGCCGGTAGCGGGCGATGAGGGCGGCGATGCGGGCTTCGTCCATGGCGCTCACCCGTCTTGCGGCCGGCGCACGGCCACGGCCTTGCCCGTGCCGGTGACCTTGAACTCCCAGAAGCCGTGGTGGGTGCTCTCGACCAGCGGCCGGCCCAGATCGCCGCGCCGAACCACGGCGCAGCGCCCGCCGAGCAGGTTGATCGTCCGCCGCAGCCCCTCGCTATGGCCCGCGCCGCCGAACGATTCCCGATCCAGCAGCAGGACGTGGCATTCGATGCCGCGCCGGTCGAGGCGGGACAGTTCCGGCAGCCAGGCGGTATCGGCGCTGGGGGTTATGATGATCGCCGCCGCGCCGCGCCGCGCCGTGTCGCCGAATTCGCGCAGCGCCCGCGCCAGGTCGATTGCGCCATCGGCTTGCAGCAGGGCCAGGGCGCGCAGGATGCGCCATTGCTGCCCCTCGCCCAGGCCCGGCGTGACGATCTGCGGCGCGCGGCCATAGGCGGCCAGGCCCACGCCGCGCGTTTCGCTCAGGGCGCGGGCGGCCAAAGCCGCCGCCAGCAACACGGCGTGCTCTTCGGTTCCCGCCGCGCCCTCGCCCAATTGCGCCGCGGCCTGCGCGTCGAGCAGCAGCCAGATGTCGCCGGCGGCGTCGCGCTCGAACTGGCGCACAAAGAGAGCATCGCGACGGGCGCTGGTGGGCCAGTGGATCCAGCGGTAGGGGTCATCGATGTGGTAGTCGCGCACGGTGGCGGCGTTGACGGTGGCCCGCCGCACGCGCTCGCGGCTGCGGGCGCGCCCCTCGGCCCGGCCGGGCGGCAGGGGGATGGGCAGCGCGGCGTGGATGGGGGGATGGATGATGATCTCCTCGGCCGCGTCGTAGCGGCGGGTGACCTGGAAAATGCCGAAGGGATCGCCGCTGATGATGCGCCACGGCCCAAGATTGTATTGGCCGCGCCGGCTGCAAATCGAGCCTTGCCGCCAGCGCGCCCGGTCGCCCGCCCCCACCGCCCGCGCCGCCCCCACGCGATAGCCGGGCACGTTGGATTCATCCTGGATTTCGACCCACAGCGCGGGCAGCCCGGCGCGGTTGACGAGCGTGAACTCCTCCTCCAACCGGTCGCCGACGGCCACCCAGCCATATTGCAACCGCCGTTCCGCGGCCAGCCCACGGGCCAGACTGCGCGACCAGAGCAGCGCAACCAGCACCAGCCCCAGTACGGCCACCAGCAACGTCGTCCAGATGCGGTCGGGCAGGAGAAGCGCCCCGGCCAGCAGCCCGGCCAGCCACAGGAAGGGCAACCGCCGGCGCACGGACAGGCGGGCCGGCGCGTTGCCCAGCAGGGCGCGGTTGGCGCGGTCGGCCCACTTGTCCCAAAGTCGTGGCGGCGCGGCGACCATGGGGGCATTGTGCCACAAGCCGCGCCGGGCGTCTACATTGGTGGAAAACGGGAGAATTAAACACAGATGGGACACGGATGCCACGGATTTTACGGATTGAACTCAATCCGTTTGATCCGTTTAATCCGTGTCCTATCCGTGTTTAATTCTTCTACAACCCGGAAAACCAATCGCGTAGGTCGCGCATCCCCTCGGCCGTCAGCTTATGGCCGGTGGCGTATTCGCGGTAGGTCAGGTCGGCGCCGCTGTGGCGCAGCAGGGCGGCGGCCCGTTGCGACTGCTCATAGGGCACGGTCTTGTCCTCCGCCCCGACGGCCCAAAAGGCGGGCCGCCCCGTCAGGCAACCGGCGACCTCATCTTCCGACGCGGCGGGCGCGAAGCCGACCAGCCCGGCCACACCCCGCGCCAGGGCCGGCTCGCGCCAGGCGGCGGCCAGCGACACGGCCGCGCCCTGACTGAAGCCCAACAGATAGAGGCGGTCGGGGTCGGCGTTATAGAGGCGGGGCAGGGCGTGGCTGAAGCGGGCCAGCGCGGCCACGGCGGGGTCGAACCCGGTCAGATCGGGCCAGCGGTCGTTGGGTTGGATCTGCCAGGAGAACAGGTCGCCATCGGCCAGCGGCGCGCGCGGGGCCACCACCAGCCACGGCCGGGGAATGGCGCGGCGAAAGACCCACATCACGTCCTCGTCGCCGCGGCGGCCGTGAACCATCACCACCGTGGGATACGGCCCGGCCCCGTCCGGCGTCTGGACGCGATAGGCCAACCCGGCCTCGTAAAACTCAGGCCCATCCTGGACTAATTTGGGAGGGTTTGACTCGACCATACCGTGTGCAGGCAAAAAAATGAGGTGGCAGTAAGACGGGCGTCTTACTTACCACCTCTGGGGGGGGAGCCAATTACTAGTATACTGATATCCAGCCATTTGTCAATAAGGAAGAGAATAATCATAAAAATTCAGTAAATTGGCCTAGCGGTTGACCCGACAAAAGACCTATATTACGATTCATTCCATGCCGCCAGCGCGCCAAATGGTTGACAGACTCGCCGATTTCACCGCCGAATGCCGCCGCCGCGTCACCGGCGAATTGCGCGACGACCTGACCACACGCGTATTGTATAGCACCGACGCCAGCCTGTACCAGTTAATGCCGTTGGCGGTGCTCATCCCGCGCACCACCGAGGACGTCATCGCCGCCGTGGCCCTGGCCGCCGCCTATGGCCTGCCGGTGCTGCCGCGCGCCGCCGGCACCAGCCTGGCCGGGCAGGCGGTCAACGAGGCGCTGGTCATCGACTTCAGCCGCCATCTGGATGCCATTCTCGCCATCGACCCCGCGGCGCGGACGGCGCGGGTGCAGCCGGGGGTGGTGCTCGACGACCTGGACGTGGCGCTACGGCCGTTTGGCCTGCAATTCGGCCCCGACCCGGCCAGCAGCAACCGCTCGACCATCGGCGGCGCGGTCGCCAACAACGCCACCGGCAGCCATTCGCTGCTCTATGGCATGACCGCCGACCACGTGCGCGGGATGCAGGTCGTCCTGAGCGATGGCGAATCGGCGACGCTATCGGCCGCCACGCGACAGGGAAGGGGAAGCGCCGAACTTCGTATAGCAAATAGGATTGATCAACTAGTGGCCGACCCGAGCCACCGCCGGACGATTCGCGACGGCACGCCGCGCTACTGGCGGCGTTGCGGCGGCTACAATCTTGACCGGCTGCTGGGCGATGGGCCGCCCGACCTGGCCCAACTGGTCTGCGGCTCGGAGGGCACGCTGGCGGTGATGACCGAGATCACCATCGGGCTGGTGCCGCGTCCGGCGCATACCGGGCTGGCGCTGGTGGAGTTCGATGGATTGTCCACGGCCCTGGCCGCCGTGCCCGACATTTTGGACACGGGGCCGTCGGCCGTCGAGTTGCTGGACAATCTCAGCCTGGCGCTGTGCCGTGACGTGCCGGCCTATGCCCGCCTGCTGGCCTCGGTCATCACCGGGCAGCCCCATTGCCTGCTGGTCGTCGAATACCAGGGGGAGAGCGCGGCGGCGGTGCAGGCGGCTGTGGAGCGGCTGGCGGCGCGGCTGGAGCGGGACTCGTTGGGGGCTACCGGGCTGACGCCGGCGCTGACCCCGGCGGCGCAGGCGGCGGTGTGGCGGGTGCGCAAGGTGAGCCTGGGCCTGCTTATGTCGTTGCGCGGCGACGTGAAGCCGGTGCCGTTCATCGAGGACGCGGCCGTGCCGGTGGAGCATCTGGGCGACTACGTGCGCCAAATTGAGCAATATTGCGCCGGGCTGGGCACGCCCATCACCTACTACGCCCATGCCGGGGCGGGCTGCCTCCACATCCGGCCGCTCATCAACCGGCGGCGGGCGGCCGAGATCGCCAAGCTGCCCGACATCGCCCGCTTCGCCGCCGGGCTGGTGAAGGGCTACGGCGGGGCGCTATCGAGCGAGCACGGCGACGGCCGCACCCGCAGTTGGCTCAACGAGAGCTTCCACGGCCCGGCGCTCTACGACCTGTTCCGGCAGGTGAAACGCGCCTTCGACCCGGACAACCGGCTCAATCCGGGGATCATCGTGGACGCCGGGCCGATGACGGTGGGGCTGCGGCCGGTGGCGCATGACGATTCAACGCCCCATTTGTCATTCAAGGAATATGAAGGGAATGACGATGAACTATTTCGCATAGTCAATCTGACATCCCCCAACACCCTGCCTACCAACCCGATTCTCCTCCCAACTTCCAACCCATCCAGCCCTTCCAACAATCCCCACGATTCCAGTCTCTTCAACGTTCCGATTCTCCAACCGCCAACCACTGCGAACAATTCCTATAATCTATCGCCCCAACCGCCACCCGCCCCCGATCCCGTTCCGCCGCCTTCCGACCAGTCGGCCGACAACGACCTAATTACACCCTCCGGCTTCGCCCGCGCCGTCGAAATGTGCAACGGCGCGGGCATCTGCCGCCAGCGCAGCAGCGGCACGATGTGCCCCAGCTTCATGGTGACGCGCGACGAGGAGCACAGCACCCGCGGCCGGGCCAATGCCTTGCGGGCGGCGCTGTCGGGCGTGTTGCCGGTGGCCGAACTGACCAGTCCACGCCTATATGCCGTAATGGATCTGTGCATCGGCTGCAAGGCGTGTAAGGCGGAGTGCCCCTCGGCCGTCGATTTGGCCCGGCTCAAGATCGAGTTTTTAGCCCGCTATCAGGCGGTGCATGGCGTTTCGCGGCGGGCGCGTTTCTTCGGCCACGCGGCGACGCTCAACCGGCTGGGCAGCGGGGCGGCGGCCCCCCTCGCCAACGCGGTGATGCGGTCCGCCGCCGGGCGGCGGGTGATGGACAGGCTGTTTGGGCTGGCCCCCGAGCGGCCGTTGCCGCCGCTGGCCCGGCAGTCGTTCGCGGCGTGGTGGCGGGCGCGCCGTCCGCCGGTCATCGACGGGGTCAAGGGTGAGATCGCGCTCCTGATCGACCCATTCACCAACTACAACGAGCCGCGGGTGGGGATGGCGGCGGTGGCGTTTTTCGAGGCGGTGGGGGTGCGCGTGGTGGCCGCGCCGGCTGTTGATGACGGGCGGCCGTTGCTATCGAAAGGGCTGGTCAGCGAGGCGCGGCGGGCGGCCGAACGGGCGACGCGGGCGCTGTGGCCGCTGGTGGAGCGCGGGCTGCCCATCGTGGGGCTGGAGCCGAGCACCCTGCTGACGTTGCGCGACGAGTACCTCTATCTGCTGCCCGATGACCCGCGCGTGGCCGCCGTGGCCGCGCGGGCGCTGACGTTTGAGGAGTACGTGGCCGCGCTAGCCGAGCGCCACGACCTGCGGCCGTATTTCACCCCGGCCGAGCGGCGGGTGTTGCTCCACGGCCATTGCCACCAGAAGGCGCTGGTGGGCAGCGGCCCGGCGCGGCGGGCGCTGGCCTTGCCGCCGGGCTATACGGTGGAGGAGGTCGATTCGGGCTGTTGCGGCATGGCCGGGTCGTTCGGCTACGAGGCCGAGCATTACGCCATCTCGCTGCAAATGGCCGAGCGGCGCTTGTTGCCGGCGGTGCGCGCGGCCGGCGCGGCGACGATCATCGCCGCCGCCGGGGTCAGTTGCCGGCAGCAGATCGCGCAGGGGAGTGGGCGGGTGGCGCTGCATCCGGCGGAGGTGTTGGCGAATGCGTTGGTTCCTTGAAGCTGAATTGTATGAACACGTCCGCACGATGGATGAATCCATCGGCTGATACACAAAACCGCGTTAAAACGCGTTGCTGGAGCCTCTGCAACCAGCTTCAGCCGGGTTTTTTGTAGCAGCAGCAGGTTTGAACCCGCCGGGGCGTTAGTCGCGCAAAGGCCGTTGGGCGTAAGAAAGCCGGGTTGTAGGACATTAACATATTAATCTCCATATTGGTTAAGTACGGCGCGCGAAAGCAGGC
>CXWJ01019547.1_pt1 | contig 18578 bp, 14 predicted proteins | sample 590841 | NCBI WGS metagenome assembly CXWJ01 (sample SAMEA3498367, study PRJEB10139) | wastewater metagenome | biome: wastewater treatment plant; material: activated sludge | place: Austria | collected 2015-01-21 | reverse complement strand
GTGAGCGTAGTCGCGACGATGGTCCTCATACGGCTCCTCGCGTTGATATTGGGTAAACTGGACCGCAATCTGATCGAACACCTCGGCTGCAGCCGGCAGCTCGCGATGATAGCTGTGCGCCGTTTCCAAAAACTGCGACTGCGCAGCTTGGACTCGCTCGCCTTCTTCGCGGAGACTGCGGATGATCTCTCGGAAGCTCGCGAGCGCGGCTCGTTCGGCCGTGAAGTCAGTCGGCGCTGCCGGGATCTGGGCCACGGCCCCGTCGAGGACGTTGAACAGCGCGTCCCGTGCCGTCACATACTCCCGTTGACGTGTTTCGACCGCTTGTTTAACGACCACAGCCCGCGTCAGGACTGGATTGGCGTTTTGCGGCGCGACGTCATCCCCGCGGATTGCAGGGAGTGTGCTGAAGACTGTAACGCTTGCCAACATCGCGGAGATCAATTTCATTTTCTGGGCTCCTCAAGGTAAGCAGACGAAACCAGACCGGTTCCACCGAGTGCCGCCTCGCGCCACAATTCGGGTGTGGGCTGGTCCGCCACCGGCCCGCGACGAAGGAGGCGTTGGAATGCGGACTTTGCTGAAAGTGTCCAATGAGTCATCTCTAAAAAAGGTCCGGCATACATTTCCCCCAAGGCACCGACCGACAAGACAACAATGACAAGCACGGATCCCCTGAAACGCCATTGTGGGAAATGCAATCGAAGTCTTGGCGCCGCTGGCTTCACAAATTGCCGGTTCCACGCTCGTTTGGAAATGCTGACACCCATCGAAAACCCTTTCACCGCCAGGTGCGCCTCAAAACATGTAGACACTGGAGATACTCCAGCACACTAGGCCGCACCTTGGCTACGGCGTGACCGGTTTGAAACGTCTGGCGAAAAAGATCTTGCAGCGGTGCGGGCAGCTCCTGATAGGGCAACACGCCCCGCGGTGCTCTGAAATCTCGGTGGCCGGGCTCATCAATCCACCGCCCGTCGCGAATCATGTCTTTCAGGTTAGGCGGCTTTCCCGATCCGACATAAACCGACTGAAAAGGGTGCTCGCCATTTCGGACCAGCATGTGGACGACGACCGCCACGCTCCAGGCGTCCGTGTGTTGTGTCCGTTCTACTTGCGCGCTGGAACCGGTCACTAATTCAGCCGGCTGGAACTCGGGCCGCACACGCGGAGTGGGGTAGAGAGTGTCTCCTGCGCGGAACTCCACCGAATCCATGTCGATGCTCGTGACACGCCCATGGCGATCAATCAAGTCGTTGGCCGCGTTGATGTCGCCCCGCAGATAATTGTGCAAATGGAGCACGTAAACTCGTAGGCAGAACGAATGTGCTACTGTGAGCAGCCATCGCCGGGAGATCTGCGGGATGCGGTTGACCGGATTCCAGACACCTCCCAGCGGCATCATCTGCTCGACGCGCCGCATCGTAAAGCCAACCACATCTCCTGACCGCGGATCGGTGGCGATCGCTCGCGGCCACGTATAGCAAATGAAACCGCGCTCCACGAGTGGAACCGGCGGACAGCTCACAAGGTGCTCCAGGCGTTTGGGCATGGGACGTTTATCCGGATCGTAGATTTTTACTACCATCTGCGGGTCGTGGGGATGGAGCCAGATCGTACCTTCTCCGCCCGCATTGAGCTGGGTTGTCAACACCAGGTCGTCGTGGCCGACGCGGACAACCATGCTTACGTCCTCACGCGGAACGGTTCGCCGCCGCCCAAATTAGTGAGTTCGATCTCATCGCCGACCATGCTTTGGGAAGCGACGCGAATGGACTGATACAACCAGCGAAAAAACTGGCGCCAGCCACCCACGCCGGAAAGAAGTTGTGCAGGTTTTCCCGGCTGTTCCAGCGATCGCAGGTAAGACATGTCGGCATTCGGGCCGACTCCAAAGAAAAAGCATTCGATGCCGCTGTCTCGGGCGATGACACGGGAAGCGTGTTGGGCCTCTTGATGGAACTCCATATCCATGGACTCCCCATCCGTGAAGTCGAAATACCAGGCGTGCCGCATTGACACTTCAAAGGCTTGCCGCATTGCCTCAGTCACTTGTCCCAGCATGGGAATGACTTCGCTCAGCCGCCGGCAATGGGGCGTACCGGCGTCGGCCCGGATCGTCGCGGGCCGGAATTCGGCCGGCGGCGCGAACGGGTGCAAGAATTCCCACGCCGGGTTGGCAGAACGGCCAAAGCCTACCAAGCCCACTAAGAGTGAACGTGCCAGGAGTGGTTCACTTTGCATCTCTGGCACGAATTCATTCCGCAGCCCGCAGTTGAGCTCGTCAATCGCATTGCCTCGCATCGAAAGCGAGTTATCGATGCTTATCAGCACTGGATGCTGAGATTCCGGATTCCGCTTATTAGTGATGCAGCTGGGATGGAGCGCTGTTCGGAGGCGTTCGAGTTGTTCCGGGGTGAGCTGGCTTGCGCCGGCGCTGTCGCGAAGACTGGGTAGGGAAGCAGGAACTAAGCCTCGCGAGGATGAGAAAAAGGGAAGCAGATTCATGGTTTCGACCTTTCTTCAACAATCAAAAAGAAATGATCCAACGTCGACCGGGAAGCTATCCGTGGCGACCGCGGTCGCAATGGACAAAGAATTACTGTGGCAGCGTCCAAATCAGGGTTGCCGCCAATCAGAGGCCTTACGAGCGGTTGCGTCGCCGCGCGATGTCGTCGTTGCGGACAGTTTCGTAGCGGACGACGGTGAGCCAGCGATTGTTTTCGCAGACATGACAATCGTCGCGGGTGCCAGCACAGTAAGGACAGACGCAATAGGGTTTTTGATCCTGCAATGTATTGGCCAAGGCACACAGCTTATTGAGGTCGATGCCGGGGGCCGTTGTTTGACGGAGGGTCGCGAGCGCCGCATGGATTTGTCGGCAGGCCTGGTCAAACAACGATGCCTCTTCAAATACCGGCTGCAAAGTCGTCGGAATGGTTTGGCGAAGGTCGTCGTGGGTGCGATTGCGAAGTAGCCGCTTCAACGTTTTCTTATCACCCGCCTTCGCGGCCGACGTGGCGGTCCGACGAGTCACTTCGTCCACCAGCGAGACAATTCCGAGCCCCGTGGAAATTGAGATGGAACCCTCCCACACGGCTTCATAGAGCGCTCGATCGGCTTTGCTTTTGAGTTCGATTGCCTGACGCACACGGCTCGGTTTACAGCCCGCGATCTTGGCCAACAATTCTTCCGTGCGTCCAACTTCACCCTCCGTCGCAGCCTTACCAGACTTCATGCGAGTCTTTGCCGCCGCGCGAACTTCCGACTCGAATTCCGCCGTTTGAAGGGCGCGCTGAGTATCCGTCAGATGCCGCGCCAAGGAACCGTTCAGGTTTTTTTCCAGAATCCATTCTTCAATGGTTCGATTGTGGAGCTCTTCCGGCTTCAGCATCCGATATACGAGCGATTTTCCATCTTCTGCCAGCAACTGTCGGCGTGTGTTGCCATCGCATAACAGCGGCTGATTATTGTCGAACCAGATCGTGGCCTCTGTTAGTTGCCCATGATCGCGGAGCGACTTCTGGAGCGACTCCCTGTGAGCCGACAGCTTGTGGAACTTCAGGGCGGCCGGATGAGGCAGAATTCGATCTCCGGGACTAAGAGGAACACCCGCGCGGATTTTTTTACTAAGGTCTTCGCTTTGGCAGGCTTGTGCGGTAGTCATGGTTGCACACGGTCCGAAGCATCAGTAGTTAGACATCCTCATGGAGGCCGATTTACCCGTGCAGTTTAGTTCACCACTCCGTGACAACACCATTCAATCTACGTGATGCATTGTCGATAACGCTCGCGCGCTACCTGCAAGCGGTTGACGATCCTGGGGTCGAGGACTCCGGCAGGAATCTCGAAAAGACGCTCGTCCACTTCCAAGGAATTTGCTGTCACGTTGAAACGATATGATTTACAGCCATTGGCGATTAAATCGTATTCGCCCAATAAACCCCGCAGACGATGGATCGCTTGACGAGTTCGCTCCTCGTCCCCGTCTGTGCTTAACGCATCTTGAGTGAACAGATAGCCGGACTTGGTGGCCCATATCTGAATTGCGAGTTCGAGAAAATATTCAAAAAGAGCACGAGGAATCCAGCGGATTGTGCCATTCACCCGGACCTCAAAGCCACGGCCGTTGTGGTCTCCCGTAATGAAGATCGAAGTGAGTGTCATGAGTGACTCCAATATTCTTAGGGTGGCTCATTGGGATGTCGTAGTTGTCTCGAACCGAAAATGATGCAACGTTTGGTGTCGGGTCTGTCTAAAAAAGCCATAAGCGATACTGCTTGGCGCCGCACAGCCTCACGAGACGCGCAATCGTGAGCTGATAACGACGGTTGCGTTGCGGATTGCCGACGAAAGCAATCGCATTCGTGATGCCATCTAGATGCAGAAAGGCATCTGGCCATCGCGCGGGGAAAGCGTAGTCATCCCCAAACAGCAAACGATTTTCGTCACTGCTGCGAGAGTCTAGGTTCGGCAGGGAAGTCGGAAGGTAACGATCCAAATAATTCGCGTTCGACTCGACCAGGGTGGTCAATGCTTCGGCGAGCCAGTAGAGATGCGTTGGCCCAATTCTCAGGCTGCGCTGCAGGGACTTCTCATCATTGGGATTCACATCGTCGTAAAGGAGCGGCACGTTTAGGCCAAAGCTCTCGCCGTGGAGTGGGCCGAATTTAGCCCTGGCCGTGGTAAGGATTTCATCCCAGACAACCGCGCGCGTCTCAGCCGACACCTCGCACTTCGGAATTTCTTTGGTTTGCCAGAAAGCAAAGCGCGCCCAGTTTTCCGTTTCGTTGGCAGATGCTTGATTGGAATTCGATGACAGTCTCAGGGGATTGCGACCCGGCCTCTGGATTGTCGCGTGGAAGCTGAGTTGCGAATCATGCACGCCAAGTCGATTGAGAGCGAACCGTTTGGTCTCGAAGACCTCCGGTACGTCGACGATAGCGGGTGCCCCAGAGAGTTTTAGCGTCTCGGCCAGCGCGTCCGTGGAAAGGGAGCCCTGCGCCAGCATGGGAAAGATTCGCTTGGTCGCGGCAGGTAGCAGCACTCCGGCTGCGCGGAGCCGCTGCAACTTGCGCTGCAAGATGGGCTTCCAGCGCTGGGCATAATCGCTTGGATTGCGAACCGTTTCCTGCTTCTCGTGGGCCATTAGAGCGCACCACAAGCGTAGAGCCTGAGCTTCGGACAGAAAAGCTACTTTGGTGGCGGCCGAGACAAACTGCACGGTGACGCGCAACACATGCACCGGCGTATTCGCGGGAAGGAGGAGAAGAGACGCTAAACGGTCAAGAGGCATGATGGGGTCTCCGCATAGTCTACGCGCCAAGCGGTCGCCGCTAGTCGCGAAATCTAACGTGAGACCCGACTCATGAGCTGTTCCTCGATTCGCGACTTGCCGCAGAGAAGAGTCGATCACTCGAAGCTCTTCAACGCAAAGTTCGGCTAAAACGAGTAGCCCCGTAGCGAAGGGATCTACTGATGCCGGAATTTTATCCGGTTGCACGCAACCGGTCAAGAAATTTGGGCGACAACCGCAGCTGCCAACGCCGGCAGAGGTCAGGCGCGAGTTCGGATCGTCAATTTGGGGAATGCGACGGCCGCGTAGATGGTTCCTGGTTGGCGGGGCGCACGAAGCATGTATCCCCCTTGATTGCCATCAGGAGACTTGGCAGCAATATTGCAAACGCGGCCCTGGTATCGAAACTCAGCATTAAGCTCTCCTTTCCAAAAGTTGACCGTCTTGCAAATCTCCTTCTTCTGGTCGTAGGTCGTACTCCTATCTTTCACTAAATGCTTAACGTATTGCCGCAATCCCCCAATGGACGGCATCTCGGCGCCGAAGACCCGCTCTTTCATTGCCACATAGAGCTCCGCCTTCTGCCGAGCGCGGAGCGTGGGAAGGTCGATTGGATCCTCCTGCTGCGACAATCGTGCGGCCGCCGCAGCTCGAATCGCTTGGAGCGTCTCAGAATCGAGATCGGCATGCAGAATAACGTCTACCAAGGCCTGGGCTTGGTCGGGACGACGAAGTTGAGTGAGTTGTAAGCTCACGCGGGTGGTTTTGGAGTCCACAGCAATAAGTGTACATACACTCACTACGCGAGTCCAGCTTCTCGAATTCGCGCGACGGGGATCGCCTGCTCCCCTTCGGTGCCCTTGGGAGTTAGGCAACGTCACTGCTGGACAATTGCATAACGGATTGAAAGTATGACGGATCACAGAAAGACGCATGAAGCCGCGGCTTAGTACGACCACCAGGTTTGCTCAGGGGCGCGGCGATGCCGTGCGATGCGATTCCGCGAATCATCCCTCTCGCGTTCAGTTAAGCTTTGAGTTCAAGACTCTCGCGCCCACCGCGCGAGTTAGCCCCGCTTCGCAACTTGCATTTGCCGTGGCCCAACTGCTGGAGAGGGAGCCCACTCTGCAATTGGATAATCCGACAATCTCTCAACTAGCGTGCGAGTATTTTGGTAGCTCGGCGGGCCATGCCCGCGATGCCTACGACGCGGCCGAAGCAGGGTTCAACATCTTTTTGAATCGAATCGGGCTGGCGCTTGACGATGGGCCAGCCGCGTTGGAACGGCTCGTTGGGGAACAAGCACGTTTGCCGATCCAATCGCGACGCGACCAAAGGCAAGTCGAATTCCAGCAGTTCAGCACGCCGCCGGCGGAGGCGCTGGTCCTCGTCAAAGTCGCGGCGATTCGTCCCGGGATGCAAGTTTTGGAGCCTAGCGCTGGGACCGGCAACATTGCCGCACTGGCGCGACTCGCCGGCGGCCAAGTCGCCACGAATGAAATCTGCCCACGCCGCCGAGAACTCCTCGCGCTACAAGGCTTTGAGCCCACGGCGCTCGACGCCGAACGGCTCGATAATCTGCTTTCGCCCGACAAGCTGTATGACGCCATTGTGATGAACCCACCCTTTTCAGCAACCGGTGGCCGCGTGCGCGGTCATCGGACCGCGTTTGGAGCGCGGCACATCGAACAGGCGCTGCTGCGCCTCAAGCCGGGCGGCCGGCTCGTGGCCATTGTTGGGCGCGGCATGGCGCTAGACCGGCCCCGATTCAGCGCCTGGTGGTCCGCCATTGGTGAATGCTACCAGGTGCGAGCCAACGTTGGGATCGACGGCCGCGAATATGCGCGGTATGGCACCAAGTTTGGCCATCAAATCATCGTCATCGACAATGCTGGGCCGACCCGCAATCGATTGGCCGTGATCACGGCTCGCGCGTTATCGGTCCGTGCCGCCTACGAGTTACTTCATGATTTGAGCGAGGAGGATGTTTATGAGCGAGTTCACGAATACGATTCGGCAGCAGGCGGCGGACGCGCTGCGGCCACTCTGCCCCATGGAATCGAGCACCGAAACGGATCCGATCGTGGAGCTGGTCGGGTTTCTGCTGGAGGATGGTGCGGGGGGCGTGTTGCCACCGGCAGTCATGCCGGTGACGACCGACCAATGGCTGACCTGGAACCAACTCATCCTGGATCGCCCCGACGAACTGAGCGCGACGATGGACCAGCTCCTGGAGGAGGAGAGGGTGGAGCTGCCCATCGAAGTGGAAGCGATGCGGGAGTGGGCGGCGTGGCTCCTCGTGAGCACACTCGACCGGATGATGTAGGGCAACTTGAAACGGCCCTCGCGTCCCAGACAATCGATATCGAAGAGGGTTCGGTCTTCGCCGCCTATCGCGTGCAGAAGGCCGTCGTCCGCGGCGCCCACCTCCATCCGGCCAACGTGGTGGAGTCTACCGCCATGGCCTGCGTCGAACCACCCGATGTCTCGTACCGTCAACGACTCCCGCCCGAGGTGATCGGCGAAGGGCGTGTTTCCAACTTACAACTCGAAGATGTCATTTACGCCGGCCAGGCGACCAGCTGCATGCTGCCTGACGGCTCCCGCAAAGGACACTGGAACGGCGACGGCACAGGAATCGGCAAGGGACGGGAGATCTATGCCTTTATCTACAACGAACTTGAGCAGGGGAGAACGAAGCACGTCCATATTTCGGCGTCTCACCAACTTTGTGCGGACGCGGAGCGCGACCGCAACGCGGTTGGCGTTCCCCTTTCGATCATCCACCAAGCCAAGTTTCGGACGGGCGAGACGATTCCGGCCGATTCGGGCATCTTCTTTACGACCTATACCATGCTGAGCACCGATTTCGGGGGCAACCGGGCTCGGTTCAAGCAGCTCACCGATTGGCTCGGTCCCGACTTCGACGGCGTGATTGCCTTCGATGAAGCCCATCTCATGAAGAATGCGGCCGCTACGCCTCACGGCGGTCAGGCCACGGTCGATCAAGGCACACTGCGGGGCAACATGGGGATCACGCTGCAACGTCTCTATCCGCAGGCCCGCGTGCGCTATTTTAGCGCTACGGGCGCGACGGAGGCGCGTCACATGGCTCCCTACGAACGACTGGGACTATGGGGATCGGGAGCGCCGTTTGCAGACTTNNCTGTAGAGTACGAGCCACTCCTCCATCGCCTCACAGCAGACGAAGCGCGAGAGTACAACCAGATTGCCGACCTCTGGTCGGAGCTCTTGGTGGCCTTCGAAGCGGCCGAGCAAAATGCTTGTCAGGGGCGACATGCCAATCGCTACGCCCAATTCTACTCCGCCCAGCAGCGGTTCTTTCTGCAATTGATGATGGCCTACACGCTGCCCGACCTCATTCCGGCTATTGAAAACGATTTGCGTGAGGGACGCTCGGTGGTGCTGAGTCTTTTCAATACGGGCGAGGCCCAGTCGGATCGCAAGGTCCGTGAGGCCCGAGCCGCCGGAGTGGAACTCTCGGAACTGGACGCTACGCCGCGCGAGATGATTGTCCAACTCATCGAGAAACAATTTCCCCTCTTCCAGTACCAGGAACAGACCGATCCCGTGACAGGCAACGTGGTCCGCGTCCGCGTGGAAGATGCAGCCGGAAACCCGGAGATCAATCGCGAGAACCAGCGGCGACAACAAGAGCTGCTCGATCAGGTGGCGGATCTCGATTTTCCGCAGAATCCTCTCGATGCGCTCCTTGCGCATTTCGGAGTGGGGGACGTCGCCGAGATCAGCGGTCGCACCCATCGGTTCGAGAAAGGCAAGTACGTTCGTCGCAAGCTCCACGGCGTGGCCCACCGAGAGCTCAACGAATACGAGACGAGACTCTTTCAGCAGGGATTCAAACGGCTGGCCGTTATTTCTGGGGCCGGCTCGACCGGCATTAGCGTCCACGCGGACGTGGCGGCAAGGAACCAAGAACGCCGTGTCTTCTACGCCTTTCAACTCTCCTGGTCTGCCGATCAACAGATGCAGGCCTTTGGCCGCGTCCACCGCTCGAATCAAACTTCGGCCCCAATCATTCGCCTCGCGCTGTTGAATCTGGCCGGCCAAAAGCGTTTGGTGAACGCGGTCTCCAAACGTCTGGCCGCGCTGGGCGCGCTCACGAAAGGGGAGCGGCATTCACTTTCGAGTGACCTGTTTCGGCCGGAAGATGTGACCGACGAATATGGCCAGGCTGCGCTCGCCCGACTCTACCGTGAGGTCGTCTCTGGCAAGCACAACGACGACGGCATCGGCATGACCATGCTGGAACGGATGGGAGTCCTCAATCGAGAGCGAACGGACGTTCGCGCGAGTTATACCAGCAACGTGGAACAATTTCTGAATCGGATCATGGTGCTCCAGGTCGACCTTCAAAACCGCATTTTTGAATTGTTTTACTCGCTCTATCTGGAAGCAGTCGAACACGCCAAGCGGCAGAGTGCGTTTGACTTCGGGGTCGAAGCGATTCGCGCGCGGAACTTGCAGCGCGTGGCAGAACCGGAGACCTTATTTGTCGATCCCGGTTCTGGCGCGCGGACCATGCTCCACGAGTTGACAGGGGAGGTTGATGTGATCCGTCAAAGCTTTGAATCGGCTGCGCAAGGGGCCAAGTTGGGCTTCTACCGGAACCGGCGCAGCGGCCGAATCTACGCCGTCTCCGACCACTGGGACCAGCAGCGCGGCGAGCTATTGCTCACCGCCGTGAAAGGACCGCGGCGATCCTTGGAACCCCACGAGCTGCGACTGAAATACGAATGGGTTGACGATGAAGAAGCGCGTGCCTGGTGGGAAGCTGAATACGCGCGGACGCCCGCCACCGAATCGCGCCGATTTCACCTCCTGAGTGGGGCCATCTTTCCGATTTACGACAAGGTGATGGGCTCGGCCGGAATCCAGAGCGTCAAGATCGCCCGAGCCCTGCTCCAGAATGGACAGTCGCTGGTCGGGCTCAACCTGAGTTCGGCCGATGTACCCAATGTGAAGCAGCGCCTGGGGATCGGCACGCCGCTGGGGGAAGCGTCGCCAGAGGATATTTTCGACTTATTGGTCAGTGGCGCGATGATCGAGCTCGACAATGGCTGGCGACTCATCAAGGCCCGTATTGCGGGTGACCCAGTCGTGGAGCTGGTCCTGAATGGCGTATCGGCCAACCGAGCTGAGCTCCGCGGCTATGGTTTGGCGGAAGAAATCATTCAGTACAAACGGCGCTGGTTCGTCATCGAAGACGATGCGCCCGACCTCCTGCCGCGACTATTGGCACAACGAAAGCCCGTAAGAGATCTAACAAGCCGGGCCAATCAGGACGAGAAGGATACCAAACGCTTGTAAACCTAGCTGCTATGTCGTACCGTGCACGGAAAGTGAGCGTCAATTCGCCTTTACCCAGGCGTTCCGTTCTGTTGAGTTTTCGGTTCGTGACGGTGGCTACGGTCGGCTCGCTGGCGATGGCGCTTGTTTCCGCCTTCGGTCCACTGGAAGCGCAAATGGGCATGCTAGGCGCGCTGGTTAGCGTTTTGGCCGGCTTGATTTTAAGTTACTTGGAGCAAGAAGAAGCCCGTGAGCGAGAGCGAACGAAATTACTTCAACAGCTGGCCGTGCCGGTTGCCCTTGCTGCGGATCCTGAACTGTTCGATCAATATCTTGGCTTTCGCGACGCACTCAATCTGCTCGCCATGCAACCCGATCCCATCCTCCGCGAAATTGCCGCCCTGAAGGCCGCATCGATGCACCAGGAGATCATCTCCTTGGCGGATGGGACCATTATCTTCTCAGGGACCGAGACGTGGCGGACCGTCTACGACAAGCTCCTCTCCAGCCCCGATGTCCGTGAGTACCAATCGGTGGCGTGGGTTCGCACACCCGAGTACTGGCAAGACCCGCCCGGTCGTCAGAGCATGCAAGCCAATTTCGCGGCCGTCCGGCGGGGAGTCCTCATCGAACGGATTATTATTCTCCGCGACGACCTCTGGCCGGCAGGAGAGGCGATCCCCACAGGAGCCATGGGTGCATGGATTGAAGAACAACATAATCACTGCCTGTGGGTCTGTCTCGTTCGAGAATCCCAGCTGGCAGGGGAGAACGACTTGTTGGCAGACTTGGGGATTTACGGCGAACGGGCAGTCGGCATTCAAGAACTGGATGAGCACTCCCGCACGGTGCGGTTCGTCCTCCAATTCGACCCCCAAATTGTCCGGCTCGCTCGCGAGCGCTGGAAGCGTTTGATGCTTTTTGCCGTTTCTTATCGCCAGCTACTAGATCGACTTTCCGAAGATCGGTAGGATCAGCGCATACCCCAGAAGAGACGTAACGTGGGTTCCTGGCTGTACCTCGACACGGCGCGGCTGGGACAGATGTCACCAGCCGCCCAACGCGCTCAACAAGACTTTTCTCGACTCGCGAGTGAAGCGCCGGGCGCGATCCAGGTCGAGGATTTCCTGAGGGATGGGTTTGAGGCTCTCGACGCTGCGATCCGCGAGCAGTTGCCAGGCTTAGCGACTTGGCCCGGCATCGCTCGCTTCAAGCGCTCTCTCCGACACCTTGCCGGGTTCCAAGATGACCTTCCGCTGCTCCTGGCCTCTCGTTCATCCGAGTTGATGAAGCTGGCTGCGATCGTGTTATCACAATTGTGTCGCAATATTTTGATCACGGATCTCGGTTGGCCCAATTATCAGCGAATTCTCGAAGCGGAGTGTGAGCGGACACAGCGACATATCACAACGTTGCGTTTGGCAGATGATGTACTACGAGGACGAATCAATGCGGAGGAAGTCATTGAGCGAGTGCGCGGTGAGTATTTAAGGCAAGCGTGCGATGGATTGTTTCTGACGGCGATTAGCAACACGGGAGCAAGATTGCCTGTTCAAGCAATCGTGCAGGCAGTCGGTGATGCGTGTCGCTTCGTGGTAGTGGATGGTGCGCAGGATTTTTGCCATGCGGGCTGGAATGGGACGCAGGAATGCTGCGATCTGTATCTCGCTGGGTGTCACAAGTGGCTAGGGGGCTATCACCCTCTAGGAGTGGCGTGTTACGGCCGCCGACGCTCTCGATCCATCATTGACACGGTCCTGAATGAACTTTTGACCGACAGACAAGTGGATGACCCGCTGCTTCGCTTCCTAGCTGCTCTCCAACAGGGCGGGCAAGACCACTTCGGAGAGACGATTAACCTCAGCCCACTATTTTCCAGTGCCGGGGCCGTGCAGGATGCCAATCGCGACGACGCCGATCAATGCTTCAAAGCGCGGTTGAGCAACGCCGAGTACGTGGCTGCTGTCGCCGCTTCCTCGAAATGGACTCCGCTCGTGCCCGATATGTCGCTTCGTAGCGGAATTGTCATGTTGGAGGGATCAACTACGGAGGCACGAAATGCGTCATCCGATGAGTTGCGACGTGGCTTTCAGCAACTTGGCGTCATCTTGAGTGCCTACGAGGGTGGCGGCTTGCGGCTTTCCATGCCGGCATCACCATTCGAGCCACGGCAACTTGAACAACTGTCGGCTGGGTTACGCAATCTCGCATGATCAGTTTCGTTTTGTTGTCAGATATCCCAGGCGCTTTCAGGTGGTTCAAGGGTTATTTGGCAAGGATGGGAAGCTAGATCGTCGTGGACGCATGAATTCGTCCATCAGCACGCGAATCAAATGGCTGAAGTTCATCCAGCTAGGGTAATGATCAATCCATCCAAGAGAGGGTTTCGATGGACGTAGACCTAATTGCCGACGTCTACCGGCTGCAGAACATCTACAACGACAGAGGACTTCAAATCTTTCATTACACTTGCCTTGAAGACCGCGAACCGCGTCCGCCCGGTCAGCCAGCGAGCCCACTCTTTTACTGCTGTACACCGGACGGAGCCGAAGGACGGCGGCCAGACGGAAAATCATGTGGCTGCCTGATCGAAATCAAATACCCACAGTATCCAACCGGTGAACGATTTGCATGGACGGACGAATGGACACTGGCGATTCGTGAGGATGAACGGATCCCTTGGTCGTTAGGATATCTCGCACCGGACAATCTGTGGGCCTTTGCGGAATGGCAACAGACGTTTCGAGACTTTTTTCAAATGCAAGGATATCCTGAGCCTTGGTGGAGGAAACGAACGGAAGGCACTTTTGAGTCGACATAGTCTCGTCGCACATTCTGTCTAGGAAGTGGTCTCCGCGGCATTGCATTACCGTGTCGCGATATCGATGATGGCGCGAAAACAACGGGCTGTATAGGTTCTGGAATCGTCACGAGAAGCGACAAACATGCTTGCGCACCCTTCCCGATAATGATAAATAAAGGATGTTATTTAGCGTTATCCGCGCGGCAAGGGGTGTTTGCCCGAACGCCGTTTGAATTTGCAGCAAGGAGGAAATGGTAGCAGACAAAGACTCAGTTCTTACCATCGTTCGCAACTCGTCCGCTTTAAGCAGTCGCCGCGAATCGCTGCCGGACATCATAGTCCACGCCAAGGCGTCGGCTCGGTTTGCGTGGGAAGAATTCTTCGACGCGCAGATTGTCAATGAGAATACTCGCCGTGCCTACAAGCGAGCAATCATCAGATTCTTGGAATGGTGTGCGACCCAGAACCTCGAACTGCATACGATCACGCCCGGACATGTTGGCCGCTACATGCAGAGTCTCTCAGGCGAGATTCCTTCCAAGAAACAACAGTTGGCCGGAATTCGAAAGTTTCTCGATCTCTGTGTTCTGCGTCACGCGATCGTTCTCAATCCGGCCCTCTCAGTTCGCGGCGAAAAATACCGAGTAGTAGACGGCAAGACCCCTGAGATTACGAAGAGTCAGGCCAGAAGGCTCATTGCCTCGATCGATCCGAGGACTGTGATTGGTCGCCGGGACCGTGCGATCATCGCTACTCTGGTGTACACCGCCGCACGTGTCGGCGCAATAGCCAAGCTCAACATGAAGCACCTCAAACAGAATGGTAAAGACTGGAGCTTCCGCTTCGCAGAGAAAGGGGGAAAGTCCCGCGAAATACCGGTGCGTAGTGACCTGGAAGAAGAGATTTTGGCCTACCTTGAGGCCGCTGGGCTGAGCCACGAAGCTAAAGACTCTCCCCTCTTCCGCTCTGCATTTAGAAGGACCGGTCGATTAACACCGCAGCGAATGACGGCCATCGACATGTGCCGCATGATGAAGCGACGCCTCATCAAAGCAAAACTCCCCAATCACCTTTCGCCCCATAGCTTTCGCGTCTCGACCCTCACCGATCTTCTCGAATCTGGGACCGAACTGGCCGATGTCCAACAGTTTGCAGGACATGCCGACCCACGCACGACCAGGCTCTACGACAGGCGCGGCCGGAAAACCAATCGCAACTTGGTAGAGAGAATCTATGATCTAAAGCTCGACCTTGAGAGTTCGTGAACCTTTCGCGATGCACAACGCCGCCATCGTTGGCTGAAGTGGACCCATTAGTTTTGTCGTTACCCACATCATGCCATTTTATAGGCGACGTTGCGGAAATGAGCTATCGCCCGTTCTCAAATGGCCCTCGCAAGAGTTTATTAGCGACGCGATTTGTCGCACGACGGTCCCTCCAGGGCGGCTTCTTTTCGACAATTTGAAGAGACTTCGGATCCATCTCGGCATTGAGCGCAATGAATTCCTGCCATTCCTGCGGCCTATTATCCTCGTGGAAGATTGCCTCCACCGGGCATTCCGGAACGCACGCTTCGCAGTCGATGCACTCATCCGGGTGGATGTAGAGAAGTTGCCCGTCCTCGTAAAAGCAATCCACGGGACAGACGACAACACAATCGGTGTACTTACAATCAAAACACGGGGCTGTGACGACGTGCGTCATATCTTCATCCTCCGTCGTTTAACTATAACCTAAGATGTCTTAATCGCAGTGCGTTGGCGATGACGGAGACAGAGCTAAAGCTCATCGCCGCCGCCCCCACCACTGGATTGAGAAGTATTCCAACGAACGGGTACAACACTCCGGCTGCTATCGGCACGCCGAGTATGTTGTAAATAAATGCGAAGAACAGGTTTTGGCGAATATTTCGCATGGTCCCTTCGCTGAGGCGGCGGGCACGGACGACACCCCGCAGGTCACCCTTAACCAAGGTGACGCCGGCACTCTCTATTGCCACGTCAGTTCCGGTCCCCATCGCAATTCCCACATGAGCCTCGGCCAGAGCCGGGGCATCATTGATACCGTCGCCCGCCATCGCGACAATGCGGCCTTGAGCTTTGAGGCGTTTGATGATTTCGCTTTTTCGTTCCGGCAAGACCTCCGCTTCAACCTCCTCAATTCCCAACTGACGAGCCACGGCTTCTGCCGTCGTGCGGCTATCGCCAGTCAGCATTACCACGCGCAAGCCCTCGTCGCGGAGGAGGCGAATCGCTTCCGGAGTCGATTCCTTGATTGGATCTGCAACACCCAGCATGCCGGCGGGTTTGCCATCAACTGCCACGAACATTACTGTTTGGCCCTTGGCGCGTAGGGCTTCAGCGTTTTGGGTCCATTCGGCGGCGTCGATCGCCAAATCTTTCATCAGGGGCATATTCCCAATCGCGACGAGTCGCCCGTCAGTTCGCCCTTGCACTCCCTTGCCCGTGATCGATTGAAAGCCGTGGACCGGAAGTATCGCTATGCCGCGGGCTTCAGCGCCTCGGACGATGGCTGCCGCCAAAGGATGTTCGCTGCTGCGCTCCAAGGACGCCGCATAGGCGAGTAATGTTTCGTCGGTATAGTTGTTAAGCGGCACGACGGACACGAGCTTGGGTTTACCTTCCGTGAGAGTGCCAGTCTTGTCGACAACTAGCGTATCGACCTTCTCCATCACTTCCAGAACTTCCGCGTTTTTGACGAGCACACCGACAGTCGCTCCGCGACCCACACCGACCATAATGGACATCGGTGTCGCGAGCCCCAGGGCACATGGGCAAGCGATGATGAGCACGGAAACTGCATTGATGAGTGCGTAAGCAAGCCGCGGCTCTGGCCCCACAAGTGCCCACACTACCAATGTGATCATGGCCACCAGCAGTACGACGGGCACAAAATAACCTGCCACCTTATCCGCCAGTCGCTGAATCGGCGCTCGGCTACGCTGGGCCTGGCTCACCATCTGGACTATTTGTGACAGTACCGTCTCAGAACCAACTCGCTCGGCCTGCATGAGGAAGCTGCCCGTCGTGTTAATTGTTGCTCCCACGACACGATCGTGTTGCCGCTTCTCAACGGGTACTGGTTCACCCGAGATCATCGACTCGTCGACGAAACTACTGCCTTCGACGACGACACCGTCGACAGGAATCTTTTCACCGGGTCGAACTCTCAGTCGGTCTCCCACCCGCACCTGGTCGAGTAGAATCTCTTCCTCGCTGCCATTGTCGCGGATGCGGTGGGCCGTCTTCGCAGCTAGCCCCAATAATGCCCGAATCGCCGCCCCGGTCTGGTTTCGAGCGCGAAGCTCCAGCACCTGTCCCAATAGAACAAGTGTCACGATGACTGCGGCCGCTTCGAAATAAAGATCAACCGCACCTGAATGGGAACGAAACGAATCGGGGAACGGGTCGGGGAAGGAGGTGGCAATCGTGCTATGGACATAGGCCGTGCCGGTGCCGATTGCGATCAGCGTGAACATGTTGGGCGAGCGATTGAGGATCGACTGCCAGCCGCGCACAAAGAACGGCCAGCCGCCCCAGAGCACGACCGGCGTGGCCAGCAAGAACTCGACCCAGGAGAGCGTTCGACCGGCGAGCAGGCCACTCCACGACTCGGGCAACATCCGCGACATCGCGATCAAAACTAGCGGCACCGTTAGTAAGGCGCTTATCCAGAACCGCCGCGTCATCGCGGTCAACTCTGGGTTCGACTCTTCGGCAGTAACCTCTCGCGGCTCAAGGGCCATACCGCAAATCGGACACGTACCGGGTTCGGAGCGCACAATCTCCGGATGCATTGGACAGACGTATTCGATCGATTTCGTGGACGGAGCGACTGGTGTTTCCGGCTCCAGGACCATGCCACATTTAGGACAATTTCCAGGCCCCGATTGTCGAACCTCGGGATGCATCGGACAGATGTATACTGTCCCGCTCGCAGTGATCTTGGCAGGTGGCAAGTTGTCGTGCGTCGGCGCAGAAGAAGCGAGAAACTTCTGGGGCTCTGCTGCAAACCGCTCTCGACAACGTGCGGCACAGAAGACATACTCGACGCCGTTGTACTGATAGCGGTGTTTCGCAGTCGCACGATCGACCTTCATGCCGCAGACTGGGTCAATGGCCAGTTCAATCGCATCCCCGCTGTGACCGGGTGAGTGATGATTGCCGTGTTCCATCGGATTGGTTCTCTCGCCGCTTTGGGCACGCGACTTGCTAAGTTTGATCATCTATTGCTGGCGAACATACTGCTGCTAACGTGCGCCTTGAGTAAGATGCTTAACCATCACCGTTAGGCACTCACGGGAAGTGAAACCGATTCGGTCGTGGGATGGTCGATCTGATGTTGTTCGTCGGGATGTCGATTGTGCATCTTTAACCATCGGGCGCGACGCACCCAGTAAAACCTTACGGGCAGAAACAAATCCACGACCTCGTCCGAAATCAGCAATCCCCCCAAGACTGGTAGCGCCATTGGCGCTAGAATTTCACCTCCGACGCCTTTGGCAAACACCATCGGAAAGATCGCGATAATAGCAACGCCTTCGGTGAGCAGCTTCGGCCGCAAACGATGAACGGCCCCTTCGATAACGGCTTGCCGCAATTCTTCCAATGATTTGATGTTTTCCAGTCCTCCTCGCTTCTCAATCGCTTCTCTCAGGTAGACAAGCATGATGATGCCGGTTTCGGTGGCCATGCCAAAGCACGCGATGAATCCCACCCAGACCGCGACACTGAAGTCCATCGGCGGCGAATCCCAGCCATTCATGATTTTGGGAAACAGATACATAAAGAAAATTCCGCCGGCGAGCGCTTCCGGCACGGCCATCATCATCAAACCTGCATCGGCGAGGTCGTTGTACGTTAGGTACAGGATGATAAAGATCAGCACGATGACGGCCGGGAAGACGAATCGTAAGGTCCGGGCTGCTCGCACCTGGTGTTCAAACTCACCACTCCATTCGATGTGAACGCCTTCCGGAAGATTTACTTTTTGCGCCACAACCCGTTGTGCCTCGTCGACAAATCCCACGATGTCGCGGCCACGAACATTAAGCGTAACGTAATTCAATAGACGGCCATTCTCGCTTTTGATCATGGCCGGTGCCTCCACAATCCGCACGTCGGCCAAGGC
>CXWJ01000924.1_pt1 | contig 18653 bp, 15 predicted proteins | sample 590841 | NCBI WGS metagenome assembly CXWJ01 (sample SAMEA3498367, study PRJEB10139) | wastewater metagenome | biome: wastewater treatment plant; material: activated sludge | place: Austria | collected 2015-01-21 | reverse complement strand
CGCTCGCGGCCGAGCAAGACCTCAAAGCGGCGCGGGTCATCCGCCGGCAGCAGTTCCAGGACGCGGCTGAAGGCGCGCAGAGCTTCGGCCGTGGCATAGCGGGCGGCGGCCTGGCGACCGGCCCGCGTTTGCCACGCGATTTCCTGGGCCACGTCGCCGGCCTGGGCGTAGTGGGCGGCGATCAGGTCGGCATATTCCTCGATGCGCTCNNGGCGCAAGACGCTTTCATAGGTCACGTCGCGCAACAAGGCGTGGCCGAAGGCGAACTGCTGCGTGCCCTCGAAGGCCGTCTCGCTTTGCCGGTACACAAGTTCGCGCCGGCTTAGGCCCTGCCACAACTCCGTGGGGACGTCACCGCCGGGATCATTGCCGACATAATCGACGGCCGCGTCCCAGAACAGGCGGCCGACGACTGCCGCGCGCTGCAAGGCGCGCCGTTCCGGCGCGGGCAACCCTTCCAGACGGGCCTGGAGCACGCCGGTCAGCGTGGGCGGCACGTGGATAACGTCCAGTTTATCGGCCAGCACGCGCCAGGATGGTTCGCCGGGGATGATCACGCCGTCGTCGATGAGCATCTTGATCAGCTCTTCGACGTAGAACGGGTTGCCCTCGGCCCGTTCGATGAGCAGCGCGGCCAGGCGCGGCGGGATGGTTTCGGCCCGTTGCAGGATTTCGGCCACCAGCCGTTCGCTGGCCGCCGAGTCCAGCAGCGACAGGTCGAGGCGGCGATGGGCGGGCCGGTCTTCCAGCCAGCCGGGACGGCGTTCGTACAGCGTGGGACGCGTCGCCCCCAGCAGCAGGAGCGGCTGATCGTCCAATGCCGTCAACAGCGCCTCCAGCGCGTCGAGCGAACTGTCATCGGCCCAATGCAAATCTTCCAGCAGGATGAGTATGGGCTTGCCGGCCGCGGCGGCGGTGAAGTATTCGGTCAGATAGAAGAGGGCCTGGCTGCGTAGCTGGCGCGGCTCGCCCAACAGCGGCCGGACGTGTGGCCCGGCGCTGAAATCATAGCCCAGCAAATGGCCGACGAGATGGGCCTTGCGCTCAATGTCGTCGCCGGCCGCGTCGCCCCCGCCGAACACGGCGCGAAAGCCGGCAACGAGCTTGTCGCGGGCGGCGGCGGCGGTGTCGTCGTCATAAATGCCGCAGCGAAAAACGAATACGTCGCGCAACAGGCCATAGGGCAGCCGTTGCGTCTCCTGCCGGGCACGGCCACGAAAGAGATGGACGTTGACGGGTTGCAGATCGACCCAGTTCTCGAACTCATAGAGCAGGCGCGACTTGCCCAGGCCGGCGGCGGCGGCGACGATGACCGCCGCCGCCTGGCCCGTTTCGCCTACGCGGCGGAAGGTCGTTTGCAGCCGCTCCAGTTCTGTGTCGCGGCCGATCATGCGCGTCTCGACGCCTTCGACGCCCCGTCGCCGGGTGCGGAAGGTACGCGGCTTACGGCGCAAGACGCGGTAGACCGGCACCGGCTCGGCGAAACCCTTGGCGGCGATAGGGGCGAGCGGCTGGAAATCGAACACGCCGCGCACGTGTTGATAGGTGTGGTGGGAGATGAGGATCGTGCCCGGCGCGGCGGCCTGCTCCAGCCGGGCGGCCAGATTGACCGGCAGGCCCGTCACGGCGTCTTCCCCCTCCGTGCCGCCGCCCAGTAGCACCCGCCCGGTGTCGATGCCGACGCGCACGGCAAAGCCACGCAGGCCGCGCTCCTCGCTCAGCTCGGCGGCGATGGCCTCCGCCTCGGCCAGCACGTCGAGACCGGCCAGGATGGCGTTGTCGGGGTCGTGCTCCTGGGCCACGGGCAGGCCGAAGACCGCCTTGTAGCCGTCGCCCTGATAGCGCACGATGCGGCCGCCGTGACGCATCACCGGCTCGGCCAGCCGCAGCAGCGCCCGGTCGATGATCTCCATAATCTCTTCCGGGTCGCGCCCCTGGATGAGATCAGTGTGGCCGGCCAGGTCGAGGAAGAGGATGGTGGCCTGGGCGCGGCGCGACTCGACGGCCGCCGGCTCTTGGGCGGCCAATTGGGCGCGCAGGGCGTCGATGGTGGCGTCGAGGATGGCGTCGTCGATTGTCCCGCGCAGGCTTTCCTGGATGGCGATGGCCTGTTCGAGTTGTTGGTGGTTACTCATGTACGCGCTTCCTATTTAGCCAACAGCAGGATGAAGCGGACAGTTCAGGAGATGTAGATTGTCGGGACAACGGCGGACGCCTCTATTGGGGCAATTGTTCAAAACCATGATCGGTATAATGCGCATCAAAGGTAAACGCTTTGTCGATACCATAAAGACGCATGGTTTCAAAGGCTGAACAATCGACCAGGCTAAGGTAGCGCCGATCGGCCGCCAGCAGGGCAGTCACAGCTTGCTCGTGAATCTGTTCGTCTACCCAATGGATATTAACACTCGGCAGCACGTTAAACTGAAATGATCGGGCCGCATCCTTACCCAGGCGGCGTTGGAGGAGGGTTAAAGTCTCCACCAGAATGTAGTTATTGCAAAAGAGCGTTTCTTCTTCGCTAATCAGCGCTTGCCAGGTCACCTGCGCCGCTTCATGGTAGCGATCATCGGCCGCAAATATCGCCAAAAATGCTGAGGTGTCGATGAAAATTGTCAATTAGCGTAACTCTCCTCAAGATAACGGTCATGTTCCAGTGCCAAGTCATCGACTCCACTGGTGTATTGACCAATCACACTGAGCGCTCGCCGCTTGCGTTCTTCGGCATCAAGGAATGGCCGTGAACGCAGCATGGTATCCACGCTAATGCGTATTAGTTCGGCCATCGACTTGCCCTCTTCGGCCGCCAACTCCCGCAACGCAAATGCCTGCTCTTCAGTCAGTAGGATCTGGGTTCTAATCATATCACGCCCGTATTACATCAGGTTTGCATTTGTGATGTATATATTATAGCAAAAACACACTGGAGCACAACACTCTGTGCCTGAGCGCCAGGGCTTTTCCAAGGCCCAACGATGGGAAGAGAAACGCGGAGCACGCGGAGGCAAGACACGGAGGGCGCGGAGAAAACTTAGATACTCTTTCAAAAGGCGACGAAGGATGATGCTTCCTGGACAATCATTTCGAGAATAATGTCGGTGGCCCGACCGAGTTTGGGCTTGCTCATTCGCTCGACCAGTTCAACCAGCCGGTGCGGATCGATTTGCTCCAGATTTTGCAGCCGCAACGATTCCAGAAAAGCGCGTCTGTCTCCGCCGGGAGTCAGATAGATCAGATCGAGCAGCGCCTTCTCCGGCGTGGCGACGTAGGCGGCCTGCTCCGGCGCGAGGGACACGCGCTCGTAGCCGAACAGCAGTTCCCGGCGGATGGCCCGGTAGATCATCTCGCCGAACGGGGTTAGCCAGTTGCCCGGTCGCCGCGTGGTGACGCTGGTGACGGCTGGGGTGTGTTCGGGAATGAGGTCGTAATAGGCCAGGGCCGCCTGCAAACTGATGTAGGAACCGGGAACCATTTGATTCGCCATCAGGAAAGGGTGGGGCGTGGTCTGGCGATAGGGCGGCGCGAGCGTGTAGAGGCCGCGCCGCAATTGCACGAGCTTGCCCGTTCTAACCCAATCCGCCAGACGGCGGTGGATGGTGCCGGGGTTGCGGTTGCCGGCCAGCAGAAAGCCCGTCTCGAATACCGGCTCGCGCCCGACAATTTCCAGCAACTCCGCGAATTCCATTGCAATAACTTGCACTATTGCGTCACTTATTGCAATGGAATTGATTGTTGGCTAAGCTTGCACCTCAACCACCACCCCTTCCTCCGCCCACTCATACAGCAGCGCCGCGTTGTCCGAACTGAGCAGAATACAGCCATAGGTCACCGGATGGCCCAGATCGCCCGTCCACAGCAGTTGCGAGTTGCCGCGCGTGGGGAAGCCGTGGAAGCCGTTCATAAAGTCCGATGTCGGCACAGGACGATAGATGCCCATGAACGACGGCATCCACAGATCCCAATTGCCGGCGTAGGCGTTCGGCTCGTGGGATTGCACCTGGAAGATACCCGGCGCGGTGGGGCTGCCGGCAATGCCGCTGCTCGACGGCCAATCCCACTTCAGTTGCCCGTTCTCATAGACCCGCGTGCGCTGCTCGCTCAGGTTGACGATGATGCGCTTGCCGGGCACGGGCGGCAGCGGCAGCAGCGCGTCGGCGGCGGGGATGGCGATCTCCTGTCCGACCGTCAGCGCGTCCACGCCGGGGTTAAGTTGCTGGAGCCACGGGTAGGGGATACCGTAATCGTAGCCGATACTCGATAGCGTCTCGCCCGCCTGCACGACGTGGCGGCGCTCCGGATGGCGGACGCGCGCCGCGGCCGTGGCGCGCTGGGCCTGGATGGCTTCGCTGAGGGCGGCCAGTGTGGCGTCCTCGTCCAAATAGCGGCCGTCGCCCATCTCCGCCTCCAGCGTATCGAGGAAGGCCACACCGATCTGCCGGTCGAGCGACCAGCTAAACGAATCGGCCGCCGCCGGATCGACCGCCAGACGCAACCAGTCGCCCCAAACGCTCGACGCGACCGGCCAGGTAAAGTGCTCGTCGCTCACGGGATCGTAGGCCTCCAGCGTGACCGTAGTCGCCAACATGCGGTTGGCCTCGTCCACGGCGGCGGCTACGTCATTGACGGCGGCGGGCACGGGGCGCGTCACCAGCGGCAATTGCCGGGCGGCCAGCACCCCGGCCGGGTCGGCGGCCAGCGCGGCCAGCGTCGCCTCCATGTCCAACTCGCGCCCCTCGGCGGCGGGGATGGCTTCGGCGCGGCCGCCGCCGATACGCACGCCGGCATCGACCGGAGCCACGGCCAGTTGCGGGGCCAGCCCGGCCAGCGTTTGTTGCGCCGCGGCCGGGTCGAAGCGCCACACCGGCGGCGTGTCGAACCAGGCCGCGCCGTCGGCGGCGATGGCCCGCAGGCTGGCGAGCGAGCGTCCTTTTTGGGCGGCGGCGGCGGCCGTGGCCGGCGCGTCGAGCGTCAGGCCCAGCGCCGCCGGCCCCACCGGCCAGGCCACTTCGCCGTTTTGCAGGCTGATGGTCTGCCCGTCCCATTGGCTTTGCAGCGCGGCGGCGGCTTCGGCCGTCGTCCGGCCGCCCAGCGGCACGCCCAACGCCGACACGCCGGGCAGCACGCGCTCGCGGGCATAGACGAACGACAGGCCGCCGGCCAATATGCCGATAACGACGGCGGCCAGGAATAACGCCGGCAGCAGTAGCCACAACAGCCAACGGCCGCGGCGGGCCGGCGGGGGCGGCGCGTTTCGCGCACCGGGCGCGGGATAAAATTGGGTGTGTCGATTCTCTTTCGCGGGCATGGGCCAACGTCCTAACGGGTTAGATGTCTACTGTTATAACGTTGTGGACGCGCCCGCGGTTCCCGGTCTTACGGAGGCGTAGGGCAGGCGTAGGCTTGTAGGGCGGGATGGTATCCCGCCCTCTGCTAAAGAGTATTGTAGGGCGGGATGGTATCCCGCCCCACACCACCCTATAGCGCGAATTGATATTCGGCGAAGATTGAAGAGGCGGGATACCATCCCGCCCTACATCTTAGACCCAGCCGCGGGCGCGGACGGCCTCGGCCACGCGGGTGACGGCCACCAGATAGGCGGCGACGCGCGTCTCCACGCCTCGCTCCACGGCCATCTGATGCACGGCGTGGAAGGCGGTGGTCATCTTCTGGTCGAGCCGCTCCTGCACCAACTCTTCGGTCCAATAGAAGCCGTAGGTGTTCTGCACCATCTCGAAGTAGGACACGGTGACGCCGCCGGCATTGCACAGGAAGTCGGGGATGATGTAGATGCCCTTTTGGGTCAGAATCTGGTCGGCTTCGGGCGTGGTCGGCCCATTGGCCAGTTCGGCCACGATGCGGGCCTGGATGCGGTCGGCGTTGGCCCCGGTCAACTGGTTTTCGATGGCCGCGGGGATGAGAATATCGACCGGCATCTCCAGCAGTTGGGCGTTGGTGATCACCTCGCTGTCCGCCGCGCCGCCGACCTTGCCGGTGCGGCGCAGATGGGCGCTGACGACGGTCGGGTCCAGGCCGTTCTCGCTATAGATCGCGCCGAACTCGTCGCTGACGGCCACGACCTTCAGTCCAAACAGATCATGGGCCAGACGGTGGGCGAAGCCGCCGACGTTGCCGTAGCCCTGTATGGCGCAGGTAGCCCCCTTCAGCGGCAGGTCGAGCAGCTTGGCCGCCTCGCGGATGGTCACCATGCCGCCCATGGCCGTGGCCGGGCTGCGGCCGGCCGAGCCGCCCAGGGTCATGGGCTTGCCGGTAATGACGCCCGGCTCATGGTGGCCGGTGAGGATTTCGTATTCGTCCAGCATCCAGGACATGATCTGGGGGTTGGTATTCACGTCGGGGGCGGGCACGTCCTGCTTGAGGCCGATGAAGCGGGACACGGCGCGCATGTAGCCCCGGCTGAGACGCTCTAACTCGCCGGCCGACATGGCCCGCGGGTTACAGATAACGCCGCCCTTGCCGCCGCCCAGGGGCACGTCGGCCACGGCCGTCTTCCACGTCATCCACGCCGCCAGGGCGCGCACGGTGTCGATCGTCTCGTCGGGGTGGAAGCGGATGCCGCCCTTGGCCGGGCCGCGGGCGTCGTTATATTGCACGCGAAACGCCTTGAAGGTCTGCGTGTGGCCGTCATCCATCCGCACCGGAATGCTGAAATGGAATTCGCGGAGCGGCTCGCGCAAGAAGGCGTGCATATCCGGATCGAGTTCCAGGAAGGCGGCGGCCTTGTCTAGTTGGGCCTGGGCAATGGCAAACGGATTCAAATTTTCGGTCATGGCTCGGTTCAAAGCTCCTGTGAGAATTGTGGGATTCGACTAACCGGCTGCCGGCCCCCGCCGGCGGCCAACTAAAATCGCCAGATACCGAACGGCCCTGGCGATCTCATGTTCTATTCGAAATGTGCGCGCGGACGGCCAGCGCCCACTCAGCGGACGGCGAAAAAGTGCCGTCCCCAGGGGGCCAATTCGACGAACAGGCCCATATTCAGCATCTCGTCGCCGCCCCATTCATACGTCGTATCGTCCATCACGTCGATGAACACCCAGTTCTGCCCGGCCAGATCAGGCCAGGGCAACTGCACCCGCGCCTGCGAGGTGTGGGGCGACAGGTTGACGACGATCACGCGCCGCTCGTCGCCCGCCTCCCAGCACCAGGCGGCCAGATTATTATAGCTCGTATTATCCGGCCATCCGTTCAATGCGCAAAGTCGCCATTGCCCATCGCGCAGGGCCGGGTGCTGGATGGCGTTGACCAGGCGGCGATAGAAGGCGGCCAGCGCGCGGTCGATTGGCTCATCGGGCCGGCGGGTCAGGAACACCGGCAGGCGGGTGACCAGACCCTCAAATTGCCCCTGATGAAACAGCTTGGCCCCGGGCAGCGTGTAGGCGGCCACGGCGTTGGTCAGCGCCCGGCCGCCGCCGAAGGTGGCCGCGGCCCGCGCCTCGTAGTGGTTCTCGACGTAGCGCACCAGTTGTTCCTGATAGGCCGGGTCGGCCGTCAGATGGTCGCGCAACGCCACGGGGTTGGAGTACACCAGCCGCGCGTAAAGCCGTTTGTCATAGCAAAAATCGAAGCCCTGCTGCATCAACTCCCATTCCATATCGCCATGCGCCTCGGCAATGAGCCGCAGGTGAGGGAACCGGGCGCGGACGGCGGGCAGAATCTCGCGCCAATACTCTTCCTCCGGTTGGTCGCCGGCCCGCTCGCCCCAGGTATGGAGGAAGGCGTCGGTCGTCATCAGGGCGGCCATGTCGCAGCGCAAGCCGTCGCACTGGGCGGCCACGTCGAGCAGCGTATCGATCACCGCCCGGCGCAACGCGGGGCTGAAGGCGTTGAGTTGGGCTACGTCGGGCCAGGGTGGGAAGTTGGGGTCGCGGCCGTGGGCGATCACTCGGCCGCCGACTTCAAAATATTGGTCGGGCGTGGCCGCCAAATCTTCGGCCGTGCCGCCGATAAAGTAGTCCGGGTGATCGGCCAGCCACGGGTGGTCGGGGGCCACGTGGTTGGGTACAAAGTCGAGGATCAGCCCCATGCCGCGTTCGGCCAGGGCCGCCCGCGCCGCGGCCAGCCCCTGGGGGCCGCCGAGGTCGCCATCGACGGCGTAATCGCGCACGCAAAAGGGCGAGGCGGCGATGTCGGCCGTCTGCACGTCGGGCAGCGCGGCGGCCAACGTCCGGCGCAGGGCCTCGTTGGCCAGGGCCAGCTCCAGCCCGGCCGGGCTGCGCTGCCAGACGCCCATCAACCAGACGGCATCGAAGCGGAAGGCGGCGATTTCGTCCCAGGCTTCGGCAGGCAAGTTGCCCAGCGTGATCGACTCGCCAAAGCGGCGACTCAATTCCTGCAGCCAGAGCCGAGTGTTGATCTCATAGATCGCCGGGCGTGGCGGCAGGACAATCCCTGCCGGCGGCAGGACAATCCCTGCCGGCGGCGATTGCGCGCGTTTCTTGGAACCGGATGGCGACATATTGGACACTCCTCAAGACTTAGGCCAATTCTGACCCAGGCGTGGAGTTTGTGCAACCTTGGTTCAAAGTAACCTATGGCAAAATCCCCAGCCGCCGGCCGAGCGTCTGCAAGGCATAGCCAAAACCGTTCACCAGGCTCAGGAGGGCAAACACGCCCACCAGGAAAATCAACAGGTTCAGCATGGGCAGCAGCAGCGTGCGCCAGCCGTGCAGCCGGTGGGCCTGGTTCACGCCTAGCCAAACGGCAACGAACGAGAACAGAGTCACCCCAACCCGGACTATATCGGCCACCGGCGTGATCAGGCGCAAAAACTCAAATAGATGGATCACCTGGACAAAGCCCAACACGCGAAACGTCTCAGTATAAGTGCCCTTGCCGCGCAGGACACGGGCCGTGCTGTGCAGAAGGGCCACGCTCAGCAACCACAGCGTGTATCGACCGCCGAAAACGAGGGGCAGGCCGAAATCAGAAGTGGTGGCGTCAACAATCGAAGTTGCCGCGACGCCGACGAGGCTGATCAGCAGGGCCGGGCCGGTCATCGACCCCAGCAGGGCGATGACGCGGTAGGCGGCGCGATCGAGGACGAGCGCCCGCAGCGCCAGCTCCGGCCACATGTTGACCAGCCTCAGCCCGGCCAGCAGGTTGCCCGGCTTCCAGTCGTCGCGCGGCGGGGGCGCGGGTTCGACCGGGGGCGCGGGCCGGTCGCGCCGGGCATTCAGCAGGGCGAACAGTTCGATGGCGTTGCGCGTCGGCGGCACTTCCATGTCGGCCGGATGCAGCAGAAACGAATCGGTCTGCTCGCCACCCAGCCCGCCGTGGTTGCCGATAAGTTCCTCCAAGGCGGCAACCGTGCCGTCGGGGTAGAGGGTGCTGATGATGATCAGATCGCCGGCGCTGGGGAAATCGGCTACGCGCCGCACCTGCCAGGCGCGCAAGGCCACGTCGCCATAGGGCAGCAGCGGGTCCTCGCCCTCGACGACGTCGCTGTGCAGATTGCGAACGCCGCGCTTGCCGAGGACGACCGGCACCTCGCCGTCGCGGACGACGACGAAGCCCACGCCCTCATGCCCCACAACGGCGGCTGTCATGCCGGGGAAGGCGGCGTCGAGTTCGGCCCGTGTCGCCCGGTGGCCGAAGGCATGGAAATAGACCTGGGCTAGATTGCCGCTGCCGCAGAAGGTGACGTCGGCCGCATCAGTAGCTGCATTGGCAAAGGCCGCCTGATCGCGCTCGGCCTCTTGCAAGGTGCGCTCGGCCGCTTTTTGCAGTTGCCGGGTGGTGGCCTGGCCGACGCGCCCGCCCATACCCTGGGCCGTGATGTTGCCCAATTCGGCCGCCGCCGAAGCCACCGACAGCGAACCGTCGTCGCCGCCGGCCGTCTGGGTGATGATTGTGCCCGCGGGCATGTGGTTCTCGATGAACTCCTTGAGCGTGTAGCCGTAGCGCATCTTGAACGTCGGGCCGAACGATTGGCCGTGGTCGGACAGCAGCAGCAGCTCATAGGGGCGCGGCGCTTTGGTCGCCATGACCTCGCGCACCGCGCCGATGGTGCGGTCGAAGCCGCGCAGCGTACCGAAGGCGTGGCTCGACCACGGCCCGGAATGGTGGGCCACCTCGTCGTAGCCGGGCCAGGTGGTATAGATGGCCGGCTCGCCGCGGATGATCTGCATAATGGTCAGCGAACCCGACACCTCGCGCATGAAGACCGTGGTGGCGGCGCGGATGAACGGGTAGAAATGGCTCAGGCGGTTCAGCCGCGGCTGGACGCCGGCGACGACGTCGCGGCCATATTGCCACACCTCAATCAGGCTCTCGCCCAGGAACTTACCCAACACGCGCATCAGAAAATTGGGGTTCAGCAGCAACAGGTAAACGTCGTGGGCGCGGGCGCGCTTCTGATCACTCGTGCCGCCGCGCAGGTCGGAAGCCGTCAGCAGTGACAGCATGGCGTCGCCGTTCATCATGTTATTGACGCTGGCCCCATCGCGCAAAAGTCCCTGGCCGTTGGCATAGCGGGCGTTGATCTCCGCCGCGTCATTGCCGGAGACGAACAGCCGGCCGCGGGCCTTGTCGTACCAGCGAAAGGCGGGGATGTCGTAGTTGTCGCCGAAGAGGATGCCGGTCTGGCAGGCCGACGTCTGCGAGGGCAGGCCGCAGTCGGTGCGCGACAGGACGTAACCGTCCCGTTCGATCATCTCCTTCACACGGGGCATGTAGCCGTCGGCGATGGCCTTCTGGATGTGGTGGTAGCTCAGGCCGTCGATTTCCAGCATGACCAGCGCCGTCGTCCCGTCTGTGGCTCCGGCCGGGCGCTGGCGGGCCAGGCGCGCTTCGATAACGCCCTCGTAGAAGCTGTTCGTATCCTCGATCCCGATCAGGGCATTGATCAACATGCTGACCAGGGCCAGCACAATGCCGCCGAAGAGGGCCGGGAGCCAGCCATCGACCACGAAACCGGGGCCGGTCAGGTTGTCGGTGATGCGTAGCATGACCGCGTTGACGAAGAAGCCGGCCACAAACAGGACGATGAAGCCCAACGGCAGGGCCAATAACAGGATAATCGGCCGGATCAGCAGATTGACCAGCCCCAGCAGGAAGGCCACGGCGGCGGCAATGGCCCATTCCGGATAGTCGCCGACGGCAGAGAGATTGATGCCCGGCGAAATCCAGGCCGTGATGATGAGCGACGCGGCGCTGACGATCCAGTTGATCGCGAACTGGGTCGAAATTCTCAACAGGCTGCGGATTGCGTTCATCGTTGTTCCCTGAGACGGCCGGCATAACCAGTCGCCTATTATTGTGGCTGAAATTATGGCCTTGTCCAATGGCCTGCCAGGTCAGAAAATAGCGGATAAACTAGGCCGCGTATGAGCCAACAATTGCTATCCTCTCTCCTGATCGGGCTGGCGCTCAGCGCCGTTATCGCTTTTTTGGCCTATCGGCGTGGGTCGTTGTCGCCGTCGGGCGCGGCCGGGGCGCTCATCGTGGGCACGCTCATCTTCGGCTTTGGCGGCTGGGTGTGGGGCGTCGTCCTGGCCGTGTTTTTCGTCAGTTCCAGCGCCCTGTCCCATTATAAGGAGCGCGAAAAGGCGGCCACGGCCGAGAAATTCGAGAAGGGCCACCGGCGCGACATGGGTCAGGTGCTGGCTAACGGCGGGCTGGGGGCGCTGGTGGCCGTGCTCAGCGCCGTCGTGCCCGGCCGGGTCGTGCCCAATATGTTGTGGTTCTATCTGTTCATCGGCGTCATGGCGACGGTGACGGCCGACACGTGGGCCACGGAATTGGGCACGCTGAGCAAGGCCGCGCCGCGCCTCATCACCAGCGGCCGGGTGGTCGAGGTCGGCACGTCGGGCGGGGTGTCCTTATTGGGCACGGGCGTGTCGTTTGTCGGCGGGCTGCTCATCGGCCTGACGGCGGGCTTCCTGGGGGCCGCGGCCGGACTGATCGCCTGGCAGGCCATGCCGGCCACGGCGCTCNNGGCTGGTCGTGGATGAATAACGATCTGGTGAATTTGCTGTCGTCGTTGGGGGGTGGGCTGGTGGCGGTCTTGCTGGCGACACTATTGACGTAGCAGCGAGTTTGTTGCCGCTCTAAGAATTGGCTACGGATTCTTACGGAAGAAACGGATAGGCATACTTTTCCTTTGAATCCGTCTGAGCCGTGTAAAAGTCATTCATCCTGTAGTCCCCGCGAANNCTATTGACGCTGGATTGATCCCCCATTGACGCGCGCTTGACGGCCTTCCGGCATGATGGACAGGTGAACAAGTTCGAAGATGCAACCCTTATGAGCAGCCTGGAGGTAATGATGAAGAGACAAACGCGATTCACCTGGATGTTACTCACTGTTTTCGCCCTTTTGGCCGCGATGGCGCTGGTCGCCTGCGGCACAACCGCCCCGCCCGCGGAGGTCACCCCGCCGGCGACTGCGGCGGCCACTCCCAGAGCCACGCCGACCAATATGCCGACGGCCGCCCCGCCCACAAACGAACCGCCAACCGCCACGCCGACACAATTCCCCGCACCAACCGACGTGGCCGAACCACCGCCACAGTGGGAGCCGAACGCCAGCACCTGGCAGACGTGGGTGCTGGAATCGGGCAGCCAGTTCCGCCCCGCCCCGCCCCCCGACAAGGCGGCCACCGAGGCCGAGATCGAAGAACTGATAGCGCTGGCCGCCGAGCGGGACGAGGCCGGGCGGCTCCAGATCGCTTACTGGAACGCCGGGCCGCCGGCCTATCGCTGGAACCAGATCGCCCTAAACGCCCTGAACAAGCGCGGCGTGCCCGCGCCGATGGGGCTGCGCGACCTGGCCCTGATCCACGCCGCCATCTACGACGCCACAGTCGCCGCCTGGGACGGCAAGATCACCTACCTCCGGGTGCGCCCCAGCCATGTCGAGCCGGCGCTGGAGACGGTCATCGAGAACCCGCTCATCCCGTCCTACCCATCCGAATACGCGGCCACGGCCGGGGCGGCGGCGGCGGTGCTGGCCTGGCTCTTCCCCGACGAGGCCGCGGTCTTTGAGGAGCAAGCCCAGCAGGCGGTGCAGTCGCGGCTGCTGGCCGGTGTCGAATACCCCAGCGACGTGGCGGCGGGGCTGGAGTTGGGCCGGCAGGTGGCCGAGCTGGTCATCGCCCGCGGACTGGCCGACGGCTCGGCCGACCCGTGGACGGGCAGCGTGCCCACCGAACCGGGCCACTGGACGGGCGAGAATCCGGCCCTGCCCACCTTGGGATTGTGGCAAACCTGGGTGCTGACGTCGGGCGACCAGTTCCGCCCCGCCCCGCCCCCGGCCTACGATTCGGACGAACTGGCGGCCGAGATGGACGAACTGCGCGCCTTCGAGCGCACGCCGGTGACCAATGCCCAGGTCATGTTCTGGGAGCACGGCGCGGGCGGGCGGCGCAACTACTGGTTTTGGGGCGAGATCGCCGACCGGCTGGTGCTGGAAAGCCAGCTCAACGCGCCGTGGGCGGCACGGGCCTACGCTCTGACCAACATCGCCGGCTACGACGCGGGCGTCGCCTGCTGGGACGCCAAATACACCTACTGGGCCATGCGCCCGGCGCAACTGGACCCGGAATTCGTGACGGTCATTCCCGCGCCACCCCACCCCAGCTACCCCTCGGCCCACTCCTGCCTGTCGGCGGCACAGGCCGGCGTCCTGGGCCACCTGTTCCCCACGGCCGCCGCGCAGGTGACGGCGCTGGCCGACGAGGCGGGCGAATCGCGCCTCTGGGCCGGCATCCACTTCCGCAGCGACATCGACGCCGGGCTGACCCTGGGCGAAGAGGTGGCCGGCGCGGTCATCGCCCACGCCATGAACGACGGATCGCAATAGGGTGTTCCTGACCCGGCCGGCCGGCGAGTAGTCCATCGCCGGCCGGCCGGGTTTTGCGGGACTCGTTTCCGGTCGCCATTCCGGCTCGCAGCATGGCCGGGGTGGCGGCCCACTTACGGCCGCGACGGTAAGAAGAGCAATCGTCAGGCGGAGAAGTGGGGCGAAACCCAACGGTAGAGATCGATGACCATCTCTTCCGGCCCGGCGATGAGCAGCGACTCCGTGCCCCAGTCGGTCAGCGTCGGCTCCATCAGGATGGCCGCCCCATGCGCCATGGCCCGGCGGCGCGCCTCGGCTACGTCCTCGACCTGGAAGTGGAGGATGACCCCGGCGGCCGGCTGCACCGGCACCATCGCCGCCGGACTGAGCATAATCGTCACCGCGCCCGATTCCAGCTCGGCAAAGTTGGTGTCTTTGTAGCGGGTGGTCAGCCCGACGACGGACTCAAAAAACGCGACGGCCGCGGGCACGTTGCGCACAATCAGATCAAGGTTATCGAAGTTAGGCATCAAGGGTGTAGTTTAGCCTGAATCAAAGCCCGTAGCACAAATTTCTTCACTGGTTCGTAGTCAGCAACTTCAGTTGCGTTCTTCGCGGGCGATCATGTCCGCCGACGGCGCTGAAGCGCCTGACTACAAACAAGGCTATTACGATTCGGTGGGGAGGGTGACGGTGAACGCGCTGCCCCGCCCCAACCCGGCGCTCTCGGCCCCCACCGCGCCGCCGTGGGTCTCGACGATAGCCTTGGCAATGGCCAGACCCAGCCCCGCGCCGCCGCTCTCCCGGTCGCGGGCGGTGTCGGTGCGGAAGAAGCGGTCGAACACCAGCGGCAGATGTTCGGGGGCGATACCGCTGCCGCTGTCGGCCACGGTGATGGCTGCTCGGTCGCCCTGGCGCGTGACGGTCACGCGGATATGGCCGCCGGCCGGCGTGTGGCGCAGTGCGTTGGCCAGCAAGTTCTGAATCGTCTGACGGATACGGTCGGGGTCAACGTTCGCTGTGGGCGGTGCGCCGAGCAACTCGACGCGCAGCTCGATGCCTTGCGCCGCGGCCAGCGGCTGGAACACGGCCACCGCCTCTTTGGTTAGCGCGCCCAGGTCGGCCGGCCGGCGGTGGAGCGGTAGCTGGTGGGCCTCGGCCAGAGCCAACTCGTGCAGATCATTGACCAGCCGCGTCAGGTGTTCCGTCTGATCCAGTAGCCGCGACAACTCCTCTTCATTCTGCGGATAGACGCCATCGAGGATGGCCTGCAAATTGCCGCGCAGCACGTGAACCGGGTTGCGCAACTCGTGGGCCACGTCGGCCAGCAGTTGGCGGCGCATGGCCTCGGCCTGCTCCAGGCGGCCGGCCATATCGTTGAACGACTCGGCCACGGTGCGCATCTCATCGCTGCCGCGCACGGGCACGCGGTAGGCCAGATTGCGCCCGGCGATGGCCCGCGCCCCGGTCGCCAGGTCTTGCAAGGGGGCGGACAGCATCCGGCTGAGGATGACTCCGGCCACCATGCCGGCCGCGCCGACGACGAGCAGCGTGCGAATGATCAGCGACCAGGCCAGGCGCATGAGCTGCTGCTCCAGCGTGGCCTGCACGTCGGCCGGCATGCTCTGGAAAAAAGCGACCAGCTGATCATTGCCAGGCCCCAACTCGGCCGCGGGCGAGAAAATGAGCGGCCCGATGAACAGGGGCAGGAGGATGACCGCCAGCAGGATGCCGATAATCACCAGTGCCAGGCGTATCCACAGCCGGTTCACGCGGCGCTCTCCGCCAGCCGGTAGCCGACGCCGTAGACGGTCTGGATGTAGATTGGCGCGGCCGGGTCGGGTTCCAGCTTCTGGCGCAGGTTGCGGATGTGGCTATCGAGGGTGCGCTCTACGCCCTCGAAGTTCAGCCCCAGGCCGCGGCGCATCAACTCGTCGCGGGTCAGCACGTAGCCCGGCTGCTCCATGAAGACCAGCAGCAGGGCGAATTCGGTCGGCGTCAGGTCGATGAGCCGGTCGGCGGCCCGCACCTCGCGCCGCCGCACGTCCAGTTCCAGATCGCCGGCGCGCAGGACGGGCGGCGCGCCGTCCTGCGGCCGCAGCCGCGCCCGCACGCGGGCCACGACTTCGCGCGGGTTATACGGTTTGGTCACGTAGTCGTCGGCCCCCAGTTCCAGGCCGACGATCTTGTCGGTGTCGTCCACGCGGGCGGTGAGCATGATGATTGGCGTGTGGGCCAGGGTCTGGTCGGCGCGCACCAGGCGGGTAATGTCCCAGCCGTCGCGGCCGGGCAGCATCAGGTCAAGCAGCAGCAGGTCGGGGCGCTCGCGCCGCAAGACGTGGACGGCCGTCTCGCCGTCGTAGGCCGCCAACACCTCGAATCCGGCCTGCTCCAGATAGGCCCGGATGAGGCGCACCACTTCTTTGTCGTCGTCTACCACCAGGATGCGGCGCATGTTCTTCGTATTATAGAGGGGTAGGCTTTTTTTGCATGCAGGGGAGCGGGGGTGCAGGGGTGCAGGGGTGAAAGAGGCGTCCCCCTCCCACCGGGAGGGGTTAGGGGAGGGTCTTCTCCCCTGCTCCCCTGCCCCCCTGCCTCCTATTCATACCTCAACGCCTCAATCGGCCGCAACCCCGCCGCCCGCCAGGCCGGGTATAACCCGAAGACGACGCCCACGCCGATGGCAAAGCCCGTCGCCAGGATGACCGTGCCGGCGTCGACGACCGTCACCAGGTCGATGGCGCTGCCGGCCACGCGCGAGATGAGCCAGCCCAGGACGATGCCGATGAAGCCGCCGGTCAGGCTGAGGACCATCGACTCCAGCAGGAACTGGATCAGGATGTCGCGCCGTAATGCGCCGACCGCCTTGCGAATGCCGATCTCGCGCGTGCGCTCGGTGACCGACACCAGCATGATATTCATAATGCCGATGCCGCCCACCAGCAGCGAGATGCCGGCGATGGCCCCCAGAAAGGCGGTCATCAGGCCGGTGATCTGGTTGAAGGTCGCCAGCAGGTCGCTCTGGCTGATGAGGCTGAANNCTCAGGCGGCTCTGGGCGGTGGAGATGGGCACGAAAAGGCCGTCGTCGCTATTGCTGAAGCCGCCGCCCGAGGACACCAGCACGCCGACGACCTCGTAGCTCGTGCCGTCGATCTTGATCGTCTGGCCGACCGGGTAGCTGTCGGGGAATAAATCTTCGGCCAGGCCCGACCCCAGCACGGCCACCCGTGCCTGCGTCGCCACGTCGGTCTCGGTCAGGCCGTCGCCCGCCTGGAATTCGGTCAGGTTGTTGACGGCAAAGTAGTTGGCCGTGACGCCGGCGATGGACGGGCGGGTGCTGTTGCCGNNGCCGCCACGTCGGCCAGACTGAGCGCCGGATAGCCGTCGCTATTGTCGGGGTCGGTGGAGATGAGGATGAGGTTCGTGCCGATGGCCGAAATCTCGCTATTGATCGTGGCGCTGACGCCGTTGCCGATGCTCAGCAGGGCGATGACGGCGGCCACGCCGATGATGACGCCCAGCATGGTCAGGATGGCCCGCAGCTTGTTGGCCCGCAGGCTGTCAATGGCCGACAGGAGGCTTTCGCTCAGATTCATAATGCCCTCTCAATTGTAGGTCGGGATGGCATCCCGCCCTCTTCAGCCGTGGCGCGAACTACTATCCCGCCTTCCTCGGCTGCAAGAGGCGGGTTGCCAACCCGCCCTACATGCTCCACCACCAGCCCGTCGCGNNTGCTGGCCGCCGGAGAGTTCGTCCGGCTTGTGGTGTTGCCGGTCGCCCAGCCCGACGCGCTCCAGCGCGGCGGCGGCGCGGCTCAGACGCTCGGCGCGGTCGTAGCCGGCATACATGAGCGGCAGGGCCACCTGTTTGAGGGCCGGGGTGCGCGGCAGCAGGTTGAACTGCTGGAAGACAAAGCCGATGCGCTTGTTGCGGATGCGCGCCTGCTCGTCGTCGCTCAGACGGCTGACGTCCTCGCCGCCCAGCAGGTAGTCGCCACTGTCGGGGATGTCCAGACAGCCGAGGATGTTCATCAGCGTGCTTTTGCCGCTGCCCGATGGCCCCATGATGGCGACGAACTCGCCATTGGCGATGTCCAGGTCTAGGCCGCGCAGGGCATGGACGACGTTCTCGCCCATGTGGTAGGTCTTGGTGATGTTTCGCATGTGGATCATGGTTTGTCCTCCACTATAGAAACCGAGTTTCTGCCGAGAAACTCGGTTTCTACGGGTCGCTACGGGCCGGGGATGAAACTCTCCACCGGCAAGCTATCGCCGATGAGCACCACGTCGCCCGCCTCAAGGCCGGCGGTGATCTGGGTGAAGCCGCCGCTGCGCCGGCCGACGGTGACTTCCACCACCTCGGCCGCTTCCGCGCCGTCCGGCCCGGTCGTCACGCGGCGCACACTGTAGACGCCGCTGGTGCGGTCGACTTCGATGGCTTCGCTGGGCAGCAGCAGCGCGCCGGCCAGTTCGCCGGTGGTCAGCGTGGCGTCGGCGGTCATGCCCGCCCGCAGCGCCAACTCCGTCTCGCCCAACCCCAGGCGCACTTCATAGACCACCAGCTCGCTACCGGCCACGGGTTGGGGCACGACGGCCAGCACCTCGGCCGGAATCGTCTCGCCGGGCCACGTCTCCAGTGTCACGACCGCCGCCTGGCCGGGCGCAACCTGGGCGATGTCCACTTCATCGACGCGGAGCAGTAGTTCCAGACTGGCGGCATCGACCATCTCGACCACGACGCCGGCGGCCGTCTCGCCCGGCCGGGCATTGACGGCGGTGATCACCCCGTCGAACGGGGCGACCAGCGTGGCCTCGGCCAGATTGCGCGCGGCCCGTTGCTCGCGGAGGCGCGC
>CXWJ01000105.1_pt1 | contig 18745 bp, 15 predicted proteins | sample 590841 | NCBI WGS metagenome assembly CXWJ01 (sample SAMEA3498367, study PRJEB10139) | wastewater metagenome | biome: wastewater treatment plant; material: activated sludge | place: Austria | collected 2015-01-21 | reverse complement strand
GCGGTCGGCGAAGATGAAGCTGAACGCCGTGGCGATGAGCAGGGCCACGGCGGCATACGACAGCCGGATGCGCAACTCGTTCAGATGAGCGAAGATGCTCATCACGGCCGCTTCTTCGGCCACGGGCGGGGGCAGTAACGGCGATTCGCTGCCGCTCATTCTTCCGGGTCCTCGGCAATGTCCAGCCGCTGGGGCAGCTTGGGCGTCGGGCGGGCGAGGGTCGATCCGCCGTTGGTATTGTTAGGGGCCGCCGGCACGGTAGCCGTGGCGAGGGATGGTGGCCGAAAAACCGGGTTTTCCTTCCCCGCCGGCGCGGGTGGCGCGGGGCTGGCGTCGGGCCGCCCCAGATTCGGCGGCATGATGGTCTGCTCGGCCTCGCGCTTGATGTCGCGGAAGGCCTGGCGGGTGTCGGCCGAGGTGCCCGCCGCCAGCGTGAAGACCTCGCTACGGAGATCGGCGACCTGCCGCCGCAGTTGATTCAGTTCATCGACGGTATTCCTGAGTTCGCCACCCTCATCCACCGAATCCAATTCGGCGTGGAGCTGGCGGAAGAAGGTGCGTGAAACGGCTTGCAGGCGCGCGGTGAGACGCCCGAGCGTCCGCGCCGAACGGGCGATGCGCTCCGGCCCCATGACCATCCCGGCAATCACCAGGATCAGAACAAATTCCGGCAAGCCAATGCCGAAAACATTGTCCATTCGTACCCTTAGAGTGTTGGGCCGCCGGTTAAATCGTTCTGCTTCTCGGCCGCTTCTTTTTCCGCGGTCGTTTGCTTTTCGTCTTTCAAGCCCTCGCGAAAGGCCGACACGCCTTTACCGAGTTCGCCGCCAACACGAGCGATGCGGCCGACGCCAAAAATCAACAAGACGACTGCCAGCACGATTAACAACTCCGGCCATCCGATAGTACCCATAATCTCAACTCCTACACGGTTAATGACCAATCTCGCCGGCCATTATAGCAAAGTTTCGTACCAAAAGTGGTCTGGCCGCGAGGTTTCTTAACCTGAGCTTTCCACCGGGCAGCTAACCGCCACGTCACGATAGTTCAGGAACCAGGCGGCCAGGCTCTGGAAGCGGTCGCGCGGCTGCCAGACCAGCCCGATCTCGGCCCCCTGCACGTCGTCGCGCAAGACGTAGGCATCCACATGTTGGTAAAGCGTCAGGGCCGGCAGATCGCCGTCGAACTGGCGCTGGAAGGCCTCGTAATACGGCGCGCGTTCGGCTTGGGGGTATATTTGTCGCCCGGCTTCCAGTGCCTCGCTGGCCCGCCGGTTGTTCCAGCCGCCGAAATTTTGGCCGCGCACCGTGGCTTCCTGGCTCCAGAAGTCGTAGAGGTCAGGGTCATTGGGCGGCGTTATCTCCACCAGGGCGATGTCGAAGTTGCGCTCGCTCAACGTCTGGCGCAAGGCGTTGACGTCGGCCACCAGCGTAACCTGCGCCTCGATGCCAATCGCCCCCCATTGCCGGGCGATCTCCTCGGCTAAACCGCGGTGGTCGGCGCGATCCAGCGCCAGCAACCGTAATGTCAGCGGCGTGCCCTCGCGGGCGCGCACCCCGGCTCCCACCCAACCGGCCCCATCCAGCAAGGCCGCGGCCGTCTCCGGCTGGTAGGTGTAGGCCGTCAACTGGTCGGGGCGGGCCGCCCAATGATCCGGCAGGTACGGCCCATCGAACTCGATGCCCTGGCCGTTGAGGACGGTATCGACCAGGGCGCGCTTATCCAGTGCATAGGCCAACGCCTGGCGTACTTCTTTGGTCAGCAGGGCCGCTGCGCCGGTGCCACTGACGTTGAAGAGCAGGGACGAATAGCGCGGGGCGACGGCGGTGAACAAGCGCGCGTTGTCCATCGCCGCGGCCTGGGGCGTCAGCGCCGGCGTCAGGCCGTTCAACCCATGCAGCTCACCGGCGGCAAAGGCCGACAGCATCGCCTCGGCCTCGGCAAAGAAGCGAATTTCAATATCGCTCAACTGGGTTCCCTCGCGCCAGTAAGCCGGATTGGGCGTCAGGCGCAGGCGCGCCGTCCGCGCCCAATCCTGGCCGGGCTGCACCATGAACGGCCCGCTGCCGACCGGGGCCTGATTGAACGCCGCCGACGCCAGATCGGCCACGGCCAAGTCGCTCAGCAGGTGGGCGGGCAGGATGCCACGCGTAGTGGCCTGTAGGAAGGGGGCGTAGGGCTGGGGCAGGCTAAAGGCGATCTGGCGTTCGTCGATGACCGTGATCGTGACCGGCAGCCACAGATTGCGCAGGTGTTCCGGGCCGGGGAACGCTTCGTCCTGGAGCAGGCCGTAGGTGAAGGCCACGTCCTCGGCCGTCACCGGCCGGCCGTCGTGGAAGGTCGCCCCTTCCCGCAAGGTAAAGGTGAAGGTCAGATTGTCCTCGCTCAGCGACCACTCCTGGGCCAATGCCGGTTGCGGTTGGCCCTGCTCGTCATAGCGGATCAACCCGTCGAAAATCAGATCGGTCAATTCGCGATCGACGGGATAGGAATCGCTGAGGAGCGGGTTAAGCGTCAGCGGCCGGCCGACCATCCCTTCGACGAAGGTGCCGCCCGCCGCCGGTACGCTGACCGAGCACAGCGCNNACCTGCCCCCAGGCCAGGAAGGCCAGCAAGGTGTTGATGAAGAAGATGACGGCGATGATAATGGTCAGGCGATGCAAGACGACTTCGATACCGCGCCGGGTGCGGAACGCGCCGCCATCGCCGCCGCCGCCGCCCAGAAACCCACCCAGGTCCTGCCCCTTTGATTGGACGAGAACCAGAGCCGTCAGAGCCAGGCCTAGAATAATTTCGATAATGCTCAGATAGGGAGCCCAGGGTGCAAAATTCATGATGCTTTTGATTACCTCAGCTAACCGGCCGAACCGGGAAATTTAGTGTCCGAACGCGGGATTATAGCCAAAAGGTGTTTGGGCGTCGAATCTCTATCGCCAAGAGTTAAGTATTTTCATCGGAAATTGCGACGGACGGCCGGTGTGATACACTCCACGGTTGCCATATGACGCAGACACACCATTCGGATTGACTCGTGATTGAATTTAACCATGTCACCAAAAAATATCACGCGCTGACGGCTCTGGATCGCGTGACCATCGCCATCCCCCGGGGCGAGGTAGTGGGCCTGCTGGGCCCCAACGGCGCGGGCAAGACGACGCTCATCAAGCTCATCGCCGGCATCATCACGCCCACCAGCGGCGAAGTGCGCGCGCTCGACAACGGCGCGAACTGGCCCACCATCGGCTACAAGCCGGAACGGCTGGTTTTCCCCGGCAATCTCCTGACGAGCCAATATCTGGAGATGATCGCCGGGGTGGTCAATATCGGCCGCCCCTTTCGCGAGAACGCCGTGCTGGAGAGTCTGGCGCGGGTCAATCTGCTCTCGGCGGCCAACAAGCAGATCAAGACGCTCTCCAAAGGGATGCGCCAACGGCTGGGGCTGGCTCAGGCGCTCATTGGCGACCCGGATTTGTTGCTGCTCGATGAGCCGTCGAGCGGCCTCGACCCCGAAGGGCAGGAAGAGATTCAATCTTACATCGAGGAGTTGCGGGCGGGCGGCAAGACGATACTCATGTCCACCCACCAGTTGCTCGAAGTCACCCGGGTGTGCACGTTGCTCATCATCCTGAAGGACGGGCGGGTGCTCTATCAGAACCCGATGGCCGAGGCGCTGACCCTGCGCCCCCACGTCGCCATCCAGGTCGACCGGCCGCTCGATGAGGCCAAGGCGATGCTGACGATGGTGCATCCCGGCGTCCTGGTCGACAAAAACGAAGTCGTCCTGCGCGATGAGGCCATCGGTATGCGNNCTGGCCGAAATCTACGCCGAGGCCGTACAATGATCCAACGCATCCTGATCCTGACCGGGTATTTCACCAAGTCGTTGTTTTTCTCCCTGACGGGCTTGCTGCTGCTGGTGCTCAGTCTGGTTTATTGGGCCGTATTCTTCCCGCCCGGTCAGGGCACGCCCGACGTTGAGAATTACATCATCGTGGTTGGGGCGTGGGGCGTGGCGGCCACCTTCCTGATCGCCTTGTCCGTCAGTTCGCGGGCCGGACGCCTGGAGAACTACCCCGTGCTGGTGCGCCTGCCCAGCCGGATCGAGTATCTGGTCGCGGTGCTGTTTAGCGCGCTGATCCTGGGCTTTATCATGCAGGCGCTGGTGGCCGGGTTGGCCCTCATCCGCGGGCCGGAGTTGGCGAGCGCGCGCATCCTGTCGATCCCGCCGTTGTGGCTTTCCCTCAATCTGCTGGCCGCCGTTCTGGCCGTCCATGCGTCCGACCTGGTGGCCGCCGGCTGGTCGCGGGTCATCCTGTTCGGCCTCATCGCAATCGCCCTCGTCCTCAATAGCGCCGCGGCCAATCCCAACACGTGGTTCTCCGAGCGCTTTCTGGCCCTGGCCGACATCTTCGACCGCATCAATCTGATGTGGTTTTCCGATCTGGCCTATGACGTCGCTGCCTGGACAGCCAACACGCCGCTGGCCGGCTTGACCCAGGGGGCGGGCATTGTCTTCTGGCCGTTTCGGGCGATGTCGGAGGCCGTGCTCGCCGGGCAGTTCACGCCATCCCAGGCGCTGGCCCCGGCCGTCGTGCTGCTCTATGCGGCGATCCTGTTCCTCATCGCCTCGACCCTGTTTGCCGGCAAAGACCTGGATTTTGTGGAATGATACGGCGCGGCCGTTAGGCGTTCCGCGGCTCGGCCTGCCCCGAAAAGTATTGTTGGTTCAGGTATTGCTTCAGCGCCTCGCGCGATTCGGCCGATAGCGCTTCCCCGAAATAGATGTGGCGATAGCCGTAATCGAAAGCCAGCGCGGGCGGGTTGCCGCTCTGATAGATGGCCGAGGCGTGCTCCAACCCATAGACGTCGGTATTGCCCCAGATTGACACCGGCCGTCGCAGGATCATTTCCTCGGCATTAAAGAATAGAATCTCCCGATTACTCAGGTAGGTAGCCCACTGGCGCAAGATAAAGCGACCAAAGCGATAGAGGATTGCCAGCAGTACGAGGATCATCACGGCGAAGACGAAGCGATAGCCCGCCCCGGAACGAACGATCTGGATGAGGAACACGAAGCCCCAGATCATCATCACCAACCAGGCCAACACCAGAGCGCTGTAGAGCAGCAAAAACGGCCACTTCCGTCGGGCCGCCAGGACAATTTTTAACCGTTCGGGCGTCTGCTCGAAGTGAACGCCGCTGATCATCGGTGGGTTTTCCGCCATAATAGCGACGATTATAACCCCACGACCGGCGGGAGGGTAGCCGATGCCGCCGGCCGGCGCGGCCCCGATTCCCAGCCTCATCACTCATTATTAACAGCCGATTCACGCCCGGCAAAACGAACTTGTGGTACAAACAAAGAGAGAGAACTATGCACCATGGAGCGATCACGTGAACCCACGTGTGGCGAAAGGAGGGTTATTGGCAAGCGACTTACATCCACACTTGAATGCCCCGTATTGGTTAATCATCACAAGAAGTATAGGTTAAGGAGATAGCGAACAATGACAAAAGCAAGATTGGCACTCTTACTCGGCATTTTGCTGGTGTTGGGCCTTAGCGCCAGCGCCTTCGCCGAGTTGGTCGTCACGTATTCGTCGAGCGACGACACCCGCAGCGAGATCACCATCCAGGATACCGAGGAGCGCATCGCCCAGGCCACGGCCAACAGCCTGATCGACAATGGCGCCTTCACCCAGTGGGGCACCACCCTCGGCCCGGCCGATCCGTGGACGTTCTGGCGCGATACCAAGGCCGGCTGGACGGCGGGCCGCCTGCACGAAGTCGATCTGGCGTTGCCGGCCAACCCGGAAGGCATCAACAACGGCATGGGCTGGTTCATCCAGCACTCCGGCGCCAAGGAAGGCGGCTACTATGCCGGCGCGTATCAGCAATTGACGCGCATCCCGGTCGCCGGCCTCTACTACGTCAGCGTCAGCGCCACGGCCTTCTCCGACGGCAAGACCGGCCCCTACAATAGCGTGGCCTGGTACGCCATCAGTGATTCGCCCGACCCGGCGGCCGTCACCGATTGGCGCGAACTGTTCCCCGATCAATTCGTCTGCGATAACGGCGACGGCCGATGCAACTACGTCGGCCGCGATGAGACGGTGCAGATCAACCCCGGCCAATACTTCCACCTGCAAGTCGGCCGCAAGTTCCCCGAGTTCTTCGGCTGGACGATGTTCATCATCGACGACATCAGCATTGTGGCCGCCGACGGTACGCTGAATACCCAGAACGGCTTCTACAACTGGTGCAATAGCCGCCCCGAAGATTGGAAGGATCACGAGGGCATTTGCACGAACTACACTGAGGTTCGCTGGGATCCGTCCCAGGTTCGTTAAGAGACGAATGTCTTATCCGTGAAGTAGGAGCGGGCCGATCAACGATAAGTTACCGGCCCGCTCCCCCAGTTTCCGTCAATCCGGCCCTCCCTCCAATCCGGCCGGCAAGGGAAGTTCGATGCCAACCAAAAGCAGTATCTCTGGTCTCGTATCAAACGGGCGGGTGATGGCCGCATCACTCCTCCTGCTGGCCGGCTTGCTGGGCCAAACGGCTTGTACCCGCGATGACGTGGCTTCGGCTATCTCGACCGCGGCCGTGCAATTGGAAGCCACGCTGGAGCCGTGGAGCGCTACGGCCGTGGCCGGTGCCCAAAACCTGAGCACGCGCCCGCCTTCGTCCGTGGCGACCGTCGAGGCTCAACCCGCGACGACTGAATTGGCGGCGACAGTAATGCCCTCGCCCACGGCCGGCAGCTTGCCGACCGAGGCCACGGATATACCGACCGAGCCACCCACCGCCACGCCGCTGCCCACGGTCACGGTCGCCCCATCGCCGACGATAGTGCCGTCACCGACGATAGCGCCTATTCCCGATCGGGTTGACGTGTCCGGCGGGGTGATGATCCTCATCCCCGGCGGCTACTTCCAGATGGGCGCGACGGCCGACGCGCTGGCCGAAGAGTGCGCCGCCTTCCGCGAAGGTTGCCAGGCCGACTGGTTTGCCGCTTCGGAGCCGGTTCATACCGTGTTGCTGGGTAGCTACTATATCGACCTGCACGAAGTAACCAACGCCGCTTTCGCCACCTTTTTGAATGAAATCGGGCCTGAAGCCCTCTGTGACGGGCAGCCCTGCCTGGACGAGGATCAAAGCCAGATGGCCCCCCAGGATGGCATCTACGTATCGCGGGATGGGAGTTTCGCCAATCCGGCGGCGGGCGTCACCTGGTATGGCGCGGCGGCCTTCTGCGCCTGGCGCGACGCGCGCCTGCCCAGCGAAGCCGAATGGGAAAAAGCGGCGGCCTGGGAAGCGGCGAGCGCCACCGCCCGGCGCTATCCGTGGGGGGATGAGTTCGACGGTACGGCGGTCAACTTCTGCGACGCCTCTTGCGCTGAGCCGCAGGCCAACGCCGATTTCGACGATGGCTTCGCCGAGGTGGCCCCGGTGGCTCAGTTCGAGGACGGCCGCAGCCCGTCCGGCCTGTACGATATGGCCGGCAACGTGTGGGAATGGGTCGGCGATTGGTTTTCCGCCGATTATTACGCCCAGTCGCCCGCGGCCAACCCCACCGGCCCAGTGACCGGCGAGGAGCGCGTGGTGCGCGGCGGCTCGTGGTTCGACACGGCCAACTTCATGGCCGCCACGATTCGCTTCCCGTCCGCGCCCGACAACGCCGACCGGACGATTGGCTTTCGTTGCGCCGCCGACTTACCGTGATCGGACATTCAGACTCACCCTAGAAGAGAATGACTTCCACGGTTTCTCCGGCCAATAGACCGCCTTTATTGAGCGGCACTTTGATCAACCCATCCGTCTGCACCAGGGTGAAGATCAGGTTGCTCTTGCCGAAGACGGGCGTGGCCGTGTAGCCCGCGGCCGTCTCGGCCAGGCGCGCCGGGACGTAATCCTCCCGGCCGCTTTCGCTGGGCACGTTGTGGGTCAGGCCGGCCCATATCCGGCGGCGCGGCGGCCGACTCGTCGCCCCTTGTAGCCGGTAAATGGCCGGAACGCCCAGCATATCGAATTGCACCATCGCCGAGACCGGATTGCCGGGCAGGCCCAACACCGGCTTGCCGTCAATCGCGCCCAGAATGGTCGGCTTGCCGGGGCGGGTCGCCACGCCGTGGAGCAACACCCCCGGCCGGCCCAGTGCCGCAATCGCCTGCACGGTCATATCCCGCGTGCTGACCGATGACCCGGCGGTGATGACCAGCATGTCGCTCTGGGCCAGCGCCGCGCCGGTCGCCGCCAGCAGCGCCGGCAGATCATCGGCGATGATGCCCCAGCCTTGCGGCCGCCCCCCCGCCCGCCGGCACAAACCGGCAATCGTGTAGGTGTTGATGTCGCGTATCTGGCCCGGCCCTGGCGTCGCTTCCGGCGGCACGACCTCATCCCCGGTCGCCAGGATGGCGATGCGCGGGCGGCGCGTCACGGCGATCGCGGTAATGCCAAAGGCCAGCAATCCGCCGACATCCTGCGGCCGGATAGGCGTCCCTTGTGGCAGCAACACGCCGTTTTGGGCAACGTCCTCGCCGATCTGGATCACGTTCTGCCCCACGGCGCAGGCGCGATACAGTTCGATCTCGTGCTCGCCCGGCCCGGCGATGGTTGCCACGGGCTGGGTGTGCTCAACCGGCGCGACGGCATCGGCCCAATCGGGCAGCATCCCGCCGGTGTGGACGATGACGGCCTGCCCCGGCTGCCGGAACGGCACGTCGGCCGCCCGGCCCATCGCCACCTCACCCACGACGCGCAACAGAGCGGGCAGGCTGTCCGTCGCCCCGTGGCTGTCGGCGGCGCGCAGGGCGTAGCCGTCCATCGTACTGCGGCGAAATGTGGGCAACGCATGGGGGGCGGCGAGTGCCTCAGCCGTGACCCGCCCCAGGGCATCGGCCGTTGCCACGCGCTCGATCGCTGCCATCGGCCGGATATGGCGCAGCAACAGCTCGCGCGCGTCATCGGGGGGCAGCACATTGAAGAATTCGGCCATGGACAAATCAGGCAGAGAGGGAGCCGCCGGCGATTAAAGCATTGAGGGTCGCCTCATCGATGACCGGCACGCCCAGTTGTTGCGCTTTGGCCAGTTTGCTGCCCGCCGCCTCGCCCGCCAGCAGGTAGTTCGTTTTGGCGCTCACCGAGCCGGTCACCTTGCCGCCGTGGGTTTCAATCAGCGCCGTCGCCGCCTCGCGGGACATGGTGGGCAGCGTGCCGGTAATGACGAAGATCTGGCCGCTCAACGTCTGCGAATCGGTCGCGGCGGCTTTGCGCTCGGCAGTCAGGTGTAAACCGGCGGCGCGCAATTTTTCGATAAGCTCCCGGTTCCGCTCGTTGGCGAACCAGGCTACCACCGAAAGCGCCGTTTGCGGGCCGATGCCGCTGATGGCCTGTAGCTCGGCCTCATCGGCGGCGGCGATGGCGTCGAGGCCGCCCAGGGCATCGATCAGCAGCGAGGCCACCACGCCGCCCACGAAGCGGATACCCAGTGCGGTCAGCAGGCGCTCCGGCGGCTGTTGCTTGCTGGCGGCAATCCCGGCCAGGAGATTATCGACCTTCTTCTCTTTGTACCCCTCCAGACCCAGTAAATCGTCACGCCGCACCGTGTAGATGTCGGCCACGTCGTGGATGAGGCCCTGTTCAAAGAGCAGCGCCGCCGTCTGGCTGCCGAAGCTGGTGATGTCCATCGCGCCGCGACTGACGAAATATTCCACGCGGCGAATGAGTTGCTCCGGGCAGGCGGCATTCTCGCAATAGAGGGCCACTTCGTCGGGCAACTGGACAATCGGCTGGCCGCAAACCGGGCAAACGGCCGGCCGCTCGATGGGCCGCTCGCTGCCGTCGCGGGCATCGACAATAGGCCCCACCACGTAGGGGATCACATCGCCGGCGCGCTTGACCAGTACCCTATCACCGATGCGAATATCCTTGCGCTCGATCTCGTCGTAGTTGTGGAGGGTGGCGTTGCGCACCGTTGTGCCGCCGATCTCGACCGGCTCCAGGACGGCATTGGGGGCCAGCACGCCGGTGCGGCCGACGTTGACCTGCACGTCGATCAGCCGCGTCGTTTTCTCCTGGGCGGCGAATTTCATGGCAATGGCCCCGCGCGGGTCTTTGCCGGCGAAGCCCAACTCGTCGGCGATACGGCGGTCGTTGACCTTCACCACCACGCCATCGACCTCGTAATTGATCTGGTTGCGCCGGGCAATCCACGCTTCATAGACGGCCACCACTTCTTCCAACCCGGCGCACAGCCTGTTGTCGGGCGAGACGGGAAAGCCCAGTTCCTTCAGATAAGCCAACCGTTCCCACTGGGTGGCGGGCAGAACGATCCCTTCCGCGGCAACAATGTCGTAGCAGTAGAGGCGCAATGGCCGCTCGGCCGTTTTGGCCGGGTCAAGCTGGCGCAGGGAACCGGCGGCCGTGTTGCGCGGGTTCATATAGATCGCCTCCCCGGCCGCGGCCCGCTCGGCGTTGAGCGCCTCGAACTTGTCCAGCGGCAGGAACACTTCGCCGCGCACCACCAGATAGGCGGGCGGCCGCAGCGCACTATCCGGGGCGACGGGGACAAACTTGGGGATGGAGCGCAGCGTGCGCAGATTGGGCGTCACGTCCTCCCCCACCGCCCCATCGCCCCGCGTTGCCCCCTGCATGAAGCGCCCGTCGCGATAGGTCAGCACCACCGTCAGCCCGTCCAGCTTCGGCTCGACCACGTAGCTTAGGTGGGTGTCGGGCAACAACAAGCGGCCGATGCGCGCCCGCCAGGCCCGCAAATCATCGGGGTTGAAGGCGTTCATCAGGCTCAATATCGCCGTGGGATGAACGACTTTGGTGAAAGCGGCCGACGGCGGCGCGCCGGCTCGTTGGGTGGGCGAATCGGCGGTGATGAGCTCGGGGTGTTGGCTTTCGATTTCCTGGAGTTGGCGGTAAAGGGTGTCGTACTCCGCGTCACTGATAACCGGCGTATCGAGGACGTGGTAGCGATAAAGGTGATAATTAATTGCTATGCGAAGTTCATTGAGCCGTTCTTCCGGTGTCATAGCTCTCTCGTTAGTTGTGAATAAGGATCGGCCAGTCTGTCGGCTGGGTGGCTGTAAGTTTACGGTTGGGCGGCCGGCACCAGGAAATCACCCGCCGCCCAGCCCTCGGTGCCGTCCGGCAGGCGGATGCGCCACCATTGGTATTCGCCGCCCGGCGTGGGGCCTTCCAGCACCAGTACCGCCGAACCCTCACCGGCCACGGTGACCGGCAAATTGCTGGTATTGGGGCCATTGCGAACCGTTACCCCCACCCCGCCCGTTTCCACAACCTCGGCGTAGTAGCCGACTGTGATTTCGGGCGGCGCGATTGACAGGTCGGGTGTGGCCGCCGTCGTCGCCGTGGGGGCCACGGTCGGCGTGGCCGGATTAACCACCGGTGTGGCCGTCGGCACGGCGGGAGCGGTTAGACGGATGATCGTCGGCACGCCCGCGGCCACTTCGGCCGGAGGCTGGACGAGATAATTGCCGAGGAGCCAGGCCAGCAAGCCCAACCCGATCACGGTTACCAAAATGCCAAGCCCCAACCACAGCCAGGGGACAGGACGCGCGTCGGATTGCTCCCGCCGGCCGGATTCATTTACCTTTTTTGCCATAGAGTCTTTGCCAATGCCGGCCCGCGACCGGCCGGACTAGCCGTCCAGCGCACGGACCAGCAACATGGTTACGTCATCAAACGCCGGCGCGCCGGCCCGCCACCGATTAATATCGCCGACGAGCCAATCCATCACGTGATTCTCATCCCCCTCTAGCGCGGCGCACAGGGCCGATTTTAGCTGTTCTAAACTATACGCTTCATCATTCGTATTGCGCGCATCGGGCACGCCATCGCTATAGAGCAACAGAAAATCGCCCGGCCTCAGGGTCGTCTCGTGCTCTTGCAGCGTCAGATCGGGCAGCATCCCCAGGAAGCGCCCATCCCCCGGCAGCGCCACCACCGGCTCACCTCGGCGCAACAGCAAGGGCCGATCCTGGGCGGCGCGTACGTAGCGCAATCGCCCGCTGGGCCGGTGGAGCACAGCATAGAAAGCCGTGACAAAAGCATCCATGCCATACCCCTCGGTCGCGCCGCCAATCGACAGCAACCCCTGGTGTACGGCGTAAACGACATCGCGCGGCGAAAGGGAGCGCAAGGCTTCCTGAAAAAACAGCGTGCGCGTGACGGCCATGAGCAGCGCGGCATGGACGCCCTTGTCGGCTACGTCGGCGATGAGCAAAGCCACGTGCTCCTCGTCCAGCGCGCGCACGTCGAACAGGTCGCCCCCTACGTGGCGGGCCGGGGCCAGGTATGAAGTGAAGTGATAATCGGGGTAGCTGGGCAGGACGGCCGGCAACAGGCTGCGCTGCATCTCGGCCGCCAGTTCCATCTCGCGTTCCAGGCGATTCTTCTCAATCAATACCAGTTGAGCAGCCTGTAGCTCCAGATACGCCTGCTGGAGCAATTCGTTCTTAACCCGCAGGTCGTGAAGGGCCAATTGATCCAGCTTGCGTAGGTTCGATAGAATGCGGCGGGTGATGTGGAAGGCCAGATCGGGATCGGTATGAAGCAGCGCCCGGAAACGGTCGGCGGTTACTTCGAGCACGGTCGTCTCGGTCACCGTGCGCACCGTCGCCAGGCGGGGGCTATCATCCACCAGGGCCATCTCGCCAAACGATTGGCGCGGCCCCAGCAGGCCCAGTTGGCGGTCTTCGCCATCCTCTGTACGGCGCAGAACGACCACGCTGCCGCTATCCACCACGTAGAAGGTGCGCTCGCGCTCGCCCTGATGTACCAGCGTGGTATCGGCCGGATAGGTTTTTATGTCGGCAATGACCTGGAGAACGCCGACCATATGCGCGTCGAGGGTGTTGCTGTCCTCACCGGCAAGGAAACCATCGGCCGCCGCAGCGCCGGAAACGTCCGTTATTGGCACATTATCCTCCGGCATGGGGTCGATTGACGTAGCGCAACAGATCGGCGATGGGCCAGGTATTCACGACGTCGGCCGCCGTCGCCCAAGCGCGCTGCGCCGTCGCCACGCCGTAGGGCAGCAGGTCGAACTCGCCGGGACTATGGGCGTCAGTATCGATGGCGATCTTGACGCCCTTTTCGATAGCCATCCGGGCGTGGACGTCGCGCAGATCGAGCCGCGCCGGGTTGGCGTTGATCTCCAGGATGGTGCCGGTCTCGGCCGCGGCGGCGATGACGGCGTCCATATCCAGATCGGCCCCGGCCCGATCGGGCAGCAGCCGGCCGGTCGGATGGCCGATGATGTCCACGTGGGGGTTGCGTATGGCGTTCAGCAGGCGCTGCGTCACCTGTTCGCGCGGCTGGCTCAGGGCGGTGTGCAGACTGGCAACGACCACGTCCAGTTCGGCCAGCACCTCATCGGGGTAATCGAGCGAGCCGTCGGCGCGAATTTCCATCTCNNATGACGACGCCCCGCAGACCGCGCGCCTGAGCCGCCCTGGCCATCTCCAGCACGCTGAGCGAGCCGTCGGACCAGGTGGTGTGCATGTGCAGGTCAGTCTGGATGTCACTCTCCGCCACCAGGACGGGCAGCTTGCCGGCCAAAGCGGCCTCGATTTCGCCGCGATCCTCGCGCAGACGGGGCGGAATGAACGGCAGCCCCAGGCGGTGATAGACTTCCTCCTCGGTGGCGCACAGGATTTCCGGCCCGCCGTCGAGGGGGGTGAAGGCGTGCTCATTCAGGCTGAGGCCGCGCTTCAGGGCCATCTCGCGCAATTTGACGTTGTGGTCTTTGCTGCCCGTGAAGTACACCAGCAGCGTGCCCCACCGCTCGGCGGGCAACACGCGCAGATCGGCGCCCAGGCCGTTCAACAGCACAACGTTGGTTTTGGTCGGGCCGCGGCCGGCCACGGACTCGACGTTATCCAGCGCGGCAAAGCGATCCATGACGGCGGCGACATCAGCGGCGGCCACCAGTAAGTCGATGTCGCCGGTGGTGTCGCGCATGCGGCGCAGCGAGCCGCCCACGGCCGCCTGCACCACGCCAGGCACTTTGGACAACTCGGCCAGCATCTGTTGGGCGATGGGCAAGGCCACGCCCAGCGGAATACGGGCGTCGCCGTGGCGAGCCAACGCCTCGATAGCCGCCAGCAATTTGGCTTCCGACTTGGCCCCCATGCCGGGCAGGTCGCGCAACTTGCCCTCACGCGCGGCCATGGTCAGCTCATCGAGGGTGGAAATTTTCAGCACGTCGTGAACCTGCTTGACGCGCTTCGGCCCCAGCCCTTCCACGCGCAACATATCGACCAGCGACGGCGGAATCTCGGCCGCCAGCTTGTCGTAGAACGCCAGCCGGCCGGTGGTCAGCATCTCCTCGATCTTGGCCGCCAGCGTATCGCCGATGCCGGGGATGTCGGTCAGCTTGCCTTCGGCATAGACGACGTTGACGTCGCGCCCCAGGGCTTCAATGCTCTCGGCCGCCTTGCGATAGGCCAGAATGCGATGAATCTGATCGCCGCGAATGGCGAGCATATCGGCCACCCGGCTGAATATTTCCACGACTTCACGATTTTTCATTCATACCATTATATAGTGAGGAGGGGCGAGTAGCGAGTGGCGGGTAGCGAGTGGCGAGTTAGGGTTACTCGCCACCCGCTACCCGCAACCCGCCACCACTCTGACACTTCAATGTCACTTTGACGGTAATGCCTTGCCTTTTCCCCCCATCATGCTATTCTTCTGACCCTTATAAGGCCCGCGTCTGACGGGCTTAAGTCACGCAAGGAGTGAAAGAGATGAAGAAGAATCGTGTGTTGTTGTTATTGGGATTACTTCTCCTCGCCGCTCTGGCCATCACCGCCTGTACAGCTACAAGCGGCGAAGTCCAGCAAGCGATTGAAGAAGTAGCGCCGACCCTGGCCGCCGCCGCGACCGAACTGGCCCCGACCGTCCAGGCCGCCGTCGAGGAAGTCGCGCCAACCGTTGAGGCCGCCGCGACCGAACTGGCCGGCGGCGAAGCGACCGCCGAACCGGCAGCCGAAGAACCGGCCGGCGATCTGATGGTTGTCGGCACGGAATGCGACACCGAAGGCTACACCGGTCTGTTCAAGGAGATCGCCGCGATCGACCCCCTGACGGTGCAGTTTACGATGTGCGTCCCCGATCCGGCCTTCCCGTCGAAGGCGGCCTTTACTTCGTTCGCCATTCATCCGTCCGAGAATCTGGAAGCCACCGGCGCCACGGGCGACCTGCTGGAAAACCCCATCGGCACCGGCCCCTACATGGTTGAAGAGTGGAGCCGCGGCGAGGAACTTACCTTCACCAAGAACCCCAATTATTGGGGCGAGCCGGCCGTCGCCGAAACGCTCGTCTTCCGTTGGCAGACTGAGTCGGCCGCGCGCCTGCTGGAGCTGCAATCCGGCACGGTCGATGGTATCGACAACCCCGCCCCGGATGACTTCGAGTCGATCGCCGCTGACGCCAACCTGCAACTGCTGGAGCGCCCGGCCCTCAACATCTTCTACGTGGGCATGAACAACACCTTCGCGCCGTTCGACAACGTTCTGGTGCGCCAGGCCATCGCCATGGGCATCGACCGGGGCCGCATTGTCGACAACTTCTACCCGCCCGGCTCCGAGGTGGCGACCCACTTCACGCCGTGCTCCATCCCCAATGGTTGCGCCGGCGACCCGTGGCATGAGTTCAACCCCGAGGCCGCCCGCGAACTGCTGGCCGAGGCTGGTTTCCCCGATGGCTTCGAGACGACGATCTCCTATCGTGACGTCGTGCGCGGCTATCTGCCCGACCCCAACATCGTCGCTCAGGACATCCAGGCCCAGTTGGCCGAGAACCTGAACATCACGGCCGAGATCGTGGTCATGGAGTCCGGTGCGTTCCTGGAAGCGGCCGACGCCGGCGCGATTGAAGGGCTTCATCTGCTGGGTTGGGGTGCCGACTACCCCGACATGACCAACTTCGTCGATTACCACTTCGGTGCCGGCTCCTCGGCCCAATTCGGTGATCACCACGAAGAGTTGACCACCGTACTGGCCGATGCCGCATCGCTGGCCAGCGATGCCGACCGCGAGCCGCTCTACGTTGAGGCCAACAACCTGATCCGCGAATTGGTGCCGATGATTCCGGTGGCGCATGGCGGTTCCGGCGTGGCCTATCTGGCGGCCGTCCAGAACGCCCACGTCAGCCCGCTGGGCAACGAAGCGTTCTCCAAGATGGATCCGGGCAAAGACACCTTTGTCTGGATGCAGAACGCCGAGCCGATCAGCCTGTACTGCGCCGACGAGACCGACGGCGAATCGCTGCGGGCCTGCGAGCAGGTCACCGAAGCGCTTTTGGCCTACGAAGTGGGTGGCACGGCTGTCGAGCCGTCGCTGGCCACGGCCTGCACGCCCAACGAGGACCTGACCGTCTGGACCTGCACCCTGCGCGAGGGCGTCACCTTCCACGATGGTTCGACGCTGGACGCCAACGACGTGGTAATGTCCTACGTTGTGCAGTGGGATGCGGCCCATCCGCTCCACGTCGGCAACACCGGCGCGTTCTCCTACTTCTCGGCGCTGTGGGGCGGCTTCCTGAATCCGCCGCCGGCCGAGTAAGCGCTCCGGCAAGTTAGCCAAGCGTACCATGTAACTCTGTAGACATTAGGCGGCGGGATGGCGGGCTAGGCCCCCATCCCGCCGCGCTATCTATCATCCAGGCCGCGCGCAGTAACCGAAGGAGCAGTATGACCCAATACGCCATCCGTCGTCTCCTGGCCGCCATCCCCGTGGTCATCGGTGTCCTGATCGTTACCTTTGCCCTGGCCCGCGCCATCCCCGGCGAGCCATGCACCGCTATGTTCGGCGAAAAGGCCACGCCCGAAGTCTGCGCCATCTTCAACGCCGAAAAAGGGCTGGACAAACCCCTTACCACCCAGTTCGCCATCTTTGCCCGCGACATGCTGCGCGGCGACTTCGGCGAGTCGATTCGCTTCAAGCGTTCGGTCATGGAAATTCTCATCGAGCGCCTGCCGCAAACCATTGAACTGGGAATCTCTTCGGTCATTCTCGCAGTCTCCATCGGCATCCCTTTAGGGATTATTTCGGCCCTGCGCCGCAATTCGCTGACCGACGTGACGACCATGATCGGGGCCAACATCGGTGTCTCCATGCCGGTCTTCTGGCTCGGTCTCATGTTGATCTATGTCTTTGCCTTGCTGCTCAAGGACACGCCCTTCCAACTGCCGCCCAGCGGCCGGCTGTCGCCCGGCGTCAATCCCATACCCTTCTACGAGGTCTACGGCTGGCAATTGACGGAAGGGACTTTCCGCGCCAGTCTGGCCGAATTCATCAGTAATTTCTACATTTTTAATTCGCTTATCACCGCCGACTGGGAAGTGTTCAACGACGCCGTGCGCCATTTGATTCTGCCGGCCGTCGCCCTGGCGACTATCCCGTTGGCGATCATTGCCCGCATGACTCGCTCGGCCATGCTGGAAGTGCTGGGCCAGGATTATGTGCGCACCGCCAAGGCCAAGGGACTACGCCAACAGCAGGTCGTCATGAAGCATGCCTTCCGGAATGCCCTCTTGCCGATTGTCACCATCATCGGCTTGCAGTTCGGTCTGGTGCTCAGCGGCGCCATCCTGACCGAGACCACCTTCGGGCTGGCCGGCGTCGGCCGCAGCCTCTATGAAGCCATCACCGCCCGCGATTATCCCATCATCCAGGGCTTCGTCGTTGTCATCGCCATCGGCTACGTGATGGTCAATCTCATCGTCGATCTGTCCTACGCCATCCTTGATCCGCGTATTCAATTGGACTAACACATGGAAACCGCGCCCGAGCCGACCCCCGTCGCCACCCTGCCGCCGCTGGATGATGCCCACATCGGCAACATCGGCAGCTACCGCGCTAATAGCCTGTGGCGGCTGACCTACCGCCGGCTCTTCCGGCAACGTTCGGCCGTCCTGGGGCTGATCTTGTTGGGGCTGCTGATCTTCAGTGCTATCTTTGCGCCGCTGATCGCCCCCTATGACCCGGAACAGCCGCTCATCGGCATCGAGGACGTGGGCAAGCGCGAAGGACCGTGCATCCACATCCTGGGTTGCCCGTCAGATCGCCCCCAGCACATCATGGGCATCGACGGCAACTTCCGTGACGTGTTCAGCCGCATTATCTACGGCACCCGCGTGTCCCTCTACGTCGGCTTGCTCACGGTCAGCTTCGCCGTCATTACCGGAACAATGCTGGGGGCCATCGCCGGCTTCCTGGGCGGTGGGCTCGATAACTTGATCATGCGTATTCTGGACGTGGTGCTGGCTTTCCCCTTTCTATTGCTGGCTATCGCCATCGTCAGCGTCCTGGGGCCGGGCCTAACCAATGCCATGCTGGCGATTGCCGTCATCAGCGTCCCCGTCTATGCCCGCGTGACGCGGGCCAGCGTCCTCTCGGTGCGCGAGATGGCTTTTATTGAGGCGTCGCGGGCACTGGGGGCCAGCAACTGGCGCATCCTCTTCGGCCGCATCCTGCCCAACTCGCTGCCGCCGCTCATCGTCGTGGCGACGCTGGGCATCGCCACGGCCATCCTGGACACGGCCGCCCTGTCGTTCATCGGTCTGGGCGCGCAGCCGCCCACGCCGGAGTGGGGTTCCATGCTGGCGATTGAGCGCAATCAGGTGTTCAGTGCGCCCCACCTGGTCTTCTTCCCCGGCCTGGCGATCATGGTCACCGTGCTGGCCTTCAACCTGTTGGGCGACGGC
>CXWJ01012506.1_pt1 | contig 18782 bp, 10 predicted proteins | sample 590841 | NCBI WGS metagenome assembly CXWJ01 (sample SAMEA3498367, study PRJEB10139) | wastewater metagenome | biome: wastewater treatment plant; material: activated sludge | place: Austria | collected 2015-01-21 | reverse complement strand
CCAGCAGGGAGGAGTCGGTGAGCCGGGTGACCTCGCCCAGCCACTCGATGAGGTCTTCCAGCTCTTCGGTGCGGGCGGATTCCGGGACGGTCTGGCGCAGCGCCCGGTAGGCGTCCGAAAGATAGCGCAGCACGAGCCCCTCGGAGCGCTGCACCTGGTAGAAGGCGACGAACTCGCCGAACCCCATCGCCCGTTCGTACATGTCGCGGACCACCGACTTGGGCGAGACCGGGGTCTCGGCCAGCCAGGGGTGGCCGGCCAGCATCACCCGGTGGGCGTGTTCGAGCAGGTCGGCCAGCGGACGCGGCCAGGTCACCTCGTCGAGGATCGCCACCCGCTCCTCGTACTCGACGCCGTCCGCCTTGAGCTCGGCGAGCAGTTCGCCCTTGGCCTTGAACTGCTGCTGCAACAGGATCTGCTTGGGATCCTCCAGGGTCGACTCGATGACGCTCACCACGTCGAGGGCGTAGCTGGGCGCCTTCTGGTCGAGCAGTTCCAGGGCCGACAGCGCGAAGGCCGACAGCGGCTGGTTGAGCGCGAAGTCGTGCTGCAAGTCGACATGCAGCGCATACCGGCGTCCACCAGCGGTCGGCTCGGGGAGCCGGGTGACCACGCCGGCGGCCAGCAGNNGTGCAGGAGTCGATCAGGGCGACCACCGCGGCAACGGTGTCGGTGTCGCGCTGCAGCAGGTTGAGCAGCAAGGCGTGGCTGATCCGCATCCGGGCGATCAGCGGCTCGGGCTCGGCGGCGGTGAGCCGTTCGAAGGTCTCCGCGGTGAAGTTCACGAACCCCTCGGGGGCCTTCTTGCGCTGCACCTGGCGGCGCTTCTTGGGGTCGTCACCGGCTTTGGCGAGCGCCTTCTCGTTCTCGGCGACGTGCTCGGGCGCCTGGCCGACGACGTAGCCGACGGTGTCGAAGCCGGCCCGCCCGGCCCGTCCGGCGATCTGGTGGAACTCGCGGGCGCGGAGGATGCGCTGGCGGCGTCCGTCGAACTTCGACAGCGACGAGAACAGCACCGTGCGGATCGGGACGTTGATCCCGACCCCCAGCGTGTCGGTGCCGCAGATCACGCTCAGCAGGCCCCGCTGGGCGAGGGTCTCGACCAGCCGGCGGTAGCGCGGCAGCATCCCGGCGTGATGGACGGCGATGCCGGAGTTCAGCAGCTTGGCGAGGGTCTTGCCGAAGCCGCCGGCGAACCGGAAGCCCTGCATCGCCTCGACCAGTTCGCGGCGATGGGAGCGGTCGATAAGGCCGGAGCTGAGCATGGCCTGCGCCCGCTCGACCGCCGCCGCCTGGGTGGGATGGACGATGTAGACGGGCGCCCGGTCGTTCCGCAGCAGCAGCTCGATGGTCTCGTGGATCGGACGCAGCGACCACTCGTGCTCCAGCGGGACGGGCCGCACCGCGCCGCCGATCACGGACGTGGCCCGCCCGGTCCGCTCCCCCAGCGAGCGGGCCAGGCTCGTCACATCGCCCAGGGTGGCCGACATGATGACGAACTGGGCCTGCGGCAGTTCCACCAGGCCGACCTGCCAGGCCCAGCCGCGGTCCGGGTCGGCGATGAAGTGGAACTCGTCCATCACCACCTGGTCGACCTTCGCCGCCCGGCCTTCGCGGAGGGCGATGTTGGCGAGGATCTCCGCCGTGCAGCAGACGATCGGCGCGTCGGCGTTCACCGAGGCGTCGCCGGTGACCATGCCCACCTTGTCGGCGCCGAAGATCTCGCAGAGGGCGAAGAACTTCTCGCTGACCAGGGCTTTGATCGGCGCGGTGTAGTAGCTGCGTCCGCCTGCGGCCAGGCTGGCGAAGTGGGCGGCCGTGGCGATCAGGGTCTTGCCGGAGCCGGTCGGCGTGGTGACGATCGTGTTCGCCCCGGTGAGGATGTCGATGATCGCCTCGTCCTGATGCGGGTACAGCGTCAGGCCGTCGCCGCCGGCCCAGCTGACGAACGCCTCGTAGAGCGCATCGGGGTCGGCGGCGCCGGTCGCTGGCATCAGGTCGGTCAGGCGCATCGTCCGCCCATCGTCCCACCTGGGCCTGCACCGGGCCGAATCCGGTGGGATCCCCGCCTTCGCGGGGATGGCGGAGACGGTGGTGGAAAGACGCCGCCTCCCACCACCGTCATTCCCGCGCAGGCGGGAATCTCCGCCGGCTACTTCTTGGCGACCTTTACGGCCTTGGAGGTCGCCGTGGCGGAGGTGAAGCCGGGGCGGCTCGCCTTGACGGTGACCGTCAGCTTCTTGCCCTTGGCCGAGGCCGGGATCCGCAGGAACCTGCCGCCGTAGCCCAGCTTCTTGCCGTCCAGCTTCCAGGTGTAGGTGAACGTCAGCTTCTTCTCCGACCACTTCCCCGGATGGGCGGCGACCAGCCGGCCGGCGGCCGCCTTGCCGATGATCTTCGGCTTGGCGGTGTTCTTGATCAGCTTGGCCTTGACCTTCACGGCCTTCGAGGTGGCGGACGCCGACAGCAGTCCTTCGCCGCTGGCGGTCACCGTGACCGACAGCCTCTTGCCCTTGGCCGAGCCCGGGACTTTGTAGGACGAACCGGTCGCGCCCTTGACCGCCTTGCCGTTCAGCTTCCACTGGTAGGCGAAGCTCAGCCCGTCATGCGACCAACGGCCGGGGTTGGCCTTCACCTTCTGGCCGACGGCCACCGTGCCGGTGATCTTCGGCGCCTTGACGTTCTCGATCTGGCCGGGCTGCGGCACGAACACGGCCGAGCGGCCGAGCGCCGGCGGGGCGACCGGCGAATTGGCGGCGAAGTAGTCCACCGCCGCCTGCAGGTCGACCTGGCCGGAGTCGGAGCGGTCGGTGCCCAGCCGGAAGGTGGTGAAGTTGTCGCCGCCGGAGGCCAGGAACGAGTTGACCACCACGCGATAGCTCGCCGACTCGTCCAGCGGCGCGCCGTTGAAGGTGATGTCGACGATGTGGCTGCCGCGCTCGGCGTCCGCCAGATAGGTGTACGACAAGCCCTTCGAGATGCCGAGCCAGAGCAGCGGACGGGCGGCGCCCTCGGGCTGCCACTGCTCCTCCAGCACGCTGCGGACCTGGGCGCCGGTGAGGGTCATGGTCATCAGGGTGTTGGCGAAGGGCTGGACGACGGCCGCCTCCTTGTAGGAGACGACGCCGTCCGGGTCGTACGTCAGGTCGGCCCGCAGCCCGCCCGGGTTCATGAACGCCATCACGGTCGGCGCGCCGGCGTAGGCGGGGTTGTCACTGGTCGCCCACAGATGCATGTCGGCCACCAGGGAGCCCAGGCTGGATTCGGAGCCGCGATCCTCGGTCGTGGTGCCGGGCAGGTAGGCGCGGGTGATGTCGGCGGTGATCTCGCCCAGCGCCAGGGCTCCGACCGACTCGGCGGCCGCGACGGCCGCGTTCACGATGGTGACCACCTCGGCAACCGGGGTCGGCGGGGCCTGGGTCGGGACCGTCAGCACCTCGGAGGTCGCCGAGACCGTGTCGGCGTCGGTGTCCACCGTCAGCACGACTCGGGCGAGACGGGTGCCGTAGGAGGCGGCCTGCACCACCTGTCGTCCGCCGATCGTGCAGTTGTACTGCAGATGCGTGTGGGCGCTGAAGATGACGTCGACGTCCGCGCTGGCATTGCGCACCAGATCGCCGAAGGCGGTCTGCTCGGACTCCACCTCGGCGCAGACGGCGCTGTTCGAGCCGTCGTGGACGAGGGCGATCACCACGTCCGCCTCACCGTTGGCGTCATCCCCGTCGGAGAGTTGCGCAGCCACCCGGTCGATCGCCGCCAACGGGTCGCCGAAGTCGAGCATCGTGATCCCCGACGGCGACACCAGTGAAGCGGTCTCGGCGGTGACCGCGCCGACGAAGCCCAGCTTCACACCGCCCTTCTCGATCACCGCGAACTCCGGCAGCAGCGGGTTCGTCGTGCCCTTGGCGTAGACGTTCGCGCCCAGGTAGGGGAAGGCGGTCTTGTGCAGATCGGTGGCTGGATCCTCGGTGCCGCCCAGCGACTCCGGGATGCGGTCGAGCAGCGCGGCGAAGCCTTGGTCGAACTCGTGGTTGCCGACCGCGCTGACCTCCAGACCGGCGGCGTTGAGCGCGTCGATGGTCGGGTTGTCGTCTGAGATGAAGGACTCGAAGGTGGAGGCGCCGATGTTGTCGCCGGAGGAGACGAAGACCGTGTTCGGGTTGGTCTCGCGCAATTCCTTGACCTGTGCGGCCAGCAGGCCGGCGATCTGGTTGCCTTCCGGGATGGTGTTCGACGCGGACCAGATCCGGCCGTGGAAGTCGTTGATGCCGAGCAGCTGAATCTCGACCGGGTCGGCTGCGTGCGCCGGTGAGGCGGCCAGCAGCGAGGCGCCCAGCGCCAGCGCTGTGGCGGCGGCGAGGGCCCGGAAGTGGGGACGATGTCGGGACTGGGTGAGTGACATGGGCTTCTTTCGTCGTCGGTCGCCATCGACCGTGCCGTACCGCGGGCCGGATCGGCCGATGGCGCTGCTGCGTCCATTCTTGCCAGCCGGACGCCTCGCGCACCAGACCCTGCCCCCGGATTCTCCGGGCCGCGGCCTCCCCGCTCGGACGGCGTCGGGCGGATAGACTCCTCGGACCGAGAGGAGACCAGCCCAGTGCAGACGTCGTCCGGCTCCGAGCGCGCCCGTCGCACACTGGCCGTTCTACGACATCAGATCTCCTCGGGGCAGTGGCCGATCAACTCCCGCATCCCCATCGAGTCGGAGCTGATGACGATGCTGGGCGTGGGCAAGACCACCGTCCGGGAGGCGGTCCGGTCGCTGGCCAGCGTCGGCATGCTGGAGACCCTGCCGGGACGGGGCACCTTCGTCCGCTCCCGGACGCCGGTGAGCGCGGTGCTGGCCGACACCCTGGCCGAGTACGACCTCGCGGAGCTGCTGAAGTTCCGCAGGGCGCTCGAGGTGGAGGCCGTGCAGCAGGCCGCCGTCCACCGCACCGAGGCCCAACTGGCCGCGCTGCGCGAGTCGCACGAGCACGACGTCCATCCCCGATCCGGACTATCCCGGAAGGGTGGAGGCGGCCGCACTCCCGGCCAGTTCCACTTCCTGATCTTCGAGGCCGGCGGCAGCCCGCTGCTGACCAGCATGTACGCGGTCGCGATGGCCGCCTTGCGCCGGGGCGTCGACCAGGGCCGGCTGGGCTACGGCGCCAGCGAGGATCTGCGGCGCACCGACCACGCCGCGATCCTGGCCGCCATCGAGGCCGGCGACCCGGTCGCCGCGGCCCTCGCGGCCGCCCAGCACGTCGATCGCGACCTGGTCATCGGCACCTGATAGCCCTGCCGTCGTGGCTCGCCCGACAATCTCGCCCGAGGATGATGCACCGCCAGTTCGGAGCTGCCTCAAGGCCCTCACGGTCCCGCATTTAGAGAAGATTTCCCTCACCAATCTGATGAAGGGTAGCCTTACCTACATCAGATGAGGAATCCCCTGCCTGTTGCAGTCGCGCCGGGGGACACACCAAAGGGAGAGAGATGACACACGTGTCCGAACGTGTCGTGACCCTGTCACGCACACCTCGGCTCCGGGGGCCGCTGGCCGGCACCCTGGCGATCGCGCTGCTGGGGGGCAGCTTCGCCGTCGCCGCGCCGTTCGCCGCCGCAGCCGACCCCGTGACCACTGAGAACGGCTGGTCGTACACCAAGGAGACCTTCGACACCGGCGTCCGCAACGGCTACCAGCTCGCGCTGGACGCCGCCAACCGCAAGGTGTACCTCAGCGACGCCGCCTGGAGCGCGCAGACGCGCACCGCGACCAAGGAGACCGAGGAGGCCGAGGTCGTCTACGGCGACACCGTCTTCACCGTCGGCAACGGCAAGCTGGCCGTCTTCGACACCGCCACTCGGAACCGTGAGGACGACCACTCCTTCCTCAACCTCACCCGCAATGACGGCACCGCGAAGGAGAACGAGGAGTTCAGCTGGGAGGGCGTCTCGCTCAACTGGGGCGACAACCCGACCTTCCCGAAGACGGTGAACCAGTCGGTCACCTCGATGCGCACCACCTTCTCCCCCTACGGCGTGGCGGTGGACGGCACGACTCCGGGCGGCGCGACGATCATCACCACCACCGCCCGCCAGCGCAATGCTGCCGCGGGCTACGGCGGCGGCGTCGTGGTGTACTCCGCCGACCAGGGCGCGCCGACGGACGACGACCGGGTGTTCGAGTTCGAGGACGGCGCCCCCGTCCTGCAGGGACCGCGCCGGATCGCGGTCAACACCGTCACCCACAAGGCCTACGTCACCAGCCTCGGCACCCAGCGCAACAACGGCCCTGACGCCGGCTACCTCACCGAGATCGACCTGGTCACCCGTGAGGTCACCGCGCGGATCGCGGTGCCCGGCGGCGTCGGCGCCGTCGGCGTTGCGGTGGACGAGACCAACAACCTGATCTACCCCGGCGCGATGGCGGCCTCCAAGCTCTACGTGATCGACGGCGACCAGATCGACCGCAGCAACCCGAAGAGCTTCGCTGTCAACGAGGCCGCGGTGACCGAGCTGGACGCCGACATGGCGGCGAACCAGCGTCCGACCTACAACGCCGAACTCAAGCGGCTGTACGTCTCGGCCTACGACTCCAAGAACCTCTACGTCGTGGACGCCGATCCGGAAAGCGCCGACTACGGCAAGCTGATCCACACCATCGCCACCGGCCCGACCAACGCGGTCGAGGTGGACGGCGAGCGTGGCCTGATCTACTCCGCCAACCTGGGCGACAAGAACGTCGTCGTCTTCGACGCCGAGACCCACGAGAAGCTGCTCACCCTGCCCACGTCGGGGAATGCGCTGAACATCGGCATCGACCCGGTGAGCCGGGATGTCTGGGTGTCGAACTTCAGCAACGTCGGCAAGGTGGACGTGTTCACCGTCGAGTCGCCGTTCACCGAGACGACCGCGCCGGCGGGCGGCACCCTGATCACCCCGAAGTCGGTCCCGCTCGGCTCCGACATCACGATCTCCGGCAAGGGCTTCTTCCTCAAGAACGGCGACGGCGGGTCCGCCGGCCCGATCTTCGTCAACCAGGGCCCCGGCTGCGCCGGAACCGGCCCGGTGAACGTCAAGGACCGGACGATCGAAAACCAGCAGACGGACAGCACCTTCAGCGATGCTCGCGCCCACGGCGTCTTCTACAGCGACGCCGAGGGCGACTGGACGATCACCATTCCGTTCCCGACCGAGGCGAACTCGACGATCACCGAGCCGTGGAAGGTCGGCGACGTCCAGTGCATCCGGATCCTCACCGGCAGCCTCGTGCCGGAGAGCGCGGATCACTCCCGCTCGGTCTTCGCGCAGTTCACCATCGTCGAAGGCCAGGACGATCCCGAGCCCGTCGAGGATCAGGCTGCCGCCACCGTCCCCGCCGAGTGGGTCGAGGGCCAGCCGCTGACCGTCACCGGCGCCGGCTGGACCTGGCCGGACGGCGTCACCGGCTCGACCGTCGCGATCAAGCTGAACGGCGGCTCCCTGGTGCCGCTGGGCGATCCGCACGGCGAGGTGGCTGACAACGTCTACGCGATCATCGACGCCGCCGACGGCAGCTTCTCGGTCGATCTGCCCTTCCCGGGCGCGGGCGCCGTCCAGCCGAACAACACCCCGGCCAAGGCCGGCGATCAGATCACGATCAACTTCCTGACCGGCTCGCTCGCCCCGGGCGACCGGGTGCGCTCGGTGCCCAAGACGGTGACCGTGGTGGCGGCGGAGACCCCGCCGGTCGAGCTCGACCTGGCGACCCCGACGATCTCGGGTGACCCGAACGTGGGCTCCACCCTGACCGCCGAGGCCGGCGACCTGCCGGACGGGACGACCCTGCGCTACCAGTGGTTCGCCAATGGCAGCCGGATCAGCGGCGCCACCAGCGCCACCCTGAAGCTCACCAAGTCCCACAAGGGCAAGGCGATCTCGGTCGGCGTGACCGCCGTGCTGGGCGAGAGCTCCGATTCTGCGGTCAGCGAGAGCACTGCGAAGGTGGCCGCCACCCTGATCCCGGTCTCCGGGCAGCCGGTCATCACCGGGACCGCCCAGGTCGGCAAGAAGCTCACCGCCAACAGTTCGGCCGTCACCACCACGACTGCGAAGACCAAGCGGAGCTACCAGTGGTACGCCGACGGCGTCGCGATCAAGAAGGCCACCAAGAGCACCTTCACGGTGGCCGCGGCTCAGCTCGGCAAGCAGCTCACCGTGAAGGTGGTGCTCAAGCGGTCCGGCTACGCCACGGCGCACTCCACGGCCAGCGCGGCCACCGCCGCGGTCGCCCCGGCGACGTTCGCCAACACCAAGGCGGCCAAGATCACCGGCACGCTGAAGGTCGGCAAGACGATCAAGGCGACCGGCGCCAAGTGGAGCGCCAGCAAGGTCAAGGTCCAGTACAAGTGGTACGCCACCTCCGGCGGCGTCACCTCGCTGATCCAGCACTCCACGTCCAGCAAGCTGAAGCTCACCGCCGCCGACCGCGGCGCGATCATCAGCGTCGAGCTGGTGGCCAGCAAGGCCGGCTACACCGGCGTCACCACACCTCCGGTGACCGCCACGACCACCGTGCGCTGAGCGTCACAACCACGAAGGGCCGGGGAACTCCCCGGCCCTTCGTGCGTCCTCCCGGCGCCCGGTGAACGGGTCAGGCCTGGTCGACGTCCAGCGGCAGAACGAGGGGACGTCCGGTGACCGGGTCCGGGATCACCTGGCAGGCCAGCTCGTAGACCTGCTCGATCAGTTCGGCGGTGACGATCTGCTCGGGGCTGCCCTGGGCGACGATCCGTCCCTCCTTCATCACGATCAGGTGGGTGGCGTAGCGGAAGGCCAGGTGCAGTTCGTGCAGCACCAGCACCACCGTCCGGCCCTCGCGGTGCAGCCGGCGGGTGAGGTTCAGCACCTCGATCTGGTGGGCGATGTCGAGGTAAGTGGTCGGCTCGTCCAGCAGCAGCAGCGGGGTCGCCTGGGCGAGCGCCATCGCCACCCAGACCCGCTGCCGCTGGCCGCCGGAGAGCTCGTCGACATTGCGGTCGGCCAGGTCGGCGACATTCGCGGCGATCAGCGCGTCCACCACCGCCTGCTCGTCGGCCGGCGACCACTGCCGCAGCAGGTTCTGGTGCGGGTAGCGGCCGCGGGCGACCAGGTCGGAGACGGTGATCCCGTCCGGCGCGGTGGGCGACTGCGGCAGCAGCCCGAGCCGGCGGGCCACCGCTTTCGGCGCGAACTGCTGGATCGGCTGCCCGTCCAGCAGCACCCGGCCGGCGCGGGCGGGAAGCATGCGGGCCAGCGCCTTCAGCAGGGTCGACTTGCCGCAGGCGTTGGGCCCGACGATGACGGTGAGCTCGCCCTCCGGGATCGCCACGTCGACCTCGTGCAGCACGAGCTGCTGGGCGTGGTAGCCGACCCGGAGCTCCTCCCCCGCCAGCCGGCTCTGCACGGATGCGCTCATGCGGGGTCCCCGCGAAGTTGTTCGGGGGAGCGCAGCGGAGGAGAAGAACTTCGTGGGGTGGTATCGGGGTCCCCGCGAAGTTGTTCGGGGGAGCGCAGCGGAGGACAAGAACTTCGTGGGGTGCTCATGCGGGTGCTCATAGTCGTTTCCTTTCCACGGCTAGCAGCCAGACCAGGTAGAGCCCGCCGAGCGAGCCGGTGATCACTCCAACGGCCAGTTCGGCAGGCGCGAAGATCCGCCGGGCGATCAGGTCGCTGAGCAGGACGAGGACGCCGCCCATCAGCGCCGCGCCGAACAGCGGGACGCCGGGCGTCCGGGTGACCTTGCGCACCAGGTGGGGCGCGGCCAGCGCGATGAACGCGATCGGCCCGGTGGAGGCGGTCGCCACCCCCATCAGCGCGACCCCGACGATGATCAGCACCAGCCGGGCTCGTTCCACCCGGACGCCGAGCCCGGTGGCGGCGGCGTCCCCCAGCGGCAGCTGGCCGAGCGGACGCACCCACGCCACCGCGACCGGGGTGAGGACGAGCAGCGCGATCGCGACCGCAGCCACCTCGGGCCACAGCGTGCTGTTGAGGGATCCGGCCAGCCACTGCGCCGCCGTCTGAGCGGCCTCCAGCGGGGCTTTCACGACCAGCAGCGAGTTGAGCGCGGCCAGCACCGCGCCGACCCCGATCCCGACCAGAACGAGCCGGAAGCCGGCGACCCCGGAGCGCCAGGCCAGCCCGTAGACGATGGCCGCGGTGACCAGCCCGCCCGCCACCGAGGCCAGCGCGACGCTCAGCGTGTCGCCGCCGAAGACGATGATCTGCAGCAGCGCCCCGGTGGCGGCGCCGGTGGTGAAGCCGATCACGTCCGGGCTGCCCAGCGGGTTGCCCGAGACGGTCTGGAAGATCGCCCCCGACATTCCCAGCGCTGCTCCGACCAGCAAGGCGGTCACCGCCCGCGGCAGCCGCACCTGGGTGACGAAGTACTGCGCCATCCGGTCGTCGCCGTTGCCGCCCAGCGCCGCCAGCACCTGATCGAGGGTGATCGGGTAATCGCCGATCAGGATGCCCGCGATCGCCGCCGCCACCGCCACCGTGAGCAGCACCAGGTAGACGCCTGCCGCCCGCCGCTCGAACCGGAGCCGGAGCGGGCCCAGACCGACCACCGCGTGCCGCCGCCGCAGTGCGGCCCTGACGATCCCTGAGCTTGTCGAAGGGTCGTCTTCCGCAGCTTCGCTGCGGTCGCGCGTGAGATCCCCGCCTGCGCGGGGATGACGGATGGGGACGCGGGTGGGACGGACAAGGCCGTCCGCTGCCGCACCCTCACTGCCCGACGCCGCCGCACTCTCACTGCCCGACGCCGCCGCACCCTCACTATCCGACGCCGCCGCACTCTCTCTATCCGACGCCGCCGCACTCTCTCTATCCGTCATCCCCGCGTAGGCGGGGATCTCCGGCGAGGTGCGCGGGTCGACGTCCCAAGCCCCTTGGGTGGGAGTTTGCCCCCCGAACTCGGTAGGCAAACTTCGATCTAGCGGGTCGGTCATAGCGCCGCGATCTTTCGGCGGCGGACGATGGCGATGAAGACCGGGGCGCCGATCAGGGCGGCGACCACGCCGACCGGGGCCTCCTCGGGGCGCACCACGACGCGGGCGATCACGTCGGCGGTCAGCAGCCAGGCGGGGCCGAGAATGGCGGAGAAGACCGTGACCCAGCGCTGGTCGGAGCCGACGATCAGCCGGGCGGCGAACGGGACGGCCAACCCCACGAAGCCGATCGGGCCGACCGCGGCGGTGGCGGCGCCGCAGAGCAGGGTGATGGCGACCATGGCGCCGACCCGGGTCCGCTGNNGGCGGGCGCCGACCCGGGTCCGCTGCACTCGCACCCCCAGCGCCCGCCCGGTGTCCGCGCCGAGGGCCAGCGCGTTGAGCGCGGGGGCCAGCAGCAGCGCGAGCAGCAGCCCCAGCCCGATGAAAGGCAGCACGGTCAGCAGGATCGGGTAGAGCCGTCCCTCCAGGGAGCCCGAGACCCAGAACCGGAACTCGTTGTAGGCGGTCTGGTCGGCCAGGATGATGGTCTGGGTGAGCGCCTGCAGGGCGGCGCTGATCGCCACCCCGGCCAGCGCCAGCCGGGTGGGGGTGGCGGCGTGGCGGTGTGAGGTGCCGAGCAAATAGACGGCTGCGGACGCGAGCGCCGCCCCGGCGAAGGCGAACCAGAGGTAGAAGCCGATCCCGCTCACCCCGGTCAACGCGACCACCAGCACCACGGCCACCGAGGCGCCCGCGTTCACCCCGAGAATGCCCGGGTCGGCCAGCGGATTGCGAGTGAGCGACTGCATGAGCCCGCCGGCGATCCCCAGCGCGGCGCCGACCACGACGCCCAGCAGGGTGCGCGGCACCCGCAACTCGTGCAGCACGATCGCCTCGCTGGAGCCGTCCGGCGCCAGCAGCAGCCCCCAGGTCTGGGCGAGCGGGATGTCCTTGGAGCCCAGCGACAGCGACAGCAGGATGGCGAGGGCGAGCACGCCGAGCGCGCCGACGATCGCGGCGAGTCTGACGGTGCCGGGACGGTTGATCGGGGGTCGAGTAGGAGATCCCGGATCGAGTCCGGGATGACGGGGTTGGGTGACCGGGAGGGTCATCCCTCGCCGGCTGCGGCTAGCTTGACCAGGCGGTTGCGGCGGACCAGGGCCCAACCGACGGCTCCACCGCCGACCACGACTGCGCCGGCCAGGGCGGCGATGCCGGCCACGGGTACTGGAGCCGCGGCGGCGGGTGGGACGGGCGGGGCCGGGTTCGCGGGCGGTGCGGCTGCGGGGGTGGGCGACTCCGACACCGGAGACTCCGATACAGGGGTCTCGGAAGCGGTCTGCTCTGGGGTGGCGGTCTCGGTTGGGGGGACGGTGGGCTCGGGGCTGGGGCTCTCCTCGCCGAGGTCGATCTCCACGGAGCCGCCCTCGATCGTCCCGTCGGCGTTGGCGGCGGCGCCGCCCGCGCCGCCTGGGCTCTTGTCGGAGGCGCCGCCCGCGACCACCGTGAACGTGTTCCCGCCGCGGCGGGAGTAGCCCTTGTAGCCGATCTTCTCGCCGGTCTTGGAGTCGAAGACGTCGCCGGTGGCGAGCATCCGCAGCCAGTGCTTCCCGGCCCCCAGGTTGGGCACCACCAGCGAGCCCTTCGCGTGACCCTTCTTGTCGAGCTTCTGGGTGTGGTAGACGCAGGCGCCGTGCGAAGTGTCTTTGCACATGTTGCCGTCGTCGATCTTGATGTAGACGGTCTCGTTCGCCGGGAAGCCCCACACCTCGAAGTTCAGCCGCTCGCCGGCCTTCACCTTCTTGGGCCACACCTTCGACTTGGTGCCCGGGGTCTCCGGCCCAGGCCCGTCCGGCGGCAGTGCGGAGGCCGCGGCGGGGACGCCGACCAGCAGCCCGAACGCGAGCGCCACCACCGCCAGCAGGCGGGCGATCCGGGTTCGATGAGAGCTCATGGTCATCCCTTGCTCGTAGCGGCCGGACGGACGGGGCTCGACAGGGCGATCACGCCCGCGGCGGAGCCGGCCAGCACCAGGAAGGCGAGGCCGACCAGGATCAGCGTCAGGTTGCCGTCTCCCGCAGCGACTGGGGTCTCTGCCTGTTGCGGCGCACCGGCTGGGCTGCCGGCAGGCTCGTCTGGCTGGCTGGACGGCTGCTGCGTGCCGGGCACAGCTCCCGGCTCGCTGACTGGCAGCGGCCCTGGGCCGTCGGCGGGCACCCAGCCGAGCAGCTTCCCGTCCGAGCCCTGCAGGGCCAATTTGTGACTGCCGTTCGGCAGCTTGCCGACGGCCACGGTGAAGGTGTGGTCGCTGCCGACCTGCACCCAGTCGACGCCCGCCACCCGGCCGGTCTCGGTGTACAGGGTGAGGTAGACCCACTCGCCGCCCGCGACGCCGGGCACGGTCACCGTGAGCTTGCCGTCGGACGCCGTGGCGGTCGCCTTGCCGGCGTTGGCTTCGGTCAGGTCGGCGTACCCGGCGACCGGCTGGGCGGGGGCCTCCTCCGGCTTGGGCTTGCCCACCGTCGCGTTGAAGCTGACCGGCGTGACCAGGAGCTTCGGACGGGTGCTGCTCGCCGCGGCGACCGTCACGGTCGTCCAGCCGAGCAGGCCGCCGTCGCGGTCCTGCACCGACACCTTGTTGGTTCCCGACGGCAGCGTCATGCCGGTCACTGGCAGGCTTACCTTGTGGTTGGCGTCCACCTCGAACCACTGGCTGGCCCACGGGAACCGCGGCGAGGCGCCGTCGTAGAGGTTGACGTACACCCAGTCACCGTGGGCGGCGGCGGGGACGGTCACCAGCCAGCGCTTGGCCTGCTGGTCGACGGTCACGGTGCCGCGAGCCACGTCGGTGAGGTCGTCGGCGGCGTGCAGCGGATCAGGCGCCGCGCTGGGCCGGCCCGGCTTCACGTCATCCAGCGACTCGCCCTCGGCGACCACAGTGAAGCCAGGGCTCTTCATGGTCCGCGACGGGTCGGGCCGCTGGCCCTGGTAGTACGGGTCGGCGCTGAGCGTCCGGGTCATGATCCGCAGCGTGTAGGCGCCCTCGCCGAAGCCGGGCGCGGAGTTCGTCCGGGTCGGCAGCGGGATGTTCACGTCGAAGGAGCCCTGCTCGTCGGCCTCGATGACGTACCAGATCGTCTTGTTGGAGACGCAGATCCCCGCCGGGCACTCGCCTGTCTCTGCGCCCAGGTTCGCGTCGTACAGCGGCGCGGTCTGGCCGGCCAGCCGGGAGTACGCGCCGTCGTCGATCTTGATGGCGATCAGCGAGCCGCCGCCGACCAGGTTGCACCAGTCCTTGCCGACCAGCCGGATCGTGCCGCCCACGTTCGCGGCGGGCGTCTTCATGCCCGGGGCGAGTTCGTAGCTGGCGGCGCCAGGGGCGGCGGTGCAGGTCGCGTCCTCGCCGAGGTCGGGGACGTAGGCCAGGTTGTCGATGGTGACCGGTTCGGAGACCCAGTGCCGGGCAACGTCGCCGAGCGGCGTCTCGTCGTCGCTGGTGGTCAGTTCCACCGCGACGTAGTCGCCGCCCTTGGCGCCGGACGGCAGCGCGAGCTCGGCGTCGAGTTCGCCCGATTCGGGGACCTGGATGACCTGCCACACCGTCGGATCCGCCGGGTCCGCGTCCGAGGGCTGGTAGTAGGCGCCGGTCTCGTCCTGCAGCCGGACGACGACGGTCGATCCCCACTGCCGGTCCTTGGCAAGCCAGCCGGCGCCGGTGAGCGCGATGCTCTGGCCGGAGCCGACCTGCTGCTGCACCCAGGCGACGGCCTGGTCGCCCGCGGTCTCGGATTCGAAGGTCTGGTGCTCGTACAGCGGCTCGGTGACCCCCACCTCGTCGTCGAGGGAGCCGACCACGGTGAAGTAGACCGAAGCCCCGCGCTGCCGGTCGGCCGGGTTGTTCAGCAGCGAGCCGGTGAGCATGCGGACGCTGTGCGTCGTGCCGGGGGCGAACTTCGCCGCGAGCTCGTCGGGGGTGTAGCTGCCCTGCCCGTTGCTGGTCGGCGAGACCGTGTCCACGGTCGGCCACGGGATCTCGACCCGCCACGCGCCGGCGGCGTCCGCCTGCACGATCGCGTTGGTGCGGCGGTCGCTGATCGTCGCCCCGGTGGCCGGGTTGGTGAACAGCTGCTTGGAGTAGACCGTGTTCGGGTCGCCGGAGAACTCGGCGTCGAGGAAGAAGTTGATCACCGAGCCGGTCTGGCCGTCGGTGGCGAGGTAGCCGCTGACCCCTTCGAGGACGATCGGCTGGCCGGCGACGACCTTCTCGGGTCCGCGGAAGCAGAACTCGACTCCGGTGTGCGCCGTGCCCGGGCCGTAGGAGGCGCCGCAGGTCGAGCGGACATTGCCGCGGGGCGTGACCGAGAGGGTGGCCGGATCGCTCGCCACGCCGTCGGGTGCGGCGCTGTTGCTGAACACCGCGCGGTACAGCCACCCGTTCTGGGCCGTCCTGGCCTTCTCGATGGCGTACGAGTCGCCGGTGGCGCCGCGCAGGTCCTGCCAGGTGGCGCCGGCGTCCGTGGAGCGCTGCCAGTGAACCTGCGGCTCCGGGTCGCCGGTCGCGGAGGCGGTGAAGGCCGCCGGCTCGCCGGCTTCGACCAGCTGGGACTGCGGCTGCTCGACGACCACCGGACGGCCGGGGTCGGGCTCGGGCTCCGGCTCCGGATCGACCGGCGGGGTGTCCGGGTCGTCGCCGGCCACGGTGAGGGTCAGCCCGGCGGTGCGCGAGACGTCCGGACGCAGGCCGGGGTCGACGCTGGGCTGGTTGCTGTAGAGGGTGCCGGAGAGCGCCTGCAGGGTGAAGCTGTCGCCCGGCTGCCAGGCGGGGTCGGTGACCGCTTTGCCGGCGTCCGGCCAGTCGAGCTCGAGTTCGAAGGAGCCGCTGCTGTCGGCCCACACCACGCCCCACACCGTGGCGTTGGCAATGGTCTCGCCCAGCCGCGGGTTCTCCAGCAGGCGTCGGCGCTCGAGCTGGCCGAGGGCGCCGTCGATCAGCTTGAAGCCGACCACAGAGCCTTCCTCGCCCTCGTCGACCCGGTCCGGCTTGGCCAGCCAGCCGGCGCCGGACACCCGGATCGGCTGGCCGGCGGTGACGGTCGCGTTGTAGGTGAGGGTGGCGCCGTCAGGCAGGGTGTGGGTGGTGGCGTCGCCGGTCACGAAGCCGCTGCGGGCGGCGGAGCGCGGCCGGGGCTGGGGCTGATCGGAGTCGGCGGCCGCGAGCGCGTCCTCGGGGTCGGGGACGAGCGGGTCGGCGGGTTTGTCGTCAGCCGTATCGGCCGGTTCGCTCGGCGACGTCTCCGGCTGCGGGGCCGGCTCGGCAGCCTCGGGCCTCGGCTCGTCGGCTGGAGCGCTCTCCTCGGGCTCGGCGGACGACTCCGGCGCCGGCGCGGGTTCCGCGCTCTTCTCCGGCTCGGGCTTCGACTCAGGCTCGGGCTCTGCCTTGGGCTCAGGCTTCGGCTCCGCCTTGGGCTCGGCCGGCATCTCCTCCGCCGCCGCCGGGCCGGCCGGCTCGGCGGCGTCGGCGTGGGCGAGGCCGGGAAGGCCCGCCACCAGGCCGACGGCGAGCAGCCAGGCGAGGACGAGCGAGGTCAGGCGGCTCCTCACAGCAGCTCCCCCTCGACGAACTCGATGATGCGGCGCATCAGGATCGGGCCGCCGGTGGAGGTCCACAGCGAGCCGTCCACCAGGATCACGTGGCCCTCCTTGTAGGCCGTGAGCTCGCGGAAGCCAGGCACCTGAACGGCCTCGTCGTAGGCCTGCTGGGCGCCGGAGATGTCGGCCGTCCCGCCCGCGGTCGGGTTGTCGACGCTGGAGCCGCCCAGAGTGCCGAAGAACATGTAGTCGGCGTCGGCGTCCGTCAGGTTCTCCAGCGAGATCGGCTCGGAGTGGCCGCGTCCCTCCTTGTCCTGGGCGGGCGGACGCTTGAGGCCGATCGCCTCCAGAGCCATGCCGGGCGGCAGCTCCTTCAGGATCAGCGAGGCGTTGGAGCCCTGCCAGCGGACGATGGAGAAGGTCTTGTCGGCGAAGCCGGCCGCCTGCAGCCGGCTCGCCACGTCGGCGGCGTAGGCGTCGAACTCGCCGAGCAGCTGCTCGGCCGCGTCCACCCGGTTCAGGGCGTTGGCGACATTGCGGAAGGTGGTCTTCCAGGCCGCGCCGGCGTACCCGACGAAGTAGACCGGGGCGATCTGCTGCAGGATCGCCACCGACTCGGGGTTGTTGCCGCCGGAGGCGTAGGTGAGGATCAGGTCGGGCTTCAGCGCCGCGATCGCCTCGAAGTTGAACTGCGCGACCGTGCCCACCGTCGGGATGCCCTCGGCCAGATCGATCAGGTAGTTGGGCATGGTCGACTGGCCGCGGCCGTTGACCGAGCCGATCGGCTTCACCCCCAGCGCCAGGGCGCCGTCCAGGGTCGGCTCGGAGAGGGTGACCACCCGCTGCGGATCGGCAGGGACCGTGACCGGCTCGTGGTTCACGTCCTCGATCACCCGGACCGGGGTGCCGTCCGCCAGGCCCGGGATGTCCTTCGCCAACCCGTCGCCGGCCGCAGGGCTGCTCGGCTGGACGCTCGGCGACTCACTCGGGGCCGCCTGCGTCACCTGCGTCGTCGGGGTCGCTCCGCAGCCGGCCAGCAGCGCGAGCATGAGCCCGGCCAGCACGGCCCCGACCCACGATCGCCTGCGTCCATGACGCGGTGCGGCAATCCAGGACACGACAAAATCCCCACTTCTGCGGCACGGCCCAACCGTGCCTTCATCTGATTATGGTTAGCTTCACCTTACTTGATATTGACAAGGTGCTGCGTGCCTATTTCCGGCATTTGGTCAGACCAGAAGGTGGCGCAGGCCGTCCGCCAGGCCGCCGCGCCAGCAGGCGTAGTCGTGGCCGCCGTTGTACTCCACGAAGCGCACCTCCGCGCCCGCCTGGGCGAGCCGGGCGGCGACCTGATGGTTGGGGCCGGCCAGCACCCACTCCTGCGAGCCCACCTCCAGGTAGGCGCGCAGCCGGCTGGCGTCCGCGGCGGCCAGCTGCCGGGCCAGGTTGTCCTGCCACAGCGACGCGGACTGGCTGATCACGCCGCCGACCTCGTCCGGATGCTCCAGCGCGGCGCGCAGCGCGACCAGCCCGCCGAGGCTCAGCCCGGCCACGATCACCTCCTCGCGGCGAGCGCTGATCCGGTACTGCTGACGCGCCCATGGCAGCAGGCGACGGACCAGGTAGTGGCCGGGGTCGCCGGAGCCGGCCAGCTCCTCCCAGCGGCTCGCCTGGCCGCCGGAGTCGAGCATCACCAGATGCGCCGGACGCACCGCGCCGTCGGCGATCAGGTTGTCCATGGTGGTCGCGAGATCCTGCGTGGAGGTCCACACCTCGCCGTCCAGCACGAGGACGACCGGGGTCTCCGCTGCGACGTGGGGCGGCTCGTACACCCAGGCTCGGCGGCCGTCGGGGGCGGTCCGTTCAGTCACCGTGCCGTGGGCGACGCCCTCGCGGCGGGCGACCCAGGGCTGGGCGGGGGCGTCCGGCAGGGAGACCACCGACATGACGGTGCCGGGCCGGTTCCGGCAGGTCTCCGGGTTGCGCGGGTCGGCCAGCCCCTGGTCGAGGGCGGCGCGGATGGCCCGCTGGTCGTCGCCGTCCAGCCACACCGGGCGGACGCCGCGCTGCGGCAGGAAGGCGTAGGAGGCCCGCCAGTCGGAGCCGAGCCGGTAGGTGAGGTGCCACAGGTCGGCGCCGGCGACGCGGCGCAGGTAGCTGGGCGCCAGGTTGCGCTCGTCGGTGATCCGGTTGACGAACAGCAGCACCCGCTCGGCGGCGGCGTCCTGCCACAGGAAGGTGACGAGCCGGGATCCCCGC
>CXWJ01008013.1_pt1 | contig 18787 bp, 23 predicted proteins | sample 590841 | NCBI WGS metagenome assembly CXWJ01 (sample SAMEA3498367, study PRJEB10139) | wastewater metagenome | biome: wastewater treatment plant; material: activated sludge | place: Austria | collected 2015-01-21 | reverse complement strand
GTCGCCGGCGCCGATGGCGCGGGGGATGTCGGCGGCCATGCAGCCGGTGGTGCAGATGAGGCCCTCGCTGTGGGCGGCCAGGAAATCGAGGTCGATGCGCGGCCGGTAGTAGTAGCCGTCGAGTTGGGCGCTGCTGGCGAGTTGGAGCAGGTTCAGGTAGCCGGTCTGGTTCTCGGCCAACAGCAGCAGGTGGGTGCGCTCGCGGTCGAGTTGCGGGTCGCGGTCGGTCATGCGCCGGGCGGAGACGTAGCTCTCGATGCCGATGATGGGCTTGATGCCGTTGTCCTTACACGCCTTGTAGAAAGGCATGACGCCGAACATGACGCCGTGGTCGGTCAGGGCCAGCGCCGGCTGATTGAGCGCCCTGGCCCGCTTGGCCAGGTGATCGAGGCGGCTCAGCCCGTCGAGCAGTGAGTACTCGCTATGGACGTGGAGGTGGACGAAGGGCTGGTGTTCCGTTACCGCTGAGTTTGTGACAGACCCCGACATGGGGGCGAGTATAACACACCTGTTCGGATTAGGGGGGTTTTTGGGGACTTAAAAAATTGGTCTGATTGGCTTAAATAATTGGCGGTAGGGAGAAATTTAACATCCTTCCCGCTAACCCATTAGGATTCAATGTTGATGTATTGACAACAAGTATGTACAATTACTATCATGCGGTATGAATGGGACGAGAGTAAGCGTCAATCAAATATCCACAAACATGGGTTTGATTTTCGAGATGCTCGTGAGATTTTCGCTGGGCCAATGTTAATTCGGTTAGATACGCGCTTTGACTATGGTGAAGATCGCTGGCTCGGCCTGGGCCTTCTCAGGGAAATAGTTGTCGTTGTTATCTATACGGAAGCTAGCGATGGCGATGTGCGCCGCATTATCTCGCTACGAAAGGCTCTAAATTATGAAAGAAAACGATTTGAAGAACAGTTCTCAGACTGATTGGGAACGGGTAAAAGCCATGACCGACGAAGAGATCGACACCAGCGACATCCCCCCGCTGGACGATGATTTTTTCGCCTATGCCGAATTGCGGCTGCCGGAACCAAAACAATCGATCACCATTCGTCTAGACGCGGATGTGGTCGAGTGGTTCAAGGCCCAGGGAAAGGGGTATCAGACACGTATGAATGCGATTTTGCGACGGTACATGGAAGTTCACACATGACAAAGAGGTAGCAATCGCTTAAAATCCAATTTGGAGAAAAGTCATGTTACTCGAAACGAGGTACGAACATATCGTGTTGGACGACCAGGGCCAACCAACCATTGCCGGCACAACCATGAAGGTCAGGGAGTTGGTCGCCGAGCGGCTGGCCTGGGGTTGGAGCGCTGAAGAGTTGCTTATCAATCACCCCGATCTCACTTTGGGCATGATTTACTCCGGGCTGGCTTTTTATGCCGATCATCAAGAGGAAATTGACGCTGCGATTGAGGCTGATTTGGCACGGGCAGAATACCTATGCGAGATTACTGAACCTGCTCCGCTCGTCGCCCGGCTAAAGACAATCTCTTCTCGCTGATGCCCATTGCGCTCTACACCGTGGTCTACTATTACCCATCTCAAACCGGAAAACCGTATGAGCGACTACACCCAATTCATCACGCGCTCCCCGGAGATTTGCGGCGGCGAACCGGTCGTCAAAGGCACGCGCGTCACCATTCGTACTATCTTGGCCAGTCTGGCCGAGGGGGCGACGATCGCCGAAATTGTTGCTGATTTTCCCACGGTGAGCGAAGATGCGGTTTGGGCGGTTGTGGCGTTCGCGGCTGCTTCCGCACAAGAAGATATCCCTCTGCCAGCCAGACCTGAACCTGTCTGATGCAGATTAAGGGGATTTACTTCCTACTCAAAACGGCGGCAACTCAAAATTCATTGTCTCCTATCGTTTTAGGCCAGCGGTTGCACATTCAAAAGGTGCATCACCTCAAACCCGTCGTCTAAATCCTCCCAATAGACTGCATACCCGCCCGGTTCGATAGACCATTTGGCCCGCTGTTCAGACGTAGCAGCGGCCAGCCAACTTAACCAGCTAATTGTTACCAAGGGAAGACTTACGCGGCGACCATCACTCAGGGCTACGTGCAGCATGTCGCCTTCAAACTCGATGTCTGTTGCCTGTACCAGCTCCACGATTTCATTTTGAGAAGTATCCATACCATGCCTCCAGCAAGACCACCTGATTCTCCCTGGTCAGCCGCAAGATCGCGTTTAGTTCCTCCGAGCGATAACCTCGATTGTACTGCACACTGACGGGCCTTAGCCATATCTTGGCTACGTTCTTATCTCTCAACACGTGAACGTGAGGGGGTTCAAGTTGGTCAGAGGAATAAAATCGAAATTTGTACCCATCAATTCGTAGTGTGGGCATGATTAGTTCCCTTATTCGTCTTAAGTATTGAACGTCGGCAACCCCAAATCCACCATCTCCCGCCCCGCGATAAACGCCTCCAGCGCCGCCTCGGCCGCCCGCCGGTCATCCCACGGATACTCCGCCGTCCCAAAGGCCATCGACTGCTCGTGCCCCTTGCCGCACAGCAGCACCACGTCGCCTGGACGTGCCATGTCGCCCGGCCGGGCCAGCGTCAGGGCGAAATAGATCGCCCGGCCGCGATCGGGCACGCGCCAGAACGTCTCGCCTTCCACGCCGCCGGCGGTCCGCGCCGCGTCGGCCATCGTCGCCAGGATGTCGTCGAGCGATTCGGTGCGCGGGTCTTCGGCCGTCAGCACGGTCAGGTCGGCCGCCCGCGCCGCCACCTCGGCCATCAGCCGCCGCTTAGCCACGTCCCGCTTGCCGGCGCTGCCGAAGACGGCGATAACGCGGGGAGTGGCGGGTGGCGCGTGGCGCGTGGCGGGTGAGGCGCGTTCTTCATTCGTAATTCCTAATTCGTAATTCGTAATTTCTTCTCCCCCCTGCTCCCCCGCTCCTCTGCTCCCCTGCTCCGCGATCATTCCCCGCGCCGCCTCAATCGCCCGCGCCAGCGCGTTGGGCGTGTGGGCGAAGTCGACCACGACCAGGAACGGCTGGCCGCGGTCGATGCGTTCCATGCGGCCACTGAGCGCGGGGACGCCTTCCAACCCGGCGCGAATCGCTTCCGGCCCCACGCCGAGCGCCGCCGCCGCGGCCGACGCCGCCAGCATATTGTGGACGTTGAACGCCCCCGGCAACGGCGCATTGATGGGCAGCGACACGCCACCGACGTGCAATATAAACGCCGTCGCCTCCGGCCCATATGCGATAGCCGTCGCCAGCGTTGTAGGGTGGGATGGTATCCCGCCCTCCCCTTCCGCCGCGGGTTCAAACCCGCGGCTGCCATGCAAAACCCGGTTATAACCGGTTACCGAGTCGCCCACTGCGCTTTCAGTGCGTTTTAACGCACTTTGGTTACCAGCGGTGGGTTTCAACCCACCGCTCAACCCACCGCTCAACCCACCGCTCAACCCACCGCGCTCGCCATCGTCCGACGCTTCACCATCGGCCGTCAGCCGTCCGCCGTCCATCGTCTCCCCCACCCCATACGCAACCACATCAACCCGCCGCCCCGCCAAAAACTCAGCCAACGGCCCAAACGAACGGTCATCCCAATTGAGCACGGCCGCCCGCCGCAACCCAACCTTGGCCGCATTGCCCGATGAAACGTGGATGATGTCCTCCAGCAGATAGGCGAACAGTTGCCGCTTGGCGGCGAAGTAGGCTTCGTAGCTGCCGTGATAGTCCAGGTGCTCGTGGGTGATGTTGGTGACCACGGCCAGATCAAAATCGACGGCGGCCACGCGCTGCTGGGCCAGCGCGTGGGAGGTCGTCTCCAGCACGCAATGGGTCAGCCCGGCATCGACCATGCGCCGCAGATAGCGCTGGACGACGGGCGACTCCGGCGTGGTGACGTGGAGCGCCAGCGGCTCCTCGGTGTCGCCGATGACGGCCTTGATCGTGCTGAGCAGCCCGGCGCGAATCCCGGCGGCGCGCAACACTTTGAACAGGATGTTGGCCGTGGTCGTTTTGCCGTCGGTGCCGGTGATACCGATGACCACCAGTTGCCGGCTGGGGAACCCCTCCCAGGCCGCCGACAACCAGGCCAGCGCCTCGGCCGTGTCGGGCACGGTCAGATAAGCCACGCCTGCGGGCACGCTCAGCCCCAACGCGGCCGCCGGCCGCTGGGCCAGGATGAGGCTCGCCCCGCGGTCGATGGCCTGGGCGATATAGGGGTGGCCGTCGCTGCCGGTGCGCACGCGGGCCACGAAGGCCATGCCCGGCGCTACCTCGCTCGTCTTCTCGGTGAAGCCGGTGATGGCAACGTCGGGGCCATCGTAGGGCGGCGGTTGGGGGTGATTGGTATCGCCGACGGCCGCGGCCCAGGCGGCCAGCAGGTCTTTCAATAGCTGTGGCATATCACTCATCATTCTACTCTATCCCGCCGATACGGGCGGATTTCCAACGAGCCGGGCTGCGCCAGGGGGCCGCCCTGCTCCGTTCCCCGCACCGCCATCACCCGCCCCGCCGCGAAATACTCGAAGTCAAAAGAGGTCTGGTCGCCGGCCGCCAGCCCCGGCAGCGGCATCAACCGGGCCACCAGCGGCTTGCGCAGCCGGGCCGACAGCGCCGCCGTGTCCAGCAGCAGCCCGGCCAGCGTGGCCTCGCCCACGTCGCCGGGCAGCGGGATCGTGTCCAGTCCCACGCCGCAGACGGCCGAATAGAGCAGCAAATCGTTGAGCGCCAGTTCGCCCGCCGCCGCCCGCCGGGCCAGCGTGGTATCCTCCAGCACCGGCAGCATCAGCCCACAGAAGCCGGTATGCGGGAAGCGGGCGCGGTCGATGGCCTCGGTGATGAAGGCCGCGGCGAACAGCCCGCCCGGCCCGCCCAGCCGGATGCCCAACGCCTCCAGCGCCGCGCCCAGGCTTTTCGCCTCGGCCGGATAGGGCGCGGGCGAGAAGTCGATGCCGCTGAAGCGCAGGCCGTACTCGGCCGCCAGACGCTCGGCCACGGGCACGATGGCCGCCGCGGCGTCCTCGATGCCCGCCACCAGCCGCGCCCGCGCCTCGTCCAGCGTGCTTGCGCCGCTTATGGCCGCCAGAGCCACATCGGCCGATTCAACGGCGATGGCGAAGTGGGCCGCGCCGCCGCCGTGGTAGCTGGCCGGCAGAAAGGGGTGGCCGGGGCCGCAGCCGGCCAGCGCGCCGAGAAAGAGATTGCCGAAGCCGTCGGGGTAGAGCGTACTGACCTGCCGGATGAGGCGGGCCACGGCCCAGCAGCGGTCGGCGGATAGATGCCCGTCCGGCGTGGCGATCTCGGCCGCGGCGAAAACGCCCTCGGCCGCCGTCAGCAGGTCGGGGATCAGATCGAGCCAGGCCGGGTCGTGGGCCAGTCGCGCCGGGCCGAGGCTGACGTAATCGACGCCGGCCGCCCGCCAGCCGGCCACGAATTCGGCCGCGGCGACAACGGCGCGGTCACGCGGCAGCCACGTCGGGAAGGGCGGCGCGCCCAGCCGGGTCGATTGGACGCGCAGCGGAAAAGCGGCGCGGGCCGTCGCCAGAAAAGCGGCGTAGGCCGTCGGCGCGGTGTCGGCCTCGCAAAACAGGGTGACGGAGCGGATCTCCATTTGACAGATACCCCCGCATAGAATCTAATAAGAATAGTATGATCCGCAGATTGCGCAGATTACACAGATTTTAAGAAAGGTTTTCCAATCTGCGTAATCTGCGCAATCTGCGGATCGATCTTCCGACGCATAGAGAGAACCCACAGTGCATCAACAAGACGAGGCCGATAGCTCGCCCGACGTGTCGTCTAGCCCCGATAACGCCGCCGAACCCGTTGAGATGCAGGCCCCGGGAGGGGTGTTGCCGCTCGATGAGACGCCGGCGGACGAGGCGGCCGATGATGACGCGCGCCTGCCGGTTGAGGATGTGGCCGACGCCATCCCCAATGATGAGGCCCAAACCGGCGAGGCCGATGAGCCGCACCTCTTGGCGGCGCACGGCGGGGCCAGTGTCTACGAACTGCCGCCCGACGACGCTCCGGCGGCCGAGGCCGAACCGCCCTCGGATGACGCGCCGCCGCCGGACGCGACCCAGGAGCCGGATGACGAGCTGCCGGAGCCGGTCGAGCCGCCGTTGCCGGTCAAGGAGCCGCGCCGCCTGCCCCGCGCCGCGCGCGAAAAGGTCGATCGCCAACGCCGCTACTTCGCCGCCTGCGGCCGGTGCGGCTACTTCGTGGCCGATTGCTACCTCATGCTGGGCGAAGAGACCGTGCAGGACGCCATCCTCGACGCCGACGACGGCTGGGTGCGGCTGGAAGGGGATTTGACCTTCCGCCGGCTGCTGCAAAACGCCTACGGGATTCAACTCGACGCGGGCTACAACTACTTCGACGGCGCGTGCCCCGAATGCCGCCGCCGCTTCGTCTTCATCGAGCAGACCGACGGCCCCACCCGCCTGAAGATTCATACCAGCCAGCCGTACTAGGCAGCCGGTCACCTGTTTCGCCCTTATTGCGCCAGCGCGCGTTGGGCGGCGATGCGCAGCCCGCCGATCTGGCTACGGTGTTCGGCCTCGTGCTGCATGAGATGGTGGAGCACGTACTCCGGCGTCACGTCGTACGGCTCCAGCGCACGCACCTGACGAAACTCGGCCAACGTCATTTGCCCATAGGCTTCGAGCAACAGGCCGCGCACGGTTTCAAGTCGGCTGACGTGTTCCTCCAGCGTGTCGCCCAAGACCTGCGTCAGACGGCCTTGCTTGTCTCGCGTGTGATGGGAAAACAACGCCCGCACTTCCGGCGGAATCGGCCGGGCGAGACCTTCGACGTATAGCCAATCGGCCTCGATGTCGGCCAGGTGATAGAGAATCGTGCCGATGCTGCTGTCGTCGTTGCCCGGCGGCCAATCGATCATGGCCGGCGTGAGGCGCGCGATCTCCCGCATCGTCCGTTGGCGCGTGTTCTGTAGCGCCCACAGCCAGCGGCCGATCTCCGGCTCCCGGCTCAATTGGGTATCGACAATCAGTTGCTCCTTCTCGCTGTCGCCCATCGGTTCCTCATCCTCAACGCCGCGGCCTTATCCCCTTAGGCGTTGAATTCTTTCAGTGGTCACCCTTTGCGCCCTGGCTTTAATCCTTCTCTCTCTGCCGCGCTGCCTCGAAGAGAAGAATCCCCGCCGCCAGCGCCGCATTGAGCGACTCGGTGGCGTCGCGCATGGGGATGGTGACGCGGCCGGTCGCCAGGCGTTCGGCCGCCGTGCCCGCGCCGTGGGCCTCGCCGCCGATGAGGATGGCCGCCGGCCGTCGCCAATCAACGGCCGCGTAGGCCACGCCGTCGCGCGCCGCGGCCAGCCATACGTCCAGACCGGCCACCGCTTCGCCGATCTCGTCCCAGTTGGTCGCCCGCACCGGCAGGCGCAGCAGTGCCCCCATGCTGCCGCGCGCCACCTTGGGGTTGTAGGCATCGACACAGCCCGGCCCCAGCAACACGCCATCGGCCCCGGCGGCCGAGGCCACGCGCAGGATCGTCCCCAGGTTGCCGGGATTACTCACGGCGTCGAGAATAAGCAGTAGCGCCGGCGCGGCGGGCCACGGTTGTGGCGCGATGGGCAGCACGGCCAGCACGCCCGGCGCGGTCTCCGTGTCGCTCATGGCCGCCATCACCTCGTCACTGACCGGCACGGCCGCCGCGCCCAGCCGCGCCGCCAGCCCGCGCCCCTCGTTGCTCGTCAACCAGGCATCAGTGGCAAAAAGCGCGCGGGGGACGACGCCGGCCGCGGCCAACTCGCGCATCCAGCGCGTGCCCTCGACGACGAAGGCGCTTTCGGCCGCCCGATAGCGCCGTTCGGTTAGCAAGCGGCGGACGTATTTCACCTGGGGGTTGGCGCGGCTGGTTATCATGCGTGGAGTATAGCCCAGTCTTGACAGGTTGACCCGGTAGGTTGGTCTGTCAGGTAGGTCTTCTCAGTAGTCGTGACTAGCCCTTGGGGATTTGACAGAATTTACTAGATTTACAGGTTTGATTGGGGTCAGGGTGCATGGAATCGACGATTGAAGCGATCAAATCCTGTTCATCTTGTTAATCCTGTCGATGAGTCTTGCGTTGATGCCTGAGGATTTGACAGAATTTACAAGATTTACAGGATTGGCTGCGTTCGGAGTGCATAGAATCGGCGATTATAGCGATCAAATCCTGTTCATCTTGTTAATCCTGTCGATGAGTCTTGCGTTGTTGCCTGAGGATTTGACAGAATTTACAAGATTTACAGGATTGGCTGCGTTCGGGGTGTATAGAATCGGCGATTGTAGCGATCAAATCCTGTTCATCTTGTTAATCCTGTCGAAAAGTCTCGCGTTGTTGCTTATGGTTGGGCAATTGCCAGGATTATCAATTCGACTACTGAGAAGATTTGGCCTGTCAGAACTAGCGGACGACAGGGATGAATAGCGACCAGCCCGGCGGTTGGGATACGGTCGTGGCCGTCGGCGTGGGCGTGGGCGGTGTGCCGGTGGCGGTCGGGGTGGCCGTGGGCGGCGTGCCCGTTATCGTGGCGGTGGCCGTGGCCGATGGCGACGGCGTGGCGGTCGGGGTGGCCGTGGGCGTGGCGGTCGCCGTGGGTGTTTCGGTCGACGGCGCGCCGACGTAGAAAATGTGGCTCGCGGTTTGCGCCTCGAATTCCACCTCGAAGCGCCACGTCCCTGTGGGCACGCCCTCCGGGAAATGATAGGTCCACCACCAGTAGGACAGCGAGTAGGTGGCCGGGCTGTTGTGGCTCCATTGGGCGTAGATCGAGCCATCGGGCGCGCGCAGGCGATAGAGGCTCGTCTGGGTGCTCAACTGGTCGCGGTAGTAGGTGGAAAAGGTGATGCTCTCGCCGGGCTGGAACTGCTGAGTCTCGAAGGTCAGGTCGGGCTGGGGGCAGGCCCCCCAATCGACCGGCGCGGTGCTGGTGGTCAGCTTGTTGACGGCCGAATCGTAATAGGGCCGCTGCTCCGTCCACCACCCGCCGCCATCGAGCGCGTTGCAGCTGCCGGCGTAGGGGTCGGTCAACTGCCCGTCGTCGTACAGCTCGAAGTGCAGGTGTGGCCCGGTCGAATTGCCGGAGCTGCCGACCAGCCCCAGGGTTTCGCCCGCCGCCACCGTGTCGCCGACGGCCTTTGTCGTCACCGAATCGCGCTTCAGGTGGCCGTACCAGGCGACCGAGCCGTCGGCATGGCGCACGTAGACAGCGTTCCAGGAGTTGCTGTTGAAGTTGCAACTCTGGTCGGGGTTGCCCTCGCGCCGGCCGATGATGATGCCGTCGGCCGCGGCGACGACGGCCACGTCGCCGGCGGCCATCTTGTTCCAGGCGAACGGCCACAGGTAGAAATCGGTTCCCTGATGGTTATAGCCGCCGCCGGTGTCATAGGTGCGCCCGCCGCAGGCGTAGTCGAGTAACTGGTTGGCATAGGCCGGGTCGTGATCCATGAAGCCGGTGACGGCATGGTAGCCGGGGTCGGCCAAACCGGCGCGTTGGGCCAGCGGCCAGCCCAGGGCCACGCGCGAGGGGGCGGCGGGCGCCAATCGCCCCTCGGCCGTCAGCCGGGAGATATTGGCTCGCAGCATGGCTTCAATGGCCGCCCGCTCGGTGTCGCTCAGCGCGTCGCTGGGCGGCGCGTACGCCCCGCCGCCCGCCGCCCGCATCTGTGGCCGCAACGGCTGCGAGGCCACCGGCCCGGCCAGCCAGACCAATCCTAACAGCGCGCCCGCCAGCAACAGGAGCGGCATCACCCGGTGACGACGCTTGTCGCCCGTGTTCCTGTCCATAGAACCGCGTATTCTACCCCATTCGCGGGGGATAAAGAAATGGAACGCAGATAAGAAGGGGTGATCCGCAGATTACGCAGATTTCGCAGATGTAAGAATAATCTGCGAAATCTGCGTAATCTGCGGATAAACCTTCTTCTCTTATCCGCGTAAATCCGTTAAATCCGCGTCATCCGTGTTCCATTCTTATCACCCAATATTAGTGATCATCCATTGCAAACGGCATATAATAGCCAAGGCTATCCGGCTGGCACCTTACCCTGCGACCACCCGCTTTCTTATGATCGATGAACAGACAGTCTGGGACGACATCTGGCCGGTCGTCGAGCGCCTCATCGCCGCCACCGTGGCCGAAGACCCCCAGGCCATGCGCCAATTGCTGCACCCCGGCGGCCAGGCGGCCGACGCGCTGGCCCTCTACGGCCACGCCGTCTTCGACGTGCTGCTGAAGACGGTGCTCGGCCGCGAGCGGCTGGGCCTGACGCGGGCCATCGAGGGGGACGGCGGCGAAACGGCCTTTATCGAATACGCCTGGCCCGACCCGGCGGGCGGCAGCGGCTACACCGCCGTTGATGTGGTGGCCGTGCGGCTGGCGCGAGGCGCCGGCGGCTGGCGCGTGGTCGAGATCAACCCGGCCGGGGCCGACCTGCCGCTCAATAGTATGCGCGCCACGAGCATCCTGGCCGGGACACAGGTGATGAGCGACGAGGGCAAGCTGCCGGCCGAGCCGTGGATTCTGCCCATCGCCCTCTACGCCGGGCTACTGCAATTGCCCCTGGCGGCGGGCGCGGCGGCCGACGCCGTGGAAGAACTCCTGCTGCCCGGCCTCCAGGCGCGACAGTTCGGCTTTCTGGCGCAACTCAATGGCCGCCGGCTGTGGCGCGACTTCGTGGCCGCCGCCGCGCCGGATCTGGAACGGCCGGGGGCGTGGGCCGCGGCGGTCGAGGTGATCATGGGCGAGCAATCCAACCGCGGCGAGACCCAGGCCGCCGTCAGCCGCTATTACCGAGCCTCGTTGGGCGGCGTGTCGGCCCGCGTCCGGCAAATCCGCGCCGCGCTGGGCATCGTCCCCTTCGACGAGCGTTATACCGACCTGAAAACAACCGAAATCATTTATAAGGAGTCAGACATATGAACAAGAAAACCGTGACCGACATCGACGTCAACGGCAAGAAGGTTTTCGTGCGGGTCGATTTCAACGTCCCGCTGAGCAGCAAGGACCCCAACGCCACTATCACCGTCACCGACGACACGCGCATCCGCGCCGCGCTGCCGACGCTGAACTACCTGCTCGACCACGGCGCGGCGCTCATCCTGGCCTCGCACCTGGGCCGGCCCAAGACGGCCGACGACAAGCAGTTCGCCATGGGGCCGGTCGCCAAGAAGCTGGAAGAGGTCATCGGCCGGCCGGTCAAGTACATCCCGGCGGTGATGAGCGACGAGGTGAAGGCGGCGGCGGCGGCCATGAAGCCGGGCGACATCATCCTGTTGGAGAACACCCGCTTCGACCCGCGCGAGAAGAAGAACGACCCGCAGCTGGCGGCTGATTTCGCCGCGCTGGCCGACGTCTACGTCGATGACGCTTTCGGTTCGGCCCACCGGCCCGATGCCAGTGTTGACGGCGCGGCCTACGCCATGCGCGCCAAGGGCGGCCCGGTCGTCTCGGGCTTCCTGATGAACGCCGAAATCTCGGCCCTGGGCGTGGCCGTGGAGAACCCGCCGCGCCCCTACGTCGCCATCATGGGCGGGGCCAAGATCTCCGACAAGATCAAACTGATCGAGAACCTGCTCGACAAGGCCGACAAGATCCTCATCGGCGGCGGCATGGCCAACACCTTCCTGAAGGCCCAGGGGCACAACCTGGGCAAGTCGCTGGTGGAGGAAGAGGCGCTACCGGAAGCCAAGCGGCTGCTGGAGATGGCCGCCGACCGGCTCATCCTGCCGGTGGACGTGGTGACGGCGACCGAGGTGTCGAACGAAGCGCCGTCGGAGGTGGAGATGGTCTGGGCGCTGTCGCCCAACCGGATGGCCCTCGACATTGGCCCGGCCACGGTGGAGCGCTTCAACGCCGAACTACAAGACGCGCAACTGGTGATCTGGAACGGCCCGATGGGTGTGTTCGAGACGCCGCAATTCGCCCACGGCACGAACCAACTGGCCCAGATGCTGGCGACGATGGTCGACCAGGGCACGAAGGTCATCATCGGCGGCGGCGATTCGGCGGCGGCCGTGCGCAAGGCGGGGCTGACGGACAAGATGACCCACGTCAGCACCGGCGGCGGGGCCAGTCTGGAACTCCTGGAGGGGCGGGAGTTGCCGGGGGTGGTGGCGTTGGATAATCGGTAGAAAAGAAACCGGGGGTCTCAAAAGACCCTCGGTTTCTTTTCTACGATCCGGCTAACCACGGACTTGCCATTGCTTTCATCATAGCCTTATGGTATTATGTATTTCAGTAATTTACTGAATAAGGAAGCAATCATGGATCACCTGGTCAAAGTAACGCGCGGTGGACAGATCACCCTACCCGCTGGTATCCGGCGCGCGGCGGGGATCGACATCGGCGACTACGTCGAGGTCATGGTGACTGACGATGGCCTGGTTCTGCGGGCCAAGCAGGTCATTGATAAATCGCAAGCCTACTTCTGGACGGCCGACTGGCAGGCCGCCGAACAAGAATCGCAGGCCGATATCGACGCGGGTCAGGTTCATGGCTTCGACTCTGTTGAGGAGTTGATCGCCGACCTGGACAGCGAGGGATAACGTGCAGTTCGTTCGCACCGAACGATTCAAACGCGCCTACCGCAAGCTGCCGCAGGCCGAGCAGGAGTTGGTGAAGAAAGCGCTGCGCCAATTGGCGACCGACCGTGCCCATCCCGGCCTGCGCGTCAAACGGATGCAGGGCACAGACAGCATCTGGGAGATGCGCGCCGGCCGCGACATCCGCATCACCTTTGAAATCATCGACGATACCTACCTACTGCGTAACGTGGGTCACCATGACGCCACGCTGAGACAACCTTGATAACGAACATGAACCACGAACTCGAACTCACCAAACCCACCCGCCTCCGCCTGGCCGAGGCCTTCCGTCACAACCACCGGGTTGATTACTCCATCGATTGCGTCATCGAAGGCCAGATGGGCCGGGCTTACGTCGACGACCCGCAGCGGCCGACCGCCTGGCGCATCACCGTCGGCCCGTTCTGGTACTTCGCCGGCGATGCCGATAGCCCCGGCGGCCGGGCGCTACTGGGCGAGTTCCCGGCCTATAACCTGCTGATGCCCTCGCCGCCGGAATGGATCGCCGCCGCGCGCGAAACATTCGGTGACCGCCTGGTGCGCTTCTCGCGCTACAGCTTCGCCGCCGATTCGCTCGCCGAGGCGCATCTGGCCGGCCTACTCGACCGCTCGCCCCAGCGCGAGCGCGTCCGGCGCGTCGACGCCGAGCTGTTGGCCCGGCCGGACAACTTCGTGGAAACCGAGGACTTTGATTCGCCGGACGACTTTCTGGCCCGCGGCATCGGCTATACTCTGCTGGAGGACGACAAACTGGCCGGCGCGGCCTATTCGTCGCTGGTGTGCAGCCGGGGCATCGAGGTCAGTCTGTTCGTCGCCGAGCCATACCGGCGGCGCGGCGTGGCGACGGCGCTATCGGCCGCCTTATTGCTGGAATGCGTCCAGCGCGGCTTGCGCACCAATTGGGACGCGGCCAACCTGGAGTCGTGCAGCCTGGCGGAGAAGCTAGGCTATACGCCGGACGGGGCCTACGACTCATACTATTACCCGGCCGGTTAACCGATCTACTGCGGAAAGGGATAGCCTTCGATGCTTATCGCCAGGACGGAGCGCCTCCTCCTGCGGCGCTTCACCCTTGCCGACGAACCGGCGCTAACCCACCTCTTCGCCGACCCCGAAGTCATGCATTTCGGCGACGGCCCGCGCTCGCCGGAATGGGTGCAAGATTGGCTGCGCCACACCCTGGATAGCTACGCCCGGCGCGGCTACGGCCCGTGGGCGGTGGTAGAGAAGATCAGTGGCGAACCCATTGGCTATTGCGGCCTGTTCCACTATCCCGACGTCAATGGCCGGGCCGCGATCGAGATCGGCTACCGGCTGGCCCGCGCCTATTGGGGGCAGGGCTATGCGACCGAGGCCGTCATCGCCGCCCGCGACTACGCCTTTAACGCGCTGGGCCTGACCCGGCTCATCGCCCTGATCGACCCGGCCAACGTCGCCTCGCTGCGCGTCGCCACGAAAGCCGGGCTGCGCCATGAGGCCGACGCGCTTCTGCCGGGGTATACTTATCCCGACCGCGTGTACGTCATTGAGCGCGGCCAAGGCGGTTGACATGTTGCTGGCCTTCGCCATCCTGGCGCTGTTGTTCATCGCGCTCCTCATCTACATCTTTCGCACCGGGCCTGAGTTACCGCCGGAGACGGACGCGATCATCGACGACGTGCTGCGCGGCGAACTGCCGGAAATCGTCACCGGCCAAACGGGCTTCGCCCAATCGGACGGCCTGGACATCTGGTACGAGAGCCTCGCCCCCGACGCCCCGGCCCGCGGCACCGTGCTGCTGCTCATGGGCATGGCCGGCGACGCGCTGTTCTGGCCGCCGTCGTTCCTGCGCGCGTTGGTCGATGCCGGGTATCGGGTCATCCGCTACGACCATCGCGGCACGGGCCAATCCGATTGGGTCAAACATTGGGATCGGCGGCAGCCCTACACCCTGGCCGACATGGCCGGCGACGCCGTCGCCGTACTGGACGCGCTGGGCGTGGCGCGGGCGCACCTGATCGGCCAATCGATGGGCGGCATGATCGCCCAGGAAATCGCCATCGCCCGGCCCGACCGGGTGGCTTCGCTCACGTTGCTGAGCACGTCGGGCTTCATCGGCGATCCCGATTTGCCGGGGCTGTCGTCGGGCACCCTGCTGAAGGCGGCCGTCAAGAGCCTACCCCTTTTCCGCTATCGGCTGCTGGGCGGCGAGAAGAATCTCATCCTGGAGCGCGTCGCCAAGCAGGTGATCGCCGGCGGGCCGGAAAGCGTGGACATCAAGGAGACGGCCGAGGTCACCCTATACGATCTGCGGCGGCGGCGCGGCGTCAATCTGAAAGCGATGCTGCAACATCAGGCCGCGATCAGCCAGGCCGGTTCCCGCTATGACCGGCTGGCCGCGCTCGATGTGCCGGCGCTGGTCATCCATGGCACGGCCGACCCGATCATCCCGGTCGAGCAGGGGCGCAAGCTGGCCGCTATCATCCCCGGCGCGCGGGGGCTATGGCTCGACGGCGTGGGCCACGTCTTCCCGTTTCCCGACATGGAACCGGTGATGACCCACCTGCTGGCCCATCTGGCCGGGCAACAGTTGGCCGTCGAAGATTAAGTGCACTGTAACGAAAATATTTATCGATTCGTAGTTCGCAACTTTAGTTGCGTTCTTCATAAAAGGCGCTGAAGAACGCAACTAAAGTTGCGAACTACGAACCTCAGGATATTTGTGTAACAGAGTAATTAGGAGCACGACAATGTATGGATTAATCGGCAAAATGATCGCCGCGCCGGGCAAGCGGGACGACCTGATCGCTATCCTGCTGGAGGGCATCGCCGGAATGCCCGGCTGTCTCAGCTACATCGTGGCCGCCGACCCGGCCGACGCCGACGCCATCTGGATCACCGAGGTGTGGGACAACGCGGCCAGCCATCAGGCGTCGCTGTCGCTGCCGTCGGTGCGGGCGGCCATCGACCGCGCCCGGCCGATCATCGCCGGGTTTGGCGATTCTACCGTCACTACGCCGGTCGGCGGTCATGGATTATAGAAACCATCACCCGGTGGGCGCCTATGAACCGCGAAATTCCTGACGAGTTGATGGACCTGGTCAACGGGCCGCCGGTGGCGGCGCTGACCACCATCATGCCCGACGGCCAACCGCAAACAACCGTCGTGTGGTGCGACTACGACGGCGAATTCGTGCGCGTCAACACCATGCGCGGCTTTCGTAAAGAGAAGAACATGCGCCTCAACCCGCGGGTCACGCTGCTGTGCTACGATCCGCGTCAACCGTTGCGCTCCTTGGAGATTCGTGGCTGCGTCGAAGAGATGACCGAAGTTGGGGCCATGGAGCACCTGGACGGGCTATCGCTGCGCTACACCGGCGCGTCGCCCTACTTCGGCGCGTGCGTGCCCGCCGTACTGCGGGCGACGGAGACCCCCATCCTGTGCCGCATTCGCCCGACGCACGTCGTCGGCCTGGACGCCAGAAAGAAGGAGGCGGCGTCATGAGCCTGCCCATCCCTCAATCCCACCTGGACCTGTTGACGCGGCCCGTCCACGGCGTGCTGACGACGATGATGCCCGACGGCCAGCCGCAATCCAGCCTGGTGTGGTGCGATTACGACGGCGAATGCGCCCGCGTCAACACGACGGCCGAGCGCCAGAAAGGGCGCAACATGATCGCCAACCCGCGGGTCACGCTGCTCATCGTGGATCCCGATGACACGGCCCGCTACATCGAGATTCGGGGTACGGCGCAACTCATCACGGACGGCGCGGTCGCCCATCTGGATGAGATCACCCGCGCCTACACCCACCATCCCCACTACTATGGCTATATCTATCCGCTGGAACAACGCGAGCGAGAAACGCGCCTGATTTGCCGGATTCAGGCGACCAAAATCACCCTCGACGCCATTCACAAGTGACCATCCCGGCGCACACGATCAGGGGGATACCATGAAAATCTTTATATTGGGCGGCTATGGGCTGACGGGCAAGCTATTGGCCCGCCACCTGCTACAGCAAACCGAAGCAGAGATCGTTATCGCCGGGCGCAACCTTGAGAAAGCGGCAGCGTTTGCCGGAGAACTGAACGCTGAGTTCGCCGGCGAGCGCGTATCGGCCCAGCGGGCGGACGCCGCCGACGGGCCGGAACTGCAACGGGCGCTGGCCGGCGCCGATCTCCTGCTGGTGGCCGCGCCAACCACCCGCTACGCCGATACGGTCATCCAGGCCGCGCTGGCGGCGGGCGTGGACTACCTCGACATCCAACTCGACGCCCACAAGCTGGCCCGGCTCAAGGCTATGGCCCCGCAGATCGAGGCCGCCGGGCGCTGCTTCATCACCGAGGCCGGCTATCATCCCGGACTGCCGGCGGTCATGGTGCGCCAGGCCGCCGCGCAACTGGACACGATCGACGCGGCCGTTGTCGCCGGCTATCTCAATATGGGCCACGACCTGCCCTACTCCGACGCCGTGGACGAGTTGATGGAAGCCTTCCGCCATTACGAGGCGCAGACCTATCACGACGGCCGCTGGACGGAGCCGGGCCACTACACAACCCGCGAAGTCGATTTCGGCGGCGAGATCGGCCCGCGCCACTGCTTTTCGATGTTCTTCGAGGAACTGCGCGACCTGCCGGCGCTCTACCCCACGCTGCGCGAACTGGGCTTCTACATCGCCAGCACCCATTGGCTGGTCGATTGGGTCATCACGCCGCTGGTCATGGCCGGGCTGAAAGTGCCGTCGCCGGGCGTGAGTCATAACCTGGGCCGGTTGATGTGGTGGGGGATGCAGACCTTCGCCCGGCCGCCCTACCTGGTGATGATCCACACCACGGCCCACGGCCAAAAAGACGGCGCGCCGGCCGCGATTGAGCTTGCCGTTTCCCATGCCGACGGCTACGAATTGACGGCCATTCCCGTCGTCGCCTGCCTGCGGCAGTATATCGACGGCACGGCGCGGCGGCCGGGGCTGTGGTACATGGGGCATCTGGTGGAGCCGGGGCGGTTTTTTGTGGATATGGAGCGGATGGGGGCCCAGGTGGGACATGAAGTAAGTATGGCGGATGCCAACTTCACGCCTCACGAATAATGCGAAGCGTAAACCGTTGTGAGAAAATACTGCCGGAAGGAGATGATCTTTTTCTGCTATACTAACACGTGAAGCAAGGGTCGAGCGGATTATGGATTTTGAGTGGAGCGAAGAAAAAGCCAGAGCCAACTTGTCAAAGCATGAGGTCTCTTTCGACGAAGCCAGATCGGTCTTCAACGATCCATTCTATGTAGATTTTTTTGATCCGGATCACTCAGATGATGAAGAGCGATATATCGTCATCGGTCTGTCGCAACAAAATCGGGTATTGGTTGTATCATATACAGAACGCGGCCATAGAGTCCGGTTGATTAGCGCGAGGGAGGCAACCCGAAGGGAACAAGATGACTATGAAAATGGATGATAATGAGTTGGAAGATGAGTTACGGCCGGAATACGATTTGAAAAGCCTGCGAGTGCGGAAGGTCGGATCACAGAGGCTTGGATTCGGCAGTTTTGTTCAACTGGCCCCCGATGTGGCCCAGGTTTTCCCCAACGCCGAATCGGTAAATGAAGCGCTGCGTTTTTTAATTCGCGTCACTCGCGACAATAAGCCTTTGTTGGAGAACTCTTAACCGCGCCACAGTCTGGCGCAACCTGAATTATTCTTCTTGTTCGGCCTCCACTTTTAGCGCAGCCCGTATCTCCGTCGACGACGCATCATGCCGAAACAGCCCCGCCGGAATGGCCGCGAACAACCCGCCAAACCCTTCCGGGATTGCCAGTTCATATAGCTCCCTAAACGCGCCATCGACCCCCTCGCGCCCGGCAACCAGGAAGCGGTTGCCGCGCTCTTGTAGCTCGCGCAGAGCCTCTAGCATCGCCGTCTCGCTATTGCCGTAATAACGCGGCTGGATAATGCGCGCCGCCGTATCGAAGCCAACCACGAACGTCGCTCCCGGATAGAGGCGCGACTTGGCGACGTAGGTCGGCGCGTTGCCGGCCACGGCCGGATAGCGCCCGGCGAACTGGCTGAGGCGCTCCAGCAATACGGCCGGTTCCAACGGCGGCTTGTCCACGTTGACGGCCGACACCTCGAAGGCCACCGGCGCGCCCAGCAAGGCCGCGGCCGTCGCGGCCAGCCCGGTGTGCCCGGCGTGGAGCGGGTTGAACGAGCCGGAGAGGACGGCCGCCGGCG
>CXWJ01002320.1_pt1 | contig 18822 bp, 13 predicted proteins | sample 590841 | NCBI WGS metagenome assembly CXWJ01 (sample SAMEA3498367, study PRJEB10139) | wastewater metagenome | biome: wastewater treatment plant; material: activated sludge | place: Austria | collected 2015-01-21 | reverse complement strand
GCTTGCGCCAGCCGCGCGGCGAAGAAACGCGAGAAGTCAATTCCGTTGAAAAAATAAACGATGGCGAGAAAGGCGGGGTATAGCGGCGCGCGAAACGACGTGGCAACGCCGAGGCTGGGATCATATTCCCTAGCGGTAGACAGGTCGAAGTCCACGAAAGAGGCGAGTTGGTTTAAATCCGATTCGGCGTACCAGCGGAATCCATGCCCCTGCGCGAGACTGCGCGCGAGCATGTCATATTGAAACATGTCGTCGAGACCGATACCCAAACTGCGCGCGGCAATGACGGGAATCAAACGGAGGATAAGCGCAACGACATAAATTTTGAATGCGAAGGATTTAAACATATTCAACCATCGTCCCGCAAGTTCGTAGGAGCGCCAAGAACAAAACAGAAACCTGCGGGACGTTTAAAATCAAAACGGATTGCACAATTGTACCGTGCAATCCGTTGGCATTAGGCAGTGACGCGCGAGGCGGCTTTGAGCTTCTCGATCCGCCGCGCGAGATACGGCATGTAATAGCCGTCATACTTTTCCCACAGTTCGGGGCGCATCCAGTCGGCGCCTTTCACTTGACCGCGACAATTCGCGCTGCCGCAATGACATTCGAACTCGTCGTAGATCGAGCCGTCGCACATGGCGTAATCGAAGTTGAGTTCTTCGCCCGCTTGAATATCGCGCATGGCAAGCAAACCGATCTGACCTGTGAAGCCGACATTCGGTTCGCACGAATGGTTAAAGCAATCGGTGGGTTCAAGCGGCAACGGGGCTTCAAGATACAAACCCTCTTCGATCTGCAAAATCCGTTGCGTGAAAGACTCCATGTTGGGGTCTATCTCATGTTCCGCAACAATGCGCCCTCCCCACAAACAGATCAACTCGCCTTTGCGGATCGGCTCGCGCGCAAACACACCGTATCCGCCTTTCTCTTCGAACGCGCCCGAGTCACATTTCGGGTTGAGATGGGAATAATATTGTCCGGTCATTCTTTCCTTTCGTTTTTTTGATGAGGGCATTTCGCCCAAAAAGATACTTTGGCAGTAACCTGCGCCAAAGGGAAAACCTTGGGTGATGTCACTCTGAGCGACAGCGAAGAGTCTCGTGATCGTGAGGGAGATTCTTCGCTCCTCAGAATGACAGAAAACTGGGAAACAAAAACAGCCAAAACAACAGCTCTTAACCACTGTGTTGACTGCATAGACCTTAAGCAGTCCCGCCGCCTCACCAAGTATCAGTTGGAGGGCGGCGGAAGCCAGATTTTATTCGTGGCGTAATTTAGATGAAGGGCACAAGCATTTGCTCATTCACACTCGTGCGAGTCGTTAGAATATCAACGCTCCTTTATAGAATAATGATTGCAATTTTAATAGGGATTGACGTGCTGTCAATATTTTTGGAAGGGGAATTTTTATGGATTCAAAACCGCTTCGCCTCAACGGGAGGCCTGATCGGGCCGCGGCTACTTTGTCTCACCTTCGGTATCCGAATTTTGCGCGGAGAGTCGTTGCGCCAAAAAGATCGGAACAAAAGTGATCAACATCACGAACATCGCAACCACATTCGTCACGGGTCTATCGCGCGGGCGAACGAGCTGGCTGAAGATCCAGATCGGCAACGTGGATTGTTGCCCCGCGGTGAACGTGGTGACAATGACCTCATCGAACGACAAGGCAAACGCCAACATACCGCCTGCCAACAGCGCGGTGGCGATATTCGGCAAGATCACGTAGCGGAACGTCTGGATGGAGTTTGCGCCCAAGTCCATCGAAGCTTCGATCTGCGAACCTTGCATTCTTCGGAAGCGCGCCAGCACATTGTTGTATACCACGACCACACAAAAGGTGGCATGACCGATGACGATCGTCCAGAACGAGAATGGAATATCGAATCCGCCAATGGCGGTACGGAGCGCGATACCGGTCACAATGCCCGGCAAGGCAATCGGCAAAATGAGCAGGAACGAGATCGCCTCCCTGCCGAAGAAGTTGCTCCGATACACCGCCGCCGCGGCAAGCGTTCCGAGGATGAGAGCCGCAACCGTCGCCACTGCCGCCACTTGAAACGAGAGAGTCAACGCGCGCCAGAGGTCTTCACGCTGCCAGGCGACCCCAAACCATTTGAACGTGATACCAGGCAGTGGGAAAGTATACGTGGTCTCGTCGGGAGTCAATGTGTAGAGAAAAATGATCAGTATCGGCACATGTAAAAACAACAGCCCGCCCAGCGCGGCAAGCTTCAAACCCCACGAGGCTTCCGGATTAGAGCGCATCGAAGGCTCCCAATCTGCGGGCAAGGAGGAGATAGACGATCATGATGACGATCGGTCCCATCGTCATCGCCGCGGCAAGCGGGATGTTCCCCGCCGTGCCTTGATAAGAATATACCGCCATGCCGATAAAAAATTTCGAGTTGCCGAGCACAATGGGCGCAATAAAATCGCCGAGCGTCAGCGAAAACGTGAAGATCGAACCGGCAACCACACCGGGGAACGCCAGCGGTAGGATCACCGCGCGGAAGGTCTGCAACGGCTTTGCTCCCAGGTCGCCCGAAGCCTCGAGCAGGGATTTCGGCACACGCTCCAGCGAGGTGAGAACCGGCAAAATCATATAAGGCAGCCAGATATAAACAAACACGATAAACAATCCAATAGGCGAGAGCGCCAGCGATGAACCGCCGATTGATTCAAAACCCAGCAACCAATTCAATACGCCGTCAAGGTGAAGCAGGTTGATAAACCACGAGAGAATGCCCTCCTGCGCCAGGATCAACTTCCACGCATACACCCGCACAAGATAACTCGACCACAGCGGCATCGTGATGGCGATCACCAGCCACGTCTTCAAACGCGGCGAGGCAAACTTGGCGGTGTAATAGGCAAGCGGAAAGGCGATCAGCGCGTCTGCAAAGGTCACCGCCGCCGCCATCATCGTTGTGCGTTTAAAAATATCGAGGTTGGCAGGCTCAAACAATTGGGCATACGTCGACAGCGTGAACTTTCTGACGATCAAACCCGTGAACCCCTCCAAAGAATAAAAACTGTAGACCAACAAGTTGAACAACGAGCCGAGGTACACCACCACCATGTACATCATCGGCGGACCCAATAACAACGCCAGCGCCAGGCGCGGGCGGCGATACAAATATGTGGAAGCGCGGTTCAACATCGAACTAGCCTCCCACCGGGTTCATGTGATCCCTGTGCCAAAGCAGTCGCACTTTTTGCCCCTTCACCGAAAGCACATCCATCGAAGTTGTCTTTAAATTTTGTTCGACCACCACCAAATCGTTGCCGCCCTCGGTTTCAACAAGGTATCGCGTAAACAAGCCAAGATACACCACATCGCGCACGACTCCCTCCACAGACACCATATCCGCTTCAGGCTGGCTCTCGACCTTGCCCAGGTGAATTTTTTCAGGACGAATGGAAAACATCGTATCGGACCCCGTGAGCCGCTTTGCCACCTCCCCGCCGATTAAATTGGACGTGCCCACAAACCCAGCCACGAAGGGCGAAGCGGGTCTTTCATAAATTTCGGCCGGGGCGCCCACCTGACAGATTTTCCCCTCGTTGAAGACCGCAATGCGGTCGCTCATCGTCAACGCTTCCTCCTGGTCGTGCGTGACGAAAATAAAGGTGATCCCCACCCGTTGTTGAATCGACTTAAGTTCCACCTGCATCTGCTGTCGCAGTTTCAGGTCCAGCGCCCCAAGAGGCTCATCAAGAAGAAGCACCTTGGGATGGTTGATCAAAGCGCGGGCGAGAGCCACGCGCTGACGCTGTCCACCGGAGAGTTGCGACGGCTTGCGCTTGCCAAACCCCGCCAGGCGCGTTAATTCCAGCATCTCCTCCGCCCGGCGCATCCGCTCCGATTTGTTCACTTTTTTGACCATCAATCCGTAGGCAACGTTATCCGCCACATTCATATGTGGGAACAGGGCATAATCCTGAAAGACCGTGTTCACATCCCGTTCGTAGGGCGGCAGGTCAGATACATCCTGCCCATATAAGAAAATTTGTCCCGAGGTTGGGCGATCGAAACCGGCGATCATCCGCAAGCAGGTGGTCTTCCCCGAACCGGAGGGACCGAGCATCGAAAAGAATTCGCCGTCTCGCACTTCAAGGTTAACCAGATCAACCGCTTTCACGTCGCCGAAGTGACGGCTAACCTGATCGAACCGTATGGCAGGGGCTGGTGGATTACTCATGGGTTTGAATGCTCGTTGTTGATTGGATTTTTATTACGGAGCGCGCGAACTTCCACAATTGGGTTGCCGGGTTTCACGCGCGCTCACACGACTCGTAATATATCTCAGACAATTGACCTGCGCAGGAGGGCGTTCTTTACCGTCCGCGCTATGGAAGATAGTTTTCGAAGTTGGGCAAATTCATGATAAAGAACATCAGGCGAGAACGAGTCCCGCCTGATGTTTTTCAAGCCCAGATCAGATTAACGCCCGCCGATCACAGCCACGTAATTCGTGACCCATTCGTGGTACGGAACGCAATCCTCGCGCCCGCCGGGACCATCGCCGCAGTCAGATGTAGGCGTGCGCCACCATTGGATCTTGTCGAAGTCGTTCAAGCCATTATTCGCGCACCCCTCGGGACCGAGCAATTCGTTCCCTTCGCAAGCATCCAAACGAACCGGGATGTTCTGGAACCACGCGGCGAGATCACCCTGAACCTTCGGGTCGAGGGAATGCTCCATCCACAGATAAGCGCAGTTGGGGTGCGCGGCATCCACGTGTAACATGGTCGTGTCTGCCCAGCCGGTCGCGCCTTCCACCGGGACGACCTTTTCAATCGGCGCGCCGCCGAACTTCAGCAAGTTCGCCTGGAAGGGCCACGAGCCAGACGCGGCAACGCCTTCATTGGTGAAATCATCCATCTGAATGGCGGCATCGTGCCAGTAGCGGTTGATCAACGTCCGTTGTTGTCGCAGGAGTTCGATCGCGGCATTGAATTGATCGCGGCTCAACGCGTACGGGTCAGTGATACCCAATTCAGGGCGCGCGCTCTTCAAATACAACGCGGCATCCGCCACGTAAATGGGACCATCGTACGCCTGAATGCGTCCTTTATTCGACTGACCATCCGGCAGCGTCATTTCCTCGAACACCACATTCCAGCTGGTTGGGGGTTCATTGCCGAAGATCTCCGTGTTGTACATCAGGATATTCTGACCGGATGAATAGGGCACGCCGTAATGTTCCGGGGTTCCATCGCCGTCGGTATCCACCGTATTCCACGGGGCATTTTGAAGACGCGGATCAACCTTGCTAAAAGAGGGGATCAAATCAACATTCACTTCCTGCACGCGCCTACCGGAGATCAAACGGTTTGAGGCGTCACCCGAAGCGGTCACAAGGTCGAAACCGCCTTCGTTCATCAACGCCACCATCTCATCAGAAGTCGCGGCGGTCTTCACGGTCACCATACAACCGGTGGCTTCCTCGAACTTGGTCACCCAGTCGTACGCCGGATCAGTTTCGCCGCGCTCGATGTAGCCAGCCCACGCCACGATCGAAAGCGCTCCTTCGCCATCACCGACCGACTGCAACGGGCCATCCTCACGACCGCCCTCGCCGCCCGCGCCACCGCAAGCCGAAAGCACAAGACTGACGAGCATTACCAGACTGCTCAATACAAACCACTTGGACTTCATTGCTCTCTCCTTGATTGATTTTTTAGAATTGAAAATTCATGGGACAAATCGTGATTCCTTAACCCCTACCCGCCACCTCCTTCCACAGGTTACCCATAGGAACACCAGACGCGCAATTAAGATATGGCATGTCTGATTATAAGAAAGTGTTCAGAGAAAAGTCAATTGAATAATTCCGAATTGGATAATGCCGCTTCGCCCTCCCTTACGGCTGATTCTGCTGCGGACGCGCCTCCCTAGCCTGAGAGGGCTAACGTCACCATGGCGCGGAATCCGCGATAGACCGCGACCATATCCTGCCCTGCCAACGAAACGCGAGTCGCCTCCCGCTGTGTGGCAGGCATCAGGGCGGCGCGATCCGCCATGTCGGAGGTGAAAAATTCCACAGTGGCGCGAATCGGGGAATCCAACACGAACGGGTCCGGCGCGTCGCCTTCCGCAAGCCGCGTCACCGCCCGCGCCGCAGACAGGAAGATCATTTCTTGCGTCACGTGCGGCGGCAAACATTCAGCCGCATAACGACCCGTTGCCTGTTTGACCGCCGCGCGTTCCACATCGCCGAGCAGGTTTTCTACTTCCGCGCAGGCGGTTTGATCGCCGCTGACCATGATGACCGGCGCGCCGAAATGACCGGCGACTGACGCGTTCAACCCATATTCGCCAGTGAGGATTTCGTTGAGCCAAAGATTCGCAACTGTTTTAGAAGACCACGTGTGATCGAGGATGGCATTCTGCATTCCGTTGCGCGCGTGATACCCGACGAACATCACGCCGTCCACGCTTTCATCGATACCCTGCATCATCGAAAGCGGACTTGGCGAACCGGTGTTCAACTTCGCGCGCGGGTCAAGTTCTTCAACAAGGATATTCGAACCGTTCCAATGACCGTCCGCAACGATGACCTCATCTGCACCCGCATCAAACGCGCCGCGGATGGCGGCATTCACATCCTGCGTCATCAAACGGCGAAAGCGCGCATACTCCGCATGTCCCGGCGTGACCTGGTCCCACGTGGTAACGCCGGTGATGCCTTCCATGTCTGTTGCGATAAGAATTTTCATAAGCAATTTCCTGGTAACTACTCAGGCATGTCGTTGCGAGGAGGCTCTTGCTCGCCTGCCCCGATGTTTTTCGGGNNGAAGCAATCTCCCGGCGTTGGGGGACTGCTTCGGCAAAACCAAGAGCGCCTCGCAGCGACATGTTCCCAGGCTGAGTAGTTACATTTCCTGTAAGGTTCGAGTCTGTTTTAGACACAGAGACACAGAGACAAAAAAAATCTCAGTGTCTCTGTGTCTCAATGGCAAAGACTCGTCTTTCAACCAATCTGCCGATGATCGGATAACGATAATCATCGCCTTTCAACACGCGATAGCCCGCCCACTGCCCCATGATGTGAAAGAGCGGGACGATCAGCGCAATCAACAAGGCAACGATCATCGAGCCAAACATGATCACAATTCCGATCAGCCCCGTTGATGAACTCATCGCGGTGTCTCCGCTAAAGCCGGTCAGCGCGATGAAAGCGACAAAGCCGATCATGTAAATCATGCCGGCAAAGAGTCCCAGCGCGAGAACGCCCATGTGAAAAACAACCGTCTGCGCGGATTGAAACATCAGCCACGCGCTCCGCTTGCCTTGCAAAACCCACGCGGTGATTGGGGCGAGCATTCCCCAGAGCGTGATGATGACGCTGAAATGTCCCGCCGCCGCAACCCAGCGGTCTTCATGATCTTCGTTGAGCCAATTCTCGTTTTCGAGGTTGTATTCGAGATAGTTCGCCAACCGCTTTCCCATGAACGGATATTGAAAATCTCTGCCCATGCCGCACGCAATGGCGGCGAGGATTGGCAGGAACAGGTAGAGCCCAAGCGAGGCGAAGATAAAAATAATAAGAAAGACATCGAAGCCGATGATCGAGGCTGTGAATAGCTCTTCATTTTTCGGGCTGACGAGCGCAAAGACCATCATCAATACAACGACGATGGCAAGGAACAGCAGGTAGCCGAGAAGCCAGACCGTATACCCCAATGTCTGATACCCCAACGCTTGCAAACAATGATACGCGACAAATTTCGATCTGCGCCTTTGCTCCGCCCAGCCGATGATCGGCAGGAGAAGCCCCATGCCGAATGCCAGCGCGGAGAGATGCGCCAATACCGCCCAGACTCGTTCTTGGGTGGAGGGAATTGACTTCATGGCGTGATTGTATCAGAGGGGTTATACATTCAAATAAGGCTTGACCATCAACAGCGCCGCCAGCGATTTGGCGTCGGGCATTTCGCCGCGTTCCGCCATTTCGATGGCTTGCTTCACGGGGTATTTCTCAACCGTGAGGAATTCATCCTCATCCGCTTCCAGCGGGTTGTGCTTCAAGTGGGTGGCGAGATACACTTCCATAAACTCGGAGGAGTAGCCGGGGGCGAGGAAGAACTCTCCCACTTTCTGCAGTTTCCCCGCCTCCATGCCTGTCTCTTCGCGGATCTCGCGCGCGGCGCATTCCTCATACGGCTCGTCGCCGTCGCGCGTGCCTGCCGGGAGTTCGAGCAGGTCCTTTCCCGCGGCGTGACGGTATTGCCGCACAAAATACATGTCTCCATGTTCGTCCACGGGGACGACGATCACCGACCCGCCGTGTTCGATGATCTCGAACTTGGTCTCGCGCCCATTCGGGGTTTTGAGGGTGTCGCGGCGGATGCGGAAGACACGTCCCTGCAACAAGGTTTCCGATTTGATGAGTTGAAAGGTCATGTGATTTTCCTGTATGTATGGTGATTACATTATAAGAGATATATGACGTATCTCGAAATTAGGCTCTCTGGGAATTGCCGTGATTGTTACGCCAGCAGTTGCGCTTCTGGCAGGCGGCAGTGCAACTGCCGCCGGAACTGGCGGTTCATCACGGCAACTCGTAAAGACCCCGAAATTAAATAGGACGCTGATTCACGCAGAAAACGCTGATGCTTTCTTTATCAGCGTCAATCAGCGTTTTCTGCGTCCTAAATTAAATTTCGGGTTAATTGTATTTTATGCAAAACGTTGAATTACGGAATGTTCAAACTCTGACCGACCGTCAGCGTGGAATTGAGGGAAAGCCCGCCATTGGCGGCGACGATGGCATCCGGCGTTAGATCGCCGAATTTACATGCCACGCCATACACGGTCGTATCGGCATTACCGGTCACCACGTAGGAACCGGGATGCGCGCGCAATGAGCGCGGACCCAAGTCCGCTTCAGACCAGGCTGGGCCCGAGGGGATGGATAACACCAAGCCGGCGTAATAGATATCCGGGCTGGAGAGGTTGCTTGCCGCGAGCAATGCCGAGGGATCGATGCCATAGCGGCGCGCAATACAGAATGGGAACTCCTCACTTTTGAGGGCATACGTGGGGGGACGCGAACCAGGCGGCGCCTGCGGCTGAGGCGTGTTGGTCGGTCCGCTGGGGAGGGCGAGAGTCGTTGTCGGTGTGGCAGTCGGGTTGGATGGCAACTGCACGAACGGAGTCAACGAGGCGGTTGAGATTGCGCCTCCGGGCGTGGCAGTGTTCAACAAATTCGGGTCGATGCCCTGCGCGGTTTGCGTGGTTGCCTGCTGAATGCCGCCTAACCCGGTGGGGCTGACGACCGGCGTGCCGAGAGTTTCGAAGAGATTGCTCGTATCAATGGCTGTGCTGGTGACAGACACCGGTGTGGAAAACGGTTGCCGACATGCTGTGAGCAGTATCGCGCCGATTGCAATTATGGAGGCGATCAACGCGCCTCGCTTCATTCTCAACATAATCTTCTCCTGAAAAACAGAACAAAGTTTCGGGGATGGTAGCACATCCATGAGGGCGCGTCAAGTTACGGGGTGGTGATTTGCATGGCTTTTCCAAAGTCGGGAAAATAATTTCTCTCGCGCGCAGATTTCGCGGAAAACACGGAATAACTGACGTTACGCAGTCTAGCCACGGAGTCGCAGAGAAGAATAAAGAGGGTTTTATCACGCGCTCACGGCAAAAATATTGATGGCGTGTTCCTTGCCTGCAAACATCACTTCCCCAAGGTCTTCGGTCTTAAAATCCGCGCTCAAACTGCTGTGCGTGGCGCGGTCGATCAGGACCGATCGCCCGGCAGTCTTCGTATATTTTTCAATACGCGCCGCAATGTTGACCGTATCGCCTACGCAGGTGTAGGTGGCGCGGTGTTGTGTGCCGGTGTATCCGGCAATGACGCGCCCGGTGGCAATGCCGATGCCGATCTTGATCTGTCCCTTGCCTTGAACCGCGCGTTGCTCGTTGAACGCATTCAGCAGGTCGATCATTTCCAGCGCGGCGCGCGCCGCATGGTTGCAGTGATGTTCCTCAATGACCGGCGCGCCGAAGATCGCCATCATACCGTCGCCTTCCATTTGATTCACCATGCCATGATTGCCAGTGATCGCGTCGAACATCAGCGCGAAATAATTATTGAGCAGTTCAATGGTTTCAGTCGGTTCCTGTTTTTCGCTGAGGGAGGTGAATGAACGGATGTCGGCAAACATCACCGAAGCCGTCACGTATTTTCCGCCCAGCGAGAAGCCTTCGCGCAAGAGTTGCTCCGCCACCTCGGGTGTGGCAAACGTGCGAAACAGTTTCCGTTGCTGGTCGCGCAGTCGCTTCTTTTCGAGGCTGGCATTGACGCGCGCCCGCAGGAGGATCGGGTTCAACGGCTTGACGAGATAATCCTCCGCGCCCATTTCGATGCACTTCACCACGCGGTCGAGTTCATCCGACGCCGAGGTCATCACTACCGGCAGGTCGCGCAGTTCGTTGTCGCTCAACAGGGCTTCCAGCACTTCGAAGCCGTTCATCACCGGCATGTCGATATCCAGCAGGATCACATCGTAGGACTTCCCGCGCAGCATCTCCATGGCGATCTTGCCGTTCTCGGCAGTGGATACGCGATGCCCGTTCTGTTCAAGCGCATGAGTTAGCAACAGCCGGTTGACGCGGTTATCGTCCACGATCAACATGCGACCGGGTTCGCGCGGAGCGTTCATGACTTTAACCCTCGCAGTTCATCACACACGGACGCCAGCGCTTCATTCAGGACGTTCAGCCGGTCTCCTGTTTCCCCCAGCCGGCTCTCCCGCCCGATCCCCTCCAGCCCTTTCGCCAACTCTGCCAATTGACCCGCGCCGAACGTTGCCGCGTTAGATTTCAACGAGTGCGCCGCGCGGCGGAACGAATCGGCGTCGCCTGCCGCCAGCGCGGATTTTAGTTCATCGAATAGACGCGGCGCGTCGTCCAAAAATGTATCGATCAATTCGTTGATGAATCCCTCGCCGGAGATTTGCTTGAGTTCGTCGAATGTTGCGCGGTCAATGAAGTGCATGGTTGGTTCCTTTGGTTAGGGTCGTATCCAAGTATACAAGTAGATGGGAAAAGTACACAAGCACACAGGTAGACAGGTAAACAAGGAAGAACGCGTTTCCGCGTCTACGTGTCTACATCTTTCTTCCCCGCCCTCATCAACGACTCCACCAGTTCATTCACGCGGATCGGTTTGGAGATGTAATCGTCCATGCCGGCGGCGAGGCACAGTTCGCGGTCTCCTTGCATGGCATTGGCGGTCATGGCAATGATGCGCGGCTGTGAAACCGATGACATCGCCCGGATCTTTCGCGTGGCTTCGAGTCCGTCCATTTCGGGCATTTGCACATCCATGAACACCACGTCGTAGGGTTGGCGCGTCACCGATTCGACGGCTTCGAGTCCGTTCGAGGCGAGGTCGGCTCGGTAGCCCATCTGCTCCAACATGTGGGCGGCGAGTTTTTGGTTGACGGCATTATCCTCCACGATGAGGATGCGCAACGGATGACGGGAAGCCAACCCCGCATCGAAGGCGGATGTTTGGGGGGCGGAAGCAGGGGCGCGCCGGCTGGGGTCGAAGAGACCAGCCATCACGTCGAAAAGAAGCGAGGGTTTGATCGGTTTGGCGAGGAAGGCGTTGAACAACGTCCTGTATTCGCCTATTTCGCTTTGCGCTATCGATGAGAAAAGAAGAAGCGGAACAGACGCATTGTGTTTGCGGATTTCACGGGCAAGCATGGCGCCGTCCATCACGGGCATGAACATGTCGAGCACGATCACGTCGAACGATTCGCCGCGTTCGAGGATGGCAAGCGCTTCGCGCGGGAATTCGATCTCTTGCGCGAGCATGCCCCATTTTTCGAACTGTAATTTGAGGATGCGCCGGTTCGTGAGGTTATCGTCTACGATGAGCGCGCGTTTTCCTTCCAGCAGATGCCGATCGTCGCGCGGGGTTGCCACCGCGGGGAGCATTTCTGCCGGCTCGGCATGGATGGTGAAGTGAAAGGCAGAGCCTTTACCGGGGATGCCTTCGCTCTCCACCCACACGGTTCCGCCCATCAATTCGACGAGCCGCTGGCTGATCGCCAACCCCAGCCCGGTGCCGCCATATTTGCGCGTGGTGGAGGCATCCACTTGCATGAAGGATTCAAAGAGGCGGTCCATTCGATCTGGCGGGATGCCAATGCCCGTATCGCGCACGGTGAATTGGAGTACACACGTAGACACGGAAACAGGTGATACACGTTCTCCGTCATCCTGTTTACTGGTGTGCCTGTCTACTTGTGTACTTGTCTCCCTGTCTACCTTCACCATCACAACCACCTCGCCGCTCTCTGTAAACTTCACCGCGTTGCCCATTAGGTTCAATAAAATCTGCCTCAAGCGCGTCACATCGCCAAAGACCGCTTGCGGCACATCCTCTTCGATGATGCAGGCAAGGTCGAGGTGATGTTCCGCCGCGCGTGTCACCACGAGGTCGAGCGCGCTGTCGATGCATTCGCGCAGGTTGAACGGCTGGTTCTCGAGTTCCATTTTGCCCGATTCGATCTTGCTGAAATCGAGGATGTCGTTGATGATGGTCAGTAGGGTTTCGCCGCTGGCGCGAATCACATCCGCAAAATCGCGTTGCTGGCTTGTGAGTTCGGTGCCCAGCAACAGCCCGGTCATGCCGATGATGCCGTTCATCGGCGTGCGGATCTCGTGGCTCATGCTGGCAAGGAAGATGGATTTCGCCGCGTTGGCCGATTCAGCTTCCTGGCGGGCGCGGTGCGCCTCGCCGGTGCGATCTTCCACCATTTGCTCGAGGTTGTGGCTGTATTCCTCCAGCAGTCGCGCCGCGCGTTTGCGTTCGGTGATATTGCGCAAAATGCCCTGATAGGCAATGGGCGCGCCATCGTCGTCGCGGCGCAGTGTGGCGGTCAGCAGGCACTCCATGACAACGCCGTCTTTGCGCGTCAGGTTTAATTCAAAGTCGCGCACTGAGCCCTGCTCGCCCATCAGGTTTTGGAACCCGGCAAACTGTTCTCCGGTCACGCCGATATCCGCCAGCCCAAGTTTCAGCAGTTCATCGCGCGTATATCCAAACAGGTCAAGCGTGGCTTGGTTGACATCCATAATGTCCGCGCCAATCGTAATCACAAATATGGCATCGCGCGAGTTCTCGAATAATGCGCGATATTTCTCCTCATTTCGCCCAAGGTCGGAATATAACCGCGCATTATCGAACGAGATCGCGGCTTGCGACGCCAGCACGCGGATGACCTCCAGACGCTCCGGGGTAAAGGCGTTCGTCGCCAGGTTATTTTCCAGGTAAAGCAAACCGGATAATTTTCCCTGATTCAACATCGGCACGCATAATACCGATTTGGGCTTGGTCGCGATGATATAGGGGTCCCACGCAAATTGCCCGCTCCGCGCGGCGTCATCGAGCACGATGGTTTCCTGCGCGCGGGCAACATAACTGAGGATGGAAGCGGGCAAATCTTGTGGAAGCACACGCGACTCCGTCAACACGCGAACGTTGCCCCTCGTCCCTTGCGCTTCGACCATCCACGTTCCGGCTTGTTCCCGCACGAGCCAGCCTTTCTCCGCCCCGGCGTTTTCGATCACCGCTTCCAACAGGGAGGCGAGCAATTTCTCCAGCACGATCTCGCTGGAAAGCGCCTGCGTTGCCTTCATCAGGCTCGAGAAATCGATGGCGGCGCCGCCGTCGGTATTTGACGATGAGGTAATCACCGAGGAGGAGCGCGCGCCGCCGGGTTCCGACCTCGTAAAAAATTGGGGATACGTTTCTTCGAACTGCTTCACTTTGGCAAGCGCGCCCCACTCGTGATATGCGCGAAGCGCCTGACCGAGATAATGTCCAGCCAATTCCTGCAAGCCGCGCTCAAGATGGAATTTGCCAGCCAGTTCGCACGCCAGCGCCTCTTCGTTCAAAAATAAATTCTGCCTCGCCAGCGCGATGGACTCATCGTACAGTTCGCGCGCCTTGCCGGTCTCGCCGCGCGCGCGCGCCAGTTCCGCCTCGACCAAAAGATATTTATGTTGGTGATTCTCGGGGGCGAATGTTGCCCATTTTTTAAAGTTTTTTTGATTGGCGGCTATGATCTTCAACCATTTTCCACGTTCGGCAGGGGAGGCATCGTTCCACAAGGCGAGGCGCGTCAGAGAGTCGACGAACGGATAGATGAACGAAGTGTACGCGCCTGTGCCGCCGTCCAGAAATTCCTTGCAAGCGATCGAATTTTCAAGCGCCGTTTTATAATCCTCGAACAGAAAATTCAGGTACATCGTGTACGTATAAATGTTCATGACGATGCTTCGATTGTTCTTTGCGATCTGTTCGGGCAGTTGGCTATCGGCATCATAGGCGGCGCCGACGATCTTGCGCGGGTCGGCTGATTTGCCCATGAGGTTCAAGACCACCTGGTGGTGAAACTCGATATGGTTAATGCTGGACGCCTGGCGCATCTGCCTGATCTTGTTGCCATAGGCGCTCATTTCCCGTTCCAACTCATACAATGTACACCCCGCCCAATAGGCGTGATAGACATAGATCAGCGCGCTGTTGCTGGCTTGCACATGATCTCCCACCAGGTTCAGGCTTGCCCGGTACGAATCCATAAGCAGGCTAAGGGTATTTCGCAGAGGCTCCGTCCAAAATTGGAGCACGGTGGCGTGCAGTCCTTTTGCGGCGTATCTCTCCTTCTCCACATCCAAAGCCTCAGCAAGTTGCAAGCCGATCGCGCCAAACTCGCTTCCTCCCTTGATGTCTCCCAGCGCCACCGTGAGCAGAAATCCATACCCGACAAAGGCAAACCCGGAGATGGAGCCGTTGCCGTGTTTCAAGGTGAGCTCCACAGTTTTGAGGAATAACAAAGGGAGGAGTGTTGGGATGTTCGTATACGCCGGNNCACAGGGAGTTGAATCAAACTGGCTTTCGATCTCCGCGAGAGCAGAAAACGCGTTTTGACCAGGGCGTTCATGATCTGGAACGTATTGGGTTTTAATGGAAGCGCGACCCCGAGGCATCGCAATGCTTCAAGCCCGGCGCGCACGGCGGAGGTGCGATCATCGTGCGCAAGAAAGGCGTGCATGTCGATCTCGTGCGCGCGAGATTGGTCAAGCCCGGGGTGGGCATGGGCAAGCAAGTTTTGAACGAGGCGATTTTTTTCTTCGAGATCACCGGTCAGATACGCCGCTTCGGCGCAGGCAACATGCAAATCGAAGGCGAGCGAATAGCGCTCCTGCCAATAGGCTGGAATTTTTTCAAGGAAGCCAACCCCGGTCTTCAAGTAATGAAAGGCGATATCATGCGCGGCGGTTGCCTGCGCTTTTTTCCCTGCCAGCAAATTAAGTCTTACCAGTTCCAGATACACCTCCGTGGCGCGAGCCATCCCGGAACCCAGGTTAAGCTGATTCACCAGAGCGTACACTGTATGTTCATGTTCCATCTCGGAACTGTTGTGAAGCAGGCGTTGACCAACACGCCAATGGATGGAGGTTCTTTCCGCCTGCGGGGTTGCTTCGTAAATCCCTTGTTGAATACCGGCATGGGCAAAGGAATATCGAACTTCCGTTTCGGTTTCTGCCTGTTCGGCAAACAAGTAGTTTTGGGTCAGGGGGACGATCACGCCGAAGTGTAGGGAATGCCGCAGGGCAGAGGCAGTTGCGGGCTGGGTATGATGCGAAAGCGCGGCAAGGGTGGAAAGGTCGAATTCGTATCCGACACAGGCGGCGAATTCCAACATGCGGCGCGTGTCATCGGGCAACTCGTCGATCTTTTCGGTCATGATCCCGAGAAGGTTGTCGGTCATTTGCCGCGCCTGGATGCTGTGGGTATCCCAGACCCAGACCCCGCGCTCCATGTCGAATCGGATCAGATCGTCGTTGTGACTGCCCCGCAGGAATTCGTTGATGAAAAACGGATTGCCGCCTGTTTTTGCGTGGATGATCCCGGCAAGCGCCAGCGATTCGTCCAGCGGGCAGTGCAGGGATTGGGCAAGCAGGCGGTTGACCTCATCAACGAGCAGGGGTTTGAGATCAAGTCTTGTGACGGTGTTGCCTTCCTCAATGAATTTTTGGAGTAATCCGTGCAGTGGGTGCTCTGAATCAATCGCGTCACTGCGCGCTGAGGCAATGATCATTATATGATGCAGGTTGGGAGACGCCGCAAAACGCCGCAGGAAGGACGCTGATGCGCCGTCTGCCCAGTGGATGTCGTCAAAAAACAGGACCAGTGGTCGCTCGGGATTCAAAAACGATTCCAGAAAATTCTGCAGGGTGAGGTTAAAACGATTCTGTTCTTCTTCGAGGGATAGGGGTTGCAGGGGCGGTTGTGGTCCGAGGACGCGCCCAGCCTCCGGTATCAAGTTGACGATCACCTGCCCATTTAAGCCGATGGCTTCGTTGATTTTCTGGCGCGAGACGTTAAGGCTTTCCTCGCTTTCAGAGAGGAGTTGTCGAATCAGCGAGCGGAGGGCATCCACCAATCCTGAGTAAGGCGCTGGGTTAAGGGAGTGGGCGTATGCGCCGCTGATGAATATCCCATTCTGGCGCGCGATGGGGATCTGTAATTCATTCACCAGGCTGGTCTTCCCCATGCCCGCCTCACCCGAGATCAAAACTACTTCAGCGGAGCCATGCCTTACTCTTTCGAATGCAGACAATAATAGTTTCGGCTCTTCATCGCGCCCAAATAAGATTTGCGAAACCTGGAATCGATCCGATACATCCCTTTGCCCAAGAGGAAATTCTTGAATCACGCCGCTCGCCTGCCATTGACGCTGACATTCGATCAGGTCAGCCTTCAGCCCAAACGCGGATTGATAGCGGTCTCCGGCGTTCTTCGCCAGCAATATCATGATGATATCCGACAGGGGCGCCGGGATCGAGGGGGTTTTCGTCTTCAACGGAATGGGTTGCTTTGCCAGGTGGCTATGGATGAGGGCCAGCGGTTCGGTTTCTTCAAAAGGCCGAACGCCGCTGAGCAATTCGTAAAACGTAACGCCCAGGGAATAAAAGTCCGCGCGGTAATCCACGGGTCGGTTGATGCGCCCGGTTTGCTCCGGCGAGATGTAGGCGATCGTCCCTTCCAGCGCGTTGATATTCACTTGCGCAACGGTTTCTCGCGGCAGAATCGTGGAAAGCCCGAAGTCGATGATCTTTACAATTCCCGTCTGCGGGTTGTAGATAATGTTGGATGGGTTGATATCTTTATGGATGATCTGGCGCGCATGGATCTGCCCAAGCGCATCCGTTACCGCGATGGCAATGTTGAAAAACTCGCTCAAATCCCGGGGCGGCTTGGCTGTTTGATTTAATGAGTCCCCCTCAACGTCCTCCATAATAATGGTTGGGGTTCCCGAAGCCTCGAATCCATACACATCCACCACCCCGGCAACGGAGTTTAATGACGCATTGATCTCGTATTCCTGCCGGAACCTTGCAAGGAGTTCGGGTGTGACCTTGACGCCATGAAGAGTCTTCAATATCACCGGCTTGCTGTCGGACCGGCGTATGGCGCGATAGACCCTCGTGCGAGCGCTGGTATGGAGGGATTCTTTTATCGCAAATTCAGCAGACTCATCCATCGATCACCTTTTGAGCAGTTTTGTTCAACGATCACGATGCAACACACTGTATGGCTTTACTCTGTCGGCAAACCATCATCAGGATGGTGATGACCGGGGGTTTTCCACATCGTATTACCTTGCATGGCGTATTTGATCAACTCATACATGACAAAATTCTCCCAGATGAACGGAGGATATCCGCCAAAACCCATCAGCGGCATGGAATCATTCCGGATCGGGTAGATCCCAAAACCCAAATCGACCCAAAATTGATTCAGGGTGTAGACCCAGACCAGCCCGCCAGCCCGCACCGCTTCCGCGTTGAACGACTCCCAGATCACGCCGCAAAACAAGCCTGCCACCAACAACTGCCAGAGCGATTTGGAGTTCCCCATTTCTAACTGGCGAAAAATGGAAATGCGCGGGATCTTGAGCAGGTAATTGATGGGTTCGACGAGGAAGATGAATCCTAGCCAGATGCAGGGAATGAGAAAATTCGCCCAATAGTCAGACATCAACAACGGGATACTGATACAGGCGACCCCAAAAATAAACGAAAACGCCAATTTGAACGGCGTCACTTTGACGGGCTTGGCGGGAGCTTTTTCGAACAACTTCAAAGTGGCGAAAAAATCCCAGGTGCGGAACAGGGCGGGGATGATCGTCCCGTATGCCCAGGCGCCGAGGAATTCGCGCACACCCACAGAGGGGATATTGGCGTAGTGCCAGGTCTTCGTTTTGAAATTGATCACTTCGAACAGGGACCATAACAAGATCGAGATCAAAAACAACATGGGGAATTCGCGCCGCCGCTCGATGAAGTACGAATCGCCGTGACGTTGCCAGATCCAGCCATCCACGAAGAGGATGTAGCCGCTCCACATGATGGGCGTGAACGCCAGGGCAAGCGGGTGATCGCCCGGCGTGAGAAAAATCTCAGCGAGGATCATGATCGCCAACCCCAGCCAGCCGAACCAGGGCATGCGGCGTTTTTCAGGGCGCGGGTTGGCGATGCCATAGACAGGATGATGCACCCAACCGCTGGGCGCGGCTTGTTCCGTCGTTGGCGGAGATTCTTTCATTTCCCTGGGTTTCCTGGGCTTGCTTGATTTTTTTACTGCCATTGCATCTCTCCTCTTTGTTTGTGGATCACCAACTTTTGGGTTCGTAAAAATACAAGTTCCTTTAGTATTACAACGCAAAGTCGCTATCGAGGCTCATAGCGCCCCAAACCATCCACGAATACTC
>CXWJ01004584.1_pt1 | contig 18830 bp, 15 predicted proteins | sample 590841 | NCBI WGS metagenome assembly CXWJ01 (sample SAMEA3498367, study PRJEB10139) | wastewater metagenome | biome: wastewater treatment plant; material: activated sludge | place: Austria | collected 2015-01-21 | reverse complement strand
GATTCGCCGACGAACCTCGTCCGATATGGCGATGAAATGATCCACGCGGTCGGCCGCCAGCCGATCCCATTGGCGCAGGAAGGTCAGGAACGGGGCCAGCGACAGGCGCGTGGCCAGGCCCAGATTTTCGCGCTCGGCATACTGGTGGTAGCGCCAGACGTAGCGCGTCGGCGTCAGGCAGTAGCAGACGTGCATCGTCTCCGGCCCAGTGATGACGCCGTGGCAGAAGCCGCTCTTGTTGCTCAGCACCACGTCGTAGCCGCGCAGGTCGAACTGCTCGAAGGCGAACGGGTAGAGCGGGAAGTAGAGTTGCTGCTTGCGCCGGGCCAGGGGCAGCCGGTCGATGAAGCCCGGCCGGATGTCCCATTCGCGCCACTGGGCGGGCATCCGCGCGCGGTCATAGAGGGCCGTGTAGAGGGGAGCATCGGGGTAGAGCGCCACCAGTGCGGCCAATACGTCTTCCGCGCCGCCGAGCTGGTTGAGCCAATCGTGGATGAGGGCGATCACGCGGCCATTATAGGCCATATGGTCATGTTCGTAAACATGACCCCAACGTGACTTTTGTCGGATGTAATCGCCCCGTAAGTAGTCTATGATGTTGGCAGTTCAACGGAAATCATTCCAAGGCAAAAGGAGTAATATCATGGCAAACAAGACGAAAGGTAATCTGCTCACGGGCTTCCTGCTGGTGGCGGTGGGCATCGTGGCCCTGCTGGTGCAATTCATGCCCAACACGCTGGGCGACAATCTCGGCCGATTCCTGTTGCTTGGGCTGGGGGTCATCTTCCTGGCCCTGGGCATCGCTACCCGCGAGGATGGCTGGTTCATCCCCGGCGGCATCCTGAGCGGCCTGGGCGCGGGCGTCCTGCTGGTCAGCAGCCCGCTGGCGGCGCGGCTGGGCGGCGATGAGGGCGGCTGGTTCCTGCTGGCCTTTGCCGGCGGCTGGTTCCTCATCCCCCTGTTGACGGCCGTCTTCGCCGACGAAACCCACTGGTGGGCGCTCATCCCCGGCGGCATCATCGGCCTGGTGGGGCTGACGGTTCTTTATGGCGGGCTGTTCGCCAATGTGCTGGAGTGGGCCGGCCGGTTGTGGCCGCTGGGTCTCATCATCGGCGGGGTGTTGCTCCTGTGGCAGTCCCGCCGCCCGGCCACCGCTGAAACCGAGAAGCCGGTCGAAAAACATGCCTAAGAGAAGAGTTTTGATCCGCAGATTACGCAGATTTCGCAGATTATAGAAAATAATCTGCGAAATCTGCGTAATCTGCGGATCATCTTCCCGGAGAATAACCATGACCGAACCCATCCTCATCGCCAAAGAGCTGCGCAAGACCTTCGGCGACAACGAAGCCGTGAAGGGCATCTCCTTCAGCGTCCTGCGCGGCGAGATATTCAGCCTGCTCGGCCCCAACGGCGCGGGCAAGACCACGACCATCAACATGCTCAGTTGCCTCATCGAGCCGACCGGCGGCACGGCCGAGATCGCCGGCCACGCCATCCCCGGCGACTCGCTCAACGTGCGCCGGGCCATTGGCGTCGTGCCGCAGGAGATCGCCCTCTACGACAGCCTGAGCGCCCGCCACAACCTGGAGTTCTGGGGTCGCCTCTACGATATGAACGGCAAGGCCCTGGCCCAGCGCATCGATGAAGTGCTGGAGATCGTCGGCCTCAGCGACCGGGCCAAGGACAAGGTGAAGACCTTCTCCGGCGGCATGAAGCGGCGCATCAACATCGCCGCCGGGCTGCTCCACCGGCCGCGGCTGCTGTTCATGGACGAGCCGACGGTGGGCATCGACCCGCAGAGCCGTCGCCGCATCCTCGACATGGTGCGCGAATTGCGCGACGGCGGCATGACCGTGCTCTATACCACCCACTACATGGAAGAGGCCGAGCAGCTATCCGACCGGGTGGGCATCATCGATCAGGGGCGGCTCATCGCCCTGGGCACGCAGGCCGAATTGACCCGCGTCGTGGGCGAGCAGGAGACGTTGCGGCTGCACCTGAGCGAAGAGGCCGCCGCCGCCCTGAGTGAGGCCAACGGCGACGCACCCGCAGCCGACGGCCAGGTGGCGCTGTTCAACGGGCTGCCGGGCGTCATCAGCGCGGCGGCCGTCGATCACCAGATCGTCGTGAGCGTGGCCAATGCCGGCGAAGCGCTGCCGGTTGTCGTCGGCCGGGCCAACGACGCCGGGCTGCGCGTGCGCTCGGTCGATATCGAAGAGCCGAACCTGGAAGCGGTCTTCTTGCACCTCACTGGGCGGGGATTGAGGGATTGACGACGGACGACCGACCACTGACCACCGCCAGATAGCAGATGACTGCTCAAGGACTTTCTTGCCGTGGTCAGTGGTCGGTGGTCTGTGGTCTCATAAAACCATCTATGAACAAAATACTCACGATCATGTGGAAAGACATCAGCATCATCTTCCGCGACGGGGCGGCGTTGGTGCTGATGATCGCCNNGGTGCTGATGATCGCCGGGCCGCTGGTGCTGACGCTGGGGCTGGGGCTGATCACCGGCAGCTTCGGCGGCGGCGATGACGCGCCGACCATCAGCCGCATCCCCGTGCTCGTCGTCGATCAGGACGGCGGCGCGTTGGCCTTGGCCCTCGACGACCTGCTGCGCGGCGATGACCTGAGCGACCTGCTGGCCGCCGAAGCGTGGGACGACGAAGCGGCGGCGCGGGAACATGTCGGCAATGGCGAAGCGGCGGCGGCGGTCATCATCCCCGCCGGCTTTAGCGCCAGCCTGCTGCCCGACCCGACCAGCGGCCAACTGCCCGCGCCGGTTGCCCTGCGCATCTATGGCGACCCCGGTTCGCCCATCGGCGCGGCCGTCGTGCGCACCATCACCGAGGAGTTCACCAACCAGGCCGTCAACAATGTGGCCGCCATCAAGATCGGCCTGAGCCAACTGGCGACGAGCGGCGCGGTCGCCCCGGACGATCTGCCCGCCGTGGGTCAGGCAATGGGCGAGCAGCTCTTCGGCGCGGGGGCCACGGCCGATACGCTCATCACCGTCCGCGCCGAAAGCGTGGCGACGGGCGGCACGGCCGGCTTCAATCCGATGGCCTTCTTCGCCCCGGCCATGGCCCTGTTGTTCCTGATGTACGCCGTCACGCTGGGGGCGCGTTCGCTCATCACCGAGCGGCGCGAGGGCACGCTGGCCCGCATGTTGGCCGCGCCGGTCAACTCGGCCCAGGTGCTCAGCGGCAAGGTGGCGGGCATCTTTATGACCGGCTTCCTCCAGTTGGGCGTGCTCATCCTGCTGACGACGTTCATGTACCGGCTGAACTGGGGCAACCCGCTGGGCGTGCTGCTGCTGGTGGCCGCCGCGGCGCTGGCCGCCACCGGCTGGGGCTTGCTGCTGGCCTCTCTGTCCAGCAACGCCGGGCAGATCACCACGATGGGCACGGCGGCGATGCTCATCTTCGGCATCCTGGGCGGCAGCTTCGTGCCCGGCATGGCCTTCGGGCCGCTACTGCAATACGCCGGGATGATCACGCCCAACCGCTGGGCGCAGGATGGTTTCATCTCGCTGGCCTCCGGTGACGGGCTGGCAGCGCTGGTCACGCCGCTGACCGCCCTGGTACTCATGGCGATCATCCTGTTCGCGCTGTCGGCCGTCCTCTTCCGCCGCCGCCAGGGTTCGATCTTGACGGGATAAGAGGGGGAAATCCACAGATTACACAGATTTCACAGATTTTAGACAGTGGATAGTGGGCAGTGGACAGTCATCAGTCTGCCCACTACCCACTGACCACTAATCCCAATCTGTGAAATCTGTGAAATCTGTGGATTCTCTTAAGGATTTACAATGTTCAACAAACTAACCGCAATCTTTCGTAAAGACACCATCCTGCGCTTCGAGGGCTGGTCGGAACTGATCTTCTTCCTGATCCTGCCCATCGTCTTCACCTTCATCATCGGCGGCGGTCTGTCCAGCGGCGGGCCGGGCGAGGACAACCGCGAGGTTGTGCCCGTCGTCGATGAGGACGGTGGCCCGGCGGCGGCCGAACTCGTGGCCGCGCTGGCCGCGTCCGAGACCATCCGGCCCGAAGCCTATGACCGCGCCGAAGCCGAGGAGCTGCTCGACGGCAACGACGTGGGGGCCATCCTCATCATTCCCGCCGGTTTCAGCGACGGGCTGACGGCCGCGGGACAGGCCGACGACCCGGCCGAGATCATCGTGCGTTCGGCCCCCGGCAACAATATCGCCATCGTCGTCGATCAGGAAGTGCGGCGGGCGGCCGGGGCCATCGCCCGGCCGCGCCTCATCGCCGCCGGGGCCGCCGGCGCCGTGGCCGCGGTGCAGCCCTTCGCCGACGCCGCCGCCCGCGCCGCCTTCCAACAGGACGCGCTGGCCGCGGCCGAGAGCGCCTTGAGCGACCAGCCGGCCCGCGTCACATTCACCGCGCTGGGCGGCGGCAGCGGCGAATATAGCCAGCAGGCCCAATCCTCGGCCGGGCAGCTGATCACCTGGGTGTTCATCCCCCTGCTGGGGGCGTCGGGCCTGTTCGTCATGGAACGCTCGCTGGGCACACTGCGCCGCCTGATGGTGACGCCGACGCGCAAATCGACCTTCCTGCTGGGCACCATCAGCAGCCAATATCTGTTCGCCCTGTTGCAGATGACGCTGCTGGTGTTGTTCGGCCTCTATGTCATGGGCGTGCCGTGGGGCAACGCGCCGCTGGCCCTGGCCGTGGTGCTGGCCTCCTTCGGGTTGGCCGGGTTGGCGCTGGGCACGACGCTGGGGACATTCGTCAAGACCGAAAGCCAGGCCGGCAGCCTGAGCATCATCCTGGGCATGAGCATGGGTATGCTGGGCGGCGCGATGTGGCCGATGGAGCTATTTCCGCCGGCGCTGCAACAGGTGGTGAAGGTGCTGCCCACGACGTGGGCCATGAGCGCCCTGACCGACCTGTCGATGCGCGGCGGGGGGATGGCCGACATTCTGCCCGAAGCGGCCGTGTTGCTGGGCTTCGCGGTGGTCTTCTTCGCGATTGGGGTGTGGCGCTTCCGCTACGAGTAACGCGTTTGCCCCATGACAAGAGGAACGCGGAGTACGCGGAGGGAAGACGCGAAGGGCGCAGAGAAAACAAAGAGTTGAATTCTCCGCCAACTCCGCGTCTGTTCTTCGCGCTCTCCGCGTTCTCCGGCTTTGCAAAAGCCCTGACCCTTGCCCCAATCCTCAACCTCGCGTACGATGGAGCGCAACATCATTGTGGAGGCACGCCCATGGATTTTATTAGCCGTATCCTGGGCGGCGGCGTGGCCGAGATCAGCCCGGCCGAAGCCCACCGCCGCCTGCAAGACGACCCCGCGCCGCTCATCGTCGACGTGCGCCAGCCCATCGAGACCCGCGCCGGCAGCGTGCCGGGCGCGGTGCTCATCCCACTGACGGAGTTCGGCCGCCGTCTGAGCGAGCTGCCGCGCGACCGGCCGATCCTAGTTATTTGCCGCTCCGGCCACCGCAGCCCGCTGGCGGCGCGGCAACTGCGGCGGGCGGGCTACGACGTGGCGAACGTGAGCGGCGGGACGATGGCCTGGCAGGGGGCGGGGTTGCCCCTGACGCCGCCCGACGATGCGCCGGGTGAAGCGGGCCAATAACACCGCTAAAAGAAGGCAACAGGGATTACCCCGCCTGGAGCGCGGCGTCACCCGTGTCGATTCGCGCTGAAAGACCGGCGGCCAAGGCTAGGCGTCGGCGTGTTCCTTGCCCCATTCGTGGAGCACCACCATCGTGAAAATGTCGGATTCGGTGATGATGCCGACGACGTGCATCCCCTCATCCACCACCGGCAGGCCGCTGACGCGATACTCCAGCATCGTCCGCGCCGCCTCGGCCAGCGTGGTGTCGGCGCTGATCGTCCTGGGGTGGCGGGTCATAATCTTTTCGATCTTGAGCGACGACAGCAGATAATTCATCTCCCAGATGCTGAGCGAGGTGGCCGGCGATGGTTCGGCGCTGCGGATGTCGCCGATGGTGATGATGCCCACCAGCCGATCATGATCATCGACCACGGGCAGGCGGCGAATCTCCTCGGTGGTCATAATCTGGTGCGCTTCGGGCAGGGTCGTCTCCGGCCGGATGGTGATGACGTCGCTGGACATCCAGTCCCGCACGAGTTCTTTCATGGACTTCTCCCGTCCAGAAATCGAGTTTCTTCCGAGAAACTCGGTTTCTAAACTCTATGCCGTCATTATAACCGATTCGCTGGGCGAAAAGACAGTAACAAACGTCACGACCGCGGGGTGACAATTGCCACCTGATGAGAAAAAAGAGGAGGCGGCATCATCTTGGGAATGACGCCGCCTAAGAAATGAACAGTTCCCATCGGGGTGGGAAGGAGTAAGGAGCATCTATAAAATAGCCCGCGAAACTTAATAATCGACTTACGGTATTATGAGAAAATTCACGGGTTTTTTTCGCCAGGATGTTCTATTTTAGGTAAGGAATTATGCTGATTAGATCAGAAGAATTACACGATGAATTGGCAATTCGGGAGGTGAATCGACAAGGGATCATTCGCTTCCGGCCGGAGTTTGAAGGGGTGTGACCGCTCCCAGATTCACCAGATTCACCGGACGCGGCGCGGCCATGCTGATACCCGCCTCGTCGAAGCGCAACTTCACCTTCTCCGTCAGATCGTAGCGGACGCGGCCATAATCGGCCGGCGGCACGTAGGGCTGGAAGACAAGCTCAACGCCGTTCTGGCTCAGGGCTTTCACGGCGATGACCGCCGGCGGCTCGGTGCGGACGCGCGGATCGGCCGCGGCCAGTTCCTGCAAGATCTCCTTGGCCCGGCGCAAATCGCCATCATAGCCGACGGTGAAGTCCATATCGACCCGCCGCCAGCCCAGGTCAGTGAAGTTGACGATGGGATTGCCCATCACCTCGGCGTTGGGCATGAGCAGCAGGCTGTTGTCGGGCGTGCGCAGGATGGTGTGGAAGAAATGGACTGAATCGACCGTCCCCAGGCGGCGATCCCCGCCGACCTCGATGGAGTCGGCATCGCGATAGGGGCGCAGCATGATGATCAGCAGCCCCGACGCCAGATTGGACAGCGAGTCCTGGAGCGCCAGACCAATCGCCAGGGCGCTGGCCCCCAATACGGCGATCAACGACGTCATCGGAATGCCTAGATTGCCCAGGGCGATGATGGCGACGAGGATGATGCCGACGATGGTCAGGGCTTTGTCGAAGAAGTCGACGGTCAGCGCGTCCAGCGGGCGGCGCTCCAGATTGCGCCGGACGAAGCGCACCAGCAGGGTGACGAGGAGGCGGCCGATCACAAAGATGACGATCGACACCAGCAACCGCCCCAGCAAGACGGGCAGATCGTCGGCCTTGAAGCTGGTCAGCCAGGTGATGAATGTCTGATCGCCGGATTGGGTGAGGTCTATTACAGGGGGCATGATAGGGTCTCCTGATTAGTAGGATGGCGCAAATGGTAACAAAAAAGCCTGACCGATCGGATAAGCCGATCGGTCAGGCAATTATAGTATAAACGCGCCCCTATTCGCCCGCTATGAGGTCGATTGGAGGGTTTGTCTGAACGCTTCGTGCTCCGGCGTGGCGATGCCCGCGCTCAAATCGGCCAGCAACCCGGCCACGTCATCGGCCCAAAATTTGTCCGAATGGAAATGCAGCCCGGGAAAGGCCTGGCTTCTGATGAGGCCATCCGCGCCCGGCGCGACGGCCACGTAGCGCCCCTCATCCAGTTGATACCAGATCGTCTCGCGCTCCAGCGTGAGCAGGATCACGTATTCGCGCACCCCGGCGCGTCGATAGACCCGCATTTTTTCGTGCAAGTCGTAGGCGGCGCTGGAAATGGCGACCTCCACGACCAGTTCCGGCGCGCCGTGGAGATAGCTGCCGACGGCCTTCGTCTGGCCCCCCTCGGCCACACACAGGGCGGCGGCGGGCTGAACCTCGTTTTCCGTGTCCAGCCGCACGGTGGCATTATCCAGAAGGCGCAAACCCGGCGTGGCCGCGCGATAATTTCCCAGCCAGCCCATGACGGTCGCATGGCGATTGCTATGTTCGATGCTGACGGGCGACGGCACGTAGACAACTCCTTCGATGAGTTCCGCTTTTTTCAAGTGGGGCTGGGCGTGGTAGCGGCGCTCGAATTCGGCGCGGGTGAGGTGATCGCCGTTCTGGAGCGCGGGAATAGCGGCGTCCGGTATTCGTTTTTTCGCTTTTTCCTGAGTCCTGACGCTCATGGCATGACCTATTATTTAGTCGGCCCAAACTCCTTTTGCCTGCACCCTATTTCGCAGATGATAGTAAAGTGGAGGGAATCGGCAAGTTCATCGCGTACCAAACTTCCATTAATGCAGCCAGCGCTTCCTGCACATTCCGCTGAATTTCATCGGGCGAACTGCCCTCAGTTACCAGTCCGGGCACGTCGGGGCTGGTGACGGTGTATGGCCCATCAGGATTTGGTTCCAGGTACAGGCGAATTGAGTAGATTGACATTATCACCTCTCAGGATGGATATTGTAACACATCAAGACCTGACAGGTTTCAGAAAACCTGTCAGGTCTGACCTTAAACCATCTCTATCTCGCCCGTCTCCACCACCCGAAAATCAAGCTCTCCCTCATCCACTTCAACGACCACGTGATCCCCCTCACCCACATCCCCCTGAATAACGCGAATCGCCAGCGGGTCGATGATCCGCCGTTGCAGCACGCGCTTCAGCGGGCGCGCGCCATACACCGGGTCGTAGCCTTCCTCGATCAACAGGTCGGTCGCCGCCTCGGTCAGCGACAGGGTCACGTTGCGCTTGGCCAGCAGGCCGCGCACGTGGTTGAGTTGAATCTCGGCGATCTCGCGCAACTGCTCGCGCCCCNNTGGTTGCGCATGGCCTCCATCACCCGCGCCCGCATCGTGGCGTCGTCCAGGTCGCCCAGGATGTACTGGCTGCCGACATTGCTGGTCATAATGATCACCGCGTTGCGGAAATCGACCGTGCGCCCCTGGCCGTCGGTCAGGCGGCCGTCGTCCAGCACTTGCAGGAAGACGTTGAACACCTCCGGGTGGGCCTTCTCGATCTCGTCGAACAGCACCACGCTATAGGGCCGCCGCCGCACCGCCTCGGTTAGCTGGCCGCCCTCCTCGTAGCCCACGTAGCCGGGCGGCGCGCCGATGAGCCGGGCCACCGTGTGCCGCTCCTGGTACTCGCTCATGTCGATGCGCACCATATTGCGCTCGTCGTCGAACAGGAATTCGGCCAGCGCCCGCGCCAGTTCCGTCTTGCCCACGCCCGTCGGCCCCAGGAAGATGAACGAACCGATGGGCCGGTTGGGGTCTTGCAGGCCGGAGCGGCTGCGGCGCACGGCGGCGGCCACGGCGGCCACGGCCTCTTCCTGGCCCACGACGCGCCGGTGCAACCGCTCTTCCATATGGATGAGCTTCTCCACCTCGCCCTCCAGCAGCTTGGTGGCCGGAATGCCCGTCCACTTGCCGACGATGTGGGCGATGTCCTCGGCATCGACCTCTTCCTTCAGCATGGCCCCGTCGTCCTGCATCTGCCGCAGTTGGGCCGTAGCCTCGGTCAGGTCGTGCTCCAGTTGGCGCATCCGGCCGAACTGCAACTCCGACGCCTTCTGGTAATCGTACTCCCGTTGCGCCGCCTCGATCTGGATGCGCACCGTGTCCATCTCTTCCTTGACGGTCTGGATGTGGGCGATGGCGTCCTTCTCCGCCTGCCAGCGGCCGGCCAATTGGGTGCCGCGCTCCTTGGCATTGGCCAGTTCCTCTTCCAGCTTGCCCAGTCGCTCCTGGCTGGCCTTGTCCTTCTCCTTCTTGAGGGCCTCGCGCTCCATCTCCAGTTGCATGACCGTGCGGTCGACCTCATCCAGTTCGGCCGGCTTGCTGTCGATCTGCATCCGTAGCCGGCTGGCGGCCTCGTCGATCAGGTCGATGGCCTTATCGGGCAGGAAGCGGTCGCTGATGTAGCGATGGCTCAGCGTGGCCGCGGCGATGACCGCCGCGTCCATGATGCGCACGCCGTGGTGCACCTCGTAGCGTTCCTTCAGGCCGCGCAGGATGGAGATGGTGTCCTCCACCGACGGCTCATCGACAAATACCGGCTGGAAGCGGCGCTCCAGGGCGGCGTCCTTCTCGATGTGCTTGCGGTACTCGTCCAGCGTCGTCGCCCCGATGGCGTGCAATTCGCCGCGGGCCAGCAGCGGCTTGAGCATGTTGCTGGCGTCCATCGACCCCTCGGCCGCGCCCGCGCCGATCAGGGTGTGCATCTCGTCGATGAACAGGATGATCTGCCCCTCGGCCTCCTGTACCTCCTTCAGTACCGCCTTCAGCCGCTCCTCGAACTCGCCGCGATATTTGGCCCCGGCCACCAGCGACCCCAGGTCGAGCGACACCAGCCGCTTCTCCTTCAGCCCCAGCGGCACGTCGCCGTTGATGATGCGCTGGGCCAGCCCCTCGACGATGGCCGTCTTGCCCACGCCCGGCTCGCCGATGAGCACCGGGTTGTTCTTGGTGCGCCGGCTCAGGATTTGGATGACGCGGCGAATCTCCTCGTCCCGGCCGATGACCGGATCGAGCTTGCCCCGCCGCGCCTCCTGGGTCAAGTCGCGGCCATATTTCGCCAGCGCCTCGTATTGCGCCTCCGGGTTCTGGCTTGTCACGCGCTGCGAGCCGCGAATGGCGGCCAGGGCCTGCATGACGGCGTTGTAGTCCACGCCGTGGCGGGCCAACAGGTCGCGCACCCGGCCGCCCTTGGGCTGGGCCATCGCCATCAGCAGATGCTCGGTGGAGGTGTAGTCGTCCTTCATGGCCCCGGCGATGGCATCGGCCTCGTTGAGAATGTTGGTCAGGTCGCGGCTCAGGCCGACCTGCACCGACGAGCCGGTGGCCCGCGGCAGGCGGCCGAGCGCGTCGGCCACGGCGCGGCCCAGCAGTTGCGGGTCGCCGCCGATCTTGTTGATGACCGACGGCACCACGCCGCCCTCCTGCCCCAGCAGCGCGGCCAAGAGATGCTCCGGCTCCACGGCCGGGTGATGGCTCTGTTCGGCGAGGTTCTGCGCTTCCAGCAGCGCCTCGCGGGATTTTTCGGTTAGTTTATCTAGTCGCATTGTCTACCTTCCGCAAACTTGTAGGGCGGGTTGGCAACCCGCCTTCTTCCAGCCTGGGCGGGATACCATCCCGCCGTACATATAGGGTGAGTTGGCAACCCGCCTTCTTCTAGCCTGGGCGGTATACCATCCCGCCGTACATATAGGGTGGGTTGGCGACCCGCCTTCTTCCAGCCTGGGCGGGATACCATCCCGCCGTACATATAGGGTGAGTTGGCAACCCGCCTTCTTCCAGCCTGGGCGGGATACCATCCCGCCATACATATAGGGTGAGTTGGCACCCGCCTTCTTCCAACCTGGGCGGGATACCATCCCGCGCTACATTTAGGGCGGATTGGCAACCCGCCTTCTTCCAGCCTGGGCGGGATACCATCCCGGGCTACATTTAGGGCGGGTTGGCAACCCACATCTGACCGCGAGATAAGAATCTCACGCTATGATAACAGTATGCCACAACCGGATCAGAAATTCGTTAGCCGGAAGTCAGAAATGCCTTAACACGAAAACTCGGTTCCCTCATGGCGCTCGGCGTTAATCAAATACCCCTATTCGCAAATCCGGCGAATTTACCTAAAGAGGTGACATTCGTCGGCTGATAATATGACATTTGTCATTTATCCCCGCCTTTCCGCCGATTAGAATGGGTAGTAGGGGAAGACTACTCTCGCCGGAACCCATTAGATCAAGCCAGTCTGACCGATTCTGACGATCGGCAAGCCTCCCATCTCGATTCACCTCATTGTTCATTGCTGTGAATAAGGAGCCAGCAAAATGAATACCAAGCGGATCGTGCGGTGGATAATCGTGCTGTTCTTGCTTGCCGCGCTGCCGGTGATGACGGCGGCGCTGGCGCAGGGACAGGAACCGGCGGCCAAGCAGTTGCCGGTCGCAACAGAGAAGGGCGAGTCGGCCGCGCCCGAAACATATAACAAGTATGAGAGTGAGGCGAACAACACGTTCGCGACCGCCGACCCGATGAATATCGGGGACGTCATGGGCGGGGTCATCGGGAGCGCCGGTGATATCGATTACTTTAAGTTCTCGCCGGCCGAGAGAGGCTATGTCCTGATTGACATGGAGGCGCAATCCATCGGGTCGACAAATCTCGACACGGTAGTTTGCCTCTATAATTGGGCCGGCACGTTGGAGAAGTGCAACGACGACACCTATTCAAGCCCGGACTCGATCCTGTTCTACAGTTCCGATCCGGCGCCATCACCCTACTACGTCACTGTGATCGATTATGCAAATTCCAGTGGCGGGGCCGACCATGACTACGAGTTGATTGTGTCCAGCCCCTTGCTGATCAGCGCGGATGCGAAAAAATTGGGGACGAAGGTGATTGACGGCATCTCCTTCCAGTCGCAGGATATTTTAGCCTGGTCGGAGTTGAATACCGGCGACGAGAAGTGGATGATGTTCTTTGACGGTTCGGATGTCGGTGTCGACAAGCCGATGGCGTCTTTCGCCTATCAAGGCTCTCCCGGTGTCGATACCTTGATCATGACGTTCCCCACGAATTTCACCATTCCGGGGCTAGGCACCGTAACACCCTATAGTGTCGCCGCATTCGATTTTGATATCGCCGGGCCGGATACGGATGGTCAGTTCACGTGGATTCACTCCGCGTGGAATAATGCCGATGGTTTATCGACGGCAGGGGAGAAGATCGATGCCTTCGATGTAACCGGGGGTGCCTACTGTTGGGGAGAGTACATAAGCACAACCGGCGCGGCCAAGCTGAAGGGATACTGGGGTAGCTCCTTCAACCAGGCCGACGAGGATGTATTCGTGTGGAAAGAATCCTCGCCCTTCGGCTGGGATTACTGCTTCGACGGCAGCAATGTCCCCGGCTTGGCGGCCGAGGATGTTTACGCCCTGGCCTATGATGTTTTGAACAACCGGATGCTCATGACTATCGTGGGGAAAGGCAATATTGCCGGCCACCTTGTTACCCAGAAGGACATCTTCGCCATCAACTTCCCCAGCTACACCTGGGGCGGTATTGTCTGGCACGGGCCGGATCACGGCTGGAACTTCAACATCGATGCGTTTGAGTGGACCGGCTGGTAACGGCCGGCTGGGTCAGCCCAGAGCGCGACCCATCCTCTAAAAGTCGAATCCGCCCGGCGGTTCCAGGCCGCCGGGCGGATTCGTTTTCCTCAAGCTGTGTAGTCCATGAATGAGTCCCTTTCCCGACCGACGATGCAACCGGAACGGCCATTCATGCGTAATAATACACAGCATGTCGGTTGTTACGAACGACCGGCGTCTGTTGACGCCGGAGCAGATTGCGGGCCTGGCCCCCGACCACGCCACGTTGCGCGGCGCGCGGGAGTTGGTCGGGGGCGATAGCTGGCTGTCCAGCGGCAATCACAACACCGACGGCCGCCGCCTGCTCTGGGCCGAATTCCCCGAAAGCCGCCGTCCCGTCACGCAAACCGTCATCACCTTGCCCACCTTGCGCGCGGCCTGCAATTGCGCCGCCCTGCGCTTGCCCTGCCGCCACGTCGTCGCCCTGCTGCTGCGCGACGCCGCCGGCCGCCTCGAACCGGCCGAACCCCCGCCGTGGGCCGCCGGGCTGACCCGCGCCCGATCGGCCGAAACAAAACCCGTCGCGCCGGCGACCGACGACCGCCGCCAGGCCGCCCTGTTGGCCGGCATGGCCGACCTGCGCCTGTGGCTGGCCGACCTGGCCCGCCACGGCCTGGCCGACCTGCCGCGCCGCGACCGCCGCTTCTGGGGCGACATGGCCGACCGGCTGGCCGGAAGCTACGCCGTCGAGGCGGCCCGTGAGCTACGGGAGTTGGCGTTCGTCCTCGGTACCAGCCCCAATTGGCCGGAGCGTCTGCTGCCGCGCCTCGGCCGTCTGGCCTTGCTGGCCGAAGCCTGCCGCCGCCTGGACGATCTGCCGCCCGGCGAGCGCGGTGACGCGCTGGCCGCCGCTGGGCTGCCGCCCCGCCCCGCCGGCGACCTTGTCGCCGACGACTGGCTCATCGTCGGGCGGCGACAGGACACCGTCAACCGCCAGCACCGCGAGCGCGTTTGGCTCCACGGCCTCGCCTCGCGCCGTTGGGCGCTGCTAAGCGACACCTACACCATCGGGCGGCGCGAAGGCATCTATTTGCCCACCGGGGCGGCGGTCGGCGGCGAACTGGCCTTCCTGCCCTCGGCCGCGCCGCTGGCCGCCCGCCCCACGGCCGATCTGCGCCTCTGTTCGTCTATGGTGACCGGCGATCCATCCGTAGCCGGCGACCTCGATCAAGCCATCGCCGCCTATGCCGCCGCGCTGGCCGCCAACCCGTGGCTGCGCGTCTATCCGCTGGCGTTGGCCCACGTCTTGCTGGAGCCGCCGGCAACCGCCGCGAGCACGTGGCGCGTCCGCGATGGTGGCGGGCGGTGGCTGCCGCTGCCGCCGCGCTTTGCCCACGGCTGGCGGCTGCTGGCCCTGACCGGCGGGCGGCCGATGACCCTCTTTGGCGAATGGGACGGCGCGACCTTCACGCCGCTCAGCGTCTATTGGGACGGCTGGCGCGCCCTGGCCGGCTGGCGGGGGTTGCCATGAGCGATGCCCTGACCGGCGCGGCCCTGCTCGGCGCGGCGCGGGCCGGGTTGCCGACGGCCGATAATCTGCCGGTGGCGTTGGCCGCGCTCCACGCTGAACTGAGCCAACGCCCACCGGCCGAGGCGCTGCTGCTGCTGGCCGGCGCGCTGGGCCTCCACGAGGCCGCCGGACGCCTGCCCGCCCGCGACGAAAGCGGTTGGCGCTTGCCCGCCTTCCGGCCGGAGGGGGACTTACCCCCCTGTTCCCCGGCCGCCGCCCACCTGCTGGAACGCCTGTTGAACGGGCAGGACACGGCGCTCTTGCCGGAGTTTCTGGATCGCCTGGCCGCCGCCGGGCAGCGCGCCCCGGACGACCTGCTGCCCTACGCCCTGGAACATGGCGCGAAAATCCCTCGCCTGCGCCCGCAACTGCTGCCCATCGTGGGCGAGCGTGGCCGCTGGCTGGCGGCGCTCAATCCGGCCTGGCGCTATGCCGCCGTCGATCCGGCCGACCCGCGCTCCTTGCGCGGCGCGTGGGAGGCCGACCCCGGCGGGCGCGCGCCGCTGGCCGTCTATATGCGCCAACGCGACCCGGCCGCCGCCCGCCGCCTGATCGAATCGACCTGGCAGGCGGAACCGGACACGGCGCGGCGGGCGCTGCTGGGCGCACTGGAAACCGGCCTGTCGATGGCCGACGAGCCGTTTCTGGAGCGGGCCTTGGACGACCGCGACGCCCTGACCCGGCGCAAGGCGGCCGATCTGCTGGCAGCGTTGCCCGATTCGCGCCTCGTCGGGCGTATCACCGCCGCGGCCGGCGATATCCTGATCCTGAAGGACGGCAGCCTGGCCCCCCACTTTCCGGGGCCGGTCAGCGACGCGCTGGCCCGCGATGGCGCCCCCCGCACCGAAAACGACGCCCGGCCCGGCGCGCCCCGTTCGCCCACGGAATGGTCGCGCCTGCTCAGCAGCACCGTCGGCGTCATCCCCCCGGCCCACTGGGCGGCGCGCTTCGGGCTGGAGCCGGCGGCGCTGGTGAAGGCCGCGCTGGCCGGCAAGTGGCCGCGCACGCTACTGAGCGCCCTGGCGACGGCCGCCCTGCGCCGCCGCGACATGGGCTGGATCGACGCCCTGTTCGCCGCCGACGGCTATAGCGAGCGGGTGGGGCTATTACTAGGGGCGCTGGAACCGGCCGATTGCTACGCCCGCCTGGCCGAGCGCCTGCTGGCCGGCGACGACGCGGCCGTGGTCGTCTTCCTGCGCCGCTGGCCCGGCCCGTGGGATGAGCCGAGCGCCCGGCAACTGATCGACTTCCTGGCCGGCCACGCCGCCATTGCCCCGGACACGCGCCACGGCCCGACACTGCGCTTTCTGTCGCGCCAATTCGCCCAGCGCTGCCCGCCGTCGCTGGCCGACCACGCGGCCGACGCCGCCGCCCGCGCCGCCGGCCGCGCCTGGGAAGCGGCGCTCAGTCAGTTGGCGGCTTCGCTGCGGCTGCGGCATCAGTTGGTTGAGGCGGTGGGATGAACGATGAGGAACGCATAGACGCAAAGGAAGGAATAATTTGCCTTTGTAGTTAGGCGATTTATCGCCGTTCTTAAGAGGAGCATTAAAGTGCTTACTACGAGCAAAGAGGGTGACAGAGGAAAACCACATGATCCAACCCATCCAGCGTGAACTGGCCGAGCAAGCCTACGGCCGCGAGCTTGACCTACTGGCGCGGGCCGACCGGCGACCGCGACCGCCCAACTGGCGGCTGTCGCCCTGGGCCGTGTCCACCTACATCCTGGGCGGCACGCTCGACGACGGTACGCCCATCACGCCCAAATACATCGGCAGCCCGCGGCTGATCGAGATCGCCATCGCCACGCTGACCACTGACCGGGCGCTGTTGCTGCTGGGCGTGCCGGGCACGGGCAAGACGTGGCTGTCGGAGCATCTGGCCGCGGCCGTCTCCGGCGATTCGACCCTGCTGGTGCAGGGCACGGCCGGCACCAGCGAGGAAGTCATCCGCTACGGCTGGAACTACGCCAGCCTCATCGCCCACGGGCCGTCGGCCGAGGCCCTAGTGCCCAGCCCGGTGCTCAGCGGGATGCGCGACGGCAAGCTCGTCCGCGTTGAGGAACTGACCCGCATCCCGTCCGACGTGCAGGACGCGCTCATCACCATCCTGTCCGAAAAGCTGTTGCCCATCCCCGAACTGGGCCAGGCGGTGCAGGCCGTCAAGGGCTTCAACGTCATCGCCACGGCCAACGACCGCGATCGGGGCATCAACGATCTGTCCAGCGCCCTCAAGCGCCGCTTCAACACCGTCGTGTTGCCGCTGCCGGCCACGCCGGAAGAGGAAGTGACCATCGTCACCCGGCGCGTGGCCGACCTGAGCCGGGCGCTGGAGCTGCCGGCCGAACCGCCGGCGGCCGAGGAGATCCGCCGCGTCGTCACCATCTTCCGCGAACTGCGCGGCGGGCTGACCGAGGACGGCCGGGCCAAGGTCAAATCCCCCAGCGGCACGCTGAGCACCGGCGAGGTCATCTCCGTGCTCAACAGCGGGCTGGCATTGGCCGCCCACTTCGGCGACGGGCGGCTGGCCGCCGAGGATTTGGCCGCCGGACTAACCGGCGCGGTGATTAAAGACCCGGTGCAGGATAGCGCCATCTGGCAGGAGTATCTGGAGACGGTCATGCGCGAGCGCGACGGCTGGGGCGACCTCTACGCCGCCTGCCGGGAGTTGGTGTAGCCGCCGTGAGCGAACTGCGCGTTTTCGGCGTGCGCCACCACGGGCCGGGCACGGCGCGGGCGCTGCTGGCCGGGCTGGCCGCCTTCGCCCCCGATTGCGTGCTGGTGGAAGGGCCGCCCGACGCCGGCGACCTCATCCCCTGGCTGGCCCACCCGGCGCTGGAGTTGCCCGTGGCCCTGCTGGTCTACCGGCCCGACGCGCCGCAGCGGGCTGTGTTCTACCCGTTTGCCGTCTTTTCGCCGGAGTACCGGGCGCTGCGGTACGCGCTGGACAATGGCGCGACGGTAGGTTTCATGGATTTGCCCCGCCGCCATACGCTGGCAATCGACTATCCGGCGGCCATGCCCCCCGGCGAGCCGTTCCGCCAACTGGCCGAGGCCGCCGGTCACGACAGCTATGAAACGTGGTGGAATGGGGCCGTGGAACAGTCCACCGCCAATGACGATCTCTTCACCGCCGTGCTGGAACTGGCCGCCGAGCTGCGCCGGGCCGCCCCCGACCCACCGGCCGCGGCCGAGACCCCGGAGCAGCATCTGGCCCGGCAGCGCGAGGCGGCTATGCGCGCCATCATCCGCCGCGCCGCCGCCGCCGGTCACCAGCGCATTGCCGCCGTCTGTGGCGCATGGCACGCCCCAGCGCTGGTGGATGCCCTCCAACTGCCCGGCGATGACGATGCCGCGCTGTTGGCCGATCTGGCGGTTGTGGATGTGGCCGCGGCCTGGGTTCCCTGGACCTACGGCCGTCTGGCCCAGAGCGGCGGCTATGGCGCGGGCATCGCCTCGCCCGGCTGGTATGATCACCTGTGGGCGATGGGCGACATCTCTTCGCGGTCGCCTGGTGAAATGGAGACGTTCCAGCGGAACGTCTCTACCGTCTGGCTATCGCGGGTGGCGGCGCTGCTGCGCGAGGACGGGCTGGACACCTCGCCCGGCCACGTCATCGAAACGGTGCGGCTGGCCGAGGCCCTGGCGGCGTTGCGCGGGCGGCCGTTTCCGGGGCTGCCCGAACTGGAAGAGGCGACCCGCAGCGCCATGTGTGCCGGCGACGAGGAGCCGGTGCGCCTCATCCGGCGGCGGCTGATCGTCGGCGAGCGCATGGGCCTCGTGCCGCCCGACGCCCCGGCCGTGCCTTTGCAGCGCGATCTGGCGGCGCAACAGGCCCGCCTGAAACTCCGTCCGGAGCCGGAGCCGAGCACGCTCAAGCTCGATCTGCGCAACGAAAGCCACCTGGAGCGCAGCCGCCTGCTCCACCGGCTGGGCTTGCTCGATGTGCCCTGGGGCGTGGCCGCCAAAGCCAAGGGGCAGCCGCTGGCCGGGTATAGCGAACTGTGGCAATTGCAATGGACGCCGGAATTGTCGCTGCGGGTCATCACCGCCGCGCCCTACGGCAACACCGTGCGCGACGCCGCCGTGGCCCGCGCCGCCGAGGTGGCCGCGACCCACGACGA
>CXWJ01015995.1_pt1 | contig 18831 bp, 17 predicted proteins | sample 590841 | NCBI WGS metagenome assembly CXWJ01 (sample SAMEA3498367, study PRJEB10139) | wastewater metagenome | biome: wastewater treatment plant; material: activated sludge | place: Austria | collected 2015-01-21 | reverse complement strand
CCAGTCGCGAGTTATGCACGGTCCGTCGTGAACGGACCAATACACCGCTCCAGGCGCTTGTGACCTTGAATGACCCGCAATTCGTCGAAGCCGCTCGGCATTTAGCGGAGAACGCCATTGAGCGTTATCCGGACGCCAGCATGATCGACGAGCGCATGCAGGTTCTCTCGCACGTGTTGCTTTCCAGACCATTTTCGCCTACCGAACTAACGATTGCACGAAATTCTCTCGAGCGCCTCGCGACATACTACGCGCAGCATCCGGAGGAGGCTCAACAACTCTTGACCGTCGGAGAGTCTCGTTCGAGCGAGAGCCTATCCCCCGTAGATCTCGCGACGTGGACCATGCTCGCGAATCAACTCATGAATCTCGACGAAGTCTTGAATAAATAATCATCCGACAAAGACGGAAGGCACGTTCAGATGTTTTCACCCATGTCACACCAAATTTCCCGACGCTATTTCTGTCAGGAGGGGGGGCACTTGCTGGGGACAGCTGCCATGGCAACTCTCTTGGGGGGAGGGATCGCTGCAAAGCAGGCTCAAGGAAGTTCGGACCCCTTAGCTCACGATATGGCACGCACCCATTTCCCCGCACATGCGAAGAATGTGATCTACCTCCATATGGTGGGAGGGCCGTCGCAACTGGATCTTTACGACTACAAACCGGTGATGCGCGAGTGGTACGACAAAGACCTTCCCGAATCCGTACGGATGGGACAGAGACTCACGACGATGACGAGTGATCAAGCGAGATTTCCGATCGCGCCCTCGAAGTTCAAATTTGCCAAACATGGTCAGTCCGGGATGTGGGTCAGCGAATTGCTTCCATGGACGGCAAAGATGGTGGATGATCTCACCTTTATTCGTTCAATGCATACGGAAGCCATTAACCATGAGCCAGCCATTACGTACATGCAGACTGGCAATCAGGTGACGGGCCGTCCTTGTCTAGGATCTTGGGCATCATATGGACTTGGAACGCTCAATGAAGATCTGCCAACGTTCGTGGTGCTAGTTGCTAAGCCAACCAATACGGAGCAAACGCAGGCGATTGCAGCTCGGCTATGGTCATCAGGATATCTTCCCGGTGAACATGCCGGCGTTGCCTTTCGAACTGCAGGGGATCCGATCCTATATATCAACAATCCTCCCGGTGTTTCGCCTGAAGTTCGACGCATGACGTTGGATGGCCTTAAGGATCTGAACGCCATCCAGCTACAACAATTACAGGATCCGGAGATTCAAACTAGGATCAAGAATTATGAGTTGGCCTTCCGCATGCAAAGTAGCGTGCCCGAGCTGACTGACCTGGGGCAAGAGCCGGAAACAACGCAGAAGTTGTATGGCGATCAAGTGAACCAAGCGGGTTCGTTTGCAAATACCGTTCTCTTGGCTCGGAGACTTGTGGAACGCGGGGTTCGGTTTGTGCAAATCTACCATAACAACTGGGACACGCACGCGAATGTTGCAGGTCGTTTACCAGACCAATGTCGAGACGTGGATCAGGCGTGTTACGGACTAATCCAGGACCTTAAACAGCGCGGAATGTTGGAACATACGCTCGTGATTTGGGGAGGAGAGTTCGGAAGGACGATCTATTCGCAGGGGGGACTTAGTGTCGAAAACTATGGGAGAGATCATCATCCACGTTGCTTTACGATGTGGATGGCTGGAGGAGGGGCTCGGCCGGGGACGATCTACGGTGCCACAGACGATTTTTCGTATAACATCACCGAAAACCCCGTCCATATCCGCGACTTCCATGCCACGATCCTGAAGCTCCTCGGCTTCGACCACGAACAATTGACATATACCTACCAAGGGCTCGCTCAACGCCTCACGGGGGTTGAAAAAGCCAACGTGATCCCTGGGTTGATTATTTGAACCGGCCTCAGACCGTTAGGATTTCATCGTAATCGAACGGGACGATGCTCGTTCTGTTGTCTCAAACGTCAATCGCCATCCGGCGTTATTGGCCACCCTGCGTCGCCTGCACAAAGATCGCATCGGCCCAGGCCAAGCGTCCCTTCTGGTTATGCTTGATGTCATAGATGTTGAAGAGTTCGTAGCCAAATTTTGCGAGATAGTCACATAGCTGGTAGAAGAGGACGCCATCAGAATAGATGGGCATGAATGAGACTTCCGTGTAGATCAGTCGTACTTTTCTTTCTTGAAGCAGCCCTTCAGCTCCTTTCAGTGCGTGTAGTTCCGCTCCCTGTATATCCATCTTCAGGATGTCAATCGTTTCAATGCCATTTTCTTGGCATATGCGATCGATCGTATCTGTTGCAACCTTGATTACATCCTTGACTTTGAGATGCTTATCGAACTGTGAGCCGGTATTGTCATTAGGGACACAGAGGGAATTCGAGTATTCGCCCGATGTGCAGTAAAAGGTCGCCATGCCACGCGAGCTACTGGCAGCGACATCATGAACCTGGATGTTAGTATTGTTCTGCGCCATTTGGCGGAGTTTTTCTAGGTGCTGAGCAAACGGCTCGAAGGCATGAATTCGGGCGCCAGGAAATAAGCCGTGATAGTGAATGCTCGTTCGTCCGTCGGCGGCACCAACGTCAAAGATAACCCGAACTGGAGAATCCTTTAGTAAACGTACCTGTTCGCTAAAGGCATCACGCAGATCTACATCTTTGTCGAGCTTCCGCAGATGGTAACCGTACTTATTGAGAATCGATTGGACGAGAGGAGCGAGTCGTTCCCGGAGCATCAAAATGAGTCCTTATGAAAAGCTACTTAGCTGGGAAGGGCCGGGAAATCACGACGAACATAGATGCCATTACATCCCAATCGTTTGTCGAAGACAAACCCAGCATCGCTGAGGATCTTGGCAACCGCGGGATCGGGTTGGTTTTCTTCCACCATCACCATCAGTGATTTGGCTAAGGCCTGGGAAGCTCCCCTGAGGACGCGCACATCGAGTCCTTCGACATCGATGGAGAGCAAGTAGATGAACTTAAACGGGATGTTTTCAAGGATCTGATCCAGCGTGAGGGCCGGGACATATTCTCTGCGAATCACCTTTTCGACGGTGTCAAAGCTCGATAGCACCGAAGCCGAGGCATAGTTGAACGAGGCTACATGGGCTCGGTCATCGCAGCCCACACGGAGGAAAACATCGCGTGGCCGAAACCTGCGATAGAGCCTTTCAAGGGTTCGATCGGGTTCGATAGCCACCCCATGTAGACCCCGGCGATAAAAGAGGTAGGAGTTCGAAATCTGTGTTGGCTGATTTGCGCCAACATCGACATAAATCCCTTCCTGCAAGGCGACTCCCTTCAACCGATTGGCAATATACGCGTCCTCTCCGGCTTGGGCATACGACGCGCGCGTCGGCAAAAGGTAGTCGATCATGGCAGCCACGTAACGTTTCACCCGTACCACGAGAGGAAATCGTTTGGCTAGGAAATCATTGAGCCCCACGGTGGAAATTCTCCTGGGCCGACGTTTGGCGGGAAGGAACGGAAAGTCGCGTAGGTTATCAGGGAAGCTCTGCAACGTCCAGAACCGCCAGAATACGGATCGCGGTTTAGGTCACGCTGACAGATGTTCGATTTTCAAAATTCTTGTTGATTGAGATGCAAAGGGCCTGTATGATCGGGGTCTCGTGGGGGGCTTCGCTAGAGGCTCCCCACGATTGTCTGTGTACATGAGGTGCTTAGGCATCGGCTGTTGTTTTTTGGCGACAACCTGGTCTGTAAGCGCGTGGTATTAAAACGCCTTGCGATTGGTTTTGTCGGTTGAGTGGTCTGATTGGAAGGGGACATGGAGGATCCTCGGCTACTCGATACTGGTTTTGGCGGCTTGAAGGCGGTTTTCAAGCTATGGTTACCCTGGCCAGTCAAGCCACGGCGGTATGGAAGCCGCGATCTCATCAAGCACCTCATCACACCCTGAGCACAAGTCATGCCAAGTTGGAAAACGTCGGTTTGGCCGCGCTTCCTGCAGCGTCGGCGATCGGAATCCCTTGCCTGCCATCAGCCACGATCACTCCGCATCGAGTCGCTTGAGGAGCGGGTACTCTTCAGTGCGACTGCGATCGATCCGCACGTTGGGATGGCTTCGCTGCAAACAGCGGCTGTATCGGCCTTGATGATTCCTCCGATGGCAGAGGCGTCGGACGGAGGAGACATCGGCGATAAGGGGTTAGGAAATCCGGAGGTCAATCTTCCGCCGGTCTATTTGGGGATGCCGCCGATCATCCTCAGCGAAGACGCGAATGAACGCGCGTTTAATCTGGCTCCCTACTTTGCCGATCCGGAAGGCACCCCGGGCCTTCAGTTCCGCCTCATGACGGCAGACAATTTACAATTATTTGATCGCTTTCAGATCTCCGGGTCGCAACTGATCGTGAATTCGCGTGCTGACATGCACGGAAAATCGCTCGCAACAATTCGCGTCACCGATGCCTTGGGGTTGTCGACTGATTTTGTGATTCCCGTCCATATCTTGCCTGTCAATGATCGCCCAACCACCATCGGGATTGGCGATTTCGTCATCGATGACGGGACAACCATCGTGATTGATCTCTTTGCGATGTTCGATGACAAGGAGACGCCAGATTCTCAACTGGTTTACAGCATTACAGAGAACACCAACCCGGACATCTTTCGATCGATCGATTTGGACCCGCAAAAGGGAAAATTGACGCTGGTCTTGAAGCCCGAGTTGGAGGGGATGTCTCAACTCACCTTGCGAGCAACGGATGCGGACGGGGCCTATGTTGAGATGGGAAGCCGCGGGCAAGATTTCAAGGTATACGACTACATCGAAGGGAACGCCGTAGATCCCCAAGCGCTTGGGCTATCCGCACTCAATTTGGTCACTCACTTTGCCCTTTTTGAATACGGCAGTGGCGGATATGACTTTTCTGAATTTTCTGAATCGCGGTTGGCCTGGTATGTCCAAAGTGAATTCTACGATCCGAACTTGCCCACGATCTTTGATATCGAAAACGATTACTACACAAATACCCCGGAGGGACGCGAACGCTTCGCTGAAGTACTTCGCTATTTCCGACAACTACAGCCCGACGCAAATCAAGTCGGAGTCTATTCGTATATTCCCGAGCGCAACTATTGGGCTCCCGTCCACTGGACCCGAGTCCAGCGCGATTTAGAACGAGGAATCCAAACGGGATATACCAATGCAGCGGAAACTCTCGAAGAAGAGTACGATGCTTGGATTGCGAGAAACGCGAACTACCGGGCCCGAACCCTTTCGGATGGCACGGCTGTCTCCGATTGGATTAGTTGGACGTCTCCCTCGCTTTATACCTTCTACGGCTCCGACTACATTCCGACGAACACGGGCTTGAATTTCTCGTTTGAAACCAATGCGGCGACGAATCGCCTACATATAGCGGATACCGTGTTGGTCGACGGTCAAAAAATCGTCTTTGAACTGGGCTCCGTCCGAATCCCTCTCGAACTCTTGTATTACACCGAGTACTACGTCGTGAATTCGAATGGCAATTCCTTCCAACTCTCCACGAGCGAAGGAGGGGCCCCGATCGATTTTGGAACGGCGCTTCCCAGTGTCCAATACTTGCGACTGATTGGCCAGAATAACCATATCGAACACGATCCAGATTTTGTCGACTGGCGCGACTATGCTGCCGAAAACATGGCAGAATCGCGGAAATACGATAACCCTGTCGTGCCTTGGCTTTCTCCTTCGTACGCCGGACTCGGCGCGAATTTCATGGACAAGAATTATTTCNNGGGTACCGATTGGAGATATTGCCGCGCTGCCACAAAATCGTGGGTGGGTCGAAGCACTTACTGAGTTCACGTCATACCTTCACAACTCAACGCAGTTTCAGATACATGTCACGGACACTCCTCCCAAGCTCGATGGGTTGGGTAGTGGATATTGGCGCAGAACCGACATTTTTGACGGTTCCGACAATCGTGCCTTTGCTGCGGCGCCCTATCGTTATGACTCAACAGGCGTTGAGTCATTCCGCGAAGGAGACGACGAGGATGGAGGCATGCATGGACTCGGTACATCGTTCGATTCCTCATCTTCAAGTTCACACCATGGCGAAGATGTCCCTCACGCAAACGTACCGCGAGCCCCCTCATCGTCTCAATTCCGTTCGGGTGACATCCTCGCGATCGGTCAACGGGATCTCTTGAGGACAGAACCCTGGAGATCCTCTGTCCCCGTCCCCCGCAGTCCATTGTCCTCGCGCATGCAATTCGTAGCCGACGACCTGAACGAGAAGGAAAAAACCGAAGGATTGTTTAGTCTTCCAGGCGTGGATAAGCGATCCTAAGACGGGCTGCGCGGAGTTCAACGCAATATCGTGGGGCTCCTCACTGACGCGAGAGAACGGGCCCCTGGAGATGACTCTGAATTCCAACCCGCTGCGGGTTGGAATTAGGCCTCCTCAACACATTAAGACAAGAAGATGAAGGACACAAAATGGAACCTCATGCATAGTCCATTGATGCGATCGGGTCACACGGATGGTAGTTGCGCTAAAAACCGAAGCGAGATATAGCCATTCCCAACCTGCAGCAGGGTACCCGTTTTTACGGATTGGAATTGGGAGCCGCCATCGGCGGAGCTGAATGGCTATAATGAGATCGCAGTTCGCAGGAAACCACGCGGTGCAGAGCTAGAGATGGACGGATCCAAAACCGAGCAACCGAAATATCTGTATGGCCAAGTTGCCGCAAAGGGTGTCGCATGGGCAACGCTCGCTATGGCGATTGGGAAGCTCGCTAGTTTCGGCTCGCAGTTTGTTCTGGGGTGGCTCCTTTCTCGAAAAGATTTCGACCTCTTTGCGATCGCAATTTCCCTCGGTGCCTTTGTGGCGTTCCTGCGCGATGGGGGGACAAATCGGATCTTGATGCAGCAAGGGGAACGATACAAGGAGCTGGCGCGGCCCGTCTTTTGGATCGCCCTCGGATTCAATCTGGTTGCGGCATCGATCTTCGCCGCGTGTGCACCGTGGGCGGCTCGTTACTATGGCTCGCCTCAGTTGATCTCCTTGATGTCGCTGTCCGCCCTCTACATGCCGCTCAGTACGCCCGTGAATGTATTACGAGCAAAACTATCGTCTGAGTTACGATTTAAGACACTCGCTAGGCTCGATACGATTTCCATGCTCGTCCGACATGGATCTGCCGTAACAATGGCACTCCTCGGCTGCGGTGCTTACAGCTTTGTCGTTCCGATGCTGATTGTGGCCATTGTGGATCAGATACTTCTCCGACGCGTAGCTGGTGAGATTCCCCCAGGATTGCCGCTCACGCGACATCTTTTTTCCGAAGTCTTTGGTGCCTCCAAGTGGGTCATGTTGGCGACCCCTTTTACGACGTTTGTCTATAACGGGGACTATCTCGTCGTGGCCGCATCACCGATGCGGGCTCTTCTTACGGATTATTTTTTCGGCTACCAACTGACGGCATCGATCGCCGTTCTCTTTAATAGCGGCTTGATCAGTGTCATCATGCCTACCCTCGCTCGCCTGACTGCCGAACCTGGCAGACAAGCTGCGGGCTACATTCGTGCCGTACGGCTTCTCTGTTTCGTCGCCGCTCCCGTCTGCGTGGGACTCGCCGTCGTGGCCGATCCGCTCATCAAGCTTTTGTTCTGGAACGGTAAATGGGATGGCGCGATCCCCGTCATTCAATTGACTTCCGTGGTCCTCGTGCCGCTCCTCCTCTCCACGTTGGCCTCAGCACTCATTGAAGCCCAAGGACGCTGGGGATTGCAGACCACGTTGATGGTCATCCATGCCGTGACAACCATGTTGGCCGCATATATGGGAAGTCGCACTGGGAATACGATCCTCTCGCTGACCCTGTGGGTTGGATGCCAACATGTGATCAACGGATGCATTCAAGGATTCATTGCCGCAAGATTGACCACGGCAACAGCTCGAGAATCTGTCGGAGCTATCGTGCCCAGCTTTCTCATCGCCCTATTTTGTGCCCTTGGAACCATCGGATGCATGCGGCTGATTTCATCCGATGTCTTTCCAGGATCACGGTTTCTGATCTCCGGTACGATGTTCACAGTTTTCGTCATGATAGGGAATTTTTTGATCCAAAAACCACTGTTTGGCGAAGTTTGGTCTCTACTCCGACGTGCATGATCCATGTTGCCGAAGTAGGATTGAGGCCTTAAAGTATGGGTGTAGCAGGGTTCTAGCGGGGTTTTCAAATAAGTTCGGCGAGCGGGAAGCTAGCTTTTCCCAGCCTGTAAGGGGTTCGTGCGCACATTCTGCTTGACTCTTCGTAACTTTTTCCGTTTACCGTTTCGAAAAGAAAAACGGGTAAGGGAAACGAAAGCCTGGATCTTTGGCGATCCAGAATGAAAATTGAAGTCATTCCTATTCGCCGACCTGGGCAAGTCGGTATTCAAGGCAGACAGTCAGATGATCGTTGCTGATAAAGCTCGTCTCGAACTTACGCCGTGGAACAAAGCCTTCGGCAACAAAATCCTACACCTTCTCTATGTGACATCTTTGTGTCATAGGCATAGGCGTAAACTCATCTTGCCCTGTCAACCGGATCTTGAGGATTTTTTTGAGTTAGACCCGTTCGTGCATCCGGAACGGGTCTCTCGCACAATTCGCTGCGCGTTGAACGAGCGATCGGCATTTCCAGAATACGGAAAACTGGAATCGGGATTGCGCCGACTGGGGATTCACCTGCGAAAGCACACCTTGGAAGATTCGATTCGTCTGAGCAAGCAGCAGTACGACACGGAACTTGCGTTCCTCAAAGGACCGATTCCTGCAGGGCCTTTTTACGTTGCGGGGCATTTTTGGCATGCGGACTTGATGCCGAGTTTAGAGGCATTTCAAACATTCATGCCACTGAATCGAACGACCGTAGCATCGGTTCGATCAAGTTATCCTACGCTGGAGGACCCTCGCTCGGTGGCGATTCATTACCGTGGAACCGATTATGCTTGGCACCTTAAGGACATTTTTCCAAAATCGATCATGCTCGATCGGGAGTATTTCGCGCGGGCCATCGAACTTGCGGAGAAATCGTTGGAGGGCCCCCTCACGTTCCATTTATTCTCCGATAGCCCAGAGGCCTTGACCGACGTACTTGCCGGAAAGAACGTTGTAGTGCACCGCGATCCGGCAGCCTGGGACTGGATTGGAATCTATCTCGCCAAAAATGTGATCCAGAGTAATTCAACGTTTTGTTGGACTGCATCGCTACATAACAAGGAATTTAGCGTCCAGCCTGCAGGAGGGTGCAACTACTGGGAGGATTCGGGAGACATCCCCTTTGGTTTTCGCATGAAGTTCTCCCACACGATCAATTACCGAGGGGAAGTGAAATACCCTGGCTCTGAGCTTGCTGCGGGGACTTGACGCGAGCAAAACAGATCGGGGTTCGATGTAAGGGGTTCATTTTCGGCAGCGGAAGTTGACAAAACGCACCCGCAGCCATCGAACGTTGGCGTGCTTTGGGGGGCTGTCTCGTCTTCGGCTCGGGGATTTTGGACGTCCAGCCAGAAAATTCCGAACCATCCGACCTTTGGGACCGTACGCGGTGGCAGAGGGCACGCTAAATGCGGTACTGGACCTTTCCTCAAGCGTAGGTACGATGTTTTTACAGAACCTGCGTTCTTGGCTCCAACGACTGTCGCCGCACGAGGACCCGTTGTACCTGGGAGATTGCCAACCATGCTCGCGATGATCGCGGTAACACTCTATTTTCTCGTTTTCTTCGCCCTTGCGACGTGGCGGCCGGGATCTGTCTTAGGGGCGGCACTTTCCATGTTGGCGATGGAGCAATGGGCTCAGGCCAACAGCGGTTTTTTCGTAGCGCATCCGCAGGTCATGAACTATCTTTTCGGTCTTCTCGTCATTTGGGCACTTTGCGTGACCATCCTTAAATATGGAAATCCGGTCGGTAACATTACGGTCGTAGCCCTCGCATCCTTTGCACTCTTGGCCCTCAGTTATGCCAGTTACTTCTGGTCCATGGATGGGGAGATGACTAAGTTCGTGTTTGAAGCTCTGATACCCTATCTGGGAACCTATATCGTCCTCTTCCCGCTCGTGTTCCGGCAGCATGCGGATCTCAGGCAGGGGCTATTAGCATCCTTCTTCGTGGGAGGAGGGGTGGTGACGATGGTTTTCTTTGGGACGGTGGTTGGTGTGCGGTCGGTGGAGTTCGTTTCCTCGGTACAAGATCGGTTCGGCCAATCGTTCGAGGGAGGNNAGGTAATCCACTCGCGATGGGTCAATTCGCAGGATCGATGATGATCGTAGCGGCCACCATTCGGTTTCGCGGCCTTGCCAAAGGTTGGCAAGCCCTTCGCTGGATCATACTTCCCATATCGCTCATTGTTTGCGTACAGTCGGAATCGCGGGGGCAATTGATCGGTGCATTGGCAGCCTTATTAGTTGCGGTACCAATCTCACTCGGTCGATTTCGAGTCGATCGGATGATCGCAGGCCTGTTTACATTGGCCCTTGTCGGCGCCCTTGTGCCCTTTGTGTTGCAGAATTTTGCGGTGACGAATGAGCGTTGGGATCCTGCGAATCAGATTCGCGAGTTCCGGGAAACGCGGGTCGACTTTTGTGCTCGCGTGATTGAGAACTGGCTATTTCACGGAAATCCGATCAATCTGATGCTTGGAATGGGAAGCTCCTCGTCTGCCCAGGTGATCGGTACGTATCCCCACGTGATTGCGGTCGAAGTCTTGGTGGAACTCGGGATAGTGGGAGCTATCTTGGGGATTATCGCGACCGTCTTGACGTTTTCCAGCTCGGTATCGCTTGTGCGTCTAACTCGGCAAAATCCGATTGAGCGAGGAGACATCGCGGCATTGATAGGTCTATTCCTGTTCAACTTCATTTTGTCGTTCAAACAGGGGAGCTTTCTCGGATCACAGATCTTAATTGCCCTTTGCATTATTATTGCCCAGAGTGACCTCCTTTGGCGAACGATGACTGCCCGAACGCAATCCATGCGAAAACGCTGGGGAATGATGCAGCATCAAGCTGCAATGGCGAAGGCCGCAGCAACGGCGGCGATGAACTCCCCCGCACCGCCTCAGACCGCAGTTGTCTCCTAAATTGGTGGAAGCGCAATTGATGGATGTCTACTTCCGCGGAGAACGACTTTATGGGGATGATTTCACTCCACAGCAACTTGCGGAATGGTATGCGGACGAAAAAGAAGGCTATGCGGACCTAGGCGCCAAGGACACTCAATCCTATCGCTACGAATACCACGGCTGGAATCGACACCATGCATTCCGTCACCTGCCTCCAGGACCGCTTCGTCATGTCCTCGGATTTGGAAGCGCTTATGGAGATGAATTGCTGCCGATCATTGATCGCATCCAACAAATCACGATTGTAGATCCATCGGCAGCCTTTGTGACCGACACTGTGCATGGGGTTCCTGCCAAATATGTTCAGCCTACGGAACAAGGAACACTTCCACTTCCCAACGATGAGTTCGACTTGATCACCTGTTTGGGGGTGCTTCATCACATCGCCAACGTCAGTTTTGTGATGCAAGAACTGGCCCGCGTTCTACGTCCGGGAGGCTATCTTGCTTTACGTGAGCCGATTGTTTCGATGGGAGACTGGCGCCAACCCCGACGAGGCCTCACGAAACGCGAGCGGGGCATACCGCTCCCGATATTGAAAGAAATGATCCAACGCCACGGGCTACGGATTGTGCGTCAAGGCTATTGTGCCTTTCCGCTGACGACTCGCCTTTTTCGGCCGTTTGGAATCGATCCCTACAACTCGAATATCATTGCTCGGTTCGATCAATGGATGGCTTCTAGTTTTGCTTGGAATCTCGTTTATCACGCGAATTCATCCATCCAAAAAATTCGACCAACCTCGATCTATCTGTTAATCCAAAAGCGGAAGCAATAGCGATTCCCAGTTTGCCAGATGGCGTTCGTGAGCGAATCGTGTACGAAAATCATGGAGTCCGGAAAGGGCCATTGCTTGGCGTAGCTCCGTGTCTTTCGCCACCCTCTGGATAGCTCCGCAAAGGGCGATGCCCGATGGATCCGACAGTAAAATGGCGCTTTCCGGCCGCATCATGGCGGGTATTTCCCCTACCGGTGTCGTGATGACAGCACATCCCGAGGCGAAGGCCTCAAGAATTGCGATCGGCTGGGCCTCAACCCGATAGCGGCTCGGCAGCACGAAGACATGCGCTTGGCGGAACAGTTCATCCTTCGCGACACCATGAGCTCCATTGATCCACTTTAGTCGGACGTGTTCGCTCCGATTGATTTGATTTATTCTCTCGGCTAACCAAGATTCGGCTGCAGTCCGGTTCGGAAAACGAGAGCTATTGCCATCCAGGGCGATTTTTCCACAAAGTGTGGCATCCACGGCCGTTTGATCGTCCTTGGAAAGCAAACAAATCCCTTCCACGAAATCGGGATAGCCTTTTGTTTCGATCAGGCTGCTTAGATACAAGACCTTCAGCGGCTCATGTGGAGCCAAAGATTGTTTACGCCGGCAGTCGGCCTCCTCTAGCGGTTCCAACAAACACGTGTTGTCCATCACGACGACTTTTTCCGGCGGGATTCCTAGATTGACGAGCGCTTGCTTTTGTTTAGGGCCCAGAATGGTGATAAAGCTCACCCCTTTGGCCATCCTCCGTAACATACGAGCTTCGCGAGCATTCGGCTGCCATCCCATGAAGACATGGCCATGGAGCGAAATGACGGCACGTTTACGGTGGATGCCTAAGAGGCTACGTACAAGGAGTGGCAACCCTTCACGCACCATCGAAAAGTAGGTTTGTCCCAGGTTGACGTGAAGCAACTTTGGGACGAGGGCGACATAAATGGCGCGAAGCCAAGCGATGGCTAATTGCCCTAACAAGACCAAGGCGGCAAGGACCCGAGGTGATTGCACCGAATCCGCCAGCCTGTTCTGCGTGGGAGTCAAAATAACATCCACAGTCCATCCGCGCTGACGTAGTCCCTCCACAAGAATCTCCGAAGCGAACCGCTGCCCAGAGAATCCCGGTGTATTTGCATAAATGCACGTAATAGATCGAGCACTTGTCATGATCTTCGGATACGTTCGTATAACTCGACGAATCGTTCGTTAATTTTCTTCCAGCTATGCTGCTCGGCAACCATCTTCCGACTGCGACGTCCCATCGACTCTGTGTTGGAGCGCTGAGAATTCAATTCGGTCAGAATCTTAGCCAACTCTGCGACAGATCCCTCGGGGTATTCGCGCCCATTTTGGTGGGCCACGCGCTCCGGCACTGTGTTGGCGGCTATGATCAGCGGAAGCTCGCATGCGGCCGCCTCCAACGTAGCAATCGAGACCCCTTTCGGCCAGCATGCCACGTCCGCTGCAGAATAATACCTGGGCAAATCAGCTTGCTTCACCGCCGGAACAAAGTGAACTCGCCCCTTGACTTCGTCCTTCAACGCCATGTTTCTCAGCTCTGACACATAGTCAGCCGGACCATTGCCAAGGAGAAGACACTTAACGTCCATCGGCGATTGGCCGATTGCCTGTATCAGCCATTGAACTCCCTTGGCGGGAATGATCTTGCCTGTATAAATCACGAGCATATCGGCATCTGAAAGCCCAAGATCTTTGCGAATCGTGGAACGGGCGTCGGGATACCTCTGGAATAAATCACAGTCTACACCCAATTCAATCACCTCTACGGGAGGACTTCTGAATCCATAGGTGTGCCGGACTACGTCTGCAATCTCTTCCGTTACTCCAACCAATGCATCGACTCGAGCGCGAAGATAGGGCATTACACACGAGCGAAATCCTGCAAAAAACAGCTCGCCCTTCCTGCTTTGATTGAGATCCACGGGGTGTTGATGGTCGTCGACCAATAAACCGAACTTTAGTTTTCGCTTGAGATGCGCAATCTGAAGTGTACTGAACTTGACGACATTGTGGGCATGAACAACATCCGGCCTCAGTTCTCGAATGACAGGTTCAAGCCCCTTCAATAAACAGCGATTCGATCGTTCCAGCCAAACCGGAAGTCGCTTGACGTTGATCCCCTCTTCTTGGAAGTCTCCTTTTCCACGAATTCTTGGGCCTAAGAGTGGTTCCACCGTGCTCGCATAGTTCGGAAGCGGCGCGTATCGGTCTGATGTCACAACAGTCACCGTGTGCCCGAGTCGCATCTGCTCGCGTGCCAGAAATGTTTCCTGGTATCCCATCAGGGGTTGGAAGTAATCAATCAGGTGAACGATTCGCAAGCACTCTCCTCGACAAGAAACACAAATGGCTGGTTCTAAGGTCGGCCTCATCGATAAATTCAATGGAGGGATCGATTCGGGCCGGCAAGGGCACATCATCACGTTGCCATCGGTGTACCACGACTGTATCCATTCCGTCTACGGTATTGAACAGCTTCAGCCACTGACTATAACGCAGGCGATTTCCGCGATCTGATTGCTCCGATTCACCGTAGGAGGAAGCGGGTAGTTCCAAGAAATCAAAGGGGTGGCGCTCGAAGTCCCGATGGTCTTCCAGATGAAAACTATGGTACATCACGCCGCCCGTAGCCAACGACTTTGCCAGGTTTCGGAGTGCATTCGGAATTTGTCGAACAAAGACATGCTCAAGAACTGAATTTGAAAACACGAAATCGACAGGCGGCGTATAGGCTCGTTCGGCGAAGTCGATCGGAGCTACGTACTCAATCCCTAAGCTGCGTAAAGTATCAAAATTCCATGTGTGGATTTTGCGCACCTGGTTCCATCGCTCACGGACGGTTCCTGGTTCACAAAAGGGCGCTAGCGAATCGCGGACAAAGGACGAGACCGACGCCTGTATCGTGTCGCGAAGAAATCGAGGCTGAGCGATCGGGGCTAAATCGGTTGCAATGACTTTCGAGGCACCGAGAAGGTACATCGTCAGGGCATGTGAAAGGACCCAGCCACAACCAACTTCAAGGCATACCTTTCCTTCGAGAGAGGGTATGGGAGATCGCAACATCAATTGCGAAAATTGGGCGGCACAGAGATCCAAGCGGCGCGAGCCTCTGGCAAGCTTTCTCGCCTGAGATCGTGTCCACCAAGAGGATCCTCGGATACGGTCCTGAATGCTCGTTGGCACAAACTGTTTTGCCCAAGAATTAAATCGCATTAACTTCAATCCTCGGCTGATCTTCTTCCGGGCCCTTCGCTGGTGCAACTTCTATGAATTCGACCCGTATGCCACGTGCGATCAGTCGCTGCTGCGCTAATTCGCAATAGGTTCGTTGGATATCGATCCCCCATGGAGTATGTCCCATGGCCGAGGCCACGATCGCAGTCGTTCCGCTCCCCAGAAACAAATCCAGGACGACCCCCTTCGGCGGACAGGCGGCGGACAAGATCGTCCGCACGAGCTTCTCTGGAAACACCGCCATGTGCGCATCGCGTGATTTAGATAAGGGGATCGACCAAACCGTTCGCTTGTTTCATCCTTTCGGATGGAATGCTCGATCCCAGGTCCCCTGATGAAGGCTACCATAGCCAGCGTATTTTCCCATCTCGGGCGTTCGCTCGCCTTCTTGGAAATGTTTCCGTCCCCCTCGCATCTTGCTCTCGGAACTGAACGTCACATGAGGCTCGCGAATGGCATCCGAGTTGTAGTAATAGCGATCCGACTTCGTGAGGAAGAACACATATTCATGGTCGACTGTCGGGCGATTCTTTACGGGGGATGGAATAGCATTTGGTTTGTGCCAAATAATGTCGCTCCTCAGAATCCATCCCTTGGCTTGAGCCCCCAAGGCCACGCGCCAGGGCATCCCCAGCAAACGTCCGTCACGATACTTATCCCCCAGGATAAGCCACAGACTGCCGCCCGGCTTGAGGACTTCCTTGGCCTGCACCAGGATCTCGACCAACCGTTCTACGTAGAGTTCCGGCGAGGACTCCCTGCCAATCTGCCCGTCATTTCCGTAGTCCCTTTGCTGATAGTAGGGAGGACTGCTCACAATCGTGTCGACAGATTCTCGCGGCATTTGACGAAGCGCTTGATGTGCATCACCGCACCAAATCCTTCCATCAGCCGCTTGTAGGGAATCAAATAAAGACATACTTACGTCGTTCTGGAGTGGGGGTCGGTTGATCCGTGCGATTTCAAGACTAGCAACGGCAAATTCCCGATCATTACATTTGCGAAACGACTTAGATGCCCAAGAGTTCCAGTCCCGTTTTGATCGTGCGGGCCGTGAGGTTACAGAGTTTCAGACGGCTTGCGCGAAGTTCGGCAGACGGTGCCTTCAGCACAGGCGCGGCATCATAAAATTGGGCAAAGCTTTTTGATAAATCGTACAAATAGGCGGCCAGCAGATTGGGTCGAAAATCGACGAGCGACTCGTGGATCGCCTCTGGAAACTGCAAGATCTTCAGAGCCAATTGCCGCTCGAGAGGCTCAACTAACGAAATGGGGCTCGTGCCTTCCGAATTCCCCTCAGCTTCAAGGCCGCCCCGGGCCAAAATTCCTTGAACGCGTGCATAGGAATATTGCATCGACGTCGCCGTATTTCCTTGCAGAGACAGCATCTTGTCGTAGCTGAAAACATAGTCGCTCGATCGATTCTGGCTCAGGTCCGCGTACTTGATTGCGGCGATCCCAATCGTTTGGGCGATCTCTCGTCTCCGAGTTTCCGAGAGCCGGACTTCCGATGGTTTTGCATCATCATTTTCGCAAACTACGGCATAGGCGCGCTGTTCGGCTTCATCTAGCAATCCTTCGAGCCCAACCGTGTCGCCAGAACGCGTTTTGTAAGGGCGGTTATCTTCACCGAGTACCGTACCAAAGCTAACGTGTCGCAAATCGAGTCTGGGATAGCGCCACTTGCGGGCCGTCGTGAACAGTTTTGCGAAATGCTCGGATTGGCGAAAGTCGACGACATAGAGGATCGCATCCGGATTCCATTCTTCCACGCGGTATTCAATGGTCGCCAGATCACTCGTAGAATAAAGGTATGCCCCATCACGCTTTCGGACGATCATCGGGGTCTCGAACCCATCCAAGAATACACAGATCGCCCCGTCACTTTCGATCGCTAAACCCTCACTCTGAAGTGACGAAACCACGTCTGCCAACCGATGATGATAGAAGCTCTCACCCAACTCGTGATCGAAGGACACCTTGAGTCGATCGTAAATACGCTGGATTTCAACCCGACAATCGGGCAGAAACTCACGCCAGAGTGCTAGATTCTGGGAATCACCCGCATGGAGCATGGCGGTTTCTGCTAGGACGGCCTGACGGATACCCTCGTGCTGTCGCGCGATCGGAGCCAAGTGAGGGTCCGACTGAAGCTGTTGAGCGAGTTTTTCATTTGCAACAAGCTCGGCACGCGCTTCTGCCAAATCTCCCTCTAGCTTGCGGATCTGTTTTGCACGCTGCTTAGGGTCACCGTCTCGCTGATTATCGACTTCCCGCTGATTCTCTAACTGCCCGATTTTTTGGCGGAGACGAGGCAGCGCATCCCGCGCATCGAAGGCATCCATGATGCGACGCACAAACTTGTAGAGTCTTCCCAGTTCCTGGACGGAATTCCTCTTGTATTGGTCTCGGTCTAAGAAATTCTTATATCCGTAGAGGATCATCCCGAACTGCGTGCCCCAGTCACCCAGATGATTATCAGTGACAACATCATGTCCTACGAATCGCAAGAGGCGAGAAATTGCATCCCCGATGACCGTAGACCGAATATGCCCGACATGCATGGCTTTCGCGGCATTGGGTGAGGAAAAATCGACGACATAGGTTTTCTTTGCATCGGTAGCAATTGGGGCAATACCTAGCCGGTCATCAACAGCCGCTACTTTAAGTCCCGCGACAATTTCGGCGTCGCTCAATGTCAGATTGATAAAGCCCGGCCCGGCAATGTCAACTTTGGAGCAAAGATCTGCCAAGGCGGTTTGCGAAACGACTTGGTGGGCAATCTCACGGGGAAGTTTACCGAGCATCTTTCCGAGGGGCATGGCAAAGTTGGCCTGATAATCCCCGAATTGCGGATTTTGTGACGGACGAATCATTTCGAGGAACTCATCCGGCGACTCACTGAGCAGCGCGAGCGGTTGGCGAAATCGCTCACGCAACACTCCCAGGATACTCATATCCCGCCTCGCATTTCCTTTTCCTTCGCCTTTTCCTCCTCCTTACCTTTTTTCTCCCCCTTTGCTTGCTCGCTTAGCACCTTCCATGGAACACGCGGGGCTTCGCCCCATAGTTTTTCGATCGCATAGTAACCGCGTGTTTCGGCCTCAAAGAGGTGCACGACAACGGTGCCGTAGTCGAGCAAGACCCACGTACTTCCCTGATAGCCTTCTTGGCCAAGCCTCCGGTCGCCGAGTTCGCGAACGAGATGATGATCGATTTCGTCGCTCATGGCGTGGAGTTGACGGCGGCTGGTGCCACTCGCAATCACGAAGTAATCGAACATGCTGGTTAAATCACGCAGGTCGAGCACCACAACATCCTCGCCGCGATTGTCCTCAGCGATCTGAGCCGCTGCGAGCGCAAGTTGAAGGCTCCGAGCCTCCTGTTCGGCAGAGGGGCGCGGGATGGACGGATTTCGCTCAGTGCTATTTGGATTCGGATCTGGATCAGGATCAGGCAGAGACGACAAGGAAACAAGGCTCCATCACAAGGGAATCGGGAAGGGAGTGCGACAGAAAAGGAGTGACAACAAGTCTCATATGCAGGTTCGAAACGTCATAAATGCTGCGGACGGACCTCATTCCTAACCCCATCGCCCCCCTCGACGCAAGTCAAAATGGTACGAAAGAACGCCGGCCTATGGGCACGCTTGTGCTCTGGCCAGGGAAGGATTGTAACCACTGG
>CXWJ01002921.1_pt1 | contig 18839 bp, 17 predicted proteins | sample 590841 | NCBI WGS metagenome assembly CXWJ01 (sample SAMEA3498367, study PRJEB10139) | wastewater metagenome | biome: wastewater treatment plant; material: activated sludge | place: Austria | collected 2015-01-21 | reverse complement strand
CTCTACCGCTTCGACATCAACGTGCGCCTCTCGACGGTCATCGGTCTGGTCAGCGACGCCGGGCTGGGCTTCCTGGTCATCCAGTGGGTGCGGCTCAATCGCTTCTCGTCAATGGCGACGGCCATCATCGCCATCATCATTGTCGTCGCCGTGCTGGACTATGTTTCCGGCTGGCTGCGCGAGCGCATCATCCAGGGGCGGCCGATTATCTCCACGAAGAATCCGGTCTTGCGCTCGGCCATTCGCCTGCTGCTGGTGGCCGGCTTTGTGGCCGCGTTCGTCTGGTCGTGGCGCGTGGCCCGCATCGAGCCGATCGAGTTGATTCGCGGCGCGCCCCAGGGGTTGGCCCTGGCCCGCGAGTTCGCCGTGCCCGATCTGTTCACCCGCCCGACCGAGTCCCGTGCCATCAGCGCCCCGCTGGTGGTGCCCTGCGGCGCGGCCGAACCGGGCGCGCCGGCCGACCCGGCCATCACCCTCTCGGCCTCCTGCGGCGACCCCGGCGATCCGCTGGTCATCACCGGCACCGGCCTGCCGCCCAACATCACCGTGTCCATCCGCTGGGTCTTGCCCGACGGCGGCTTCCTGCGCGTGCGCTCCAACTGTTGCGACACCGACACCGGCGGCAACGTGCGCCTGGAGACGACGATCAACCCCATCGTCGCCATCACCGAAACCCAGACCGAAGCGGCGCGGGTGGAGATCACCTACGAGGAGATCACCGGGCCGTGGCAACTGAGCGAAACGGTGCGCACAGTGGTGCGATTATCCATTGTCACCCTGCTCATGGCCCTCATGGCGACGACCATCGGCGCCCTCTTCGCCATCCCGCTCAGCTTCCTGGCTGCCCGCAACATCATGGGCAATACGGCGCTGGGGCGGACGGTCTACTACGCCCTGCGCACGACGTTCAACATCACCCGCTCGGTTGAGCCGCTGATCCTCGTCCTCATCGCCGCCACCTGGGTGGGCGCGGGGCCGTTTGCCGGGGTGCTGGCCCTGGCTCTGAACAATATCCCCAATCTGGGCAAGCTCTTCTCCGAGACAATCGAGGAGATCGACCCCGGCCCGGTCGAGGCGGTGACGGCCACGGGGGCCACGCGGATGCAATCGCTGGTCTACGCCATCACACCACAACTCGTGCCGCCCTTCCTGGCCTTCATCATCTACCAATGGGACATCAACATCCGCATGTCGACCGTCATCGGCTTTGTGGGCGGCGGCGGCATCGGCCAGCAGTTCCGCATCTGGGTCAGCCTGAACCAGTACGGGGCGGCGGGCACGGCCATCTGGGCCATCGTCATCATGGTCTGGACGATGGACTACCTGAGCGCCAAGGCCCGCGAACGGCTGGTTTAAAATCCCCCTCTTTTTCTTTGCGTCCCGGCGTCTTTGGGTTAATTTTCTTGTATGCCGCGCACCCTTCGCAGTCGTCTCTTGTGGTCCTACGTGGCGGTCATCCTGGCCGCGTTACTCATCGTGGGCGTGGCCCTGATCGCCTTCTCGTCCGTCTCCGACGCCCGCCTGCTGCCGTCGCTGGAGCGTCTGTCGGCCATCAGCCGCACCAACCAGCGCGAACTGCTCCAGCTATGGGAATCGGGCGCGGGCGGCGACGAACTGCAAGGCTTGTTGTTCACCACCTCGGAGCAAGCCGACGTGCGCATCCTGGTTGTCGATACCGAAGCCGAACAGATCGTCTTCGATACCAACACCGGCGACGATTGGGTGGGCGACGAATTGACGAGCATCGAGCGACCGCAGAGTCTTGTTCTGACCAACGGTGGCCGCGACAGCATCTTCGGCTCCTTCGTCCATTCCAACGGCTCGCGCTGGCTGGTCTTTGCCGAGCCGCACCCCGCCCTGGGCCGCGCCCTCATCTTCTATGCTCAGGCGGAGCCGACGGCGGGCGAGTTCTTTAGCGAGTATTTTCTGCGGCCACTGGTCTACGCCGGGGGGTTGGCGCTGCTACTGGCGTTGTTGCTGGCGTTGATTATCGCCCGTTCGGTAGCCCGGCCGCTGGGCACGATGGCCGGTGCAGCCGAGGCCATCGCCCGCGGCGACTATGACCAGCGCGTGCCGCCGCAAGGCCCCGATGAGGTGCAGCGCGTGGCCGGCAGCTTCAACAGCATGGCCGCCCAGGTGAAGGCCACCCAACAGGCCCAGCGCGACTTCGTGGCTAACGTGTCCCACGACCTAAAGACGCCGCTGACGGCTATCAGCGGCTGGAGCCAGGCGCTGCTCGACGGCGCGGCCGATGCCCCCGAGGAGCGCCAGCGCGCGGCCGAGACGATCTATAATGAAGCGGGGCGCATGGAGCGGATGGTCAACGAGTTGCTCGATCTGGCGCGCATGGAGTCGGGTCAATTGCAACTCAAGATGCGCCCGGTCGATCTGAGCCAACTCCTAACCGACGTGCACCACAGCCAACTGCCGCGGGCGCGGGCCAAAGAGATCGAACTGACGCTGGATGCGGCGACGCCGCTGCCCGTCTTGGGCGATGCCGACCGTCTGACCCAAATCTTCACCAATCTGGCCGATAACGCGCTGGCCTATACGCCGGCCGGTGGCCGGGTACATCTGGCGACGCGGGTTGCGGGCGGCTCAGTGGAAGGCATCGTCACCGACAGCGGCCCCGGCATCCCGACCGAAGAGTTGCCGCGCGTGTTCGAGCGCTTCTACCGGCTGGAGAAATCGCGGGCGCGGGGCGAGAACGGCCGCGGCTCCGGGCTGGGGCTGGCGATTGTGTACGAACTGGTGACAGCCCACGGCGGACAGATCAGCGTATCCAGCGAAGTGGGGCGGGGATCAGCATTTATCGTACGATTGCCGAGCAATTCCCAGACCTGACAGGTCTGCGGCAGACCTGTCAGGTCTAGCGTAGCCTATTGTACGCTCTCGGTCGTCCGGTCCTGCAAGGAACTAATCCCCATATGCTCAGCGCAATGGGCGCAGCAGAAAATGCCGCCCTGCGCTTCCACGCCGTGGCCGATGATGCGGCAGCCGCAATGATCGCACGTCGGCGCNNTACTTGTTACCGCAAACGTCACAAACTCCCATCGCATTTTCTCCTCTTATCCGTCTACATCCGCTCCATACCGTTTAATCCGTAGCCAATTTCTTATTCCGCAACGCTCAATAGTTCGTCGGCGGGTCGCTGGCCGGAAACGAGTCCCAGCCGGCCTTATCCACCAAATCCTGGCGATCCATCGTCTGATCCAACTGCTCGATCTTCATGGTGCGCCCCAACTGCGTGCCCAGCAGCACCTTACCCTTGCTCTGGCGGCTTTCCATGTAGCGGTGGGCCTCGGCCGCTTCCTCCAGCGGGAAAGTCTTGTCGATGCGCACCGACAGGCGGCCATCGACGACCCAGGCGAACACGTCGCCGGCCCGCCGCCGCAGCTCCTCGCTGTTCAGCGTATAGTGGCCCAGCGTGGGGCGCGTCAGGTAGACCGAGCCGGCCTTGTTGAGCAGTTGGGGATCGAACGGCTCCACCGCGCCACTGGACTGGCCAAACAGCACCAGATAGCCGCGCGGCCGCAGGCAACTCAGACTCTTGAGGAAGGTGTCGCGGCCGACGGAATCATAGACGGCCGCAACGCCGCGGCCGTTGGTCAGGCGCTTCACCTCGCCGGCAAAGTCCTGCTCGGTGTAGCGAATAATCTCGTCCGCGCCGGCCTCGCGGGCCAGCATCTCCTTCTCTTCGGTGGACACCGTGCCCAGCACCCGCGCCCCGCGCATCTTCGCCATCTGCACCAGCAGCAGGCCGGTTCCGCCGCCGGCGGCATGGATGAGTACCGTATCGCCCGGCCGGATGGGGTAGGTGTCGTGGGTCAGATAGTGGGCCGTCATCCCTTGCAGCATGGCCGCCGTAGCCGTCATCAGGTTGATGCCCGGCGGCACAGGCACTAACTTCCAGGTGGGCACGATGGCGAATTCCGCATACGTGCCGGGGCTGGAGGCAAAAGCCACCAGGTCGCCGGGGGCGAACTCGGTCACGTCCGGCCCCACGGCGTCGATCTTGCCGCCGCCCTCGCTGCCGGGGATGAAGGGCAGATCCATCTTGTATTGGCCGCTGCGCTGGTAGGTGTCGATAAAGTTGACGCCGGTGCAAGCCAGCGCCACCCGCGCCTCGCCCGGCCCGGGTTCGGGTAAATCCATCTCTTCCAGACGCATAACGTCGGGGTTGCCTTGTTCGGTGATGCGTATTGCTCTCATGTGTGATTGCTCCTGGGTGTCCTTCTACTCTACATGAGAGTGGCGCGATTGTCGGCCGATTAGGATATAGGATAAGATACAGATTGGGGTACAAATATAAGGGCAAGACGAATTTGAACAGTCAATGCCGTGAATGCGGCGCACTCCACGAGGCCGATCAAACTTGCCAGGATGACTTCCACCAGATGCTCTTCTGGGAAAACGAGCAGCCGGAACTGGGGGAAGTCCACCACCTGATGGTGCTGTGCTACCATTTGCAGCACCCCAGCCTCTATTCGGCCGAGGGATTGGCCTACGCGCGGGGGCTACTGGCCGATTTCGTCGAGCGCGGGCTGAGTCCGGCAGACGTTCGCCGCCGCAGTCGCGAGCAAGTCGCGTCGGGCAATCGCTCGTGGTCGGTCACCGCCCGGCCGGGGAATCAGGGAGCCTATGAGCGGCCGGTCGTTTGGACGATGACGGTGGGGGATGTGGTGGCGGCGGGGGCAGAGGGGTATTGCGAGAATGTGCGAATTTGGGCGAAAGCAATTTTCGAAAGATTGAAGGGCGTTAAAGAATAAAGCGCTATCGCCTTTTCTATCTATTCGTGCGAATATCCGAACCAAAGTTATAATTATAATCTGTAAGCGTGTCATTTCAGCCAATTGTCGATGAGTGCCTCTTTTTAGTAACGGATTGACTCAGGATGCCTGTGACAGCAACAGAGCTTAGGCGGTTGGTTTTTGAGGAGCTCGAAGCTCTAGGCTTTGCTTTTGATGAAAGAGGCAACTTGACACCTCCAGCCGAAGGAAAAGAAACTGCAAGGCGATTGCATCAACCCTCACGGCAGATCAAATTAGCTCAAGGTGAAAAATGGATCAAGACGAAGTTACCGCGTTATAGCCGTTTCTTCGCAAATGGCGAGGATATCAACCCGGTAAGAATTCAACCATTACTTCTTCAAGTTACAGAAGAATGGCAGAATGACTTATTTCGCCTTGCACGTTATTACTGGTCAATTCCCTATTCTTTTGGATTCGGTAGACGTTTGAGGTATCTCATGCTCGATGAAAGTAATGACAAATTAATTGGTATCTTTGGCTTGCAATCTCCTCCTATCGGTTTTCCAGCAAGGGATCGCTTGTTTAATTACCCTGAGCAGAAGAAAAGTGAACTTGTCAATCAGACAATGGACATTTTTACACTTGGCTCTCTGCCGCCATACAACCGATTACTGGGAGGCAAGCTTGTCGCTTTTGCCGCTGTATCGAATGAAATTCGGAACGATTACCAGAAAACCTACTCGAATCGTAAAACCGAAATGGAGAACAGGCTTCTTCCGTCACATTTAGTAGCATTAACAACAACAAGCGCTTTTGGAAGGAGTTCAATCTACAACCGACTCAAGTATAAGGAGACGCCAATTGCAGAGTCTCTTGGGTACACTGAGGGGTACGGAAATTTCCATTTGCAACGACTCTATCCATTATTCAAGGAGTTTCTGCGAACAGAAGAAATTGAAACGCATGGAGGGTACGGAACAGGGCCTAAGCGTTCTTGGCAAATAATGAGGCGAGCACTCGACAGAATTGGTATTTCAGGCGACATACTTAAACATGGGATCAAGCGCGAGGCATTTCTTTTTCGCCTTATAGGTAATTTAGAAGACTATATGTCGGGAGAGGTCGAAATACCGACTTATCATAACTTCCCATTTGAAGACCTCGCTGCATACTGGAAAGATCGTTGGCTCATGCCACGCTCCGAACGTGTTGATGGTTGGCACAAATGGCTAAAAGAAGATATTGAAGCGAGTCTTCTCCTATCAGACAATAAGGCTCTGAGTTGATTTATGGACGAGAAACCATTTGCAGAATTGCCGGCCGCACTTGTCCAAGAGGTACTAGAGCGGACTGATGAAATAAGTAGTGCTCTATTACATTCGTTCGATGATATTAGAAAAAACAAGGCTAGTTGGCGTAATCAACTGTTTGACGAAGGCATCGTTCAAAAAGACGCAAATCTCCCTCTTGTTCCGATCCCTACATGCTGTGGAGTTGATGGCGCACTTGCCATTGAACGGTTGCTGGCAATAGACTTATTGGCGATTGGAGCAGTTGCAGTTGAAGGTCTAACACCTCCGTCCGAAACTCGATATTGGCCAGAACCACGCCATACTATTTATGTGGATACAGAGGCGCATGAAGCCGAGACCTCATCTATTCTGCGCGGGCTAATGATAGGGCTGGAACTTCAGTTAGCCCGCAGTGCTCCACACGAAGTTGTATTCCTCGACGGTTCACTTACAACTCCAACTATTTTCTTCAATCAGGCGCTCAACAAAGCCAAAGATACAAAAGCCCTTAAGGTCAGTTCAGAGTTAATCAGGACTATTCGAACTTCTCTAGAAGCTTATAAAGAAATTTTAGAGGCGCGGCGTTCTGACCGTTATTGGGTAGCTGTACCCAAATACACGACGCGCCGTGAAATTGGCGAAGTCCTACATTGGCCGGAAGCTTATGATGATAGAGGATTGTTAAGCTCTCTCCTAGAAGCTGGTGAATACACGATACCGGTTGCGTTAACTAAACCACAAGATCCCTGGCATATTAACACGGTTGCGGTCAACACTTCCGAAAGCAAGGAGGTTGCGAAACTGGCGGAAGATATCACAAGTAGATTGGCCAACGTTTTTGTTACGTACTATCGTCCATATACTTGGCTTCCAGCCTTTAGGTTGGAAATAGCCCAATCGATTGCACAAGTTCCTAGTAGGCTCAATACCGTATTCGTTGGCCTAAAACATCAGTGCGGGTCTGCAGCGATTATGGAACCATACCCACTCTACATGGCTGATAGAATGGTGAAACACCTCGCCAAATCGGTACCCGCTTTCCGGCAAATTGCTAGTCAACGACTTGCCGAAAAATACGAGGGCGATATCAGCGAGATTTTCTTCAATTTACACGGTTATCGAACAGAGGCAGGAGCATAAACGATGGCAGACAGATTGAACGAATTCGTAAATAATGCGGAGAGAATAGGAGTTATTGGCTCGCCCTCGTCAACGTCTGAACTCGCCCTCGATATTATGGCCCAAGCTGTAAGCAAGAAGCTTGTCGGGGAGTTAGCTTTTTTTCGCTATCTCCAGGAGAACAATACCAATTACGCTCTTGGACAAATAACCGAAGTTCAGTTGCGAAACATCTGGCATGAAGACCCTACAATGAGGAGTTTGATACGACAACGAGGTCGTGTTGATGCGGTAAGTGAACGTCAAGATACCCATCAAGGGGAAATGATGGTTAGCGCAGTCTTTGCGGCTAATCAGGGGAAATATAAACCGAGTATCCTAGGCACTGTACCTGCCACCGGAACCCCGATCTATTTAGCTGATGATGAAGTTCTTGGTGAATTACTTTCACCTTATAAATCGCAGATTTTCTATTTGGGGCACGTGTATGGCTCAAAACCTAAGTTACCCTTATGGTTCAAGCATTTTGAGCGTGATATCGAGGGTGCAGGCGAAGCTTATCATATCGGGGTATTTGGAAAGACAGGCTCAGGCAAGTCGGTATTAGCAAAAATGATACTTCTGGCATACGCTCGCCATTCAAAAATGGGTCTGTTTATATTTGATCCTCAGGGTGAATTTTCATTGGGTTTGAATAACTCTAACAGAGAATTGTCTATTGGAAATATATTACATCCAAGCTTATTACAGGGCCTAGGTCGAGACTTCGAAGTGTATAATCTTTCTCGTTTTCGTCTTGGCACATGGGAATTACTTGGTGAGTTGTTGCTAGAATTTGGATTCTTCGAAACGATGGGTGTCAAAGATTCTAGCTACCAGAGGGAGGCAGCCAATTACGTAGTTGATTCTCTACGGAACAATCAGAAACACAAACTGGAATCTCTAGGAGACTTAGCTTTCACTGACGCTCTGGATCAAGTTTACCAGAATATCCATCGTATTTACGGCACTCCCAGCGGCAAGGACAGAGTTCAAGGCTTCATTACAGAAGCCAAGGATGCTCTTCAACTTGGCAAAAGCACTCCTCTAAAAGAGAAGTGGGATCGAGTTATCGGATTTTTCTCATCTGTGGGCGACAAATTGTCGATTGAGCAAATCGTTCGTAAGGCGTTGGCGTCTACCCAAGGCCGCCGTCCTCTTATAACAGTAGATTTGTCACAAAGACCATCCGACCTATCAACGAGTGTATGGGATGAAAAAATCAAGCCATTATTAATGGATGCGTTCTTAGGTGTACTAATGCGAGAAGCCGAGCGAGCATATCAAAACGAAGTGAGTTTAAATACCTTGGTGGTTTTGGATGAAGCTCACCGTCTTGCACCACAGGGGAAAATTAACAACGATCGAAAACAGAAAATAAAGACTAACCTTATTGATGCAGTAAGAACAACGCGAAAATACGGGCTGGGCTGGATGTTCTTAAGCCAGACCCTTTCAAGTCTCGATCAAGAAATCATCCAGCAGCTTAGAATCTCATTCTTTGGGTTTGGCCTAAGTATGGGAACAGAATATCAAAAGCTCCAAGAGCTCGTTGGTGGGAAGGGCGAATATCTAAAGCTTTATCAACAATTTCGAGATCCGCATTCTTCCTTCGATGTTCTCTCACGAGAGTACTCCTTCATGACTATAGGCCCCGTCTCCCCGCTCTCATTTTCTGGAACTCCTCTCTTCCTAAACGCATTCACAGATGTCAATGCTTTCCTGATAGCCAACCAAGTTCCAGTCCAACAAATGTTAATCAACTGATCGTTGCTGAAGCGTTGCTCGTCAATAGATCACGCCACGATATGCCTGTGCTATAATCGCTCCCTTATGGGCAAGTTCGTCCGCGCCAACCGCAAGAAGCTGCTTGGCCTCTCCCAAATCGCGCTCAGCATCCTGCTCCTCGTATGGCTCTTCGGCCGCGTCAGCTTGCAGGAAGTGGTGCAGACGCTGGCCAGTATCCACTGGGGCTGGTACGCGCTGGCCTTCCTGCTGTTCCAGCTCAACGTCATCATCCGCGCCTATCGCTGGTACGTACTGCTACGCGCCCTCAACGACGAACCCAAGTTCGGCTATCTGGTCTATCTCTATTACATCGGCTTCTTCGCCAACAACTTCATCCCGTCGGGCTTCGGCGGCGATCTGGTGAAGGTCGTCAGTTTGCGCCAGAGCCACGGNNTGGCCTTCTTCATCGCCCGCTGGTCGAATCCCATCGGCCTGCTCAACCGCCTCTACCCTAAGGCGACCGGCCTGCCTTTCTACGGCAAGTTCGAGAACCTGGTCAACACCATCCACCGCTACCCCGTGCGGGCGCTGGTATCGGCGTTGCTCATCAGCTTGCCGTTCACACTCAACCTGATCCTGGTGCAGGTCACCATCGCCTGGGCGCTGGGCATCCACCTGCCCTTCCGCATCTTCGCCCTGTTCGTGCCCATCATCGCCATCATCAATCTGCTGCCCATTACATTCAACGGCCTGGGGCTGCGCGAGGGCATTTATACGTTCCTGTTCGTGCCGGTCGGCGTGCCCGCGGCCACGGCCGTGTCCATGTCGCTGGCCTTCTACTTCCTGCGCTTCAGCGCCGGGCTGCTGGGCGGCCTCATGTACGCCTTCCGTAGTATCCTCAGCTTCGCCCGCCCGCCGGAGGCCCGCGAAGTGTAATCACGTTCAAACAAAAAAGAATTGGCTACGGATTGACACGGAAAAAACGGGTTAAAAAGGTATTTGTGGTAATCCGCCTCTTCCGTCAAAATCCGTAGCCAATTCTTTATCCCAAAAAACCACTATGTCCCAACCCAAAGTCGCCGTCTTCGGTCTCGACGGCATCACCTTCGACCTGTTGCAACCCTGGCTCGACGAGGGCCGCCTGCCCAACCTGGCCCGTCTTCTGAGCGAGGGCGCCGGCGGCCGTCTGCGCTCGACCATCCCNNATCGACTTCACCTACCCCGCCCCGGACGGCTACGACATCCGCGTCTCCAACGGCCTGACCGTGGCCGTGCCCGCCGTATGGCAGATCGCCTCGGCCGCGGGAAAACAGGTGGGCGTCGTCAGCCTGCCGATGACCTACCCGCCCCGGCCGCTCAACGGCTTCATGCTATGCTCCTTCCTGACCCCCAGCCCGGAGAGCGACTACACCTATCCGCCGGAGTTAAAGGGGGAACTAATCGACGCCTGTGGCCCGTTTCCGTTGCGCATGTCGGAGAAAGGGCGCGGCGTCGATCCGGCCATCTTCGTCCGCGCCTGCAAGCAACTGGAGATCGACCGGGCGCGCTCGGTGCAATATTTGCTGCGCGAAAAGCCGTGGGATCTGTTCATCTACGTGCTGGAAACAACCGACAACCTGCAACACGAGATCTGGCATCTGGTGGACGAGACTCACCCGCTGCACGACCCGGCCACGGCCGCCCGCGTGCTGCCCGACATCCTGGACTATTACGAGACCGTCGACCGGCTGCTGGGCGAGATGCTGGCCCTCGTGCCCGCCGAAGCGCTGACCATCGTCCTGTCCGACCACGGCTTTGGCCCGTTCCACAAGTTCTTCCACATCAACAACTGGCTGGCGGACAACGGCTGGCTGGCCTTCAAGGGGACGCCACTCAGCCTGCTGAAGCGGGCCGCCTTCAGGCTGGGCGTCACGCCGATTAACGCCCTCAAGTGGCTGACGGCCTTCGGTCTGAGCGACGCGCGCAAGAACGTGAAGCGCGGCCGGGGCGGCAAGACATTGCGGCGCTTCTTCCTATCCTTCAACGACGTGGATTGGGCGCGGACCAAGGCTTTCTCCGTCGGCAACTTCGGCCAGGTCTACCTGAACGTGAAGGGGCGGCGGCCGGACGGCGCGGTCGAGCCGGCCGACTACGAGGCCGTGCGCGATGCCATCATCGCCCAGGCGAAAGAGCTACGCGACCCGGAAGACGGCAGCCAGGTTGTGCCCGTCGTCTACCGGCGCGAGGAGGTGTTCCACGGCATCAGCGCCGCCCGCCTACCCGACCTGGTGCTCCACACCGACCGGGCCAAATACGTCTCCTTCGGCCACGCCGACTTCGGCTCCAACCACATCATCGAGCCGAGCACGGGCCAGACCGGCCACCACCACATGGAGGGGGTCATTGGGTTGCGCGGGCCGGGCGTGCGCCCCGGGGCCAAGCTGGAGGGGGCCAGCCTGCTCGATCCGACGCCGACGATCCTGCACTATTTGGGCCTGCCCGTGCCGGAGTATATGGACGGCCGCGTCCTGACCGCCGCCTTCACTGACGAATTCAACGCCGCCAACCCGGTCGCCTATAGCCAGGTGGGGCCGGGCGATGGGGTTGGCAGCGACGCGCTCTATACCGACGCCGAGGAGGAATTGGTGATGCAGAAATTGCGCGACCTGGGGTATGTGGCCTGATTATTATGAGAATCATCGCCCGCCGGACCTTGCGTGAATTTTGGGAGAGGCATCCCGACGTCGAAGAGCCACTTAAAATTTGGATTTCGGAAGTCAAAAAGGCAGACTGGAAAAAGCCAGCCGACATTAAATCTCTCTATCACCANNTCTGGTAACAGCAGTTGACTATCGATACGGTATCGTTTACATTCGTTTTGTCGGCTTACACCGAGACTATGATCGAATAGATGCAGCCACGGTTTAGAGAGCGAAACTATGGATATTAAACCCATTCGAAATGAAGTTGATTACCAGGAAGCTCTAAGTGAATTTGAACGTCTATGGGGAGCATCGCCCGACACGCCTGACGGAGATAAGCTCGATGTTTTGGCGACGTTGATCGACGCCTATGAAGAGGCGACGGAGCCGATCGGCCTACCAGACCCTATCGAAGCCCTTCTTTATCATCTTGAAAGTCAAGAACTTCCACCTCTGGCTCTTGTCCCTTATATAGGCAGTGAGCAGCAAGTGATTGCCATACTCGAACGGCGCGAACTTTTGACGTTGGAAATGATCCGTAAGCTGCATCGAGGTCTTGGCATTTCTGCTGAAGTATTGATTCAGCCCTATGAACTTGAAGTCGTTCATGCCTAAACGTCAGGTCTTGTTTACAGGGGATTGAGAGCGATTGAGCACAGCCTTACCCCACCCCCGACCAATCGATTTGAGCCTGGTCATCCCCGTCTACAACGAGGAAGACAATCTGCGCCCGCTGGCCGAGGAGATTCGCGCCGCGCTGGGCAATACGGGCCTCGAATATGAAGCCCTGTTCATCGACGACGGCAGCAAGGACGGCAGCTTCGCCTGCCTGCAAGAGCTGGCCGCCGAGGACGACCACGTCGTCGCCATCCGCTTCCGGCGCAACTACGGCCAGACGGCAGCCTTCGCCGCCGGCTTCGACCACGCCCGCGGCCGGGTCATCGTCACCCTCGACGCCGACCGCCAGAACGACCCGGCCGACATCCCCCGGCTGCTGGCCGAACTGGATAAGGGGTACGACGTGGTCAACGGCTGGCGCGAGAACCGGCAGGACAACCTCGTCCGCCGCTTCCCGTCGCGCGTCGCCAACTGGCTCATCGCCGAGACCAGCGGCGTGCGACTGCGCGACCGTGGCTGCTCGCTGCGCGCCTTCCGCGCCGAGGTCGTCCGCGATCTGCATCTGTATGGCGAACTGCACCGCTTCATCCCCGAACTGGTCAGCTTCGGCGGCTTCAGCATGTCGGAAGTGCCGGTCAACCACCGGGCGCGGGTGGCCGGGGCGTCGAAGTACGGCCTGTCGCGCACCTTCCGCGTCATCCTTGACCTGTTCACCATCCACTTCCTGCGCAAATATGGCGACCGGCCGATGCAATTATTCGGCCGCTGGGGAATCATCCTGTTCTTTCTGGGCGCACTCGTCGGTGGTTATCTAACCGCATTGAAAGTGTGGGCGGGCATCACCGGCGGCATGGCCGGCTTCAATGCTATGACCATCGGCGACCGGCCGCTGCTGCTGCTGGCGGTCTTGCTGGTCATCCTCGGCGTACAGTTCATCGTGATGGGGCTTATCGCCGAACTGACCGTCCGCACTTATTACGAGACGCAAGATCTGCGAGTCTACCGCGTGAAAGAAATCATCGGTTGGTCACCGGTTGAGTCGTAGAATGAGATGATCAAGTTCCCTAGGATAATCGGTGTCCACCATCTCCAGGACTATGTTCTCCACCTGGTATTCGCCAATGGAGAGGAAGCGAATCTCGACTTTAATGAGCGAATAGTAGGGCGTGGCGGTGTCTTCTAGCCGTTAGAAGATGTTTCTTTCTTCGCCCAGGTTGCGGTTGATCCCGAGGCTCATACATTGGTCTGGCCGAACGGCGTCGACTTCGATCCCGATGTGCTCTACAGCGAAGCAACGGGAACGCCGTTTTCTATTCCAGAGGTCTAATATCTCAAGCGGCGAAAGCCCAATCTAACAATATGAATTCTTGGCTACCAGGAGAGCAGATTGCCATGCGCGGCATCGTCCACAACCGCGTCTGGATCGCCGAGCCGGTGACAGTGGGGCATCCCCTCCTTGACCGACGATTGGCAGGTAATAACCCCTCCTTCCCACACTGACCACTGACCACTATCCACTGTCCACTGTCTTGCGGTATACTCCCCCGCAATGACACTTCTCATCATCGGTTTCGATGGGGCCACGTTTGACCTGATTCGCCCCTGGGCGGCGGCCGGCTATCTGCCCCATCTGGCGGCGCTGATGCGCGACGGCGTGACGGCCGACCTCGCCTCCACCCTGCCGCCCGTTACCAGCCCGGCCTGGCCGACTTTTATGACCGGCGCCAACCCCGGCAAGCACGGCGTCTTCGACTTCATCCAGCCCCACGGCGAGAATTTCACCCTGGTCAATTCGACGCGCATCCGCCAGCCGACGCTATGGCGGCGCTTGTCCGACCTTGGCTATCGTGTCGGCGTGCTCAACGTGCCGGTCACCTACCCGCCGCAGGAAGTCAACGGCTTCATGGTCACCGACATCCTCAGCCCGCGCAACGCCATCATCAGCCACCCGGTCGACCTGATCGACCGCTACGAGGCGGAGATGGGCCGCTATCGCGTCGCCCCCGACGTGCAGTATAAGCCGGGCAACGAGGCCGAATTCATCGCCGACATCTACGACCTGATCGACCACCACGGCCGCTGGGCGCTGAAGTTGATGGAAGCCGAGCCGGTGGACGTGCTCATGGTGCATTTCATCGCCATGGACATCGCCAAGCACGCCCTGTGGCGCTTCATGGATCACAACCACGACCGCTACGAGGATTCGCCCTACGAGCACGCCATCCGCGACGGCTACGCCCGCGTCGATGCCTGGATCGGCCGCCTGATGGAGCGCTTGCCGCCCAACTCCACGACCATCGCCATGTCCGACCACGGCTTCGGCCCGCTGAAGAACATGGTCAACCTCAACGTCTTCTTCATGCAGCAGGGCTTGATGAAATTAAAGCCCGACGCCATGACCCAACTCAAGGCGTGGGCCTTCGGCCACGGCATCACCCCCTCCACCGCCTACCAGTGGATCGCCCGGCTGGGGCTGCAAAACACCATCGCCCGCGTCAGCAAGAAGGCGCGCAACGACGTGGTGGGCAAGTTCCTCAGCTTCGATAGCGTCGATTGGAGCCGGACCATCGCCTACAGCATGGGCCACGTGGGGCAGGTGTACCTGAACCGTGCCGGCCGCGAGCCGCACGGCATCGTGACCGAAGCCGAGTACGACCGGCGGCTGACCGAGGTCAGCGACGCGCTAGCCGAACTGCGCGACGAGGCCGGGCGGCCCATCCTGACCAGGCTCATCCGCGGCCGCGACGCCTACCACGGCCCCTACGCCACGCTCGGCCCCGACCTGCATCTGGAACTCGACCAGTACGCCATGATCGCCTGCCCCCTCTTCGCCACCGAAGGGCGGGTGATGACCAGCCAGATTCGCGGCGACTCCGGCTGCCACCGACGCGAGGGGATCTTTATCGCCGCCGGAGCGGGTATCCGGTCGGGTATGGCGCTGCCGGAAGCGAGCATCCTCGACCTGGCCCCAACGATCATGCACCTATTGGGCGAGGCTGTGCCGAGGGTCATGGACGGTCAGGTGCTGATGGAGGCCCTGGTCGATCCCGCGCCGGTGCGATTCATTGAGGATGGTGAGAGCGGTATGGCGGCCGAACAGGGATTTGATGCGGGTGAGGCGGAGCAGATTGAAGAACGGCTACGAGGCTTAGGATATTTATGAGCGATCACATCACTGTATTCCCCGCCACGGCCGAACGCTGGCCCGATTTGGAAACGCTCTTCGGCCCCAAGGGCGCTTACGCCGGCTGCTGGTGCATGAACTGGCGCTTAAAGCGGTCGGTGTATAAAGAGTTGGACGGTGAAGGCCGCAAGGCCGAGTTGCGGAATTTGACGTATGCCGATCGCGTGCCCGGCGTGCTGGCCTATCAGGACGGCGTGCCGGTCGGCTGGTGTTCCATCGGACCGCGTGAGGAGTTCGCCGCGCTGGAAACTTCGCGNNGCTGACGGGCTATTCCGGCTTCATGGGCATCGCTTCGGTCTATCGTGAGGTGGGCTTTGTTGAGGTCGGCCGGGCGTCGGAGACGCAGTTGATCATGCGCTATACACTATGACAAACCCTAGCCGCCTTTACCTCTCCGCCCCCGTCAACGCCATCGTCGAGGGTATCTACGAGGAGCGCGTGCCGTTCAGCGAGATCAAGCGCCACGGCGATTTCGGGCTGGGCACGTTCGACTTGCTCGATGGTGAGATGGTCATGCTCGACGGCCGCGTCTACCAGATGACGGCCGACGGCTGCGTGCAGGAAGTCGGCGACGACGCCCTGACGCCCTTTGCCTGCGTCACGTTCTTCCGGCCGGAGGAACACGCCGAACTGGACGGCGAGATGAGCTACGATGCGTTCCTGCGCCGGCTGCGCGCGCCCCTGCCCTCGGCCAATATCTTCTATGCCTTTCGCATCGAGGGGGAGTTCGCCCACATGAAGGTGCGCTCCGTGCCCAAGTCGGAGTGCTACATCCCGCTGGTGGAGATCGCCAAAGAGCAACCGGTGTTCGAGTTCCACGACATTCGCGGGACGCTGGCCGGCTTCTACACCCCCGACTTCATGGCCTCGGTCAGCGTGCCGGGGATGCACCTGCACTTCCTGTCCGACGACCTGGCCCACGGCGGGCATCTGTTGGAATGCCGGCCGCGGCGGGTGAGTGTGGGCATCCAGCCGATTCATACGCTGGAACTGGCCCTGCCGACGACGTCGTATTACCTGGGATGGAATTTCCAGCGCGACGTGGCTGAGGATTTGGAAAAGGCGGAGAAATAAGAATGGCTACGGATTTTTACGGAAGAAACGGATTGAATCATGTGAACACACTGTTCGTTTTTATCCGTCTTTTCCGTCTTCATCCGTAGCCATTCTTCCCACCTTTCGCGCCAACAGGTACGCCCGGCGGCTTTGATGCTCAACATCGGGCGGGTATGGCTCGCGTTCGACGACTTCCTCCACGACGAAGCCCGCTTGTTCCAGATAGCCAACCATCTCGGCCGCGCCGTAGAACCAGAAGTCCAGAGCAACTTGTTGCGCCCACATCTCCTCGACCCGAACCGCCGCGCCATCACCCAGGTGGAAAGCCAGCGCCAACAGCCCGCCGGGCATCAGGCCTCGCCGCATTTCGCTGAGCGTGGCCACGACTTCGCCCGGCGAGATGTGGATGATGGAATAGAAAGCGGCAATCCCGGCCCAGGCCCCGTCGGCCACATCCAGCCGGAGCATATCGCCCACGCCAAAGGAGATGTCCGGGTTCAGCGCCGCCGCCTGGGCCACCATGCCCGGCGACAGATCGACGCCGATCATGTCCAGCCCGCGATCGGCCAGGTAGCGGGCGACGTGGCCCGGCCCGCAGCCCATATCGCACACCACGCCCCGTCCGCGCAACCGCTCGGCGAACCGGTCAAGGAAGGCGCGGTCAAACGGTTTGCCGTCCAACTCGTGATAAATGCGCCGGACATACTCATCGGCGATGCGGTCGTAGCTATTTTGGGTGTCGGTTCGTTTTTGGGACATTTTGTGGTTAGTGGATAGTGGTCAGTGGTCAGATGGAACAGTGAACCACAGAATGCTGCTGTCTGCATCCTACGAACCGCTCTCCACCCGGTTCTGCAAGGCCACCGCGCCGGTCACCAGATCGAGCCACCACACTTCCTGCACCGAGTAAGCCCCATCGCCGCCCTCGGCCCGAAACTCGACGGTGCGGGCATCGATAAAGCGAAACGAATCGATCACCAGGGCGCTCAGGGTCGCCTCGTCGGGCCAACGGGCCACGTAGCGGGTCGCCGGATCGGCCGTGGCGTCGAACGACGGCTCGACAAAGAAGAAGCATGGCGAAGAGGTGTAGAGCGAACCGCACGTCTCGTCCGACGTACAGCGCTGTGGCGCTTCCAAGCTCCCGCAATCGGCCGCGGCCCGCTCGGTGGCCGTGATCAGCGTGTAGGGCGCGAACGGGTTGCGAGCCACGGCTACCACCCGGTAAGGCGCATCGACAAAGGCGCGGATGAGTGCCAGCGCGCCGCCTTCGACCGGCGTAACCGGGGTTGGCGTGGGGGCCGGGGTGTCCGTCGGCGCGGCGGTGGGTGGCGGGGCGGATGTGTCCGTAGGCAGGGGAGATGATACGGTCGGCGGCGAAGTAGGCGGCGCATCATCGCAGGCAGCTAGCGCGGCCATCAGGCCCAAGGCAATTCCCAGCAATAGCCTACTTTTGCCTCTCATCGTTCTTCTTCTGAATGAGCCACAGCCGCTACGGTTTAGTAAATATCCGTTTATTCCGTATCAATCCGTAGCCAATTCTTCCACCAATGAATCCGCGGGCCGGGCAAGTCTCCCTGCGCGCGGCCCGCGGGTAACAGGCCGCCCGGTATTAGGGTGTCGGCCTGGAAGGAAAGACGGGCTGATTCTAAATAAAAAACCGGGTTTCGGCTAGAAACCCGGTTTTTAATTACTAAGCGGCTTCGTACTCGCCTTCGACGATGTCCTCGTCGCGGCTGTTGGCGTGGGGCGTTTCCGGCGCCTCGCCCTGTTGGCGATACAGTTGCTCACCCAACGACATGGCCGTCTGCTGCACGCTCTCGGTCAGGCGGCGGATGCGGTCGGTGTCTTCGCCGGCCATCGCCTGGCGCAGTTCGGCAATCGACCCGTCGATCTGCTGCCGCGCGCCGGCCGGGGCGCTGCCGTTCATCTCGCCCAGGCTCTTCTCGGTCTGGTANNCCGGAAGACGCCCAGCGCGTTGTTGTCGGCGGCCATCGGCCGTTCGCCCTGCAAGATGTGGATATCCACCGCCGTCTGGTTGTCCTCGGCCGTGCTGAATGTCTCGCTCTTGCGCGTCGGGATGGTCGTGTTGCGCGGGATCAGCGTGGTCATCACGCCGCCCAACGTCTCCAGCCCCAGGCTCAGCGGGGTCACGTCCAGCAGCAGCACGTCGGACACGTCGCCGCCGATGACGCCGCCCTGCAGGGCCGCACCGACCGCCACCACCTCGTCGGGGTTGACGCTCTTGTTCGGCTCCTTGCCGGTCAGCTTGCGCACCAGTTCCTGCACCATCGGCATACGGGTGGAACCGCCGACCAGGATGATCTCATCCAGATCGCCGGCCTTGATGCCCGCATCCTGCAGGGCGCGGTTG
>CXWJ01007151.1_pt1 | contig 18914 bp, 21 predicted proteins | sample 590841 | NCBI WGS metagenome assembly CXWJ01 (sample SAMEA3498367, study PRJEB10139) | wastewater metagenome | biome: wastewater treatment plant; material: activated sludge | place: Austria | collected 2015-01-21 | reverse complement strand
GCGCCAGCACTGAGCGGGACATCGTGAACATGGCTTCCCGGATCGCGGGCGCCGGTAAAGTCGTCGGGCTCACCGAACAAGACCTGTTGGCCGTGTCATCGGCCCTGTCGTCGGTCGGGGTCGAAGCGGAAGCCGGCGGCACCGCCGTCTCCAAAGTGTTGATCGACATGTCGAAGGCCATCTCCACCGGCGCCGACGAACTCGACCTGTTCGCGAAAGTCGCGGGCCTGTCCGCTGACCAGTTCGCCAAGAAATTCCAGGGCTCACCCGCGGAAGCCCTCGCCGCGTTCACGACCGGCCTCGGCCGGATGCAAGCCTCCGGGCAGGACGTGTTCACCACCCTCGACGACCTCGGCCAGTCCGACGTGCGGGTGTCGACGTCACTGCTGAAAATGGCTGGCGCTGGGGACCTCCTCACCGACTCCCTGGCCACGTCCCGTACGGCGTGGGAACAGAACAATGCCCTCACCGAGGAAGCCGCGAAACGGTACGACACGACCGCCGCGAAACTTGAGATCGCCAGGAATGCGATCGTTGATGCGGCGGTCGAGTTCGGGTCCGTGGTCGTCCCGGTCCTCGCGGACCTGGCCGAAGGCCTCGCCGACGTCGCCGGGTGGGCCGCGAGCCTGCCCGGGCCGGTGAAAACCCTTGGCGTCGCGATGGGCGCGGCCGCGACCGCAGCCCTCCTGTTGGGCGGCGCTGGGATCAAGGCCGTCATCGCGCTCGCCGAAATGGAAGCCGGACTGAAAGCCGCCGGCATCGCCACCACCGGATTCACCGCGAAAACGTTGGCCGCCGCCCGCGCAGTCGGGATCATCGGCGCAGCCGCCGCAGGGCTCGGCATCGCCGGGTCCACCATGCAAACGTTCTGGCAAGACATCGAAGGCGGCTCCGACGACGCCACGAAGAGCCTCGAAGCGTACATCGCGCAAGGCGGCGAAGCCGAAGGCGTGACGCTACTCATGTCCCGCGGCTTCGACGACCTGGCCGATGTCGTGAACAACGCGTTCTCCCCCGAAGTGGGGCACAAGATCAGCGCGTTCGCGTCCGAAGTTGGGACCGCGTTCGGGATCTTCGGGCCGACGTCGACCGACGACGCGATCTCATTCTTCAACCAACTCGACGAAGGCCTCTCAGGGCTCGTCAAGGGCGGCAAGGGCGACGAAGCAGCCCGCCTGTTCCGGCAGATCGCGGAAGAGGCGAAAGCGCAGGGCTACAGCCTCGAGCAGGTCAAAGAGGTTCTGCCGCAGTACGCGGCGGCGCTCGATGTGGCGTCAGCGTCAGCCGAAACATCGAGCATCCCGACGTTGACGGATGACCTCGACGCGAACGCCAATGGGTGGATCGACGCAACAGAGGCGTTGCAGGGCTGGATTGACGAACTGAACGACGCCGCGACTCCGATCCTGGACCAGCGGGAGGCGCAGAACCAGTTGGCTGAGGCGCAGCGGGCCGCGACAAGGACCCTCGCCCTGAACGGAAAGGCGCTCGACAAGAACGGTGACGCGCTCACCACCCACAACCGTAAGAGCATCGAGAACCGTCGCGCTCTTGACGACGTCGCCGACGCCCACCGGGGTGTCATCACCACGATGAAGGCGAACGGCGCCAGCCAAGGGGAACTGAACACGGCGCTCGCGTCGTCGCGTGTGTCGTTGGAGAAGACCGCGGTCAAGTTCGGTCTGACCAGGGGTGAGGCGCGTAAGTACGTTGATCAGGTGTTGAAGGTCCCCGCGGCGCGTGAGACGAAGATCAGTTTGCAGGCGCAGCAGGCTCGCGATGATTTGCGTGAGTTCAGCCGGGCCATGACGAACCTCCCCAGCAGTAAAACGGTGACCGTCCAGGTCCGCTATCGGGGCCAGTTGAAAGACCCGACCGGCGCCGCGAATGGCCTGATGACTGATTACGCGCGCGGGCGGGTGTCGTACCGCGCGCAGGGTGGCATGGACGTCCACGGCGCGACGGTCGCGAGGGTCCCGCAGATTGTGAACGGCGGGAACCGGCAAATCATGTGGGCCGAAGACCCCGCCCAACGGTGGGAGGCGTACATCTCGGGGATGCCCGGACAGGAAGGCCGGAACCGGCAAATCTGGGTCGAAGCCGGCCGCCGCCTTGGCGTGGATCAGAACATGCTCCGCACGATGCGGTTCGCGAACGGCGGCATGACCGGGAACACGCCGGCCGCCGCTGCGCCTGCCCGCGCGTCGTACGGGTCGCTCGTGAACGTCGAGAACATCACCGCCGCCAACCCTCAAGACGCCATCCGCGCCCTGTCCTACGCAGCCCGCCGCGGAGCCGTCCGCATGGGATTGTCAGGAGTCGGGATCTGATGCTCCTCGACCCGAACGTCACCGGGAGCACCACCACCACCGAGAAACCCCACGCCAGCGCGATCGACTGCCTCGACTTCTTCTGGCACGACTCGACCGGCCGCGTGTGGGACATCGGCGACCCCACCGCCGACATCTGCCTCGGCGCCGGCACCACCGGCCTCACCATGCGCCCGCTAGAGGACCACACCACGCGCCTCGCTGGGCAAGACGGCCAAATCTACCGCGGACACTCACTGCTACCCGCCCCGGTCCTATGGGTCATCTACATCCGCACCGCCCCCTCGCAGGCGTGGCTCGACCTGGACTCCGCCTGGTGGGAAACACTCGAACCCGGCACCACCGGCACGTGGGAAGTGCGCCAACCCAACGGCGAATCACGGTTCCTGGATTTGCGGTGCGTCGGCGACGGCGACCCCGCGTGGGACACCGACCCAGCCCTCACCGGCCGCGCCCGGTACCTCGTCGAACTCATCGCAGACCAGCCACTCTGGTACGGCCCCACCATCACAGACACGTGGCAACCCGACGAACCGATCGACTTCTTCGGCGCCGCAGACGGACTCGGCCCCGACTTCTACCTCACCTCCGGCAAAGGCCTCAGCGAGGCCGTCGTCACGAATCCCGGCCGGGTCGCGGCCTGGCTCACCTGGACCATCACCGGCGTCACCACAGACGCGACCGTCGGGCAAGGCCCGTTCCTCACCGAGGTCCCCTTCACGGTCGCGGCAGGCGAGCAGCTCGTCATTGACACCTCCCCGACGGCGCAGACCGCAATCCTCATCGCGGCCAACGGCACACGCACTGATCGCACCGCGGACTTGGACGCGATGGGTTGGGCCCCGATCCCCGTCGGCACTTCACAACCGTTGGCGCTGTCCATGACCGGCGCAGGCGCCATAACGCACGCGTTGGAACCCCGCTACTACCGGGCCTGGTGACGGACGTGGCGTCGCCTGATCTGCCGTTCCGGGTCCTCGTATACGACAAGACCATGGCCCGCCTGGGCACCATCGGCGCACCCGAAACGATGCTCGCCGTCCCCCGCCACCTCGAGCAGCCCACCGCCTCGCTGACCCTGCCCATGGACGCACCCCGCGCGTCAGACCTGATGACGGCGGGCGCCCGTGTTGTCATCAAAGACGCCGACGGTAACCACCTCATCGGCGGACCCATCCGCTGGGTCGGACTGGAATGGGCCGGCACGCAAACCCCGATGGGCCGGTTCGAGATCGCCGACGACTACCGGCTCCTGTTCCGGATGCTCGGCTGGCCAGTGCCCGGTAACGCTGTCACGGCTCAGTCGTCGAAACGGTGGGCGCAAACCGGTGACGCCGAGACCGTCATCAAGAACCTGATCGACGCCAACGCTGACCGGCTCGGCATCCCCCTCACCGTCGCGGCGAACGGGAACCGCGGCGAAGACATCACCGTCGAGTCCCGCATGGACACCGTCGGTGACGTCCTCATCCCCGTCCTGAAAGGCGCAAACGGTGGCCTGGGTGCTGGCGTCGGCATCACGGTCCGCCAGTCTGGCACCGAGAAACAGGGCACCGGGTTCACCCTCGACGTCTACGAAGAACGGGCACATCCTCGGACGATCACCCGCGAATCCGGGCTGGTCCAGTCGGGGCGCCTGTCGAAGGCGGCGCCGGCCGCGACCCGCACCGTCATCGGCGGCCCTGGCGAAGGCACCCTGCGGAAGTACCGGACGTTCGTCGAAACGGCAGCTGAGAGCGTGTGGGCTGACACGGCGGAGACGTTCACGAACGCCTCCGACGTCGACGACGATGCGTCCCTCACAGCGAACCTCACTGACCGAGGCCGCGTCGCCGTCGCGGAAGGCGCCGCCCGGGTCGGACTGTCACTTTCCCTCGCCGCCGGGTCAACCCTCGTGTACGACCCGACAGGCGTGAGGGGGATCCGCGTCGGCGACCGCATCCCCCTGCAGATCACCCCCACATTCAACGTGACCGAGACCCTCGTCGAATGCTCCCTCTCGTGGTCCGCAGGCAACGGCGTCCTCATAGCTCCGGTCGTCGGGACACACGAGGAATCCGACGACCCCCTGCACTTCGTGACCCTCGCCGTGAACCGTGCCCTGCGGTCAATCCAACGTCTGGCCTCCAGGAGGTAACCCGATGGCGCTCATCCCCAAAGGCTACAAAGGGTCCGTTGACCAAATCGCGTGGGCGAAGCACATGTCGAACGCGGGCCCGATGGGTGTCGCGACGTCCGGGGACTGGTTGGTCACCAAAACTGTGGGCGTGCAGCGCGGCTTCACCGTCGCGGCGGGCACCGGCTGGGGCGACGGTGTCATCGACACGGAGGCAGCGCCTACCGATCTCGTGTGTGACGTGAACGGGTCGGCGTCGGTGCGGTACGACGTCATCGTGTGCCGCCGCACGTGGCTGCCGACGCTGGGCGCGTCAACGTCCCAATTCGTCATCGTGAAGGGCACCGCAGGCGCCGGGCGTGTCCTCCCATCGGGCGGGTCCGGGATCAAACGGTTGCCGGGTGACGTCGCTGATCAACTCTTGGCGATCGTGCCCGTGTTCAACGCTCCCGTGTCAGACGGCGAGCAGGCACCCTCAGACCTGCGGGTAGGGGTCCACGGCATTGTCGTCGCCCCCGAGGTGCTTGCACTCCCGACGGACGTCCCACCGAACGTGGTCGGCCAAGTCGGGCACGCACTGTACTACTTCAACGGTTCCACGTGGCAGCCGTACCCCCGCGTGGCGACCACCCTGAGCCTGGTGTCGTCGGGGTGGGTGAACCACACGTCGCGGCCTTTGAACATCGCCGTGTCCCGTGAGGGCGTCGCCCACATGCAGGGCATGATCCGCCGCACCGGCGCCACGATCGCCCTGTCTGATTTCGAGGCGGTCCTGATCGGGTCGATCACCGCGAAAGACACCGTCATGCCAGGTAACGCGTGGTCCACGTTCGACGGTGACGTCCACGCGGTCTGTATGGGTGAGCGTGGCTGGCTGGACCTGTTCATTGAGCATGCCGTGGTCGGCACCACCGGCAACGTGTATTTGAAGAAACGTCCCGGCGGCACGACTCAAATCAAGGGCCCCTCAACCTCAGGTGGGACCGACGGCGACTGGGTGTCGTTCCACTCGACCACCTGGCGAGTCCGGTAATCGTGCCGCTCATCACTCAGCCCAGCGCTGTCGCTGAGTGGCTCGAAAACGCGAACTACGTCGCGACGATCGTGACCTTAACCTTCGGCGCCATCGGGTGGGGCGCGATTGACAGGTGGCGCCGCCGCCGCAACGACAAAACCCGTGACGACCTGTCCGTGCAGTCGACCGCGTTGAGCGTGGCCGAGCAGGTCCAGAAAGTCGCGAATGAGGCCGTCACTCAAGCGACGACCGCGGCGTCGGCGCAAGTGACCCTCCTTCAACGCCAGGTCGAGTCCCTGCGTCAAGAGGTGGCCGACGTGAAGCTGCGGCACACCGTGGAGCGGGAGCAGGCGTTGCGGGCGTTGCGGGACACCGAGAGCGCGCTCCGGCGGGCCCACTCGGACCACGAAGAGACCCTCGCGCTGTGTACCGATGTCATTGAGCACCTCGACTCGGTCGTCGCGTTCGTGACGCCTCTGATGCCCACGGGGCAGGTGCTCCCGGCTGAGCCTTCGGCGCTTGCTGAGCTCCGCCACAGGGCGCCCCTTGAGCCTGAACTAGACGGGGAGTAGCGATGTCTAACATCACGATCGATCGGACGTCGCAGCGTTGGCCGTCCGGCCGGATCCCAGCGCCGCGCATCCTGGTTTTACATACGACTGAGGGTGGCGATTGGCCCGCCTATTCGGGCGGCGCGACCGCCCCAAACGTCACGATCAAGCGGATGTCTGCTGGTGTGTTGCGGGTCCGTGAGCACACCGATTTCGATCAGTACGGGCGGGCGCTGCGCAACGAATCTGGCGGGGTCGAGACGAACCGGGAGTGCGTCCAGATCGAACTGATCGGGACGTGCGACCCCGACTCAGCCCACAAAATGTACTTCTGGCCTGACGCGGATGATGCGACCCTCGCCGCGGTCGCGGAGTACCTGCGGCCCATCCTGACCCGGCTCGACATCCCCTTCGCCGCCCCGAAGTTCATGCCGTACCCCGATTCGTACGGGGTGAGCAACCCCAACCGGTTCACACACCCCGAGTGGCGCGCATTCGAAGGGATTTGCGGCCACCAACACGTACCCGAGAACACGCACGGCGACCCCGGCGCTTTCCCAATCGACCGTCTCATCGCCCACCTGGAGGACGACATGCCCCTAAGTAAAGACGACGTCGACAAGGTAGTCGCCGCGGTCATCAAAGCGCTTCAGACGGACGGCAAGATCAAAGGCTTGTCATCGACCCCGACCAACCTCACGTGGACCGTCGAATCTCACCTCGTGTCCACCGGGGAGCGGGGCATCCGCATTGAGCATGACGTCGCCGCCCTCGCCGGGGTCGTCAACTCGTTGGCCTCTCGTTCCGGCATGACGCCCGAGCAGGTGTCGGCCGCGGCGGAGTTGGGCGCCGCCCGAGCGCTTGACGCGAAGATCGACGACGCCGTGGTCAGCCTCAACGTGGCCCCGGACGGCACCTGATGAGCGCCTTCCTTGGCCGGGTGACGACCGCCGCTCGAGCGGTAGGTGACTGGTTGACGACGGAGCGTCGCCAGGCGATCTACGCGTTCCTGTCCGCCGCTGGCGCGCTCGCCGTGATCGCCGGGTACGCGACGCCTGATCTGGTGGATGGGTGGGTTGCGTTCGCCGGCGCGGTCCTCAACGCGCTCGCCCTGGTCATGGCCTCCATCGTCACCCGCTCCGCGTCACGCGCCACGGTCTACGCCTCCGCCGCCGCCCTCGGCGCCGCGCTCGTCACCCTCGGCGTCGTCTCTGACGCCGACATGACCCACTACCTACAACTCATTGGCCAGGCGCTCACCGCGGCCGGTCTGCTACTCGCGGCGGTCCGTACCCGGCTCAACCCCGAACCGCTGCGCGGATATTGGGGCGGCCACAAGAAGGACGGGGGGCACGTCTGATGCCCCAATTCGGCACCACCATCGACCCCGCACTCCTCCTCGTCCAAACCATCACCGGCACCACCCAGGTCGAACTCGTCCCCGCCGGCACCACCTACAACGTCTACCTCACCGCGGACGCCGACACCATCGACTCCACCTTCGACGTCGGCGGAGCCCCCGGAGAATCCCACGGGCAGTGGACAGCGGCCACGGTCGTCGCCCTCGAGATTTGGGTTCGCCGCACCACTCTCACCTCCGATGTCCCACCGATCGGCCCGATCCGGTCCAGGGAGTTCTACGACAACCTCATCACCGTTGCTGAGGCAGCGATCGCCCTCAATGGGGCGCAGGCTGCCGCGACGTCCGCCGCCGGCTCAGCCACAGCCGCAGCGTCCGCCGCCGCTAACTCGATCCCGAGATCGGACCGCGGCGTGGCAGGCGGGGTCGCACCACTGAACCCGGCCGACGCGGCCAGCGACGTAGGGCGGCTCGACTCGGCCTACCTGCCCGGTGTCGTCAACGACCTCATCGACGCGTACGAGGCTGGCACCATCGCCGGAAACGACGGTCTCGTGCCCATCACGTTCGACTTCGAGGAACTCGACCCGTACGGCGGCGACACTCTCACCGCCGGGCAGCTGACCCGCTCGTTCCCCGTCCCGTACCCGTTCACGATTAGCAAGGTCGGGATCGACGCCGACGCCGCACACGCCACGGTCGCTACCGCGACGGTCGACGTTGAGGTGTCGACAGGCGCGGGTTACTCGTCGATTTACGGCGGGACTAAACCGTCCGCGGGTGTCGGCGTCACCGAGGTCGCCGCGGCCACCCCAGCACCCTCGACGACGATCGTCACCCCACCGGGCGGTGGGAACGCGCGCCTCCGGGCGAAACTGGTTGCGGTCGCTCCCGCTCCCACCGCAGGAGGGGTTGCTGCTGCGGTCCACGCGCTGTCGTACGCCACGGCAGGCACCCACTTCAACAACTCCGTCGCGGGTACGGCGGCGTCGTTGACGACGACCCCACCGAACGCAGGCGCTGGCGCCGTTACCGGTGATGTCGTGCTCTCCCTCGCCGGGAACGGCGGCGGTGCGACCCTTTCTAAGGCCGCGCCGTGGGTGTCGCAGTCCCCCGGCGTGATCGGCGGCGCCACCCCTGAGACCCGGGCCGGGCTGTGGACCGCAGACTGGACCGCCGGCCTGACCGACGTCCTCACCAACACGGGCATCTGCGTCAACACCGAACTCCTCATCCACAACGCGAACCCTGCCGACCCGACACCCCAAATCATCACCACATCCACCGAAGTCGACGGCGCCGACACTGTGACCGGTTCAGGCACCGCCTCCCAGGCGTGCGACGAAGTTTTGTATGTGTGCTTCTACTTCTTCAAAAACACTGGCGCGTCGGGCTGGTCGATGGGCACACCCTCCGGGTTGACCCTCATCAAAGACCAGCAGACCGCGCGTGTCGCCGCGTCGAACATGGGCGTCTGGGTCGGCAGGTTGACTGCGGGCGCGCTCGCGGCCGGTGGAACGATCCCAGCTAAAACGTTTACCCTCACCGGCGGCACCGGGTCGTTGGCGAACAATGCCTACAACACGTTCATCGTCCCCCTTTCACGGGCGCCCGGCTCCACCGGCCCGCTGCGGGTGTCGACGATCGTCTGGATCAAGCCCACCGAATGAGCACCCCAACCGGGCTCAAGACGCGCTTCGGACGCCGAATCGGGAACGACGCCGGGATCTACGAGCCCCCCGGCTACGTCGGAGGGCTCCCCAAAGACCTCCCATCCGGGATCACGATCCGCAAATACGAATCCGCTGTCGACCCGACCCTCGGGATGCGGCCACTGCTCGATTCCCTCGTGATCTCGGACTACACGTGGGCCGACATCCAACCCACGAACACGTCGGGCCTGGACCCGGTCGTCGTCGCTGGCATCCACGACATGCTCGACTGGTGCGACGCGAACACCGGCACGTCGGAGCGTCCGATCAACGTCATCCTGCGGATCGAGATGGAACGCACCCCGAACTGGCTGAAAACGCAAACCGGTGCGATCCCGTACTTCATCTCACAGCCCACTCTCGTCGAGATCGAGGGCGGGGTCTGCCCGTGGTGGCACAACCTCGACGGCTATTGGGATGCCTACAACAATCTGGATGTCCAGACGTCCGCGGAGTTCGGTGGCCACCCCCGCCTGTGCGTGCGGACCATGAGCCTCCCGGCGATCTTCTACAACGAACCGTCGGTGCATTGGTGGGGGGCCGCGACGATCCAGAACCGTGCCGCGGTCATGGGCCGCGCCCTCCCGGCTGACCCGGTGCCGGTCGGGTTCACCCCGTGGTCGATCGCTGGTGAGGACGCCGCGTTCGAGGCGGGCTGGCAGTCGCATATGGAGACGTGGGCGCGGTACGGCGTGGCGTGCGAGACGTCGTACAACCCGAACGATCAGCTGACGGCGAAGGGTGACGGGTCGGGTTGGGCGTACGGCAACGACGTCACCCGCACCGTCAAACTGATGGAGCGTCAGGTCGCGATGCAGGGACGTACTGCGCTGCTGGCTAACCACTCCCTGATCGAGGAAAACACGGCCGCGAACGACACGACGATGTACGAGCGGCAAATGGCGTTCCGGGCGGCTTCGACGCCGTTCCCCGTCGGGATCGACTACCAGACGAAGACTTTGGCGAAACATGTGAAGGACGGCAAACAGGTCCGTGACACGCTCACGCTGGCTAACACGATGGGCGCGTGTTGGATTGAGCCGCCGCTGGGCTGCCAGTTGGCGTCACGCGGAACGGATCAGGTGACACCGGCGTTCGCTGCTGCGCTGAACACGGCGATGCGCGGCAATGTGCTGCCGCTCATCAGCCCCGTCTCGCCGCCCGGAGGTGGCGGCGGGCCTGGCGGCTGGACCACCCGCGACCCAGCCGCCATGGACGCCGCACGTGCCGCGTACCTCATCGCAGGCGCGTTCTTCGGTGACCCTGATGGAAACGATGTCGGCGACACGATCACCATCACATCGTCGAGTAACACGCACATGCGCCGGGGCGGCGTCACAAACGTTACGGTCGCGCAGATCGGGGCGGCGTTCGTCGCGCTCGGCGGAACCGCGGTGTACTCCAATCCGACGCCGAGTGAGTACCGGGTGATCGGTAATCTGCCGTCGGGGTCAACTATCGTCGTTGGCCTGTCTGACGGGTTGGTCCGGATTAATGGGGCCGATGCGTTCGGGTTGACGCAGGTCGGTGGGGTGTGGACGACGACAGCCACAGGGGGGCAGGTGCGGGCGTTCCTCGCTGGGATGATCCAGGGCGAAGGTCAGGTGTCGGGGAAAGTCGCTGACGATCCCACGGCGGGGCATCTGCTGCTACCTCAGCGGCTGATGGCGACCGCGCAGGGGTACAGCGTGCCGACAACGATCAGCGGGGCGACGTTCAGGTCGCTCACGATCGACGGCACCGGCTTCTTCGAGCGGGTCCAGGCGTACCCGTTTGCGTCGTATTCGCGTTGTCCTGGTGGCGCGCCGTGATCATCGACCATGTCCCCACCTCCGAACCTGCCCCGCTGGTCGTCACCGATGAGATGCGCCTCGCGGTCCTGGCTGAGATGTGGGGCTACGCCGCGCCATCGACCCGGCTCGCGTTCGCCAAGAGCCTCGCCGCGAAACCTGACCCGTACCCGCTCGACCTCACCCGCTACACCACCATTTAGGAGACACACGCTATGGCTGGTCAACTCTCAACGGTCGGCGCCAACATCGCGCTCGACGCCTCCACCGGTCGCGCCACGCAGACGGCGCGCACCACTTACTTGGCGTTGCTTACCGCTGCCCCGACCGACGCGACAACGCTCGCCACGATGACCGAATACGGTGCCACCGGCTACTCGCGGCAGACGCTCGCATATGCGGCACCCTCCGGTGACCCGTCCGCCACGTCAAACTCGGGCGCGCTCACCTTCGGGCCGTTCACGGCTGGCACCGGTGCGGTCGTGACGCACTGCGCGGTCGTGTCGGCAGCGTCGGGCACGTCGGGCGACTTCCTTTGGTATTTCACCCTCGACTCGTCCCGCACCCCCGCAACCGGCGACAGCATCACGCTAGCCGTGGGCGACCTCGACCTGACCATAGACTGACGGCCAGAACCGACCGGGACCGGCTGACATACCGTGGCACTCGCGCGGGCCCAACTCGGCACGACTCAGGTAACCTCTAGCGGCAGTGCCCCCGCGTCGGCATCGGTCACGCCGACCACCGGGCGGCTGCTGTTCGTGATCGTCTCGGTAATGACCTCCGCTCTCGCTACCACATCGCGCACCACGTCAAACATCTCCACCACGACGGGCGGCACCTGGTCGTGGTCGCTGCTGCAGGGCGCACCGGGCGCGGCCTCGTCTAGCGCGACGTTCGTGTTCTACGCGCAGGTGCCATCGGGCGTCTCGACTGGCACGTTCACCGTCACGCTCGGTGGTGCCACGACCGACACCCGGATCAGCGTCGTGGAGTGGACCGGATTCGATACGGGCACTCCGGTCGTGGGCGGCGTCTCGGTTTCGTCGTTCACGACAGCCACACACACGCTGACCGTTAGCACGGCCCCCGCCACGGCTGATGAGGCTGTTGGTTGCTGGACCACCCGCAACGACACCACCGGCATGACCGTGGGCACCGCCGCATCCTTCACGTCGATTGTGAGTTCCTTCGCCGGGGCCACACCCACCGCCTCGCAACTTATCGAGTACGTCACCGGCATCACGTCCACTTCGGTCGATGTCGCCGGGTGCGGCACTGGCCCGTCGTCGGGCGTCGCGTTTGTCATTAAGGCCGCTGGTGGCACGTCGCTAGCCATCTCCGCAACCGGCGCGTCCACCTCGGACGGTGCGGCCAACGCTGCCCAGCGACGGGCGATCACAGCCGCTGGAGCATCCACGTCAGACGGTGGCGCGGCGATCGTGGCGCGGCTCGCGCTGACCGCGACTGGCGCGACTGTCTCAACCGGCGCTGCGGCGATCACGGCGACACTGAAACTCACAGCCACTGGCGCGTCGACCTCAGATGGCGCTGCTGCGGCCACGGCAACACTTGCGGTCACGGCGTCGGGTAACTCAACGTCCGACGGTGCGGCTGCCGCTGCGGCACGCCTCATGGTCACGGCTGCGGGTGCCTCGACTTCGGGTGGCGCGGCAAGTGTTGGCGCGGGACTTGCGGTGTCGGCATCGGGTGCGTCCACCTCTGGCGGCGCAGCGAGCATGGCCCTCGTCGGGGTTCAGCACGCCATCAGCGCCACCGGCAACTCAGCGTCGGACGGCGCGGCGACCGTCACTGCGCGATACGCCTTCACCGCGTCGGGTGCGTCCACATCGGCTGGTGCGGCAACGATCTTCACATCGCTCGCCATGGCAGCCGCTGGCGCGACCCTCTCGGACGGCACCGCCACAATCAGTGCTGGCCTGACCATCGGCGGCGACGGGGCGAGCCTCAGCGCAGGCGCGGCCCTGCTCGGGCTGACGCTAGCCCCATTGCCGCCCACGTCGATGGCCGATCCTGCCGACACGCTGCACGTAGCCGCTGCTGACCGCGTGCTGCACGTCGTGGCGCAATCACGCAACCGGCACGTCCCCGCCCAATCCCGCACAGTGGAGGTAACCCGGTGAGTGACCGCGAGAAATACCACGGGCCAGCGGCCCGCAAACTCTATGCGTGGGACTGGACGCAATGGCTCGCGGACGGCGACACCATCGCCAGCGCCACCATCGCGCCGGTCACCGGCCTCGCAATCTCCGCGCCGCTCGTCAAGCCTCATAGCGTCACGGTCTGGGTCGAAGGCGGCACCAACGGCGTCACCTACGCGATGGGTTGCGCCGTCGTCACGACGCTAGGCGAAGAGGAAACCTCAACCATGACGCTGCGATGCCGGGCGGGGGTCATCTGATGGGCCGCTTTGAACTCGGGCGCACGCTGCACGACCTCGGAATGACCGTGCAAGCCGGGTATGCGTGGACCTCAGTTGTGTTCACCCGGTACGACGTGGCAGGCGTCGCGGCGACGTTCACGCCAGGCGCGGCGGTCCTGGAAGTCAACGGAGTCACCTACACGGCGACCCTTTCGGTGGACGGCCTCTCGGCGTGGTTCACCCTCACCCAAGGCAACGTCGCCACGTTGAGTGACGGCGACCGGGGCACCGCGCTCTATGCGGGCGTACCGTTCGCGCGGGGCATGGTGGTTGTCCAGTGAGCGCGGTCACCCTGCCTGACGGGTCGAGCATCGTCACCGGCACTGCTGCCCCGTTCCGTGCGGCTGGTGTGGCCATCCAACTCGGGCCGACTATCGATGCGTCGGGCGCAGTGTTCTCGAACCTTGCCCGAAACCCTGACCTCATTGCGAGTGGCGCTATCACCCGCGACGTCAACGGCGCCGCGACATCGGCCGCCGTGGTGTGGCCTGACGGGCAGCCCGGCACCTACACGGCCCTAGTCCTCTCGACGGCATTCCTCGGTGCCGTCGATTCGTACCAGATCACCTACGGAAGCCCAGTGACCCGCACCTACACGCAGCCCACCGTGACACGCAACGCCAGCGGCGCACCCGTGACCGTCCCCTCAATCGTGGTCACCTGATGGGACTCCTCGACGCCCCCGCGCTGTCACGCACGCAAGGGCTCGCCTCGATCCGCCAAGCGTTGGCCGCGAGTATCCTGGCCCGCCTCTCACGCCACGAGAGCGACAAGACCGCGCTCTACTCGGGCACCGCGCCCGTCTGGACCAACAACACCACGTCACAAATCACCGGCGGGCTCCTGCGCGCGCCGCGCCGCCTCGTCCCCACCTATGGCACGTGGGCGTCGTCAACAGCCGTCGACATGACGCGCGACCCCAATTTCTCCTACTGGAACACCCCGAGCCTGGCATTCGGCACCGCCTACCCCGACACCCTCGCCGCCCGCCCCCCGCTGCTCATCGGCGGCACCGCACAAGCGGCACGGTGGGCGCCACGCGTCGGGTTCTACTACGACGGGCAGACGTTCGAGTGGGTCGGCAAAACCTTCTCTACGACGACCCGGCTACGGCTACGGATCGACGGGCGCCTCGTCACCCTTGAATCGTCACCAGTCGGCCCCAGCGTCACCACCGCCGCGCTCTACTACTTCAAGTGCGACCTCGGGTCGGCCGCGATGCGGCTCATCGAGATAGACACCATCGACGGGACCGGCCCGTCATTCGGCGGGATCGTCGCTGAACCCGACGCGATGATTACGCGCGGCCCCAACCCGACGCTGCGCGTCTGCACCCTCACCGACTCGATCGGCGCGGGTAAGTCCGCGTTCACCACCGGATACTCACGCCTCACATCATGGGTCGGCACCCTCGGCGAGCACCTAGGCCCCGACGTCGCCATGTACAACGCAGGCATAGGCGGCTCAGGCTACGGCACCAGCGCCATCGGCACGGATGACTTCATTACCCGCGTCGCCGACTGCGTCGCGGCGCAACCTGACATCCTCTACATCGAGGGCGGGCAGAACGACGGCGGACTGTTCACCGGGGCCGAGTTGCAGACGATGGCGACGACCCTCTATGCCGCACTGAAAGCCGCGCTGCCCAAAACACTCATCCTCGCGGTCGGCGCCTATTCAGCACAGAACCCGAACCAGTCCCGCGTCGAGCAAGACGCCGCACTGCGCGCCGCCGCGGCTGCGGCTGGTGTGGGGTTCATCAGCCTGCTTGACCCCTCGGGCGCGACCGTGACCGGTTCCGGCGTGCCCGTCTGGACTGTCAGCACCAGTTACCAAGCGGGCGATCAGGTGATACACAACACGACGGGCGCGCCGCTCACGTGCTGCATCGCGCACACGTCGGGCGGGCCAGGCACACCGAACGGCAACAACTTCCGCCACACGTCAGTGTTCTACGGCACCGGCAAGGTGGGTGCCACGACCGCGTTTGGCAACACCGACGTCTGCATCCAGAACGACGGGATACACCCCACTCTGCGCGGGTCAGCTGTCCTCGGAGGACGCATCTACATTGGCACGCGGGACTACCTGCGCACCCTCGCGGTGACCGGCCTCACGGGGCTTGTGACCTAACGCCCCGACCCCAACACGTCGCCCCTCCCTAGCCTTCGGGCCGGGGAGGGGCCATTTCGTGCGTCCGGGTTCCGAGGATGACCGCACGATCTCGCTTCGCTGCATCGAGCGCTAACCTCCCCCTGCGTCCCCCACGACGCACGAGACCCCCCGCCTTGGCCTCACGGTCAGGACGGGGGGTCCTTCGGCGTTTCATGGGGCAGGGACCCAGACGAGGTGCCCCGAGGGGTGCATCTTCGCTAGGCGTCGCCACCCTTGAACGGTTCCCCGCGCCAGCAGACCTTCAGCGCGAACGCGTCCTTGTCGTTGAAGTCGTCAGGCATCCCGCTGGGCAGCAGCGTGACCTCAGTGACACGCTCGCTCGGGTTGCTCACGGCTAGTCGCCCTTCACGTTGACGATCTGGCGCAGCACGTGCCGAACCTCCACCAAGTCGTCAGCATCCTTCATGACGACATCGATGTCTTTGTATGCCGCTGGAATCTCGTCTACGAAGGCGTCGGTGTCGCGGTACTCGATATCACCCATCGCAGCCCGCAAGTCGTCATGCGTGAACGCCTTACGGGCGGCCGACCGACTGTACTCACGACCCGCACCGTGAGGCGACGAGTTGAGCGACAGCCGGTTGCCCTTGCCGACGACGACGTACGAGCGCGTGCCCATCGACCCCGGAATGAGCCCCGGCACGCCCTCGCCCGCGTCGATGGCCCCCTTGCGTGAGAGCCACACGTCCTTGCCGAAGTGCCGCTCGCGGGAGGTGTAGTTGTGGTGACAGTTGATCTCTTCCCGCCGCTCAACCGCACCCCCGACCCACGTCTCAAAGCACGCCTGTACGCGGTCCATCATCTCCTCACGGTTGAGCAGCGCGAACCTCTGCGCCCACCGCAACTCCCGGATGTACCGCCAGAACTCGTCAGTGCCCTCCACGAGATACGCAAGGTCGCGGTCAGGCAGGTCGATCCACCACTTCTCGCACAACTGTTGGGCGACCTTGATGTGATGCATGGCGATCTTGTTGCCGATGCCGCGCGACCCCGAGTGAAGGAACAGCCACACCGCGTCATCCTCGTCCAGGCTGACCTCAATGAAGTGGTTGCCCGACCCGAGGGTGCCGAGTTGCAACCGCCAGTTGCCGACATACGTAGCGGGGTCGAAGCCGGAGCGTTCGGCGTGAGATTCGAGTGCGACGATGCGATCGCGTGTGTGCTCGCGCGTGATGGACCCGTTGTACTTGCCAGCAGACAGGGGCACCGCGCCCTCGATGGCCTCCCGCAAGGCGCGCCGATCTGTCGGTAACTCGCTGGCGTGTAATTGGGTGCGCACTGCGATCATGCCGCACCCGATGTCTACGCCGACCGCCGCCGGGATGATCGCCCCGAGAGTCGGAATCACCGAGCCAACCGTCGCACCCTTGCCCAAGTGCGCGTCAGGCATGAGCGCGATGTGCGGGAAGATGAACGGCATCGTGCTGGCCGTCACCGCTTGCTCGCGCGTGTTCTGTTCAAGGATGGAGGCCCAATTCATGAGCCTCTTGCTGATCTGTTCCATGACTCGCGACCTTTCGTTGGCGTTCGTCAGTTGGGTTTGATGATGTGCTCTGATGCCCCCTCGCGTGCCTTCTCCCGCTCAATCGCGACCGCCACATGCGCCCGGACCACACCTAGAAGCCACGGCGTGGGGTCTGGCGGGCGACGGGTGGGACGCATACCGGCTCGCACGGCTGACCCTTCCCAAAAGCCAGGCCACTGCGGCATCACGGCGCGACCTTCCCTGGCGTTGGGACCTCACGCCCGGCAGGCTCACGAGGGGCCAACTGTGCGTCGACTCGGTGGCCCAGGCTGCGCCAGTTTGCGGCGAAGCACGCCACGGCGACGAGCACGGCAACCGCCGCGAGGATGAGAAACGGGATGAGGAACGGTGTGGTGGACATGAGCGGTGACCCCCTGGGTCGGTTGGTGCGAGACGCGGTGTGTACGTATACACACGAGGACGCATAGAGACAATCAAGAACCACTGATAACAACTAGCAATTTGGCCCCTGACCAGGCCAAACGCACTGTTTCGCCAGGTCAGAACCCATGCGCGCAACGGGTTCGAGCCCCGTCACTCACCCCGGCAACGGTGCAGGTCAGACCTAGAATTCCTGACCTGCACCGTTACCACATACACACTACATACACTCACAGAGTACGCTGCACCCCACCAGATACAAGGGGAAGCAGGGAAATCTTGCCCAAACCACACCGCTACCCAGCCAAAGACGGCACCATCACCTGGCGCGTCCGGTTCCGCCACGACGGCCGAGAAACCTCCGAAACGTTCCCCACCCGCACCGAAGCCGCCCGCTTCTGCTCAGATGCCGAGACACGCGGCATCGACTTCGCCATCCGCATGCGCACCGAAGAAGCCAACGACACCACCACCCCCACCCTCGACGACATCACCGAACAATTCATGACCTGGACAGCGAAACGAGTCCGCTCAGACCGCACCGTCACCGACTACCGCCGCGACTACCGACTCTGGATACAACCCGCCCTCGGACACCACCCCATCAACCGCATCACCGAACGCGACATCCAGGCCTGGGTGGACTCCATGCTCGGCAAACTCGAACCCAAAACCATCGGCCACCGCCACGCACTGCTCTACGCCATCTTCGGCTACGCCGCAGCCCCCGGCCGCGCCATCATCACCGCCAACCCCTGCGGCAACCGCGCCATCGACCTACCCAAACAACACCGCAAACCCCCCAAAGGCATGACCCCCGCCGAATGGCAAGCCCTCCGGTCCTGCATGGCCACCATCGACCCCGACGCCACCGATCTCATCGACTTCCTCCTCGGCTCAGCCTGGCGGTTCTCCGAAGCGATCGCCCTCACCACCCACCAGTGCTACGACGACGGCCACACTGTGAAAGTCGCCATGACCCAAGTCGCCCGCCGCGACTCCACCGGCGCCAGCATCATCGTCCAAGACGGCAAAAGCGACGCCGCCATGCGAGAGATCACAGTCGACTACGACACCGCAACCATGCTCCGCCGGCGCATCGCTCGAGCCGAACGCGGCGGGCTCGTGTTCACCCACCACGGCGGGTCACGCTGGATCTACGGCAACTTCCGCGCCCGCTACTGGCTCCCCGCGGCGAAAGCTGCGAACCTGTCCCGGCAGCCGACTCCGCACTGGCTGCGGCACACCCACGTGTATTGGCTGATCTTGCAGGGTGCGTCGCTGGCGCAGATCCAGGCCCGCGTCGGGCATGAGTCGATCAACACCACGGTCGGGACGTATGGTCGGATGGTGGCCGACGTGTCACCGCAAGCCCTCGAAGGGTTCGCCCGGCTTCGCGGCGACCGGCCGTCCCCGATCGAGGGCGGTTCGGCGGCTTTTACGGAATGAGCGTCGCGGTACCGATCCACCGGTCGGTGTAGCGGATCTCGCAGACCCACTGTGTGCGGATCATCGC
>CXWJ01038560.1_pt1 | contig 18929 bp, 14 predicted proteins | sample 590841 | NCBI WGS metagenome assembly CXWJ01 (sample SAMEA3498367, study PRJEB10139) | wastewater metagenome | biome: wastewater treatment plant; material: activated sludge | place: Austria | collected 2015-01-21 | reverse complement strand
TGCCTGAGACGCACGTATGTCTTTCGTGTAGTGGAGTCCATCATCAATGGATGCATTGACGCTCCGTTCATCCGTCGCACTAAGTCGTACGGGAAGCGACTCGCCGAGCGGATTCTTGCCATAGCCGCCGCCTCCAAAGCTATTGACTCCTCCAAGCATCATGAGGCCCATCCCTTCACTTACTCTCTGTTCAAGAAACTTCCCGGAATCGTCTCCCAGGGCTCGGCTATGAACATCTGCAAGAATCGTAACATCATAGGGATGCTTTTCGAAAAGCTCGGAGACCTTGATCGGCCAGTCAGCCTTTTTTCGAGAATCGAGCCAAGTGTAATCGAGGTCGATTTCCGGCGCGCCATCTAAGGCCCGGCCGATGAACCGCTGCTCTTGCCACCCCACGTTGCCATCAAGAAAGAGGACGCGCAGTCCTCCTTCGCGAACGTTCAGAAAGGCCTGTAGTCGATTGTTGTCCGTGAGTTGTTCCCCTTCTTGTACGGGAACTTCCAGGGTCAGCCGATACTCGCCGGACAGGAGCGGATTCACCACGAACTCGACGGGAATCTGACCTTGGGAGACGTCGGAACGAACGGCGATAGGGCCGATGACCTCCTTTTCTCCATCAGGAGATTCGACCGTCAATTGCACAGGGATTGCCGTCTTGGCAAATCCTTGTTCGCGTAACATCGCCCGCACAATGACTTCATTCTTGACAAACGATTCGAGTGCATCGGGCATGGACTCGACCACGATATCTCGGGCTTGGCTTTGGTCACGCGTACGGCCGAACGGCACGGTGATCAATGGGATACCACGACGCCCCAGTTCATGAGCTGGCTGTGTGAGGGGTACTCCTGGCTTAAGAGTGCGCTGTGCGCCATCGCTGAGCAACACGACGGCTGCCAGAGAGCTGCTTGCATGCGCACGCAAGATTCCATCAAGTGCGGATCCCAGGTCCGTCTGATTCCCGGTTGGTTGTAGCGGAAAATCCCATTTACCGTTGGTCGCCGGGACACTCCGCACAGACTCGGAAAAGACAAAGGTTCGGATGGGGGTTGCTGGGGACGATGCCACACGCAATTGAGGCAGGGCGGAATGGATGGCCTTACGCGCCGCACTCCACCGTGCCTCGTTTTGGACATCTTCCACCGACATGCTACGACTCGCATCCAGGACAATCGCCACAGTGCCGTTGTCCTCGCGCATGCCAGTATGGATCAGCGATGGTCGAATCATCCCCAATGTCACCAATAGGATGGCGGCAACCCGTAGCAAAAGCAGGATGCGCTGCCGATTCGGAGCGATTGACGAAAAATTCGGCCGAACGGCGAGGCTTGCTAAGAGCCCGAGTAGGGCCGCAGCAACGATTCCATAGCTACTGAAGATTGGGTCGAGTCCCACCGAAGTCATACGGCGACTGCCTTCCGAGCGGAGTCTCCGCGACGCAGAGCCTGAGCATTATCGCGAGGTGTCGAATCCGCAGCAGATGGATAGAAGCGATTTGCCAAAATGTTCTCCGTTGCCAAGATCAGCGCCGCTGCTAAGATCAGCCAGGGAAATACGTCGCGTCCTACCCGGGCCTCGCTAATGGCTCGATCGAGCTTGTCTGGGTTCGTTACATAGTTCGTCCCAGCCGGCAAATAGCTAGGTACCATCTCTTTGAAATCCAAGCGCTTCAGCCGCGTAATTCCGGCAGCCAAGTTCGCTGAAAAGCCCGCCGTGCTAGCGCCGGAGTCTTGTGTTCGCACCCGATACGTTCCCGGAAGGTCCAGCAAAGAAAGGGATAACACGCGGTCGTCGGCGATTGCGACGGCCTGCCAAGTCCCTGCAGGAGTAAAAACCCGTGCCTTGGTCCCGCCTGTCCCGTCCGCTACGCGAACTTGCGGCTGTTCGCCAACGACATAGTTTCGCCGTTCGTCCCCTTTTCCACACAAATACGACATTATATTGTCACTCAAGACCATGTACGGCCAAGGATCCGGACCGGTTGGGAATCGGTTCCAAGGTGGACGAGTTTGATCATTCAATCGGTCTGAAATGGGAGTCGTCATGGTGATTACGCTTCCCAGTCCTACGCGCCGTTCGCATAAGGCGGGAAGATCATTGCCGTACCGCAAGATCACCATCGATGACGAAACTTGGTCCGTGAACAACCAATGCCGATCTACGGGAAAGTCTTCCCAAGCGATGGAATCACGCAAGTCTCGAAAAGAAGCCAGGATGGGATGCTCAAATTCACGCGGTGCCAGAAAAAGTGGCGTACCGCCCGATCGCCATTGGCGTGTTAATTTTCCAGGGAGCAATTCCAGAGGAACGCTTTCCTGAAACGACTCGATGGGCGTTGCGTTTCTTCCTAAGAAGATCGCCAACCCGTGTCCGCTGGCAACATAATCTTTGAGCGTTTGCCATTGATTTGGCTTTAGGGGCGATGGATCGAGTAATGCGATAGCGGAGTAGACTTGGAGGTCCTCCGTCTCAAGTCGGTCGATGACTCCCAATTCGCAACTGTAGCGTGACTTGCCGAGGGCTTTCAGTGCATAAGGGGCCAAGGCATCGGTCAAGAAAGTCCCTTCAGCCCCAGGACCTTCGATCACCAGCACACGCCAAGGGGGCCCCACTTCGAAGGTAAAGTAACGTTCGTTGTCACAGAGTAGTCCATCTTGAGAAACCAAGCGGACGCGCCCATGGTGAGTCCCTGCCTCAAGCCCTGTTAGGCGAAATCGTTGGATGAGTGATTTTCCGTTGCCCGCATCCAACTTGAGGCTCGCGGAATCGCGAACAATTAGCTCTGGCAAGAGGGCTTTACCGTCCACGAGGACAGGCCGCGACGGGTCAGGTTTTTCAAGTAGTAGTTCAAGTCGAACATCTTTACTTACAGCCGTACCTTCGGATTCAACTTCGACGGTTAAGTCAATTGGCGAAGCGCTGGCAACCAGGGCACTGGAGAGTTTGACATCAGCGACCTGCAGATTCGTGGCATCGGGAACTCCGACATCAACCAAGTAGGTTGTGATGGGCGAATCGGTCGGTGCTTCGGGAACTTTTTCCTGCGGTCCATTTTTTGAATCCTGTTTTACCTGCCCGTCCGGGTCCGCTGAATTCTCTTTTGTCACTTGGGTTTCACTGTTCCAAGCGGTTTGGGTGAGGTCGGAAAATATGTAAAGCTCGAGACGTTCTTGAGACTTGGCGGAGAGAATTTCTTTCGCCAATGGCAGGGAATCGGAGAGTGATCGGGACACGAAGCCACTTTTCAGATGCGTTAATTGGCCTTCTAACTCCTGTGGACTGGCTGTGAACATCGCGNNGAACATCGCGGAGCTATCCAGCGTTGTTAGAATGGCAACCTCACTCCCAGGCGGAAGCTGTTTCAGGAGCTTTCGCATCGATGATTTCGCGACATCAAGTCGTGATTGTTCATCTTGCAAGTAGTCCATTCTGGGTGAAAGATCCAAGAGCATTACCGCAGCGACGGGGGCTTCTTGGTCGGCGGTTTGGAGTGTCCCCACGCGGAGCATGCCGAGCGTCATGACTACGAGGAGCAGTGTCCAGAGCCCCGTGAATCCAATCAACAGAGAAACGACAAGACCTCCGACATTTCGCAGCACAGCGAGTACGGTCGCGGCGACAAAGAACAACCAAAGTCCCCCCATCGCGGCGAGTAGGAAACCGCGACTCGCAAAATCTGGTTTCAACGTGGGTCGAGCGAACGCGAGTGCCAACACCGCGATCAGGGCACAGCGCAAGGCTAAGAGCAACCAGTGTCGCACACGAAAATCCCGGCGGTTCTTGGCGTTCGTCGGAACCAAGAAGCGAATGGCCGGAAATGGCATGCGCTTAGGCTTCTGCCGCATCATAAAGTGCAGCACGATCGGGATCGCAATCCCTAAACTCCCGATCATCGCAAGGGATAGATGAAGAAACGACATGGGACTGAGGGCGAATCCAATTCCGTACGAAAGATTCCTGTCGCACCTTGATTTGCGAGGGACTGTGAATCAGGAAGACTGTTTTTCTCCAGGAAATTTTTGCTCGCGTACCTCTTCACAATAGGTTCTTATGGCCGAAACGAATAGATCACGCCCTTTTGCGTAGGTTTTGACGTGCTTTGGTATCCGCCCGGGAGTCAGCCCGACCAAATCGTGATAAACCAAGACTTGACCATCGCAGTCAGGTCCTGCGCCGATCCCGATGGTGGGAATGCGTACTTGCCCCGAGATATTACGGGCAATGGCCGCTGGCATGCATTCAAGAACCATCGAAAACGCACCTGCCCGCTGGGCTGCTAAGGCGTCTCGAAGGAGCCCTTGTTCATCGGTTTCCAAACGGTAACTCCCCATTTGCAAAATGGTCTGAGGGCGTAGCCCGACATGGGCCATCACGGGTATTCCGGAGTTAGTAAGGCTCGAAATCACGTCCGCCTGATCCGCCCCACCTTCCAATTTCACCGCTTGGGCGTGGCTTTCCTTGAGAATCTTGGCGGCGATGCGAATCGCTTCATGATTTCCCAAATGATTCGAAGGAAAGGGCATATCCACGACGACTAAGGCCCGTCGAGTTCCGCGAGTCACCATGCGGGCGTGATAGATCATTTCCTCCACGCTGACAGGTAGGGTCGTTTCCTCGCCTTGAATCACCATTGCCAGACTGTCACCCACCAGGATGGAGTCCACTCCGGCCTCGTCCAAGATCGTTGCCGTTCCATAGTCGTAGGCGGTAACCATCGTGATTTTGGTCCCCTCCTCCTTCATTCGGATAAAGCGGGGGACGGTCATGCGTGATGAAGGAGGCGGAGTAGGAGACATGTATGCGTCACTTTGGATGCGAATTGGCACGTAGATCTCTTCGAATGGCTTAAATCAGGATAATCGTCGGTGATAAGGTCTGGCCACCCCTGTCGGAAACTTGCGAGCCTTTGGGTGAGAAATAGATCCTTTTTTGCTGCGGATCGATGCATGAAGAGGCCCTGAGAGGCGTGAAAGGGACCTATCTTTCGACCGTTCGTGTGCATAAGAAGGTGGATGGGAGGTTGCCGCTGTTGCCGAAGAAGCCGAGTTCTCGTGGCCCTTGTCGTAAATCGAACGACGTTTTATGATGCCCGCGAATCGTATGAAAAGATGGCTAGAACGATACTATGTCGGGCAGGCGGTGGTGTATCGGCTGCCGAAGCAAGGGACCAAGCCAGGGAGGCGAGCGCGAAACCTTCGGCCGTCACCTCACGGTGAAACGTACGTTTACGATGTCGACAAGTACTGGCGGATTACGGATTTCTTGGCAGGGGACCAAGTACTGCTCCTAACCCGGCGTGGAAAGACGCACATCGTCCAGCGAGATGATCCCCAGCTACGCCCTGCAAGCTGGTGGGAACGCCTCTGTTACTACGGACGGTTTCCGCTCCCACCCGCAAGTTCATGAGCCGATGGGCGGACGCGTAAGTTCAACATTTCGACCCCAAAAGCGAACGCCATGGCAAAATAGATGTACTTCTTGTCGATGTGGGTTCCTATCCCTTCGGCCACAAGGACAACACCGATCAAGATCAAGAAGCTTAAGGCAAGCATTGTCAGGGTCGGGTGCTTTGCAACAAAATTGCTGATAGGGTTCGCAAACGCCAACATCACGGACATCGCAATCACAATCGCGGTCACCATCACCCACATTTTCTGTGCCATCCCGACCGCCGTGATCACGGAGTCGAGCGAAAAGATGAGGTCTAACACCACGATTTGGAAAATTGCTCCGGTGAAGGAAATCTCCTTAGGAGCAAATGGCCCCTCAGAGTGATTTTCGAGCTTCTTATGCATCTCCTTGACGCTCTTGGCAATGAGAAATAATCCGCCGAAAAAGAGGATAAGATCCTTTACGGAGATTCCATCGACGGCCTTGGGGTATTCGAGCTGAGCGAGCCAACTCGAGGGCAATCCGAGTTCTGAAAGCCGCAAGAACGGCTCATCGAGTTCCATGATCCGTTTGATGAATATCAGTAAGCCAATGCGCATGAAGAGGGCTAAACCCAGTCCAATTTTCCGAGCGATTGACTGCTGCGCTTGCGGAAGCCTAGCCGTCACGATTGCCAAGAAAATCACGTTGTCGATTCCAAGAACAATTTCCATGGCCGACAACGCCGCCAAAGCGATGAGTGATTCTCCGTCCATTGATCTATTGATTTCCTTTTGCGGTCATCGGTTCAGAAAACGGCTCTAAGACCCCATCGGTTTTGTAGGGGCCTGACGGTCTTCTAGGGGTGGCAGTTGCGGCAAGGGAACGAATCGAAAATCCCCTGGGATCGTTAAAACGATCCCATCCCGAAGCCTGAATTTCCCAAGATTGCGTTGAAATAATCGTCCTAAACCGTCAGAAAAACCTATGTTTCCCATGGCGACTCATTCTTTCCAAAGGCATAGGCCGCTCGACCTGTATGGCGGATCTTGGCGCGTTCCTGAGAAAACGGATGTCCGAGGACATTCCCCCTTACGGGTGTTATCGTGCTCCCCATTCGTGTTAATATCTTTTCTGAGTACGTCAGCAGCTTAGCCGGGAATCAAGATGTCCGCAAAGGTCGAATACGCATGTATGGCCATGATCGAATTGGCTATCTGCCACAACATAGGGCAGCCGGTGCGACAGCGGATGATGTCGGAGCGACATGAAATCCCCTCGCAATTCTTGGTTCAAATTTTACAACAATTGCGCACGGCCGGACTCATTGCGAGCACACGTGGGGCATCTGGGGGATATCAGCTCACACGTTCTCCCGATTTGATCAATCTTTGGGACGTCGTGTGTGCGGTTGGGAGCGAGGGAGAAACCGCAGACCCCAATGTGGAAGGAACCCCGATGTTGGCCGCGATTCGTTCTGTTTGGAAGGAGATTGACGAAGAGCGTCGAGAGATCTTACGTCGGACAACCCTGGCCCATCTTGCCCAAAGAATTTCAGGACAAGGCCCGATGTACTACATCTAGGTTGCAAGATCGAGAATGCACGCCGCGACCCAAACCCCTGGTTGGGCCGCCGATCGGAGTCTAAGTCAACTTCGATCATGCCTGCGCAAATACGGCGTCCACCCACCATGCATCCAGCGATCGCGAATTCTTCGGGATTAACGGAGCCGGCCGATCCATGGGGCTCCAAGGAATGGACGGAACCGAAGCGTTCGCATTTTCGGGATCACTGGTAAGGTCTTCATCTAAGGAATCGGCATCCACCGAGCGACCATTCGCGCTCGCAGAATTTCGAGAGAGTTGATTGATAACCCGTAAAGCATCGAGGGGTGCCACAATGCCGTCGCCCGTGACGTCGATATAGGCGTCCGGGGCCTGTCCATTTGGCAATCCAGGGAGCAATCCATTTGGATACAGTTCCAGACGGTTGATTACGAGCAACGCATCCACCGGAGTTAACGTCCCATTGTTGTTGACGTCCAGGGGCTCGATGGGAGACTGCCAGGGTGTTGCTTGAACGCGGTCCGCTGCGGCAATTAGGCGCGACTTCAAATAATTGTAGTTTGCTTCGACGCCGAGGTTCTTCGTCGTAAGATTGTATATGGGATCGTTCGGAGCGGTATCGGTACGAAGATTGTTCTGCTTATCAAGAATTCGTACGTCACGCCAATTGACTCCCCAACTTCCCCAGACATCAGATTGGAAATCGCCGTTGGCGTCCACATCTTGGAGCAAGGGCAACTTCCGATCCGCCACGGCGATCGCGTTGGAGCTTTCTTGCCCGAATTCGTTGACCGCCAAGATTGCAACGTTCAGTGACGGATAATTCTTATCGAAATCATCCTGCATCTGATTGAGGTAGCCAAACTGGCTACGGCAATAGCCTCACGTCGAATGGATGAAATACCATGCGGAGACTTTTCCCAGATAGTCGCGGGGCGAAACTTCCTGTTGGTGGGTTGGGGTTGCCGGGTTCACATCGGCAAGCGAAAAATCGGGAACAACGCAGAGATTGCGAGTTTCCAACGATTCCAGCCGAAAAGTCCGCCGTGGATTGTGCATATGAAATCCGACGTTTCAAGAAATGAGAACAGGAACAGGTGGGAGCGGGCGCTAAAGCGTTCACATTCATCGTATCGCTGGCTGCGATTCTGTCAAATCAAAGACCGGTCGTAACGAAATGCGCAATTCTACCGCGCAGAAACGAGATGTCCTCGAAACCAGGTGATAAATCGGCATTTCGCGGGGTATCATGGAGGCCGCAGCAAAGAGGTCGGTGCGGCATTGAAACGTGGATGATCCAGAGAAAGGAAACGGCATGGAGGAGGCGTTGATTCTCGATGGGCAAGCGCTCACGACGGAAGAGGTCGTGGCGGTAGCTCGCCATGGGCTCCCTCTGCGGATTTCCGAAGAGGGCCTGCGACGAGTCGTACTAGGACGGGCTCGGCTTGAGCATGCGATGCGAGATGGAAAACCGCATTACGGCGTGAACACGGGCTTTGGCGCCCTCGGTCGCGTCAAGATTCCTGACACCGACCTAGGACTATTGCAGACAAATCTGATCCGATCGCATAGCACAGGGGTTGGAGAGACGCTTCCAAAAGAAAGTGTGAGGGCCATGGGTGTCGTCTTGGCGGCCTCCCTGGTACGAGGATATTCGGGAGTTCGCCCCGAGGTGCTCGAAATGATCGTGCAACTCTTGAACCAGGGGATTACCCCCTTGGTTCCTCGCGTGGGTTCCGTCGGGGCATCTGGGGATCTTGCGCCTCTGGCTCATTTTGCCCTCGTGATTTTGGGGGAAGGAAAGGTTGAATTTAAGGGGAGGGTCGAGACCACATCCCAGACGTTTGCGTCGGTTGGACTCCAAGGTTTGCGTCTTGCCGCCAAAGAAGGGCTAGCCCTGATTAATGGTACGCATTTGATGACTGGCCGCGCCGCGATCTTAATGGAAGATTTTCGCCAACTGTGGGGGGTATCGTTGATGGCAGCAGCGATGTCGATGGATGCTTGCCGGGCCACGACATCGACGCTCGATCCTCGAATTCATCGCATTCGCGGGCAAGAAGGACAAGAATATGTCGCTGCGGAGTTGGCCCAACTGCTCGAGGGAAGTGAGATTGTTGCGTCCCATCGAGAAAACGATCCGCGCGTCCAGGATCCCTATTCGTTCCGCTGCTGTCCAGCGGTTCTGGGAGGTGTATGGGATGCATTCGAATACGTACGGCGCTGCATTGCTTCCGAGTTGGGCGGGGTCACCGACAATCCGCTCGTGTTTGGAAAGGGTCCTCATGCGACTGTGGATGGCGAATTAGTTTCTGGAGGAAATTTTCACGGCATGCCCATCGCCATTCCGCTTGACGTGGTCACAATTGCCATTGCCCATCTAGCAGGGATTGCCGAGCGTCGGATTTTTCACATGCTATCGGGGATTGATCCCGAGGCAGAATTGCCCACGTTTTTGACACCTCAAGCAGGGCTCCAAAGCGGCTTGATGATCACGCAATATACGGCAGCGGCGTGCTGCAACGAAATTGTGGGGCTCGCGACCCCCGCCTCGGTTTATAATCTATCCACGAGTGCCGGAATGGAAGACTACAATTCGTTTGGTCCACGTTCCGTGGAAAAGGGAACCCGGGCCCTGGAATTGGCGCGTTCCGTTGTGGCCATCGAACTACTGTGTGCTGCCACAGGAATCGATTACCATCGTCCTCTGCGCTCGGGGCTTCGAATTGAACTGGCCCACGCCAAGATTCGCCAATGCGTTCCGCCACTCACGGAAGATCGCTCACCTGCCCCCGACATCGCGGCGCTGGAAGCCTTGATTTGTAATGAAGGACTGTAAATCCTAACCTGTGCCGTGTTATGGGTTGTCGAATGGAAGCGGGTCGGCTTCGGATGGATCGCAACGGGACATTCTATTCGCCAATTCTTCACGATTTCTTCGGGTTTTTTTCGCCCGAATAGTGGTTCCCACGAAAAAAGATGGTACCATCATGGCACCTAAGATACTTATGGTCGACGAAAATTCAGGAGAATACGTATGTACAGTTATTATTTGGAGCAGCTCAGTGCCGCGCGACCTTTTCAATCGTCCGTTCGAATCCATCGAACTATGCTCGTTGCAATCACCTGCATCTTGAGTGGTTTCATTGGGCCTGTGAATGGTCAGCTTCAAATTTCTGAAGTGCTTTACGACTCCGTCAATGATGCCAATTGGGAATGGATTGAGGTCCGAAATCCAACCGGAAGCCCGATCGACCTAAACAACCATGTGTTCGATGATATCGCTGGCACGGCGCTTCTTGATTCCAATATTCGCAATATAGGTTCCGGTGGGCAGGCGACGAATACGATTGTTCCCGCCAATGGAGTTGCAGTCCTTTATAACGGCTCGAACCTCGGATTCAGCGATGCTCGATTTCGTAGTGCCTGGCAGTTAGCAGCGAATGTGCCCGTCATCGGAGTGAGTTCCTTTCCGGCATTGAATAATACGGGGGACGCGATTGCCCTTTGGCCCTCCTATGCGAGCTATGGCAACGATATAGCCGATCTGGATATGGATGGTGATTTTGAGGTAGCTCAGTTTACGAATTCGGCCGTGAGTCTTGATTTTCAAAGTGGGTTTCCCGGCGGAGCTGACCGGTCAATTTATTGGAATGGAACGGGGAATGCCGTGGACCCTGCCAATTGGCTTTCGGCGACTGCAGGTACCGATGGAGCGGTGACAAGTATCCCGACCTTTCTCGGAAATACGCAGATCAATAACACGTTGGATGCTGGCAATCCCGGACTGCTTGCCGGTACAGCGCCCGCAACCGGACTGCATGTTACAGAGATCATGTACAACCCTCGTTCTACGGAATCGAACTGGGAGTGGGTCGAAGTATACAACGGGACAGGCGTGACCATTGATTTTGGTAACACGCCGTACGTGTTAGATGACGCGGCCGGTGGGGCCATCGCCAGCGCCAACATTACGGCAGGGTCCATCCCAAATGGCACCACAGCGATCCTCTTTAATTCCGTTATCACGGCACAGAATTACAAAGATGCTTGGGGGAACTCCCTCAATGCGATTTCCGTAAACAACTGGCCGGCGCTCAACAATACGGACGGTGATACCGTGGCCGTGTGGAGCGATTTCGCGGGTTACCAAGCGGATCGAACAGGGTCCGTATTCACAAACGCCGTCGTCGCGACGGCATATTCCGATAATGACACGCTGGGATGGCCGATTGACGATGGGAGTGGCTCCATTCATCTCTCACCCGCAAATGCCGACCCAACACTCCCAGGAAGTTGGCAACTCTCCGCCAGCGGTGATGGGATCTCAAGCAACGCTTCTCCTTCGTTCCAAAATAATGTCCCAGATCATCCAGGGGGTGACGTGGGTAGCCCAGGTTTCTTCGCTGGGGGTTCGACCATCGACGGGGATTTCAATAACGATGGCTTCTACAACTGCGCGGATGTTGACTCACTCGTCAATGACATTGCGAATGGAGCGAATACCGGTAGTTTTGACCTTACCGGGGATGGGCAGGTCAATACCGCAGACCTGACCGCTTGGCTCGCCGAGGCCGGGGGGGTCAATATCGGGGCGGGGCGCCCTTACCGCATCGGAGATGCGAACCTGGATGGGATCGTCGACGGAAGCGATTTCGGACTATGGAATTCGAACAAGTTCACGAACAACAAGAATTGGTGCCAAGGAAATTTCAATGCCGACACGGTAACCGATGGTAGTGACTTCGGACTTTGGAATTCAAACAAATTTACTGCCTCGGATGGAAGTGCTGTTGTTCCAGAACCTGCCGCCGCGCTGTCCGGTCTTGCAGTCGTCATTTGCGGGTTGCATTTGCGGCGCAAACGGTCGTAGGGCAAGTTCCGAACGACAACATAGCGGTTTGCGTGCTCGTGTTTCGCACAGCAGCGCTCGTAATCGAGCGCTGCGAAGGAGATACGTAACCACAGGACACGGAGGACACCGAAGCCGATGGAGCGAGATACGATGACGGAGACAAGGCACTTGGTGTGCTGAGTGCCTCGGTGGTTTCCAATTTCCTTCGGATACGATAGAAGTTCCGCTGCGCAGCTTTCAAAACGCCAAAGGATAAGTAACCATAGAGGATAAGTAACCACCGAGGACACCGATGAGGATGGATCGCGATACGCTGACGGAGAAAGTAATCGGCTGTGCGATTGAGGTCCATCGCCATCTAGGACCTGGGTTACTTGAGTCTGCCTACGAGCAGTGCTTGGCTAGGGAGCTGTCACTACAGCAGATGGAGTTCCAGCTTCAGGTGCCGATGCCTGTCGAATACAAAGGCGTGCGGTTGGATTGCAGTTTTCGCATCGACGTGATCGTGGAGCGACGGTTAATCCTGGAATTGAAGTCGGTCGAGGCAATCTTGGGAATACACAAGGCGCAAATCCTGAGCTACATGAAGTTGGCTGGCATCGAAACGGGCTTGCTAATGAACTTCCATGTTGAGATGCTGAAGGACGGCATTTCACGGTTCAAAATATAACAAGGCACTCTGTGTACTCAGTGCCTCGGTGGTCTCCAATTTCCTTCGGATACGATAGAAGTTCCGCTGCGTAGCTTCCATAACGCCAAAGGATAAGTAACCGCAAAGGACACAGTGGGCACCGAGAAGGATAGATCGCGATACGCAGACGGATACAAGGCACTCTGTGTGCTGAGTGCCTCGGTGGTTTCCATCGATCCGGCTAGTTGAATTGCCGAGTCACGTGTGGGCGACTCGGTGATGTGTTTCGACAGGGCGAGGCTCTACATTTTCGAGCACAGGCACGAGTCAGCGTGGTTTAGGCAGTCAGGTCATCGAGGGTCGGTCGCCAAAATGGTAGTTCGGGAAACAGCCCTTCTGCCAACTCGAGCGACATGTGATCGGGTACTCGTAGAGTTCCCTCTGCAAATGCCTCGCGCGGCGAAAGATGACCCATCAGAATCTGGCCAGCCGTCGACGAATCGGTTTCGATGTACCGACTGCCAGATCGCTGTCCGGAAACACCTACCGATCGCGTACCGATACTAATTTTCGCTTGCCAGTCTGGGGTGTGAATTCCTAGTTCTTGATGAGCGGCAATTCCCCCCTTCTGGACGCGAATTCGAAGCTCTGGTCGCAGCCATTGCAAGAACTCGACCGGGCGAGAAATATAGGACATCAAGACGCGCGTTGCCGTCGATTCCGTCGAGATATGCTTGCCCCCCGATCGGATCGCAAGATCATGAATCGGATGATCGGGACGAGCATGTATTTCAACGCCATTGCGTCCAGCCTCCAACGAATCTTGGCATATGCGAGCCAATATCGCGTGTTGGATCTTTTGAGCCGGATTCGCCAATGAATGAAATTCTACGAGCCGACTATCGCGAACAACTCCATATCCCACAATCGGGCGTACTCCAACCTCTTTTGTCGGCTGAGTCGGCGAATTGTGAGAATGCTCGTCGCAGACAACATATAGCCGGTCGTACGCTTCGCGAGAAACCAGCCATCGCCAGTCGCTATCCAGTCGGCAAACATCCCCGAAAGAATGTTCCGTCGACTGCTCGAAGATGTTGGCCACAGCGTCCATTTCGTGTCGCCGCCAGACTTGCACAGAGTACTTGGGACTCGCGTCCCGTGACACCATGGAATTCACAGGGGGTGCGTTCTGGACCAAGTTGGCTTCGAGCGCTGCTAAGAACGGCCTGGGGTTCACGATTGAGTACGAGAAACGATTACAGGGAAACCATCCCCTCGCTCGGAAAAATGCAGGGTTCTTGGCGCGAATTGTTCCGACCAAAACTCCCGCACGACGCATTTCCTGCATGGCCCCATCGAGTAAGATCGACCCGAGACCCAGTGAGCGATATTCTGGAAGCGTCGCCAAATATCGCAAATCCATCGTCGGCAATTCGAGCGATCCCATGTGGACGGACCGAAGGACCATCTGCACATGAGCCGCGATTTCGCCTTGCCGCCTAATCAATAGTCGGTCACACGCGTCATAGCGTGGCGCATCCAATTGCGCCTGAAATTCCGCCAGCGAGGGACCTTGAAATACTGCCAACAGCAGCCGATAAATGGCTGCGTGGTCCTTGGGGGATGCCGCGACAAGCTCAACGCTGTCAAGGCTCGACGACCGTGGATGCGCCGAGGGGACAAACGAGCCCGCAAGCGGACACGTGCCTACGACGGCGTCCGCGCGAATACTGGTATTCACAGCGCACGTGCCTCCGTCTTCCGAATAGTCGGAATTTCTGAAAGTTCTGTTCCTAATCAGAAGCCTATGCGGGATTTTGAGAAATGTCCAGTAGCATTTCTATCAGCTCGGCTGACGGGAACAGGACCGCAGCGAACTCGCGACTCCTTAAAGCCTTGGATCGCATCAAATGATTCCACAAAGTTTCCCAGTCTTTCAGCAGCCCTTCGCGCTCGCTTGCCAGTTGGACACCTAGCTGCTTATTCACGTCAACGACAGCCAAATGCCAGTTCTTCCGCGTCCCACGTGGGGGGCATTCCTGGACGAGCTCCCGCTTTTTTCTGCACAAATCGAGCACCCCTGCGGAATATTTCTGCGGATTCTTCGCGACGATGGTTTCCGGGTGAAACACCAGGTCGCGTAGCTTTTGGCGATGGTCGCGAATGGACTCGGTCGTAACCTCTTCAGTCCCCAATGGCAACCGAAACGTTGCCGTGGCCGCCGCATAGATGGGGGGTTGGACGCCAAAAAATAGCCGAATCAACGTGTCCGTGAAGATATCGTACTTGGCTCCCCCGACCCCGTGAACGAAAAGATCACAGAGGTACAGCCGAGCATACATCGTCGTCGTGACCGCCCGTGGTCGTATCCGAATACGTCGTTCTTGGAGATCCAGCAGTGCCGATAAGGCACTTTCAGGGCTTTGGCTCCACCTCTCTTCTATCGGGATGTCCCAGCCACGATCTCCTCCGATCCCCCCTCCGCGAATCGCGGCCGCGGAGTCCGTTGCGATGAACATCGGGCGGCGTCGCGGGTCTAGGTCGCTCCAAATCCAAAATGGAACTTCGGTCCAGCCATCATCGGAACGAAGTTGGGGAACCGGATGTGTTTGGCTGCGTACCCGGTAGAGATGGCGATACGCCTCCAATTGCGCATTGTGGATTTGCCGAAATCGGTAGGCGTCGCGCAGGATGTGACCGACAAAACGCAAGAACGAATGTTGATCACAGAGCAGTCCCATCGGTACTGCGACGGTCGCTAATCCGGACCGATTCCCGATGTCAATCAATGTCGCTGCAATTGCGTGCCCGATTCCTATCCCCCGCTGATACCTCTCAACGACGCGAGGCCAGAACTCTGTTATGAGAGGCTGAGAAATCAGTGACCCTAAGGCCCGAAGAATTCGCTTGTCAAAAGTCCCACCGAGTTCCTTATTTCTTAAGTTATAGACCTCATAAGAAAGCTCGCCTGGCCAATCATCCCAGCGAAGTTCTTGGATCGAAACTTCCCCTAGTCTATCGAGATGCGGAACTCGAATAGAACTCCTTCGAACCAGATCGTTATCTGTGATCAAGTGAACCGCCATGCCATCGGTCCGTTTTGCGACGTGATGGACGACGAAATCCTTGTACCAGACGCCGGGATGAATGAATTCAGGTTGATGCCCGGTCGCGATGATCCCCATTCGTTCGACGAGGGTCGATGGTAGGTGTTGCGGCCAAGCTAAACCCACGTTCTCGGTGAACTCTTTGGCGACGCGAAATAATTCACCGCGCGCTGCGAACACTGCATCCGACGTTAGTATGTCACAAGACGACGGGATTTCCTTGAGTACCGCAGGAAAGCTCGTTGCGGCCGCCTTGAAGAGTGTCGGGAGATCGGGAAAAATCGACCCCTGCCCATGAGATAACGGCGGCTGAAACGCGTGGAATCCTTGAGCGAATCGCCCGCTATTGTCACGTGGCTTCATCCGTGCCAATCTGCACAGAATACGGCTTTCGGAGTGAGGCCAACACGATTCATACTTTCTTTAATGACACCGCGATAATATGTGAGACGTTCTTGGGCGTCGTCGAGTGTTCCCCCGAAAGTTCTTTGCAAGTCTGGATAAACGCGAGGTACGGCGATTTCGCGAATTCGGAGGCCAGCATGAGCAGCCTGAACCCATAATTCCAAGGGCATCGCGTAGCCCATCTCTGTAAGTGAGAGATGCTTCAGGGCGGAGACACGATATGCCTTGAAACCGCAAAACGCATCGGTTAGTGAAAGACCCAAGATGGCATTGAGTTCACGGGTAATGGTGCGATTGACACGTCGTCTGTCTGCGGGCGCCAAGTCATCTCCTTCAAATTCGCGCAGGTAGCGACTTCCGGAAACAATATCGACTTCCTCGCATGCCTTGGCAAACTGAGGGATCCGCTGTGGTTCATGTTGGCCATCGCAATCGATCGTGATGACAACATCGTAGTTCTCATCGGCCGCAAATTGAAACGCAGAAATCAGCGCGGCCCCATAGCCGCGATTCACGGCATGACGTATCTGTAGGACGTCCGACCGCTCCGCCAGAAGTTCACGCGTGCCGTCGGTTGAACCGTCATCCACGACCAGGATATCGTCCGCGTACCGTCCAACTTCGTCGAGAACGCGATTGACCGATTTGGCTTCGTTGTAGACGGGGAGTGCCGCCAGAAAACGTGGGGTCATAGAGTCTCCTTCTGGGCTAGTAATGCACTATTCTAGAAGCGTGTCATCAATCGTCAACTTTTGGTGAACGTTTCTGTGGAGTGCCAGACAGGATCGCTCTCCATGCAACTCACCCAAACCTCAATCCCGTCAAATCTTGCCGCAAGTTCATGGGCGAGCGATTCCATTGCAAACCGTTCGCTAGCAAAGTGCCCCACGAGGAATGCGCGAATTCCCTGGGCCTCTGCTTCGAGGCAATGATGAAACGTCATTTCTCCCGTGATAAACAAGTCACAGTCCGCAGCAATGGCTGACTCCAGCAGGGAACCGCCGCTTCCACAACCAATTCCAACACGCGACACGGGTAGCTCCCATTTTCCTACGCCACTCAACTGCCGCAGTTTTAGGAACGATTTCAGACGCCGCGCAATTTCTTCCAGCGGCAAATGATCCGCTTCCCCAAAACGCCCCGTCCCCACGGACTCACCTAAGTTGTGGGATGGCAGGAATGGCTGGATATTCTTCAGTCCGAGCGCATTTGCCAATCTCGCATTGATTCCGCTCGAAGCAGAGTCAAAGGCCGTATGGGCGCTATAAATGGAAATCCGCGCGCCGGCGATTTCCCAAAGTAGCCTGCCTGGAGTCGTGCTATTCGTAATTTTCTTCAGCGGTCGAAACGGGAGTGGATGATGCGTGACAATCAGATCGGCCCCTCGATCAATCGCTTCGCGCGCGGTGGAGGGAGTGACCGAAAGGCACGTCATGATCTTGCGTACTGGCATATGTGTGTCACCAAGGAGCAGGCCTACATTATCCCAGTCCTCCGCGAGCTGCGTTGGAGCACACGCTTCAAGAAACTCGCAGATATCCGAAACGGTCCATTTCGAATCGATCGGAGGCAGTTGGGTGGGCATGGTGATTCGTCCAATGGTAGGATACAGAGAGTGCTTGTCCGGTCGTGGTGCTACATCCTTGCTAATTCTACTTTATTCGCACCTGGCGTTCTCGTCTTCGGAGGTTGCACCGCTTTCGGCTAGAATATCAATCTGCTTCATGGAAATTCATAACAACGGAGAATCTCGCGCTTGGAATTAATTGCGACAACTGCATTCGGGCTCGAAAAAGTAGCGGCGAGAGAATTGGAACAGCTCGGATACTCCCCTCGTGTGACATCGCCTGGCCGATTGAGTTTTTCTGGAGACTTCGCGGCGATAGCTCGGGGAAACATATTCCTACGAACTGCCGAGCGCATCTTAGTTCTGATGGGGGAATTTGACGCTCCCGACTTCGACGCCTTGTTCGAGACCGTGAAGACCCTGCCGCTCGAGGAATGGATTCCCCCTCAGGGCGCGTTTCCCGTCCAAGGAAAGTCCATTCGATCTCAGTTGACGAGTGTGCCGGCTATTCAGCGGAGCGTAAAGAAAGCCGTAGTCCAGAGGCTTATGCGGGCCCATGCGGTTGAAGGGTTGAGCGAATCGGGTTCTTCGTATCCGTTAGAAATTTCAATTCTCAATAATCGCGCGCAACTTACGCTCGATACCACCGGGGTTGGCCTCCACAAACGAGGTTATCGGCCGGAAACCGGAATCGCACCGCTTCGTGAAACGATGGCTGCCGCCTTGGTGATGCTCAGCCATTGGCGTTCTGGATCTCCTTTGATGGATCCATTTTGTGGAACGGGCACGATCTTGATTGAAGCTGCATTACTCGGTCGCCAAATTGCCCCGGGATCGAAGCGATCATTCCTGGCAGAAGGATGGACGGGGATGGATTCAGCCCCGTGGCGCGAGGCCCGAGTGGAGGCTCAAGAAAAGATTCTTCCGCACCTCGATACGCGCCTAGCAGGTTTTGATGTGGACGAACGTGCCCTCAGAATAGCTCGCAGGAATGCCGAGCAAGCCGGGGTTGCTGAGGACATCCATTTTCAGAGACGTCCCTTCTCAGAACTTCAAAGCTCACAAGAGTTCGGCTGCTTGATCACAAATCCGCCCTATGGTGAACGACTTAAAGATCCAGCGCTGTGGGATCTCTACAAGTCGTTTCCGCTGATCCTTCGGCGCTTGCCGACGTGGTCGCACTTTATTCTCACTTCGATTGAGGACTTTGAAGGGCTTGTAGGTCAGCCGGCCAATCGTCGCCGAAAACTCTACAACGGCCGCATTGAATGTCAGTACTATCAGTATTTAGGGCCAAAGCCCGGCAAGTCCAGATCCGACAAGCCTAGGCCAAACAATCCTCTGGTAGTGCCGTCAAGCGATGCAGAAGCTCCCCTCCCAGTGCCCAAGGCCCAGGTCTTTGGAGGGCTCAAGCCGCGGGCAGAAACG
>CXWJ01017858.1_pt1 | contig 18993 bp, 18 predicted proteins | sample 590841 | NCBI WGS metagenome assembly CXWJ01 (sample SAMEA3498367, study PRJEB10139) | wastewater metagenome | biome: wastewater treatment plant; material: activated sludge | place: Austria | collected 2015-01-21 | reverse complement strand
GCTTCATGTGATCGAAGCTGATCGTCGTGATGACGGAGACGGCGGGCAGGCATACGTTGGTCGAATCGAGCCGGCCACCCAGCCCGACTTCCAACACAGCCGCCTCCACGCCGCGCTCTACGAAATGGACGAGGGCCATCGCTGTGGTGATTTCGAAATAGGTCGGGCCGCCAGTCGGTTCGCCTTCGCCGGCCGCTTCCTCGTCCATCGCCCGCACCGCGGGCCGCAATCGATCCACGAGCGCGACCAACTCGGTTGCGGAACATGGCTGGCCATCGACCGCGAACCGTTCTTCGATGCGATCGAGATGAGGCGAACTGAACAGCCCCGTGCGAAAACCGGCGGCACCAAGGATGCCGGTGATCATGGCGGACGTGGAGCCTTTGCCCTTCGTGCCCGCGACGTGGACAATCTTCAGTCCGGCGTCCGGCTGGCCGAGCCGTGTCAATAGCTGCCGCATGCGGTCCAGCTTGAGCTGCCGCTCTTGATACGGAATGACAGCGGTGCGCTCGTAATTGATACGGCCCAGCAACCAATCGAGCGCGGCCTGGCGCGCCGAGGTTTCTTGTGCACGAATCGTCACGTCAATTCTCTTCGACAAGGCCGCTTACCTTAAACGAACCGCGGATTAAAATCAAAACAGTCTCACACCAAGGTGCAGAGACGCAAACGAACTACGAGGGCAAACCTGGACGTCAAAAAATGTGGCGACGCATCTTTCAATTCCGGGTGGAACATCTGTTCGTCGTGATCACGCTTGTGGCCACGTTGCTGACGATCGTCGCGCTGTCTAGTTCATTTGACAAAACGAAAAGCGACGTGGGTGACAGCGGGCATTCGCTGATGCTCGTTGCGTGCCTCTTGCCGCCAATGGTCGGTATTTGTTTTCGACGTACCCGAATTCCCTCGCTGTTAGCCATTGTATTGATCTGTCTCGTTTTCGGTATCCGTCAGTCCTCTGTGGCTCAGCAATTGGAAGAATTGCGGCAAGAGGTAAGGCAAATCGCAGCCTACGTGGAGAAATTTAAAGTTGACAATGGCCACTACCCAGCCGATCTGAGCGGCTTCAATTTTCCCCGGCAGGAATTACGGCAGCAAATCGAATTCGGGCTCGATCCCGATCGGACCGCGTACTATATCTGGTTCAATCCCAACGGCCCACCGAACCTGGGTCACTATTATTATTCGACTTACGGCTTCTGGCGCGACAACGACTAGGCGCTCATGCTCGCCCTCTCCGCCTCCGCGTCGATGCGAAGGGCGCTTATCGCACCGGTTCCACCTTGATCTCCGTTTTTACTGAGTTGGCGATGAAGCAGATGTGATGGGCGTCGTGATGGAGCTTCTCTTCTTCCGCCGCCGTGGGTTGACGGTCTCCTCCGAACGAGATTTTGGGGTGGAGCGTGGTTGAACTGACCCAGGGAATGCCTTGCTCGTTTTTCGACATCAGCCCCACGGCCCGATCCTCATAGCTGTCGATTTGATAGCCAGCCTTCCACGCTACGTACAGGAAGCTCAGCATGTGGCAACTCGAAATCGACGCCACGAGCGCTTCCTCCGGATCGACCCCGGCCAGGTTCACGTAAGGGGCCGGCACGACTCCGGGAGCTGCCGACGCGTCCACGACCGCCCCGCCGTCAAATGTCCAGGTATGGGCGCGGCTGAATTTGCCGGCCTTGAAATCGCCGTCGCCGCGTTGCCAGTGGATGGTTGCCAAATGCTCGGCCATAGTGGACTTTCAGTTGTGGGAATCTTTCTCAATTGTCGGCATTTTACCGATCGCGATGGCGGCCCACTAGCAGCCATCACGACGACGGGGAGAATCGACCATGTGATAAAACGGTGGCCAATTTCACCAATTATTCTTGGCCGTGCTTCGCAATGGCCCAGAGGCGAAGGTCTCCGAAGAGTTGTGCGAGGGAGGCAGGCTGGTAGTGGGCGTTGAGGCCGCTGGGGTTGGGCAGAACCCAGGCGTAGCTGCCGCCGAAGGAAGCCTCTTGGAGTCCGACATGGGCGTCTTTGATGCCGGAAACGATTCGATAAGGACCGATGCCGACGAAGGCGACGACCGTGGGCCTCCAACGTTTGACTTTGGATTCAAGGCGCTTCCCGCCGGCGCGCAGCTCGTCATTGGTGAGCTCGTCGGCGCGGGCCGTCGCGCGGGCGACGACATTCGTAATGCCGAATTTGAGGTCGAGCAGCAAATCGCTTTCGAACGGAGAGAAGAGGCGCGGTGTGAAGCCGCCCGCGTGCAGAGCAGGCCAGAAACGGTTGCCGGGGCGACCGAAGTGGCGACCGATGGCGGCGGTGTACAGGCCGGGATTGATGCCGGCGAAAAGTACAATGAGATCTTTGGCGACCAGATCCGGGACGCGCTTCTTGTGCGCGGCGAGGAGCTGGGCTTTGGTGGGTTTCCAAGGAGTAGGCAATGTCCGTTTCATAAGGCGGCCTCCTTGGAGAGTATGCCGTTGGCAGTTAGACGGTTACGCCTAAACGATTTCAGGCGGAATGTGCTACTTGCCCTCGCGGCCGACGGTTCAACCCTAGCACAAGTGTTGGCCCGATTTCAACAAGCAAGTAGCTACTGAAACCACACGATCCCACTTCCATGTCCGAAAATGGCCAGCCTGCCTATCGAACACGGCTACAATGAGGGCATGACAATCGAGGATGATGTCTGTTATCGAGCTTTGACCGCGCGAGACACGCGTTTTGACGGAGTATTTTTCGCCGGCGTAAAGACAACCGGTATTTATTGCCGGCCCGTCTGCACGGCAAAAACTCCCGGCCGCAAAAGCTGCCGATTCTTTGCCAGCGCCGCGCTCGCCGAACAAGCCGGCTTTCGGCCCTGTTTGCGTTGCCGCCCGGAACTCGCGCCGGGACATGCCCCCGTCGATAGTGCCCGCACGATTGCCCGCGCCGCGGCGGCGCGCATCGAAGCAGGCGCGCTCAGCAATGGCGGCAGCCTGGAAGACTTGGCCGCTAGTCTGGGGCTCAGCTCGCGCCAGCTGCGCCGCTCGGTGCGAAAAGAGCTTGGCGTGTCGCCCGTCGAGCTGGCCCAAACGAATCGTTTGCTGCTGGCCAAACGCTTGATCGCCGAAACGCAGCTTCCTATGGTGCAGGTTGCCTTCGCGGCCGGGTTCGAAAGCGTGCGGCGGTTCAACGCATTATTTCGCAGCCACTACCGGCTCTCGCCCCGCACCCTCCGTCGCTCCTCGCCTCCGGCGGTTGCTGCCGATTCTTTGCGATTGATGCTCGCTTATCGCCCGCCGCTGGATTGGGCCGCAATGCTGCGGTTCCTGGCGGCGCGAGCCATTCCCGGCGTCGAATGCGTGACCGGCAACACATATCATCGCACGGTCGGCATCGGCGAACACCGCGGTTGGCTAAGTGTTTCGCCGGTCCCCAAACGCAATCTCCTGGCCGTCAACCTCGCTACAGCGCTCGCTCCAGCGCTGCCGGCGATTCTCGTGCGTTTGCGAAATCTGTTCGATTTGGATGCCCGACCAGACGTCATCGCGGGGCATCTCGCACTCGATCCGCTGCTGGCTCCCGCGATTAAGCGTCACCCGGGGTTGCGCGTGCCCGGCGCTTTTGATGCGTTTGAACTTGGCGTGCGGGCAATTCTGGGGCAGCAAATTTCGGTTCGAGGCGCATCAACGCTTGCCGGCCGCCTCGCGCAGCGGTTTGGCGAAACGATCCAGACGCCGCTCCCTTGCTTGAACCACCTCACGCCTACCGCCGAATCGATCTCCACCGCCCGCAGCACCACACTCACCGCCCTCGGCTTGCCGAGCGCTCGCGCCGAGAGCCTGCGAAACCTGGCGCGCGTCGTCGCTCGTCGCGAGATCGACCTCGAACCCGGCGTTGATCCGACCGCGATCGTCGCCAAACTCGTGGAACTTCCTGGCATCGGACCCTGGACCGCAGAGTACATCGCGATGCGCGCCTTGCGCTGGCCCGACGCATTCCCGGCGGGCGACTTGGGATTGAAAAAAGCCTCGGGATTGAAGTCCGCCAATGCCATTGAGAGAGCGGCCGAGCGCTGGCGCCCCTGGCGTGCCTACGCGGCCATGCATCTCTGGGAAAGCCTCAAACCAGATTCCAAATAACCGTCAATCACTTTACGAGTCATAACCAATGACCACGACTACCTGCTACAGCTACATCGATTCCCCTCTGGGCCAAATATTTGTCCAAGGTGATGGACAATTCGTAACGGGCCTGTACATGCCGCATCACAAAGGCTGGCATGGCCCAGATGCCTCGTGGCGGCAATCCGACGAACAATTCACCACGGTGCGCGATCAACTCGCCGAATACTTTGCCGGCGTGCGGCAGCAATTCGACGTCCCGCTCAAACTAGCCGGCACGCCGTTTCAACAGCGCGTCTGGCGGGAATTGGTGCAAATCCCCTTCGGCACGACGATCTCTTATGCCCAACTCGCACAGCGCGTTGGCAAACCGACCGCGTCGCGTGCCGTGGGCCACGCCAACGGCCGCAATCCCATCTCGATCATCGTCCCCTGCCATCGCGTCATCGGAGCAAATGGAAAACTCACAGGCTACGGCGGCGGCCTCGAGAAAAAAGAGTGGCTGCTCGCCTGGGAACGTGGCGCGACAACCGACAAACCGGACTATTTGTTCGACGCCCCGCGTGTCTCGGCCGACGGCATCGACCGCCAACTATCTGGCGTCAGATCAGAATGGTGATACCCAACTGCTACCGATTTGCGCCACAAAAACCAAGGATCGCCTCTAGGGCATAGCGAGCGCGTCGCCTAACAATGCAGATGCCACGCGGCTATTTGCCGTCGCCTGCCTCCGACTTGTCCGGACGATCCTTCTCCTTCGCGTGGGCAATCACAAAATCGACAAGCTCCTGCGACTGAAACCAACCTGGCCACATGTTGTGCCCCTGGCCCTTCACGACCTTGAGCGTCATCTCGCCGCCGAGCTGCTCATAGCGCTTTGCCACCTCGCCGGAATTGTCCTCTAGCGGCACCACGACGTCGCTGTCGCCGTGGATGTGGAAAATTGGAATGTGGGCCTTCGCCAACGGCTCCAAACGCTCAATCGGATTGAACTCGGCAAGCTGGGTGGCGAGCTGCTCCTCCTTCAAGCCATACGCGTCGCTGGCCGTTTTGAGCCCCGGATAACTCTTGAGGTTACAGACCGGGTAAATGCCGGCGATACAAGCAACGGAGGAGGGGTGATCGGCGGCCCAGTTAAAAAGCATCAAGCCGCCACGACTTCTCGCCAACCGACAAGCCTGCTTCGATAGGCCCCGCTCTTGGACGAGCTTTTCCAAAAACGCGGTGTAGAGGTCACGCCCTTCGTGGCTGCCGAAAGATTCCCCCACGTCGATCCCGGCAACTGCGATCCCTGCATCCAGAAACTTTTCGAACATCCATTTCTCTTCGTTCCCTGGCAGGCCAGGTAATGTTGGCGCATACAATACCCAGGGGGTCGCGCCGCGCGGGCGCTTCTGAGCGGGCAGCATCAGAAACGCTGTGTGGCCTTTCACTCGCAATACCTCGCCGGGCAGCGGAAGCTGTTTCTCCGGTGATTGAACGTCGCTCCTTGTCCGCTCCTCCGCCATGACGCGCCATGGCGCAATGTTCGTCGAAAGCCCAAATGCCACCGAAAACAGCAATGCCCACCTGTGCCAACTCTTGAACTTGCTTGTCGTGCGCATGAACGCTCTCTTTCTAGGCGGAACCACGGAAACCATCTAAAAAATGGCCTCGAAAAAGGGGATACCCCCATGTCCTGACAGGACTACACATCGTATCCCCGCGGCCAGAAATTACGAGCCCCAACCGAGTGCCGGGTGCCTTGGCCACTCCTCGTAGGGCCACGCTAATTCCACGCTATTCTCATCCTCAACGCGAAGCGCGCCCGTCTTATGCCCTTTCCCTCCCGTAGATTTCCCACCGGGAGAGGGCAGGGTGAGGGTATCGCAGCGGAGCGCGTCCCTCGCTCCTCAACTGTACCTGGCCAACAATCGCCGGCAAGAAGCCCTCATCATGAACGTGAAACAGAGGAAAGTATCGGCAGATCAGCGTGTCGGCTCATCCGCCGACTCATTCGCGTTCATTGGCGTCCATTCGCGGATAAGTGTCGGCAGATCAGTTCGTCGGCTCATCCGCCGACTGCCCGCCTCGCATCCTCTGCGGCGGCAACCACTTAAGCTGCCCGCATCGAGCGTGAGCCAATTCTCGGCGAATTTCGTCTCTAGCGTACGTAGCGGCACGACGCCGAATCCGTTCCCTTGGCAACGATCAACGAGTCATCCTTTGGGGCACCGCGTTCATCTTCCACGCTCAACCATGAAAGTGCCAACAGAATGCGGCGGTCGCGAATTCGTGATTCTCGATCCGCTACTGCTTTCTCTTGAACTTCAGCGCTCGTCGGTTTCCGCGGTTTTCCGTTTCCGTCCTTCTTGTTCTTAGACTGTTTTTCGAGAGCTTTGCGCGCAGCGCAGAGCTGAATCTCGTCTATAGGCGGCTCGTCGGCCAAACGGTGATCCAACCCTCCACGCAATGTCAACAACCAATCTCCGAAAACCTTGGCTCCTTTGTTCACTGCTTCATGCGTTGCCCAAAGTGCGTCGCGCCACGATTGATCCTCTTTGTTCGCACCGCGCAATCGAAGCGTATACGCGCGCTGAGTCGTCGGAATTTCTGCCATGTGATCGCCACCCGTGAGAGTTCGTGGACGAAGAGAAGCGCAGCTTACCACCCGTTTGTGGTATACGCCAGCGCCCCTAAATCACCAACCCTAGCGCAATACTCGCCCGCAGCCAGTATTGATCAGTTCCGCAATGCCGTCTCGGCCGCTGCACGCAATTGCTCGTACAGCCCATCCGGGGCCAAGTCCGCACCGTTCGGCCACGCCACAGCGCCATATTCATCCACGAATACTTGCCCAAAAATCTTGGGGTCGCGCAGTGGTTCGAACACCGGGCCGAATAGCCGCTCGCCCAGCGCTATCTCCCCTTCCATGCCGTCGTCGAAGCGTATTACCAATCGGTAATTGTCGCGCGGGCGTACGGATATCACGCGGGGCATGGTGCTTACTCCAATGGGGCAATCGCGTTTAGCGGTCGGTGAGCGTCTGCAAGCCGCCAGTTCTCGTGAAGCTCCTCGCGATGTTCGGCCGCCATTCCAGCACGAGTGCCAGCGTGCGACGCCGAAGCTTTCCTTCGCTTACTCGCAGCGTGTCGATCTCAATCTTCGCCGCATCGCTGCCATAGTAGGCATGGAAGTGGGGTGGCGGGTGGTCGTCGAAATACATCCGAATCGCGATGCCATAAAACTGGCTCACTGTAGGCATGAACTAACTCCACTCCACTTATTTTACCATCATAGCCTGGCTAAATCACCACCATCCCCTCCAGCGGCTCATCCAGGCTCTCGCCCAGAGTCACGGCCGCTTTGCGGGCGGTGGGATTCCTATTACGCCAAATGCGAGCCGAAGCGCCCGTCGAGTCGCGCTGCACGTTGATTTCGTCTGGAAGACAAACCGCTTGCAACGAGCAGCGCGGGCAGCGCGGATCGTTCACCAGCGGCAAGGGCCGCGGCCCGGTCGCACACGACTTGGCGGCGGCCAGCGTCTCGAGCGCGTCGCGCCGGAGCGCGTCGTCAACCGTCACTTCCACGCGCCGACGTTCGGCCGCGTAGTACAGAATCGCCCGCGGCACCTCGTAACCCGCGCTCTCCAGCAGAATCGCTTGCAAGCCAACTTGCACGCGATCCGTCGGCCACGGCTCGACGCCACATACATCGCCGTTGCCAGAACCCTCCCCGTTGCCGTTCTCCAAACCGTAGAGCCGCCGCGGCCGCCCCTTTCGATACTCAACCGGAACGGCGACGTTCCCGGTGACCTCTGCCAGATCGAGCGTCGCCGTCAGTCCGAGCTCAGGGTTCGTGAGCGTCAGGCTGCGAACTTGGCGCGGTGCGTGCGGGTCGACCTCGTCGACCGCGGGCGCTTTGCTCGGGCCATCGACCCGGCGATGGATTCGTTGTCCTTCTTCCGTGTCGTGGCTGGCGACGTGAATGCCCTCTACCTCCATGTAGTAGAACAGACGCGGGCAATAATCGTATTCGCCCACGTTGCGCGCGGGCCAGAGAGGAGCGTCCATCTACCGTGAGCCTCGGTGAAAGGGATCGCTCGTCCGTGAAGAGATTTACGTCTTCCTAACGACTACGTTAAACAGAATCGCTGGCTGGTAGCTAGCTTGCCGTAATCAGAATCGGCAGAAAATTGCCGTGCGAACATTGGTTGTGCGTGGGCTCTCCGACCCAGCACGCGTGGGCGAACACATGGCTCCATCGGCCGCACCCGTCCTCGCGATTTGCACGCCACAACCTAGCACAAACGGTGGCCAAAACCTAACAAAAAATTCCGCGCGCACAGTTTGACAGCACGCCAAACTTTTCCCCACAAATGCCCGCAATTCTTCTTGATACACTCCCCATGCCGCCGCGCTGAGTTCCAATCCCCGCGCCGGCCGCTCCCCCCCAGTCGCCGAATCCCAAGGCCCCAAAAAAGAAGGGCCGACGAGGTGCGGGAGTCCTCGTCGGCCCTCAGGCGGGGAGAAATTTGAGCCACCGACGTGGCGGCTCACATGGTGAATTAANNGGTCCGGGCAGCCGCTGCGATCGATGCACCCGCCGCAGCGTTGGCCCAGGCCGGCGTCCCACTCTTCTACCGACCGTCCTTAAAGCATCTGGCGTGCCACTCGCTACTGACACGGCTTCTAAAGACCGGCAACGAGTCACAAGTGCCTAATTAACAACGTTTTGCGCTCTGGCTACAGTCGGGTGGCCACATTCTTCGCCAGGAAATGGCGAGCTGGATCCATGTAATTCCTTCCGTGCTAGCATGTACAACTTGCCACGGGGCGCGGTTGCGGGCCGAACCGCGCCGTCCGTGCTTGCGTAGGGCAGGGGGGCGGGAATCTGGGACGTTCGTAACTTGGACAGCGCTGGCAGGCTGGGTGCCATCTAGCGATATTGGCAAGAACGTCCCTTTGCCACAACCCCTTTCCCCCGTTAGACTTACTCCCACCGCTCGGCGCTGCCACCTAAATTTTCGTCGAGCCGCTTTGCCGCATTCCCCCTAACCCGTCCCTCCGCCCGCTCCCTCCCATGTTACTGGTCGAAAACGTCAAAAAGTCGTATCGCGAGCCGGACGGAACGCGGCTGCCGATTCTCGACATCCCACGACTGGAAATTGGGGCTGGCGAGCAGGTCGTCGTCCGCGGGAGGAGCGGGGGCGGTAAAACGACGCTACTAAACGCGATTGCCGGCCTGACCAGCGTGGATGAGGGGCGGATCGTCGTCAAAACGACCGATATCACTCGGCTGAGCGAAGTCGGGCGGGATCGTTTCCGCGCTCGGCACATTGGATTCGTGTTCCAAACATTTAATCTACTGCCAGCCTTCACCGCATTAGAAAATGTGCTGCTGGGGATGGCGTTCACCGGTCAGCGTCACGATCCGAGCCGGGCGACCGAACTCCTTAACCGAGTTGGACTTGCGCATCGGCTGACGCACAAGCCGGCCGCGCTTTCGGTAGGCGAACAACAGCGGGTGGCGGTGGCCCGGGCGTTAGTGAACCGCCCCGTGCTGTTGCTAGCTGACGAGCCGACCGCCAATATCGACCCAGCCCACCAACAGCAGGTCGTAGATCTGTTGCGCGAGGTGTGCCGGAGCGAAAACGTCGCGATGTTGCTGGTAACCCACGCGCCGGAAGTTTCAGCTCAATTCGAACGCGTTCTGAATCTAGAAGAACTGAACCGCTTGATGGCTACTGTCCACGCTCATTAACCTTTTGCCAATTCTCCGCCTCGCCACCTTCCGACCCCCGATCTCACAGCAATGTCATTCTGGAAAATCGCTTGGCGAAACATTGAGCAGCGGTCGCTGACGTCCACGCTGACTGCTCTCTCGATGGCGCTAGGCGAGGCCGCGATGATCGCAGTCATCGTCATCCACAGTGCGACGGTCACGCAATTCTCTCAAGACGCGCAAGGCTACCATCTGATCGTTGGTGGCAAGACGGGCCCGCTGCAACTGGTACTAAATACGGTCTACTATATTGGCCAGAGCGTCTATCCAATTCCTTACAGCTACTACCAGAAGTTTCAATCCGGGGGAGAGTTCGCCAAATTCACAGAAGTGGCCATCCCGATCTGCTTAGGCGACGGTTACGAAGCACCCAACGGCACCATGTTTCGCGTTGTCGCCACAACCCCTGAACTATTCAGCAAGATTCAGTATGGAGCGGAAAACGACGGGACGCCCAAACTGTACGAATTTCAGCCTGGTCGAAATTTTAAGACCGAGAATTTTTTTGAGGCGGTTGTGGGTTCGATTGTGGCCGCGCAGTCTGGGCTGAAGGTAGGCGATGAGGTCTTCCCCACGCACGGTCTCACGGCCGGTGGCCATCGTCACGGCGGCTTCAAAGTGGTAGGCATCTTGAAACCCACAGGCACCGCCAACGATCGGGCCGTGTTCATCAACATCGAAGGCTTTTATTTATTGGAAGACCACGCCCGCACGGACATCCCGAGCAAGTCCGCCGCCGCTAAAGAAGAGTCGCATGAGGGCGAAGACAGCCCAACCGACCACGATGGGCATGCAGAAGATCATAAAGGCGAAGCTGCTCACGAGCATGCGGATCACGAACATACTCATGAACCATTGCCGTTGGAACAACGCGAAGTCACCTCCATTCTGGTTCTCTGCAAAAATTTTGGCGAAGGACGTCTCCTCCATTTGATTAACAAAGGAGAAGGGAGCGAGGCTCAAGCGGTAGCACCCTCCCGTGAAGTGACGGTTCTGCTTGAACGCATCGTCGGTCCGATTCGCATCGTGCTCTTGGTGTTGACCGTGCTGATCATCATCGTGGCGGCCATCGGTATCTTAGTCAGCATTTATAATTCGATGGCCCAGCGCAGCCACGACATTGCCGTGATGCGGGCGTTGGGAGCTAGCCGCGGCGCGGTGATGTGCATCATCTTGGCGGAATCGATTTTGTTGTCGCTGGCCGGCGGATTGATTGGAATATTATTGGGGCATGGCCTGATCGCGCTAGCCAGCCCTTACGTATTGGAGCGAACCGGGGTCGTGCTTAGCCTATTCCAATTCGATTGGCAGGAACTGGTGCTAATTCCCGGATTAATTTTGCTGGCGTCCCTGGTCGGGTTACTGCCGGCCCTGGCTGCCTACAAGACAGATGTGTCCAAATCGCTGGCCGGAAGCCGGTAGAGCGTGCGACTGCCAAGGTGGGCCGCGTGTCCCTGCCGCTCGGGGTGGAGTAGAATGGCAGGCGGGGCGGCTGGAACCGTTTCACGTGGGTTTATCTCGCAGGAAAGTTGTGACGAGGTTCGAATCATGTCTGAGTTTAAGGACCAAAAACGCCGGGCGAGCCTTCTACTGTTCGTTGTTTGTCGTTGGTCATTCGCCGTTTGTGCGGCTCTTGCCCTAGCATTTCTGTTGGCCAAAACTCCGCCCGCTTCCGCCTGCCCGTTTTGCAGTGCGGCGTCTCAGACCTTGAGCGAAGAACAGCAGTCGGCCGATGCGGTGGTGCTCGCCAAACTGTCCCAACCACCTGCCGGCAAGACGGCCGAGGGCGGATTTAGTATCACCAATCCAGAGACCGGCACAGCTAAGTTTGAGATCATCGAAGTGCTCCGCGGCAAGGAGCGTCTGAACGATGTGAAGGAAATCGATGTCGTTTTTTTTGGCGAACCGACTGCAGATCAGGTGTTCTCGATCAGTGCCATCGGAGAAGAGAAGCTGGATTGGACCACACCCTTGCCACTGACACCGGCGGCCGTCGATTACGTCCGGAAACTTAGCGAGGTTCCGCCGACGGGTGCAGATCGGTTAGATTTTTTCCAGCAATACTTAGAGAACGAAGACCCACTCTTGGCTCAAGATTCTTATGACGAATTCGCCCGCGCTCCCTACAAGGACGTGCAAGACTTGCGCGAGCGTATGCATCACGACGACTTAGTGAAGTGGATTGCGGATCCCGCCGTGAACCCAAGCCGGCGCAGGTTGTATCTCACGATGCTCGGCGTCTGCGGCGGCAAGGACGATCTGCCTCTGCTCGAAGAAATGATCACGTCCGATTACGAACAGCAGCGGCCTTTTGTGGAAGGAGCCGTTCAAACAGGACTGGCCCTGCATGGTCCGTTGCTGCTCCCAGTATGGGCTGAAGCTCTGAAGACGGATGAACGCCGCAAGAAGCTAGGGCTCGATGCTCTGGTGGCTTGTTACCTGACGCTTCGGGGGCCAGAGGGGTTGGATTTGATCGACGAGCGATTTCTCAAAAAGCCCAAGGTGGAATACACGTACAAATATTCGACGATCATGGCTTTGCGATTCCACGGCGATGAGAAGACAGGCGTCATTCCCCAGGAACGCTTGTTAGCATCCATGCGCCTGCTATTGGATGACCCAGATTTCGCAGATCAAGTCATTATTGACTTATCCCGCTGGGAAGACTGGGAAGTTATGGATCGACTCGTGGAGATGTTCAAGACGGCCGATAAGGCGGGCTTTATTCGGCAGCCGATTGTGACCTACCTGACGGTTGCCGGCGAGGAACCTGGCGAGGTGGGTGAGCGGGCGAAGAAATCGTTGGCCGAGTTGGAAAGCCTTGATCCGGAAGCAGTGAAAAAGGCCAAGAGTCTCATGGCGTTCGGCTTTGCGGCCCGCGCTAGGAGTGGGAACAATGCCGCGAGCGAAACAGCAACAAACGAGACATCAGGCGCAGCTACGCCTGCTGATTCGGTGGCCGGGCAATCGACCGACGCCACAGGCGGGTTCGCCGCCTCGGCAACCGACGCCAGTAGCGATACGGATGCCAGCCAAATCCCCGACCCGGCAACTTTTGGAGACGCCTCGGCCACGAATCGAACCACGGACGATCCTGCAAGCGTAACAACAGAAGAACAACCAGCCGTGTCAGAGGCCAAGTCAGCGGCCGAACCGGTGGCAGCCGATTCTCCACCCGCGACAGCCGTCGAGAAACCGGCTCACGAAACTGCGAAGCCTGTAACACCTGTTGTAGCCCAAACCTCCCCCACGCCGACAGCGGCGACGACCCCATCCGCAACGGCCAGCCCCAGCGTTGTCGAGCCGAATCGGTTGCTGATTATTGGCGTTCCCCTCACGGCGGCCGTGATGTTGGTGGGCGTCTATTGGCTGATCCTCCGCAGCGGCGCGGTGTGAAAGCCAGAGACCAGTCCTCGCGGGTGGCAGATAAGTGACAAAAAGCCGAAGTAGAATTAAGCGTCGATTCGTACTATGCCCAGTCCCCCGGATCCTGCACCCAGCCACCTTTTCTTATGAGTACTGCGTCTCTCGATAATTACACGGCCGATACAGCAGTCTCTGACGAAGACCAGGCGCTGCAATATCGTGCCATTCCGACTGGGGCCATTCTGGGGTTGGTGCTCGGCATGCTATCCGTTTTTACGGTCATCACGGCGGCCAACTCGATCGAAGCCTGCTTACTGGTTACGCCGATCCCTGTATTGGGCTTGTTTCTGTCGTTAAGAGCGCTAGCGAAAATCCGCCGTGAACGGGAACAATATACGGGCACTACACTCGCATTGGCCGGCGCTGCGCTTTCATTGATCTTTCTTGTAGGCGGCGTCAGCTATGGCGGGTACGTCTACGCTACTGAAGTACCCGACGGCTACTCCCGACTCACGTTCCTGGACCTTAAGCCAGACGAACTGCAGGAGCGTGCCGGCCACGTCATCCCGCCGGAGATAGCGGCGATGGCGGGCAAAAAAATCTTCATTAAGGGTTACATCCGGCCCGGCTCCGCACCGGTGCGAACCGGCATCGATAAATTTCTGCTGGTGCGCGACAATAACGAGTGTTGTTTCGGCGACTTGTCCAAGGTGAATTATTACGATCAGATGGCAGTGCAGATCACTAGCGACCATCGCGTAACCGATTCGCTGCAACTATTTCGAATGGGTGGTATCCTGGAAATTCATCCGGAAAATCTACGGCGCGGACCGGAATACCCTGTGTTTTCGCTGAAAGCCGATTACGCGAAATAGTAGCGCATTCGTCTGACTCTTACACCACCGGCGCTCGTCATGCCCTGCAATCGACCGGACATCACGTTGGCCTGGGTGGGCCTATTCTTTGCGGCCGGGTTGGGAGCTGCGTGCAGCGGTTGCGATTCAAAACAACAAGACGTCGCTATCAGCAGCCAGCCGAACGAAGCGAAGCCCACAGCCACCCCAACGACGAATACCCCCTCTAATCCGGTAACAGTGGCCACGGCTCCGGAAATCAGCCCCCCAGGCCAGCCATCACCACCGAAACCCAAACTCAAGCCTGGCGCCAAAACGAAGGTTCTGGCTCGCGCCGGCGATACGTCTTACGATAAAACCTTCGACGATATTCGTTTCGACATCGAACCTGGACAGCCGTTTCATCGCAAGATGCTGACAGCTGAAATTGAGGCGATGGCCGGGCAGAAGATTCGCATCCGCGGCTATATCCTACCGACTGCGCAGAAGCGGGGATTCAAACAATTCGTGCTCGTGCGCGACAACCAGGAATGTTGTTTCGGCCCTGGCGCAGCCCTGTACGATTGCATCTTAGTCGAACTGAAACCGGGCGCGACCGCGGAGTTTTCGATTCGGCCCGTTGCCGTGGAGGGCACGTTTGACATCCGCGAATTCATCGGGCCAGATGGCAAACACCTGGCCATCTATCACTTAGACGGTCAATCGGTGCAGTAAATAGGCGACTGACTAACCGTGGTGGTCGTCACCGCTAAGTCCCAGTTTCGAGAGCCACCGTCGCTTGGGGACGGCTGTCCCGGGCGAATCACCCACTTGGGATTCGCGATGGGCTAACTCGTCTCGCAATTCTTCCAATTCCACCTTCTGGCGGGCCATTCTCGCGCGCTCGACTGACAGCTCCAACTCGGCTGCCCGCAGCGTCTGGTCCATCTGTGCTTCCAACTCGGCAAGCCGCTGTCGATGCTGCTGTACAATCTCGTCGGCATCCACGATCTCATTCAGGGCTGCATCGTTACGGGTCTTTGTGCTTTCCGCATTGCCCATGCCAGCCGCCAGTTGTGCCCGCAGATCCTTGATCTCAAGGTCTTTCTCGGCAATCACCGCATCCGTCATTTCGATGGTGGCGGCAATCGTCGTCCGGTCCTTTCGTCTCGGCTCGTCAATCTCGTCCTCGTTTTCCTCGTCCAGGCTAGCCAGGAGCCGTCGCTTTTGGGATTCCCAATCCATGCTGGAATTGTCGGCCATGCCAGTGGAAGCGGGCCTCCGTTCTGCGAGTCGCGATTCGAGCTGAGCATTTTTAGTCTTCAGCTCGCGCACATCCTCGACCGCCAATTCGAAGCGTCGTTGAAAGTCGGCCAATTGTCGTTGGGCATCTGCGTCTACCGGTCTTTTGGGCGCTCGTTCCAATTCTTCGACACGGCCAGCAAGCGCATCACGCTCTGCCCGCAATGCTACCAATTCGGCCGAATCGGTTTGGTCGGCTGCCGGCCGACACGCCAATTCCTGTTCCAATTCAGCTGCTCGGCTGCGGAACCTCTGGACGTCTTCGAGCGCCAAGGAGAACTTTTGCTGTAGTTCGTCGCGTTCGCTCTCCAATGCCAATCGCTCGGCGTCCCATTCGGCGCGCAGAGCATCGCCCGTAATCCGCGCGTGTTGCAGTTTTTGTTCGGAGTCTCCTAATTGCGACTGCAAACTTGTTTGCGTGGACTGATGTTTGGCTTCGAGCTGGGTCAATTGAGCGACAAGCCCATCGCGCTCAATTTGAAGCGATGAGCGGTCCGCTTCCGAAGACAACCGCTCTGCATCCCAAGCTGATCTCTCCGCATCCCAAGCCGTTCGTTCGGCCCCCCACTTGGCTTGTTCAGACTCCCACGCCGATTCGCGCTCCGCATATAGTTTTTGATCGGCGTCGCGCTGCAAGCGAACGCTTTCAAACGCTTGATCCCGATTTCCCAGCTCCACTTCCTGTCGCTGGATTGCTGCGGCTTGCTCTTCGAGCGCCGTTTCCTTAGCGGCCAATTGCTGCCCAAGCTCGTTCAACTTCGTCGCTTGTTCATCCTGGCGCTGCCCCCGTTCGGTTAACTCTTCTCGCAGTGCGGCTAGATCCGCCTGCTGAATAAATCGCTCCGCTTCCCAGCTCGAACGGGCCTGCTCCAGTTCTGTGCGCAATCGCTCGATTTCACGCCGTGCTTCATCAGCTTGGAACGCGTCCGCGGCATCGGCCGCGCGCTGAGCGGCCAAAGTTTCCTCGAGCGCATCGAGGTGGCTAGTGACCTCCGATTCGAGACGCGACATTTGCTCTCGTCGGGCGGAGAGCGCGGCTCGCGCGCGCGACTCTAGCTCTCGCAATGCCGCGGCAGAACGGACGGCGAGATCGGTGTTGTTCGGAAGAGGCGGTGTCTGATCGTCCATGCACTACTCAATGGCCAAAAACCCGGGGGCGGCGCGAACCGCGGGCGCGTTTCGCTACCCGGGGCTACTGTGCGTACAGTCCGCCCGGCGACGAAAATCGCAATATCTTCCCAATGGTATATAGGCCGCGCACAGGGTGCGGTCAAAAGATGGCCGGCAAGCCGTGTGGATTGTGCCGGCGGTGCGGTTTGTAAAGCAGGCAAGCCAGACTTTGGCCTGACATCGCAGAAAAGGAAGCTCTCGATTCGAGTTTGACTTCAGTCAATTCTTCAAGCTCAGTGATTTTGCCTCGGTGCTCCCTGGGGCCGCTGGGGCCTGGCCGCTTTTAATTCGGCCGCGAAATTGCGCGCAATGACGGTGTGGCAGAGGCTCATCTTAGGGGTCAATTCGCCGTGTTCGATCGAGAATGGCCGATCAAGGAGCGCGAAGCGATGAACCTGCTCCTCATGGCTGGCGGCCGTGAGACCACGCTCAATTTCGACCGCCACGACTTGCCTTGTCTTTTCCTCGCTCCTCGCTTCTAACCCCTCGCCCCTCAACATTTCTTCTAAACGATCGTAATTTGCCCGCACGAGCGCGACCAATCCACACTCCCCTTCGCCGAAAACGGCGGCCTGCTCAATCAGCGGCGAAGCGGTGAGCAGATTTTCCACCCGCGTGGGTGAGACTTTCTTGCCGGTCGAAAGGACGATCAACTCTTTCTTGCGGCCGCTGATTTTGAGGAATCCGTCGGCATCCAACTCGCCCAAATCGCCCGTGTGCAACCAACCGTCGCGAATCACCTCGTCGGTCGCGTCGGCGTTGTGCCAATAACCCTGCATCACATGGGGCCCGCGCGTTAGGACTTCGCCATCGTCGGCAATCCGCACTTCAATGTCCGGTATTGGCTGGCCAACGCTTCCCAGACGTCGATTCGCCTGCGTGGACATTGATATCACCGGCGAGGCTTCCGTGAGACCATAGCCGGCAAGGACGGGCAATCCAGACTCGGCAAACCAGGCTTCGACATCGGGTGCCAAGGGTGCCCCGCCGGAAAAAAGCCACTCAATTTCGCCGCCGAACGCGGCCCGCAGCGCCGCGCCTGGATCGCTCGCGCCGCTGCCGCGGATCCCTTCAGCAATTCGCTGGTAGAGAAAGGGAACGGCGTTCAAGCCGTTGGGCCGAGCCAATTGGCAATCACGCATTAGAGTTTCGCGACTCTCGGCCAATACCAGCCGCGAACCAAGACAAACCCAGGAGTATAGATCACACGTCCGAGCGTAGATATGGCTGAGGGGTAGCACGCACAAACGCGTCTTATCGATGCCGGTAGCGAGTACGTCACACACGGCGGCCGCATTGCTGGCCAGATTGCGCTGGCTGAGCATCACGCCGCGCGGCCGACCGGTAGTGCCGGAGGTGTACAAGATTGTGGTCAAGTCGTCCGGGTTTACATCCGCTAGCGGCTTTACTACCTCGCGGCTCGGCGGGCCGTGACCTCCCATGTTTAGCTCATCATGCACGAGCACCACGGCGTTAGTCGGCAACAATTCCGCAAACTTCGCCAACAACTCGCGATTCGAAACAAATACGAGCTTAGCGCCGCTATCGGTAATTTGCTCTGCAATTTGCGAGGGCGAAAGAGTTACATGCTGCGGCACGTGAACGGCACCGGCCAGATGAAGGGCCAGATCGGTGATGATCCATTCGTAGCGATTTTCGGAAACATGGGCAACTCGGTCGCCCGGCTGGATACCGGCTGCCGCGATAATTTCCGCCAAACGCGCGGCATCGCCGGCCACTTCGCGCCAAGTGCGCCAACGTAATTCGCCACCACGGATAGCACCCACCGCGCGGTGGTCTCCGCGTTGAGCCACGGTGCGGGCAAAATGTGCCGGAATTGTTTGAGATGATTCGGTCATGATGCGCATGATGACTCAATCGAGGCACATGATCAACCACTCTCAGCAAATTCGAGCCAGGAGCTTACCGTACGCCGGTAAACGGCGGACAATAAATTCAGATTCTTGGCTAGGCGCTGATCGCCATGGGTCAAGGTGCGCAAAACTCCCCCACCTAATTTTGCGCACCTTGAGGCGAGGTGAGCAGGGAGATAGACGGACAGGAATGTCCGTCCTACTGGGTGTGTGGAAACTACGCTCTGCATGGATTTCGCCCCAGTAAATTTTTTTTCGGTGGGGCGTTATGCGGTGCATTTCGTCCCACCTCGTGGTTGCAAGTTGTTTGGCGGCCGGTAGTTCGCGCGTGGCGGTGGGGTAAAATGGTCTGAATTTCGCCCCGGGGGTGGGACATTATTCGTTTCGAGTGGGGCGTTATTCGTTCGGTCATCCAACATTTAGTGCTTCCGTTAATATGAGTTTTGCACCGAGGCCCTGAGGAACAGGTCCGCGCCCGAAGACGGAAATATGGATGCCGCTTGAGGTTGCGCCGGCCGCGATTTGCGCGCAGTTGTGGGGGCCCAATCGGGTCGAGCAAAAGTCCGGAGTATTGCGCGAGCGCCGACTTCG
>CXWJ01000724.1_pt1 | contig 18993 bp, 18 predicted proteins | sample 590841 | NCBI WGS metagenome assembly CXWJ01 (sample SAMEA3498367, study PRJEB10139) | wastewater metagenome | biome: wastewater treatment plant; material: activated sludge | place: Austria | collected 2015-01-21 | reverse complement strand
GGGGATGACGGCATCGGCGGCGATGAGCGGGGCCAGATCGACCCAGCAGGCCCCGTCGGCGAATGGGTCGGCCTGGGCGGCGGCGGCGGCCAGGGCCAGGCGCGTCTTGCCCACGCCGCCGTAGCCGGACAGGGTGACCAGCCGGTGCTGGGCGACCAGGGCGGCCACGGCGGCCACGTCCGGCGCGCGGCCGAAAAGGGCGTCGGCGGGCAGCGGCAGCGCGGCGCGGGCGGCGGGGCGGCGCGGCGCGGGGGCGGCGCTGAGCCAGTGGTGGTAGGCGGCGGTGGTCTCGGCCGCCGGTTCCACGCCGACCTCCAGGCGCAGGACGGAAGCCAGCGCTTCATAGGCGCGGCGCACCCCGGCCCGGTCGCCGGCCAGGGCGTTGAGGCGCATGAGGCGGACGGTGGCCTCTTCGCGCAGCGGGTCGAGGCGCAGCAGGCGGTGGGCGGCGGCCAGGGCCTCGGCGTGGCGGCCGTCGGTTTCCAGGCGGGCGGCCAGCCGTTGCAGCGCGTCGGCCAGCAGGGCGCGTAGCCGGTCGCGCTCGGCGGCGGCCCAATCGTCGTAGAGTTCGGGCAGCAGGTCGCCGCTGTAGAGGGCGACGGCGGCCTGTAGCCCGGCGGGGTCTGCGGCGGCGCAGGCGGCCTCGAAGTCGGCCACGTCGAGGCGGACGGCGGCGGCCGGGTTCCAGCCGATGGTCTGGGTGTCGGCCAGCAGGTAATCGCCGGGGGGCAGGGCCTCGCGCAGGGCGTGGAGCAGGTTACGCAGATTGGTGCGGGCCTGGGCGTCGGTCGTGTCGGGCCAGAAGAGGACGGCCAGCCGGGCGCGGGGCACGGGCGCGGCGCGATGGAGCAGCAGGTAGGCCAGCAACGCCTGGAGGCGGGGGGTGTGGCGCGTGGTCAGCGGCCGGTCGCCGTCGAGCAGCCGGAAAGTGCCCAGCAGGTGGATGGTAAGAAGGGCCATGCGCGGCCATTATAGCGCATCTTGCAGACCTGACAGGTGGGCGGCCCACCTGTCAGGTCTGCAAGCCAAAAAGGTGTGGGGTGGCCGGCTTAGTGGCCGGCCACCCGCACTCCTCCCTCCGCGAACTGGCGTCGCGAATGGCTCACCCCTTATTGGCCGGCACGATCAGGTCGACGCGATTGTCGTCCGGGTCGCGCAGGCTTAGCACGAAGACGCCGATGTCGGCAAAATGGTGGATAGCGTTGTGGGGCACGCCGCAATCGACCAGCAGGCGGGCGGCGGCGTCCAACTCGGCCCGGCCGGAGAGTGACAGGCCGAACTGGGTGTAGCCCCAGGGCGACTCGCCCTCGGCCCGCGGGCGCAGGGTCAACGTGACGTGGCCGTTGGTCAGCAGCATGACCGTGTCGTAGTCGGTGACGGGCTGGAAACCGAGCAGCCGGCAATAGAAATCGGCGGCGCGGCCCATGTCGGCCACGGGCAGGACGATGTGCTGCACGGCGCCGGTCGCCATCGAGATGGCGTTCACCGGCGAACCCTCGGCGCGGCGGCGTGGCGGCTATCCATGCTGAGAGGATAGCAGAGGGGGCGTTTGAAAAGCGTTTGGAGGAAGGGGCTAGGTGCTAGGTGCTAGGTTCTAGGGAAGAGCGCTCTTCCCCTAGCACCTAGAACCTAGAACCTAGTAGAACGGCCAGGCCGAGGAGCGCGAGCAGCCCACCATTGCGCAGGGCGGCTGTCTGGGGTGGGCGCTCCAGCAGGCTGCGGGTGGGGTCGGCCGGGTCGTAGTAGACGGTGACGGCCGCGCCGAGGGGGTAGGCGGCGGCGCGGCGGCGACCTTCGGCCGAGGCGGCGCGGACCGGCAGGGCGGCGGGCGAGACGCGGTCGCTCTCGTAGACCCGGCCGGCGACGGTATAGCGGTAAGCGATGCGCGGGGCGTCGAAAACGGTGACGCTGCGGCCGTGCTGCGTGGCGCGGACGGTCTCATTGGCGATGACCTGGCCCGCGGTGGCCGGCCAACCCGCCGCCGCCCGCCCGGCGCGCCATTGCCCCACCCCGGCGACCAGCGTCAACAGGCCGACGGCGAGGAACAGCGCACTGATGCCTTCGAGAGTTTGTCGCAGTCGGTAGCGGTTTGGATCCATGAGTGATGAAGCGGGTAGTGGGCAGTACTCACTGCCCACTACCCACTGCCCTCTGTCCACTGTGCGGTACCGGCCGTCTCGTCGATGGCCGTTTCCAGTTCGGTCAGGACGGCGGGGGCGGAGGAGTCGCCATAGTAGTGGGCGATGCGCTTGGTCGTGCCGTCGGTCAGGGTGAGCGAGGTGATGGCGTAGGGATGGTCGGTCACCTCCTGATTGAGATATTCGTCGTTCATGTCGAGATAGCCGGCGGCGATCATGCGGTCGGCCAGGGCCTGCACCGCGGCGGGGTCGATGGTCGCCGTTTGCGGGCCGGTGACCTCCACGAAGTCGGCGCCGTTGTATTCGACGCGGCCGTCGCCGTGGAGGGTGACGGTGTAGACGGGGCAGAAGCCGAAGCAGGGTTGGCGCTCCAGGGTGATGCTATCGACAGTGGTGGCGGCGTCTTCCGGGCCGCTCGCGCCGTTGCAAGCGGCGGCCAGCACGGCCAACAGGCCGATCGCCACGATGCGGATCAAACGTGAGTGAATCATGTGGGTCATTCTTACCTCCGCGCCCTAGTGTGCCGCCGGAGAGGGCGGCGCACAATAGGCAAATGGTATAATTTATAATTACGAATTACGAATTACGAATTACGAATGGCAAGTCCCTAGCACCTAGCACCTATCTTATGAAACTAATTCACTATGCCGCGTTAACGCTGTTGGGCGCCGTCTGGGGCGCGTCGTTTTTGTTCATCGGCGTGGCCGCGCCGGCGTTTGGGCCATTGACGCTGATGTTCGTCCGCGTGCTGGTGGCCGGGCTGCTGATGCTGGGCGTGACCGTGGCGACGCAGGGGCGGCAGGCGGGGGCCACGTTGCGGTTGCGCGCCAACTGGCGCATCTATCTGGTCATCGGCCTGCTCAACTCCGCCCTGCCCTTCACGCTGATCGCCTTCTCCGAGTTGCGGCTGCCGGCGTCGTTGGCGGCCATTTTGAATTCGACCACGCCGCTGTTCACGGCGCTGATGGCCGCGGCCTGGGGCAGCGAGCCGTTGACCGGCCGCAAGGGGCTGGGGGTCATCCTGGGCATGGCCGGCGTGGCCGTGCTGGTGGGCGGCGCGCCGCTGACGCTGGATCGGGCGGCGCTGCTGGCGGTGGGGGCATCGCTGCTGGCGGCGCTGTCCTATGGCACGGCCACGGTCTATGCCGCCCGCCACATCACCGGGTTGCCGGCGGCCACGGCTTCGACGGTGCAACTCCTGGCCGCGGCGGTGTGGCTGGTTGGGCCGGGCGTGGTGACCGCGCCGCGCACGCCGCCGCCGGGAGCGGCCGTGGCCGCACTGGCGGCGCTCATCCTGCTCTCGACGACCTTCGCCTATCTGCTCTACTTCTTCCTATTAAAGAACGTGGGGCCAACGCGCACGGCCAGCGTCACCTTTCTGGTGCCGGTGTTCGGCTCCGTGTGGGCTATCCTGTTCCTCAATGAGACGTTCAGCCTGGGCATGCTGGCCGGGCTGGCGATTATCCTGGTGAGCGTGGCCCTGGTCGTGGGGAGGGGGAGAGGAAGAGAAACCACAGATTACACAGATTTCACAGATTAAGAAAGAGTGATCCGCAGATTACGCAGATTACACAGATTTAAGAATTTTTCTTAAATCTGTGTAATCTGCGTAATCTGCGGATCATATCTCTTCCATCTGTGAAATCTGTGCAATCTGTGGTTTATATTCTTCGCGCGTCGTAGGCCCAATGGAGGAGGGATTGGCGCTGGCGGCGGCGGCAGGTCATGTCGCCGGGCAGGCAGTTGCGCTCGACCTGGACGAGATGGCGGCGATAGGCCCGCCAGCGGCCGATCTGCCGGGCGTCGTCGGCCATGCGCCGGCCGCGAAAGTAGCGGCAGTACCACTGGAACCAGCCGCGCGGGTCGTCGGGATGCAGCCAGCCGCGCGCCCGCCACACGGCCAGCGGCTGCGAGGCATTGACGCCGAAGTAGTTGAGCGCCGGGTCGCGCCGGCCGGGGGAGAGCTTGGCCTGGGCGAACCAGCCGGCGGGGAACTCGGCGGCGCAATCGGTCATGTAGCGCCCGCCGAAGACGCCCAGGGCCAGCAACTCGGCCGGGGTCAGCTCGGGGCGGAAGTCGGGGTGGAAGTTGGCCCCTTCCGGCTCGGTCAGGGTGTAGGTGTAGCCCTGTTGCATTAGGTCGTTGACTTCGATTTGTATGGTCGGGGTCATGGTATTCAGTGGGCAGTGGGCAGTGGGCAGTGGGCAATGGGGCGCTATCGCTATCGTGATCGCAATCGCTATCGTTCTTCGGCCGGTCACTGTTCAGTGGGTTCAGTTCGGCTGAAGGAATTTAACGCAAAGATGGCGGGACGCAAAGCGAAGAGGCGCCACCCGCATCTTCTCCATGTCATCCGCGTACTAATCCATGCTATAATCCCGCCCGGCAAACCAAACCACCGCCGACGAGCGCCCAGCCACACGCGGCGCTCAAGGGGAGAACTACGATGCGTATTCGATTTACTTTGCTTGCCCTGTCGCTGTTGGCCCTGCTGCTCAGCACCGCCTGCCGTCCGGCCAACCCCGACGTCTTGCCCACCGCGGCCGTCATCGCCACCGTGCCGCCCATCACCGAGCCGACGGCCGCCGGGCCGACACGGTTACCAATCGCCACGATTACGGCCGAACCGACGGCCGAACCGACCACGGCCGTCATCGTCACTGTGCCGCCCACCGCCGAACCGTCGGCCGAACCCGACGCCCCACCCCTGCCCGCCGGCGTCTTCTACGACCTGGGCGAGGCGATCATCCTCCAGGAAAATTTCGCCGAAGATAGCCGCTTCCGCCGGATGCCGGTGCAACTCAACGGGGTGATGGCCGTGCCCGACAGCGGCGAGGGGCCGTTCCCCGTCGTCCTGTTCCTGCACGGTTCGCACCCCGGCTGCCCGCTGGTGGGCGAGGTCGATCAATGGCCCTGCGGCGACGCCGAGCAGCGCAACTACGCCGGTTTCGAATACCTGGTGCGCGAGCTGGCCGCCCGCGGCTATGTCGCCCTGTCGATCAACATCAACGCCGAGAACACCTTCGGCTTCGGCGAGCCGTTTCCCGGCGAGCGGCTGCGGCAGATCGTCGATTTGCACCTGTCGGCCCTGGCCGCAGCGGCGGCGGGCGGCGAGAACAACTTCGGCGTCGAGCTGGCCGGCGTGGCCGACGTGAGCCAACTGGTGCTCATGGGCCATTCGCGCGGCGGCGAGGGGGCCAACTGGCTGGCGACCGACGTCGGCCTCGACCAGGACACAGCCGCGGCCGAGCGCGGCTATGGGCCGGTGCGCGGGCTGCTGCTCGTGGCCCCGGCCATGTCGTTCGTGGGCACCAACGGCACCAACGTGCCCCTGGCCGTCATCCTGCCCGCCTGCGATGGCGACGTGATGGATCAGGCCGGGCAGTTGTTCTATGAGGCGGTGCGCCTGGGCGAGTGGTCGGCCACGGCGGCGCGACCCAATGCCCCGGCCACGTCGGTCTTCCTGGAACGGGCCAACCACAACGGCTTCAACAGCCAACTCAGCGGCGATATGGTCGTCATGGACGACCGCGAAGATTGCCGCCCGTTGCAGACCCCGGCCGAACAACAGAGCTTCCTGGTCGATTACGCCGCCGATTTCCTGATGTCGCTCTTCGACAGCGACCCGACCGCGCGCCTGGCAGCCGCCGCCCGGCTGGGCATGGATCCGCTGGCTGCCGCGCCGGATGACATCCTCGGCCGCCCGGCCCGCGTGTCGGTCATCCCCGCCGCGGCCGACCGGCTGCCCATCTGGACGCCGGCCACCGAAGCCGACATGACCACCAACCGCCTGGGCGGGGCCATCACCGCCGAGGGTCTGACGACCCTCTTCTGCCGTCAAGGGTACTTTCTGCCGGCCGACGTGCCCGGCTCCGAGCCGTGCCGCCGCCCCACCCTGACCGTGCCCGCCTACCCCAATATGGCCGTCGTCGATTGGGCCGAGCCGGGCGGGGCGTTGCGCTTTGAACTGCCCGAAGGCCAACGCGACCTGAGCCGTTACGACGCCCTCAGCCTGCGGGCGGTCGTCGATCCGCTGTCGGCGCTGAACGCGGTCGGGGCCACACAGCGCCTCAGCGTGCGGCTGACCGACGGCGCGGGCGCGGTGGCCGTGGTCGCCACCGGCGACGAGCCGGCGCTGCGCTACCCGGTGGGTGACATCTTCGAGGACGGTTTCTTCGGCCCCACGTTCACCGGCCGCGCCCCGCTGACGACCCTCCGCCTGCCGCTGGCCGGTTTCGGCGGCGTCAACCTGGCCGACGTGACCGAGATCGCGCTGCTGTTCGACCAGTCGCTGAGCGGCACGCTGCTGTTGGGCGATCTGGAGGTCATTCGGCGGCCGGATGTGGTGGTAGAGTAGTCGTTGCTTAGATAAAGAGCAGGGGTGAAGGGGTGAGGATCACCCCTTCACCCCTGCTCCCCATCAAACCCTCAGCGCCCGATCCAACCAATCAATCGCCCGCCCGTCGCGAATCATATCCGGGGTGACGCGGATGAGCGTCCAGCCATAGAGGGCGGCCTCGTTGTACTTCTCGCAATCCTGCTCGAAGCGCTCGGGGTGGGCGTGCCCCTTGCTGCGGCCGGTCTCGGTCTGCATCCAGATGCCGCCCTCAACCTCGCAGGCCACCAGCAGCCCGCCCTCGCGCCAGCAAAAATCGAAGCGCCAGTTGCGGTTGGCGTGGAAGACGTACTCGCGCACCGGCTCCGGCAGGCCGTTGAGGCGGATTTGCTCCAGCAGGACGGTGTTCCAGTTGGTGCGCGCCGAGGGGGCCGGGCGACGGCCGCTCTTGAATTTCATGGCCGTATCGTAGCACATTAGTTCTATTTTCTCAAGTAGCTCTGGTTCTTCTCCTCTTTTCTATACTTATGATATGCTATCAGTCTAATTAACAGGAAGAGGAGAGAGCCATGCACCCAAGCGACGTGCTCCGCTATGCCAACCGGACGTTACTCTACGCCGTGCGCGACCTGACCGAAGATGAGTGGCGCGCGCCGGGTGTATGCGGCGTGTGGTCGGCGCGCGAGATCATCGCCCATCTGGCCTCGTTCGAGCTGGCCCTCATCGAGGCTTTTGCTGTGGCCCGTGGCGAGCCGATCGGCCCCACGCTGTCCGAACTGCTGCGCGACGGCCAGGCCTTCAACGACAAGCAGGTCATGGCCCGGCTGGGCCTGTCGGTGGCCGAGACACTGGCCGAATACGAGGCCGCCCACCGGCGCACGTTGGAACTGGCCGCCGCCCTGCCGCCCAATCTGTTCATCAACACCGGCTTTCTGCCTGCCTATGGCCTGGAGTATGACCTGGAGGATTTCATCGTCTACTCCTACTACGGCCACAAGCGGGAGCACGCGGCGCAGATTATGGTGTATCGGGATGGGATTGGCCGCTGAGGAAAATTAGGAATTAGGAATTAGGAATTAGGAATGAAAAGCAATCAGCAGCGCCGGACGCGCTCCCCACTCTTAATTCCTAATTCGTAATTCCTAATTCCTAATTCTCCCCGTGACCGACATCCTCGCCCGCTACGGCCCCTACTTCCTCTACACCTACACCGTCGTCCTCGGTCTGGGCGTCGCCCTGGCGTTGGGATTGACGGCCGCGCTGGCCCGGCGCGACACGGGCGGCGGGGTTGACGGCTGGTTCGACGGCGCATTGGCCGCGGCCGCCGGGGCCTTGCTGGGCGGGCGGGTCGTCTTCGTCTGGCTCAACGCCGCCTACTTCGCCGAGAACCCGGCCGAGGCGTGGCAAGTGCAACTGGGCGGGCTGAACTACCACGGCGCGCTGCTGGGCGGTCTGGCCGGGCTGGGGCTGTGGGCGCGGCTGAGCGGGCGGCCGTTCGGCCGCTACGCCGGGCTGTTCGCGCCGGGGCTGGCCTTGCTCAGCGCCTTCGGCTGGGCGGCTTGCGGCTTCGAGGGCTGTGCCTATGGCCGGACGGCCGCGCCGGGGCTGTTGGCCGCCAATCTACCCGACGACCTGGGCGTGTTCGCCGTGCGCTACCGGACGCAAGCCTTCGGAATGGTGTGGGCGCTGGTCGTGTTCATGTTGGCCTGGGCCGGCTATGGGCGGCGGCGGCCGGCGCTGCTGTTCTGGCTGACGCTGGGCGGGCTGGCGTTGGGGCGGGCGGTGGTGGCGCTGGGGCGGGGTGATGCGGCGGTGGTGGTCGGCGGTTGGCGGCTGGATTTGCTTGTGGATGTGGGCTTGCTGGTCGTTTCGCTGGTTGCTTGCGGGTATCTGCTCGTTCGCCGGAATAGTGTCTAGATATTTAGTTGAGTTCGTTTGATGGTCATCGCTCCCTCCGCCTGATTGCTCAGGATATCGGCAATTTCGCTGGGAGAATTTCGCAACCGACGAAGGTGGCTGCCGTCCAATAACGCAATATAAAGGTTTGTCTCACGCATGACCTGTTCCGCGAACTCGCGAGCCGCCCGGCCAATTCGCCCCGTGGTCACGATCAAAATAACGTTACTTTTGATCACTTGCGCCACCCCAACTTCTTTGGCCACATCATCCAGGCTGGCTTGAGCGCTGTTTTTACACTGAATCTGCCATCGACTGAAAACAAGATTCTTACCTTCCATGATGACGTCGATTTCCGCCCCACCAGTCTGGTTGCTGCGCACACGCCATTGAACGAAGTCGAGCATCAACAAACGGCCTAAATAGAAGGCCAGCGCTTCTAATGCCATACCTTTCAAGTGTTTTGACTCGTTTTCAAGATCTTGCAGGATTTCGGCATAGGGCATTCGGACAAGACGGCGATATTGGATGCCCGCCGATTCTTCAACCGCCGTGATGATAGGTTCGATAAATTCATTCCGTAGTTTTTCTGTTGGGCGAACGATATAAGGTTTTGCGCCCTGGCCTGTCGTCGTCTTTTCGCACGAGATCAATCCCGCGTCCCGCAAGGCAAAGAGGGTCGATTGCGGCAATCCACCCTCCGGAAAATCGACACCGAACAATAGTGTGGCGTAAGCAGCGACCTTGTTGGACAGAGCTTCCTCTTGTCCTAGCCGGGCAAACGCGCGCGCAAAGGCGAGTTGTCCCGGCGTTAGTCCTGAATATCGCTCCACGTCATCGATTGAAATACCGTGCAGCAACGATTCAATGCGGGCGCGCTGTGGAACCCATCCCACTAAAACACCTGCTTGTTCTAACCACTGCCGCATCCCATTGACATGCGTACCGTTCGGCGGATGATAGATTCCTCTAGAACGCAGTTCCTTAACAATCAACGCCTTTGTCGGCCGTTGCTGGGCGGCAATCAAATCTTCAATACAGGCGACAAGATCTAATCCTCGTAAATTCAACAGAATATGCCTGGCAAACAGAGCGTACAATTCCTCATTCTGATCCTGAGCAGCCAGAGTCAATAACTGTTCACCCAACGGGGTCAAGGCTGCATACGTCTGATCGCTACGCGGTTTATCCAGCAGACCGTACTCCGCCATCGCCAGGACAGTATTATTGGCTAACTCGAGCGCGTCTTTACTGGCGCTAAAGAAGCCACTCCCAATGGCCGCCCGAACCTGTTCACGATCGGGTTGGCCCGATTGAACCAGGCGCAGCAAGTCCGGTAATGATGTCTGGACGGGAGAAAATTGGCTTGAATTGGGTAAATCCGATTTCATCTTGTCCGATCACTCGCTGACTTCTGTCGATAATTCATCAGTAAAATGACCGTTTGCTTGTGGTCGGCTGCGACCGCCATCTTCGTCGAGTTTTTCCTCTCCCTCAATGACACCATGCCAACGAACAGCCGGATTGGTAACCTCATAAGAGTCGGGTTGATTCCCCTCAGATAATGCCGAACGCAGCCCTTCCGGGGTAAAGCGACCCAAAGCCCCGGTAATGTAATCTTTCTCGATTTCACAACAGACCCACCGGCGCTGTAACCGCTCGGCCACCTCACCCGTCACGCAGCTACCGGCAAACGGATCGAAGACGCAATCATCAACGTCGGTCAACATGCGGATGAAATATTCCGGCAGCTTGGCCGGAAAGCGAGCCGGATGAGGCTTCAGCCCATGCTCGCGACAGTAACGCTGATAGTGGGAATTACTTTCCGTATTGGGCGCGGCAATCAGATTGGGCGGGATGGCGCCGGCGTTATCCTTCTGAAATTTATGGCTAATATCATGTCCACTTGGCCGGCGCTTGGGCCTGTATCCATTTTCCAGAAGATCCTTCATCGAATCGCTATAGGGCGCCAACACCCGACGATTGCTTGCCCGCGGCCATGGAGTCTTCGACAGCCAATAGATGCTATTGACCGCATCTTTCACACGAACACGTCGCACGTTGACCCATTCGGCGGGGGTTGGCAGCTTGGAAGGATTCCACCAATAGAATTCCTGGGCCAAATGAAACTGTAGCTCACGGCAGAGCATGATGAGCAACTCAAAGTGATAGAGGCTCCGCGTCGGCTGGCCCGGAATCCACGCCCCCCCGATGTCGATTACCAGCGAGCCTGATGGCTTGAGAATTCGGAAAAATTCCTGACCAAACGCCTGAAACCATCTGACGTAGTTCTCTTGTTCCTCGTTGCCATAATCCTTCTTCCTCAGCAGAGCAAAGGGCGGGCTGGTAATGATGAGGTCTATCGAATTATCGTCCAGCGCGCGGCGCATGAATTCCAACGAATCGCCCAGCATGATCCGACCGTAGAGTGTTTGGAGCATGAGGTCCGCGCTAGTGTCCATCGAGATCCTCTCCAGGTAGTTCTTTTTCAATCACTTTGTTGGATTGAATGCGAACGAATGAGCGCATTATACTCGACAGTGATCGCCTAGCCGAATTCGATTCCAGATAGCCGCTCAATCGCCCACAATTTATAGTATAATAAAGGGTGAAGGGTCGCCCACGCGGCTGAGCCAACCCCACGGGCGGCCGAGGAGCTACCATGACCCCATCCTACCCACCCGAACTGCTGACCTGGTTGCTCGACCCCGCCGACCCCGGCCCGCGCTATCTGGCCTTGCGCGACTTGCTGCATTGCCCGACCGACGACCCCGAACTCATGGCCGCCCGCGCCGCCGCCCATCGCGACGGCCCCATCGCCGCCATCCTGGCCGACATGGCCGACGACGGGCATTGGGGTAAGCCCGGCCCCGGCTATGGCCCCAAGTATCGCTCCACGGTCTGGGCCATGATCGCCCTGGGGCAACTGGGCGCGTCGGCGGCGGCCGATGCGCGTGTGGCTCGCGCCGCGGCCTATCTGCTCGACCACGCCCTGTGCCCCGGCGGCCAGTTCGCCTATAACGGCCGCCCGGCGGGCACGATCGACTGCCTGCAAGGCAATCTTTTGACCGCGCTGCTCGATCTAAGCCCCGACGATCCCCGGCTCGACACGGCCTTCGACTGGATGGCCCGTACCGTGACCGGCGACGGCATCGCCCCGGCCGACGACCGCCATGCCACGCGCCGCTACACGGCCTACAAATCCGGCCCGCTTTTTCGCTGTGGGGCCAACAACAAAATGCCGTGCGCCTGGGGGGCGGCCAAGGTCATGCTGGCCTTCGGCAAGCTGCCGCCGGGCCGCCGCACGCCGCTCATCGACGCGGCCATCCGCGAGGGAGCCGAATTCCTGCTGGCCGATGAGCCGGCCAATGCCCCCTGGCCCAACGGCTACGCCGCCGCGCCCAGCCGCAACTGGTGGAAGTTCGGTTTCCCGGTCTTCTACGTGGCCGACCTGCTGCAGGTGGCCGAGGCACTGGTGGCATTGGGCTATGGCGACGATCCGCGCCTGGCCGCCACGCTGGCCCTCATCGCCGCCAAGGCCGACGCCGCCGGTCGCTGGCCGCTGGAGTACCACTACAACGGCAAGATGTGGCCCGGCGTGGGTTTCGGCCGCATGGGCGCGCCTAACAAGTGGGTGACGATTCGGGCCTTGCGGGTGTTGGCCGGGCGACCCACGGCCCAGCTCCGTACCCAGGTCGTCCTCGCCTGAACGGGCGGCCCGGCAATCCAGGAGCAACCAAGGAGACGGAGAGAATGACCAGAATCATCAAGTTCATGATCACCGGCCTGTTGGCCGCCACGATAAGCTTCCTGCTCTGGCGCCGTTTCGCGCGGAACATGCCCTGCCCGGCGAGCCTGAGCTTCCTGTTGGAAAATCCGTTCATGGGGCGCGTGGCCGGCGCCGAGCGGCTATTGGATCGGGCCGGGGTGACGTCCGGGATGCGCGTGCTCGACGTGGGCTGCGGGCCGGGACGCATTACCCTGCCGGCCGCGCAACGCGTCGGCCCGGCGGGTGCGGTGGTGGCCCTCGACATCCAGACGGCGATGCTCGATCGGGTACGGGCCAAGCTCGAGGCGCAAGGTGTCAGCAACGTCCGGCTACTCCATGCCGGGGCGGGCGACGGCCGAACGGAGCCAAATGCCTTTGACCGCGCCTTTTTGGTGACCGTATTGGGTGAGATTCCCGATAAACTCGGCGCGCTGCGCGAAATCAACCGCGCCCTCAAGCCCGGCGGCATCCTGTCCGTCACCGAAGTGCTGCCTGACCCCGACTTTCAAACGCCCGACATGATTCAGAAGCTGGCCCGTCAGGCTGGATTTGTCGAAGAAAAGATTATTGGCGGCTTTCCGGCGTTTACGATCAACCTCATCAAACCGACCGAGGGATAATGTGAGAATCGTTCCGAGGATGTAGAACGTTAGTTCTATTTGCTCGTGGCGTTTTGGCCCGTTCGCTGTTATACTAGCGACCCATGAACGTCACCATCGGCATCGCCCAACTTTCCCCGGTATTAGGCGACGTGGCCGCCAATCTCGATACCCATCTGGCCGCCGCCGGGCAGGCGCGGGCCGGCGGCATCGACCTGCTCATCTTCCCCGAACTGTCGCTGACCGGCTACCGGCTGGGCGAGATGGCCTACGACGTCGCCATCCGCGCCACGGCCGACGACCCGACCTTCGCCGCGCTGCTGGGGGCCAGCGATCAGGTCGATCTGGTCGTCAGCTTTGTCGAGGTTGACGCCCGCCACCGCCACACCATCAGCGCCGCCTACCTCTCCGGCGGCCGTCTCGTCCATCTCCACCGCAAGGTCTACCTGCCCAACTACGGCCAGTGGGCCGAGGGGCGCGTCTTCACCCCCGGCCAATCGGCCCGCGCCTTCGACACCCGCTTCGGCCGCATGGGCCTGCTCATCTGCGAGGATTTCTGGCACGCCTCGCTGCCCTATCTGCTGTGGCAGGACGGGGCCGACACGCTGTTGCTGCTCTCGGCCTCGGTGGAACACGGCCAGGACGACGCGCTGACCACGGCCGACAAGGTGCTGGCGATGAACCGCGCCTACGCCCTGCAATTCACCACCTTCGTCATCCACGCCAACCGCGTGGGGGCCGACGACGGCGGGCGCTACTGGGGCGGCTCGACCATCTTCGGCCCCGACGCCGCGCTGCTATGCGAAGGGCCGCGCGATTTGCCGGCCCTCGTCGTCGGCGGCATCGACACCGCCGCCCTCGGCCCGGCCCGCCGCGCCCTGCCCCTGCTGCGCGACGAACGCCCCGCCCTCGTCGCCCGCGAACTTAGCCGCATATTAAAGGAAGAATAGGAATCCGCAGATTACGCAGATTTCGCAGATTAAATTGAATCGAAATTGGCGGAAAGCAAGAATATCATCCGCAGATTCGGCAGATTTGGCAGATTAAGAATTAGTTGGTAGTGGGCAGTGATCAGTAGCATTACTGATCACTGCCCGCTACCCACTCTCCACTTTCTTAAATCTGCTTAATCTGCGAAATCTGCGGATAAAAACTCCGAATATGAACGACGACCAACAACTGTACGAAACCCCACCCGACCACAAATCGGGCTTTGTCGCCCTGGCCGGCCGCCCCAATGTCGGCAAGAGCACCCTCATCAACGCCTTCATGGGCCAGAAGATCGCCGCCGTCACCCACCGGCCGCAGACCACCCGCGCCCGCCAACTGGGTATCATCACCGAACCCGGCTACCAGATCATCTTCATCGACACCCCCGGCCTCATCCGCGACCCGCGCCACGAGCTGGACGAGTACATGATGCAGGCCGCGCTGGAGACCCTCGACGACGCCGATGTGGTGCTGTGGCTGGTCGATCTGAACGAGCCGCCGGGCGAGGGCGACCGCCAGATCGCCGCGCGGTTGACCGAGGGCGAGCGCCGGGTCATCCTGGCCCTCAATAAGGTCGATATCATCAGCCCGGCCGACGCGCTGCGCCACACCGAGGCCTACGTCGCCCTGCTGCGGCCGGCCGCGCCCGCGCCGGATGGGGTCGAGTGGCTGCACCTGTCGGCCCTGACCGGCCACGGCGTGGGCGAACTGCTCACGCGGCTGGTCGATGCCCTGCCCGAGGGGCCGCGCTACTACCCGGCCGACCAGATCACCGACGCCTACGAGCGGGCCATCGCCGCCGAACTGATTCGCGAGCAGATCATGCTGCAACTGCGCAACGAGATCCCCTACGGCGCGGCCGTCCGCGTGCGCGATTACAAGGAGCGGGCCAACGGCGACACCTACGTCAGCGCCGACATCTTCGTGGAGCGCGAGAGCCACAAGAGCATCGTCATCGGCGCCAACGGCGCGCAACTCAAGTCCATCGGCGCCGCCGCCCGCCGCGAGATCGAGCAACTGGCCGGGGGTAAGGTGTTTCTGGAGTTGTGGGTGAAGGTGCAGAAGGATTGGCGACGGGATCGTAACGCTCTCAAGCAATTGGGTTATAGTGATGAGTGGATGAAGGATTAATGGGTGCAGATTGATTTTTGTAGCTTTTAAGCTACAATGTGATGTTGGTAGGGAAAATTGATAGAGCTACTTGATTTTGTAACCGAGGATGGCCGCAATCCTTTTCGGGAATGGCTAAAGGGTCTGAAGGATCGAGAAGCTCGCGCGCGAATACGGATCAGACTAAATCGGGTACGGCTAGGCAACTTTGGTGATTCCAAGTCAGTCGGCCACGGTGTCCATGAGTTACGAATACCACATGGGCCAGGTTATCGAATCTATCTTGGCCGCCACGGGGATAAAGTCGTTATCCTGTTGCATGGCGGCGACAAAGGTTCTCAGGCACGGGATATTGTCTTAGCCCAAACGCGATGGGCAGAGTACCGACGGAGATCAGAATGAATCAGGTAACAGCCTCCTATTACGAAGGATTACTCGAGAGCCTCCAAGACCCGGAAGAGGCAACCGCCTACTTGAACGCGGCCCTTGAGGATGGCGATCAAGAGGTGTTTCTATTGGCCTTGCGCGACGTGGCCGAAGCCCGCGGGCTTTCCAGGGTGGCCCAGGACGCGCAACTCAACCGCGAGAACTTGTATCGAATGCTCTCGCGACAAGGCAACCCCCAATTGATCAGTCTGATCGCCTTGTTGAAGAGCATGGGGCTGCGGCTGGCGATCGAGGTGGAACCGGCCTCGTAGGTGGAGCTTCCAGCTCCACGTCCGCCCAGCGGGTGGAACTGGAAGTTCCACCTACACGGGGATCCGCATCAACCCGCCGCAACGCGCAATACCTACAATCATTAATCATTACGCAAAAACACGCGGCGCTAAAACAATTCGTGCTATTGTCCGTATAGCTTACCGGTATCCATTTATCAGGCGCGCGTTCGGGAGCGACCACAGCCACGCCCCCCCCACCCGGCCCAGAACCGCGCCCACCAATAGAACAACATGAGCAATCACCAACCCGACGGCGTCTCCCGACGCAACTTCCTACGCTTTGCCGGCCTCACTGCCGTCGCCGCGGCGGCTACCGGCGGCGGCGCGGCCCTGCTGCGCCAGACCGACATCGGCGACCTGCCCACGGTCATCAACACCGGGGCCGGGTCCCCTGTTTATCCGACGGCCCCGCCCTATGGCACGGCCGTGCCCATCGTCAGCGACATCATCCCCACCATCCCGGCCGCCGTGGCCGGCGGCGATCCGGTGGTCGCGCTGGCCGCCTCGCAGGCCGAGGTCATGCAACTGCGGGCCAGCAACGACCAGCTCATGCGCGACCTGGCCGCGCTGCAATCGGCCGAGGGCCAGACCCGCGCCAACCGCGACAGCCTCTCGCTGGAGCTGGACGGCGCGCGCAACCAGTTGGGCATCCTCGGTGGGCTGGTGGCCCTCTACCAGCAGCTCGACGACAGCGACGTGGGCGGCCTGCTGGAGAGCGGCCTGGGCGCGGTGGGCGAGAAGATCGGCGAACTGGTCGGCGGCACGCCCGCCCTGGCCCTGGGGCTGGACGCCGGGCAGATGGCCCTCGGCGCGGTCGAAGCCCATATCCCCCTGCTCGATAACGGCCGCTCCTGGCTCGACGCCCAGGCCGCTAAGCTGCGCGGTTTCTATGGCGAGATCGAGACCCGCCTGCAAGCGGCCGTGGAGCGCGTGGGCGACTTCCTGGCGCTGCTGGCCGCCTGGTTCGAGAGCCTGCGCAAATGGCTGCCCTTCGGCGCGGGCGAGAAGGCGGCCATCGTGATGAGCGCCCTCACCGCGCTGCTGGCCGAGACGCCGGGCACGCTGGCCGGGCTGGACACCAATCTGGCCCAGCCGCTGGACGTATGGCTGGCCCGCATCGACGGCGAGCCGGCCCTGACGCGCACGCTGGTGCGGCCGTTGCGCGATGAGGTCATCGGCCGCGCCCGCACCACCGTTGATCAGGCCCACGCCGTGGCCGCCACCTACGAGGCCCAACTGGCCGCCCCCGCCCGCGCCGCCCTCGACAGCCGCCGCAGCCTGCGCCAGCAGATCGCCGACTACCGGGCACAAAACCAACTCTAATGACGAATGTCGAATGACGAATGACGAATGCAGAGCGCTCTGCATTCGTCATTCGACATTCGTCATTCGTCATTCATCTTACGGGTAGCTCACCACATTCGACACCTGGTTCGTGCTAAAGTTGAATACCGGCGCGCCGGTGTCGTTGATCACGTGATCGATGCCGCCGCTGCCGTTGAGGTAGACGGTCACGAGGCTGTGGAACTTCACGCCGGGTGTGACCGGCACCTCGAAGGCCCGTTCGGCGTGGATGTCCACACCCTGGTTGAAGTAGCTATAGCTGCCCAACCCCCACGCTTCGTGGTGCTCCACGGCCTCGCCCACCTTGTAGGCGGCATAGCCGTTGACGCCTTCGTGCTGCCAGGCGGCCTGGCTGGGCGGGTCATAGGGCAGTTCGTTCTGGAAGAAGATCGTGCGGCCGTACTCGCCGTTCCAGATCGTCTCGTACTTCTGGTAATGCTCCACGAACAGGCCATAGGCCGTCACGCGGTCGCCGTTGACGATCACGCCGGTGTCGGCCGTGTTCTCCGTCCAGCCCACACCATTGCCGTGGTCGGCGCGCCAGGCCCAGATGTGATCGAGGATCACGTCGTCGCTGTTCACCAGCAGGCTGGTCGTGGCCTTGCCCACGTGGGGGCCGCCGATGCGGAAGAAGACGTCGGCCAGCAGCGTCGGGTAGGCCGGGTCGCTGCGCCCGTTGGACACGCCGCGCGTGCCGACCTGGAGCAGCGCGTAGGAGTTCTGCGGGCCGGCATCGAACATCAGCCCGGCCACGGTGATGCGCGGCGCGTCGGCCAGCCGCATCACCAGATTGCCCTTCGTCGGCGTCAGCGTCGCCAGACCCAGACCCAACACCACCGTGTCCTTGCGGTTGACCAGGATTTTGCGGTCAATGTCATAGACGCCGGGCGTGAACAGCAGATGCTTGCCCCGCTGCAGGGCCTGATTGATCTCCTTGACGCTATCGTCCGGCTGGGCCACGAAGAAGTCGGCCAGGGGGATCGACCGCCCGGCCGTGGGGCCGCCGCTCCACGTCGTGCCCGATGAATCGGTGCGCGGCGCGGGCACGAAGACGTTGAACGCGCCGTCGCCATCGACGTAGAGGAACGGCTTCTCGCGGGTGATGGGGCTTTCGTCCAGCGTCGTGTAGGGCGGCGGGTCGTAGGGCGTGGAACCGAACGAATTGGCCGGCGCGCCGATGACGCCGGAGAAGACCTGATTCCAGACGGCGTTCGACCAGCCGTCGATGATGCTATCGCGCACCATGAACTGCTGTTGCGAGCCATTGACGACGAAGGTGGTATCCGAGTCGGCGATGAAGCCGCCGCTGGCGTATTGCGGGCCGGCGGTGCAGTAATCCATCAACGACAGATTGCCCCCGGTGATATTGACCCGGCGCATGGGCGAGGCCTGCGACACGGCCCAGAAATTGGCCGATGCCCGGCAGCCGTCCATCCCCGCGCTCTGCACCTGGATGGTCAGGTTACTCAGCGAGCGCCAGAAGTTGACCAGGGCGATGCAGTTATCGGCGGCCAGGCAGCGGTTGTAGACGTCGACGTGGCCGTTGATGACCACATCGCCCGGCAACAGCCCCAGACCGGCCACTTCGGTGTAGTAGCCAACCTTGAGCAGCAGCGGCGCGGCGGCGCTGCCATACGTGCCGGGCATGAACAGCAGGGCATAGCGGTTCGTGCCCATCTCGTCGTCCACCTGCTGGGCGTAGATGGCATCGGCCGCGGCCTGGATGTCGGCCGTGGTCATGCTGGGGTCGAAGATGATCACGTTGGGGCCGAGGTCGAGCGTCGCGGACGACGCTTCGGGCGCGGCGGCCGCGCTGCCCCCCAGCGCCAACGTCAGCAACAGCATCAGCAACGACAGCAAACCAATCGATTTGACGTGGGACATTACAGTTCTCCTTATCTATAGATTGTGGCGCTTTATCGAATCGTATGGGGGATGGCTGAAGGCAACACAGCGAAACACGCATCGAACGGCTGACCGGATCGGCGGCCGAATTCAATCCGTCCGATCCGTCTAATCCGTGTCCCATCCGTGTTTAATTCTTCATCCCCCCGCGACCCGTAAAAACCGGAGTAAAGCGATAGTGCCCATC
>CXWJ01015318.1_pt1 | contig 19005 bp, 17 predicted proteins | sample 590841 | NCBI WGS metagenome assembly CXWJ01 (sample SAMEA3498367, study PRJEB10139) | wastewater metagenome | biome: wastewater treatment plant; material: activated sludge | place: Austria | collected 2015-01-21 | reverse complement strand
GATCGTATAATGGTTGTTCCTCGATGAACGGCAGGAGCGACACGATCCAACTGTAGTTTTTGCCAGATTGCAGATTCACCCGCCAGTAGCCGGAACTGTGATAGACGGCTTCTGTGGGGTCGGCGTACATGCCCGCAGCCGGTAGTGTGTGATGTGTGGATTCAAAGTTCTGTAGCGCCAGCCCCAACTGTTTGACGTTGTTGGCGCAATGAATCCGGCGGGCGGCTTCGCGAGCCTGTTGGACCGCTGGCAGTAAGAGTGCGATCAAAATGCCGACAATCGAGATGACTACCAGCAATTCGACGAGGGTAAAACCTTGTTGTGTGCGGGCGTCTCGACCTTGAACAGCCAGGGCAACCGCGTGTTGCCGGAGTTGCAGCCCTGTGGGATGGAAATTCAACGCGACCATGGCATGGCGGGAAAACTTGCGGAAAATAAGTGCCAGCTCAGCAAACTATGCCGTGGCATGGCTCGCAATCCTGCCCCGGCTACCTCTAGTTAGTATAGCCGCCGGAGGTGAAATGCCTACAATTAGGCGTTAATTCGGATCTTACTTTGAGTTTTACGGCGGGAAAGCACCGTTGGTTTTCCTGCAAATTGTGAAAGGCACATGATGCGCGTACACGTTTTCATTGTGACACTACTGATCGTTGCAGTGCCCACCTGTTTTGTGCAGGCCCAGCCTGGACAGCGTCCGCAACAACCCTCCGCTTCACAATCGCCTCAACCTGGGGGGGCAGCCGAGGGATTGCCCGAGGTGCCCGCTTCAGACGCCCTCTACCAGCAGCAAGTTAGTTACGCGCTCGGCCGCAATATCGGCGGCGATCTTAAGCAAAACGAAATTCAATGTGATTTCGAGTCGTTGCTCGCGGGCATTCGCGACGCGGTGACAGAAGCCAAGCCGAAATGGACTGAGCAAGAACTGGAAGGGGCGATGCGGCGTTTCGAGCAGGAGATGCAGCAAAAATCAATGGCTCGCTTGCAAGCGGCCTCCACGAAGAATAAACAACAAGAAGCCGCCTTTTTAGCTGAAAACAAGAAGAAAGAAGGCGTGCAAACCACTCCCAGTGGCTTGCAGTATAAGGTGGTGAAGCAAGGAAATGGACCTTCCCCAACATTGAAGGACAAAGTTCGTTGCAATTACCGCGGCGTGCTGCTCAACGGCACAGAGTTCGACGCATCCGAACGACATGGCGGTCCGGCCGAATTCGTGGTGGGGCAGGTCATACCCGGCTGGACCGAAGCTTTGCAGAAGATGCACGTGGGCGACAAATGGCAACTCTTCATTCCTAGCGGCTTAGCTTACGATATGGAACCGCCACCAGGTTCGGCGATTGAACCCGGCAGTATGTTGGTCTTCGAAATCGAATTGCTGGGAATCGACGGGCAATAGATCAAAAAATCCCATATTGCCAACTCGAAGATTTCTGGCCGAAAACATGGCTTGAACCAATAACCTGCCGTGTGTTTGGGGCCGGGGTGGTGCTGTGGACGTGCTTAGACTCCCATTGACCATGTCATGAATCTGCTCGACAGAGTGCCCGGCTTGCCTGCTAGACATCAATTCTATTATTTAGCCAGGACATTATGGCCTAAGTCGAAAATCGTTATTTTTCAAGATTTTCCTTCTAGCCGCTTCCATATCTGTGTGAAGATGGCTATTCTGGGTGGGAATTACGGTCCTTTTCCCGTGGGACTGTGGTGTTTTGCATAATCGTTCGTATGACGTAGGCTTTTGAACGCCGTGATAATACGTAGCGCAAAAGCGCACTAGAACGGCTGTTTGACGTGTAATTCCACTGATTCCACGGGATATGAATCGCCGTCGCAGTCTACTCAGAATGCGTAGTCGTTTTTTTCGGCACAGACTTTGCAATCATCGATTTTTGATGATGCGAGCGCAAGTTGCCGAAGCCCTGAGTCTCTTTTGTCACTTGGTTTTTTTGGATGGAGGTTGTTATGTGTCGTCGTTGGATGTGCCTGTTGCCGGCCATCGCTTTACTGATGGTCGCGACGCAGTCGCCTGCCTGGGGTTGTGGGCACTGTGGTCGGAGTAATCATTGTGGCGGTAGTTGTGGTGACTCGGCTGGTGCCGGGTGTGGTGGTGGCTGTGGTGACTCGACCGGCAATGGTTGCGGCGCCGCCGATTGCGGCGGCACGGTGACAAAGACCGTGTATGAGCCGGAATACACTACCGAAACGCGGACCGTCACGCGTCATGGTAGCAAGACCGAACAACGTGAAAAGCAAGTAACGGTTTACAAGCGCGTGCCGATCACCGAAGAGAAGACCAGCACATACACCGTGATGGTTCCAGAAACCCGTACTAAGACGGTGACGTACAACGTCTGCAAGCCAGTTACGGAGACCCAGAGCTACACGGTCAATGTTCCGTATACGGAGAGCGTGGAGCAAAAGTACACCGTCACTGTTCCGTACACGGAGAGTGTCGAGCAAAAGTACACCGTCACTGTTCCGTACACGGAGAGTGTCGAGCAAAAGTACACGGTCACCGTTCCGTACACGGAAGACAAGACCGAGACCTACACTGTACGCGTTCCTCACTACACGGACGTCGAGCAGAAGTACACCGTTACAGTTCCCTACACGGAACAAGCCCAAGGCACCCGCAAGGTGACCAAGCGAGTTCCCGTAACGCAAACCAAGACCGTCAATGTCTGTGGTGGACATTGGGAAACCACGACCGAAGACGTCGCTTGCAATGGTTGCGGCGGCGACAGTGGCTGTGGTGGTGATAGTGGCAGCGGAAGCGGTTGCGGCGGTGGCTGCGGTCATGGCCGTCTATTTCACCGCGGCTGTGGTGGTTGCGGCGGCTGTGGCGATGGTTGCGGCAGCAGCAGTGGTTGTGGTGATGGCGGCGGCTGCGGTGGAACACACACAGTTTGCAAGCGCGTTTGGGTTCCTGAGAACACCACGAAGGAAGTGGAATACACCACTTACCAATGTGTGACGGAAGAAGTTCCGTACACCTACAATGTGTGCAAGACTCGTCAAGAAGAGCGTACCCGCACTGTCAAGCAGTGCAACTATGCTGACGAAGAGCGGACCCGCACGGTGAAGGTTTGCAAGACGCGCCAAGAAGAGCGGACCCGCATGGTCAACGTCTGCAAGACGCGCCAAGAAGAGCGGACCCGCAACGTCACGAAGAACGTGGTTGAGCAGCAGACGAAGGAAGTGAACTACACAGTTTGCGTTCCCCAAGAAAAGACACGGACCTATTCGGTCACGCGTTACGAGTGCCAACCCGAGACCAAGACCGTCACGTACAATGTGTGCGTGCCGACCACTTGGACGGAAGAAGTTGAGGTCAAGGTTTGCCACATGGTGGCCAAGCAGGTAGAAGTGCCCGCTGGCAATGGCTGTGGCGGCTGCGGTAGTGGTTGTGGCGGATGTGGTAGTGGTTGTGGCGGATGTGGTGGCGGTTGCGGCTGCAACTAAGTCGTCGATCGCGAACGCTTCTTTGTAAAACGTAAGGCCGGGCTTCCTGCGAAGCCCGGCCTTTTTCGTTGCACTTCGCCGCAATCGCTGTTGGTCTGGCCTATGGTGCTAGCAATATCCCAAGTTCGCTTGAGCGTTCTGCCTAATGTCGCTATAAGTCTCGCCTCGTCGAAACGAACTATCGTTCAGCAGAGATTGCGCCCATGCCGCATTCGCTCCGTTCCTTGCTCGCGCTGATGCTCCTTACGCTTGCCGTGCGCGCGGCTGCCGGCGACGAACCGGCCATCTTTCCTCCGCCGACGCCTATTGCCGCAGTTGACGCAGAGAATGCGAATTCCACGCCTTGGCAGCCGCCAGCGAAGTCACCCGAACCAGCGGCGGTGCCCCAAGACACGTTGCCAGAACCAGAGTTGCCACTTCCTGAGAACGAGGGGACGACGGGCCGACCTTTAACTTCGGACGAAGCGGCTGCGGCGTCTCTGCTTCCAGATGAGAAAGTGAATGATGAAACCGCGGGGTGGTACCAGCCAACGTATTGGTTCGGGCCCGAGCCGTGGGACACCGGGATTGAATTAGGCCTCAATGGTTCTAGCGGCAACCAGAATTCACTTAGCCTACGCACGGGCGGTTACATTAAGCGTGAATCGCGGTTTTCCAAGTTGGACTTGTCCGGCTACTACAACCGAACGTCCGATGGCAGTGATACGACGCAGAACAACGCTCAATTGGATGTGCGGAACGATTGGCTGTTGGACGAGCATTCGCCCTGGACCTTGTTCGCGACGTCGACTTGTTTTTACGATGAATTTCAGTCGTTTGATGCCCAGCTAAATGCGGATACGGGTATCGGCTATCGGTTTTGGCATGAGCCAGCGCGGCAGTTGATCGGCCGCGTGGGTGGTGGCACCTCGCGTGAGTTCGGCGGACCGGATGATCGCTGGGTGCCAGAATCGATGTTAGGAGTGGAATACAGCCAGAAGTTTTTTGAGACGCAGAAATTCTACGGCAAGCTCGATTATTTTCCCGAGTGGGATCAGGTGGGCGAGTATCGAACCGTGGCCGATGTGGGCTGGGAAGTGGAACTGGTGCGCCCCTCCAACCTAAGCCTCAAGATTTCAGCGACCGATCGCTACGACAGCACGCCGAGCGGCGGCAATCCTCACTTGCTGAATTACTCCGTGCTGATGCTGATGAAGCTTTGATTGGCGGCCACCAGATTTCTTGTAGCCTGTTCTGCCTGTTGGCCAATTCCCAAATCAGCGTCGGAAATCCTACTGCAGACAAAAGGGCTTCTTGCACCAAGACTGACCTCGGCTGGCTGATTTCTGATCGTTGAGTTACGATGAATGATTGATTCCTCCTGTTGAGCAACCCCTTGCACCCCAATGTCTGTCGAGCCAAAATTAGTGAGCCTGACCTCGCCGCTGAACGAATTGCAGGCCATTTTAGAACGCGAAATTCCGATGTCCGCGCAAATGGGCATCCGGGTTCACGACGGAGGAACGGATGGCTTGGTGATGCGACTGCCGTTGGGGCCGAACCGTAATCATCAGCAAACGGCCTTTGCCGGCAGCCTCAATGCCCTCTGCACCATAGCTGGATGGGGCACTATGTATCTTCTCCTGCGGGAGTTGGACCGTAGCGGAAACATCGTTATCCGCCGCAGTTCTATCAAGTATCAGGAGCCAGTGACCTCGTCTGAGATCCTCGCCCGCTGCCAGCCGATTGCCGCAAGTGCCCGACAATACTTCTTGGAAATGCTGGATGACAAAGGTCAGGCGAAACTGGACTTAGTCGTTGAAATCGCTGGCTCCGATGGCCCTGCCGTAGCCTTCAATGGGTCGTACGTGGTACTTCCCGTCGGCGTTTGCTAGCCGCTTAGCTGTTGGTAACGGAATCTACCTGCCATAATGACATCTGCATGGATGGTCGCGGGGCCTCAAGTGCCACTCTGGCGCCTGTCATTTTGGCACCAATTTCTGTAAGTGACAAAGCATGATTTCTTAAAGCCAACTCTGGCAACGGCTTACGCGGAGCTATCCACTACTCGCAGTTCGTCGAATTTGATTGGTACGCGGGCTGCTTTGCAGATATTACGCCGCAGCGGCGGAACAGAATTCGAGCCGCGGGCGGAACTCAGAAGACAAAGCAAACAGAGTACGAAAGGAGTAGTCGCCATGACTTCACAAAAGAATCGTTTTAGTAGCTTGGTGCCGGCCGGTTACCCGGAGTTTGATCAGTTGTTCACAAATTTCTTCCGTCCTGAGGGTAGTTCCATGTGGCGAGCCCCGGCTTCAATCTGGGAAGCGGAGAATACGTTGCACCTGGAGATCGACGCACCTGGTGTTTCCAAGGAAGACGTCGAATTGACGTTTGATAAGGGAGCGCTACAGGTCTCCCTAGATCGTAAAGCGCCTGAGGGTGAACGCACCCATTGGCACAATGAGCGCGGCTACGGCAAGGTATCGCGGAGCGTCTCTCTACCTGAGACGGTAGATCCAGCTACAATCACCGCTGAGTTGGCTAATGGCGTATTGCACGTCACGATTGGCAAGCGGCCGGAAACATTGCCGAAGAAGATCGACGTCAAGGTTTCGTAACCACCCAGGATTGGTTGGCGCGGTGGCAAGAATTTGTCAACGCTTTCCTGGCAATTCCTTTTCATCAGGCCGGGGTTGTGCTATCGCGCAACCCCGGCCTTTTTTGCGCGGGATCCCATTCATTTTTGACAGGCAGCGAGTGGAGCAACTCGGATCGCTTCCAGTCCACCTCCCACCATTTCCTCAAGTACCGAATCCTTCCGTTATCCCATGGCGGCAGGACATCGGTGAGATACCGCCGACACCTAATCCGAACTATCGTGAAGATGGTTCGTGAGCGTTACGAGAAATACCTTTCGGGTGGTTGCTGTTTTACCAAAGTCTGAAAGACGCAATAAGTTATCTGAGGGTGATCGGGAATTCGACCCTTAAAGGCGCGACTTCAGTTCGAGAATTGCCAACTTACGAGGAAAGCGCTTGGCGTGCTGTCACAACCATAAATGTCTTATTCGATGTTGATGTCAACCATTGGCGATATCGACGTATTGAACAAAGTGCCGCGCCGCTTCGCAGACTTGCGCCGTGATGCCAATCGCAGGCCACCTGCCTCCAAGCACGTCGCTTTCCCAGTCGATATCCTTCCGAAAAAGAAATATCGACGGTAGAAACATAGCCCGGCCATCTTGGCTGGTTTCACGCGCTATTTCCCCGTTGGTTTTCAGCGCCCTGGAACCCGCCAGGATGAGGCGGCTATGTTTTCTACGGAGCCAATATCGCCAACATAAGATGACTGCGCTGGCGCGGTTCGCGAGCCATTTGAATTTGATCCCCATTCCCCAGCAAATCAAGAATGAGCGTAAACTCGCCGACTTTTGCTCGCTCGCGGGGTGACTTTCCTCGAAAAGTGCCGCGTGTTCTGCGACCTCCAGCGAGCAAACACGCGACTTTTGCTCGACTCGATCGGGATCCCGATCCAGCACGCAAAAGTTGTTCCAACGCAACCTCAAGCCGCAGGCCAACTACCATTGTCAAGCCGCAGCGAGCAATTTCACTGCCGCATGCAAAAGTCAATCGACATCGAGTGCCACCGGCACAATGGAGTTAGGCGTTCAGTTTCACGCCCGGATCGTCCGCCGCGTTGACCCATACGTGGACGTGGGGCGCGCCGCGGTAGTGCCATACGAACGCCGGCCCTTCCAATCGCCAGATGTCCCACACTCCATCCGCACCAATGTCTTCCTTGGCGAAGTAAGCCAGGTTGCATGCTTCGAGGCCACCCTGCGCCTTGAGACATTGTGCGAACTCTTCGCCGTCGCTCTGCCGATAGGGCGCTGTAAGCAGATTCAAGACCTGCTGCAGATGATCCTTCTGGTCGCTCGAAAGCTCGCTCACCGGCAAGCCCAGGAATTCATCCCGCTTGCGGAAGCCGACGTTTTGCTCCTTTGGTACCATGTCTCGCACGAGCGCCTGCTTTTGCTGCTTGTCATCGAGCATCTGGTACAGCTTGTTCGCCGCCTCGGCCTGCGGCCAGAACACGTTCCCCGGGTGGGTCGGCCCCTCGTCGAATCCATCGGCCGCGTGTCCGTAAAAGATCGGGCCGCCGAACGCCACGTGCTCCGCCGAGTTGCCGTCGCAGCGAATCGTCATGTGCCGCCCCGTCATCACGAACTCGAACTTCTCGCCCGGCGTGCCAAATATCGCGATGCTGTTCTGCTCACCGTAACCGTCCGAATCGTCCTTTAGCTGTTTGTCAATCCGTTCGTGCCATTCTGGATTGATGATCCCCTCGAAGATGCCTCGGATGATGGCCCGTTGGTCCTTGGTGTAGAAATCACTGTTGATGAACTTGTCCGTGATGTCCCAATTATTGGCCACTCGTGTCCGCAGTAAGCCTCGCTCTTTATCGACATGGTCCCAGCCAAAGCAAATCGTTTCGCGCTGCTTGGGAGAGAGCGCTTCGTACAGCACCTTCACCAGCGTCTCAGGCGAAGACTTTGTCGCAGAAGCGACGGCCCCTTCGGTAGCCGCGGCCGCCGTGTCCTTGGCTTGCGCCCAAACTCGCCCCGTCGGCAATCCGGCAACCATGGCTCCGGCACCGAGAACAGCCCCACCTGCCGTCCACAAGAAATCACGCCGCGGCACGCGCCGCTCGTCGTGCGAACCGTCGCAACAATCGCAATTGACCGGCGTCGATTCCTTATTTGGCTTATTTGGCTTATTGGTTCGCGATTCCATGACCCGTCCTTTCACAAAGTTTGAAGGTCCGCCAACTGCACGGAGCTATCCCGCCACGGCGGGCATTCCACTATTAGAGCGAAACCCTGACCCCGATGTAAAGTTTTCTCTGCCCTGGAATCGCTCGCTATTTTTTCTGACATCCCTGACAAAAAAAAGTCGCCCGCTGCGCTTGCACGATCCGCACTACCTCGCCCCCATTCTTGCAGCGCGGGCAACGCTCGCCCGCACGGGCGTACACGCGATGGTGATTCTGATAGCCGCCTTCTTGGTTGAGCGCGTTGCGATACGTCCCATCGCCCAGCGTCGAGCCTTCGTAACGAATCGCCTCCGCGAGCACGGCCTGCGTCGCATCTGCGACCGCCTGCCACTGGGCGCGTGTCAGCTTGCCGCACGATCGGCCGGGGTGAATGCGGGCCACATGCAAAATCTCGGACGCGTACAAATTGCCGATCCCCGCCACCACCCGTTGATCCAAGAGAGCCACTTTCACCGCCCGCCGGCTGCCTCCGAGCTTTTCGCGAAACAAGTCACCCGTCATCGCGAGCGCATCGGGTCCGATACGCTCCGGCCCGTACGCTGTCGCAAACTCTTTTGGTGAAAACAAGCGAACACTTCCCAGCCCGCGACGGTCCCAATAGAGCAATTCACGTGCGTCACCACCCGCAAGCTGGAAACGAAACCGCAAATGCTCGCGGCTGGGTGGATCGGCCACCAAGATGAGACCTGTCATCCGCGGCTCCAGCACGATCGCATCGTCTGAATCCAACCGCACCACGACTCGCTTCCCCACGCGCCCCACATCGCAAATTCGCCGCCCCACAACGCGGCGTTCGAAATGATCGATCCGCGGCACAATCGCAATCGGCTTCCGCTCGCACGGCACACGCTCCACGTCACGAATCCGCGCGCCGACGATGCCCAAAATCCCCCGCCGCATCGTTTCGACTTCAGGCAATTCAGGCATGTCTATTCACCAAAAAGAATTTCACCACAGAGGACACGGAGAAATACTGAGAAAAAGAATTGACCATAAGAAGCCAAACGGATTGCGTTTACACATTTCGAAACTGGCTTCGATACGACACTTCTTTATTCCCCATCCAGTTCATCCTGTAAATCCTGTCAAATACTCTGCTCCGTGCCCTCTGTGGCAACTTCCCGGTCTTGATTCCAACACGAACCCCGCCGACAATCAATCGCTGGAGTAAATCATCGCATGACGAACGCCACCGCAAAAGCATCGCAACAAGTTCCCGATTCAGCCGGCCGCTTCGGCGCGTTCGGCGGCCGCTACGTGCCGGAAACTCTCATTCGCGCCCTGGATGAGCTCGCCATCGAATACGACAAAGCCCGCAGCGACGCAACCTTCCAAGCCGAACTCGCTGACCTGCTGAAAAACTATGTCGGCCGCCCTTCACCTCTCTACCACGCCAAGCGGCTCAGCCAGCAATGCGGCGGCGCACAAATCTGGCTTAAGCGCGAAGATCTCAACCACACCGGCGCCCACAAAATCAACAACACGATCGGCCAAGCCCTCCTCACGCTCCGCATGGGCAAGCAGCGAGTGATTGCCGAAACCGGCGCTGGCCAGCATGGCGTGGCCACTGCCACGGCCTGCGCCCACTTTGGCCTCGACTGCGTCGTCTACATGGGCGAAGAAGACATTCGCCGCCAAGCCCCCAACGTCTTCAGCATGAAATTGCTGGGTGCAGAAGTGCGCCCCGTCTCTAGCGGTTCCCGCACTCTCCGCGACGCCATCAACGAAGCTATGCGCGACTGGATGTCGAGCGTCGAGACTACCCACTACATCCTCGGCTCCGTCGTCGGTCCTCATCCCTTCCCGCGCATCGTTCGCGACTTCCAAGCGGTCATCGGCATCGAAGCGATTGAACAAAGCCGCGCCCAGTTTGGTCGCCTGCCCGATACCGTGGTAGCCTGCGTCGGGGGCGGCAGCAATGCGGCCGGCATGTTCTATCCGTTCGTCGAACATAAAGAGGTCGCTCTCGTCGGCGTCGAAGCGGGCGGTCGTAGCGACAAGCCGGGCGACCACGCCGCCCCACTTACATACGGCCAGCCAGGCGTCCTTCACGGCAGTTACAGCTACGTGATGCAAGACGACAATGGCCAAACGTGCGACGTCCACTCGATGTCCGCTGGCCTCGATTACCCGGGCGTCGGCCCGGAGCACAGTTACTGGAAAGATTCGGGCCGCGTCGCGTACACTAACTGTCGCGATGCCGACGCCATGGCTGCGTTCGACGCGCTGGCCCGCACCGAAGGCATTCTCCCCGCACTCGAAAGCTCCCACGCCGTCGCCAAGGCGATAGAACTAGCCCGCGACAAGCCGAAAGACCACACCATCGTCGTCTGCCTCTCCGGCCGCGGCGATAAAGACGCGGCGGAAATCGCACGGCTGAAAGGTAAGAGCTTCGGTTAATAACACATTAATATCTCACACAAAGACGTGAGTTATCGAGTTGGTTTGCAAATGCCTCAGATTGATGACTTATTCACGAAACTCCGCCGCGAGAAGCGCAAAGCGCTGATGCCATTCATCACGGCGGGCGATCCGGACATAAGGTTCACGACTGAAGTCCTCCGCGAAGTCGTAAAACGCGGCGCGCATCTGTGCGAAGTTGGCATCCCGTACTCGGACCCAATCGCCGACGGTCCAGTTATTCAAGCCTCCTACACCCGCGCACTGGCACATAAGATCAAACTCGCCGATATCCTCGGTACACTTGGCGAAGTCGCCCCAAAAATCGCCGCGCCACTGGTCACTATGGTCAGCTACGCCATTGTCTACCGTCACGGCCTAGAGCGCTACGCAGACGATGTGCAGAAACAAGGCATCGCTGGGCTGATTGTGCCAGACCTGCCGGTCGAAGAATCGGCCGCTCTGGCTAAAATCTGTGCAGCTCGCAGCCTCAGCCTCATCCAACTCGTCACGCCGACCACGCCGCGCGACCGCGCACTGCGCATCACCGAAACGTCCACCGGCTTCCTTTACTAAATCTCCGTAGCTGGTATCACGGGCGAACGGACCGAACTGCCACCAGATCTCGTGGAGAACGTCGGCTGGCTCCGCGGCCAAACCGATCTCCCCATCTGCATCGGCTTTGGCATCAGCAAACCAGAACATGTCAAGCTCCTCGCGCCCGTCGCAGACGGCCTCATCGTCGGCTCAGCCATCGTCCGCCGCATCGCCGCCGCCGGGACTCAGCCGCGCGAAAAGGTCCTGCGTGAAGTCGGCGATTACGTGGGCGAACTCCTCGTGACGCTCAACACTACCTAGGATGTTAACTTTCTCGATCGTAATCATGCCTTCGGTTACCATTTTGTCGAGAGTTGGTATGAAGTCGGCCTCGCCAACGAGCACTTTCGCCAATGAAAATACGGAGCAGTTGTCCTTTGCCTTCAAGTTTCATTGCAGTTTCTCCTTTCAGATGGCAACTGCCTTGGCAGCTGTCCAATCAATTGCTACCGCGGCAGTGCCGCCTCACCACATTCGCCAGCACGTTAGCAAGAGCCTGCCATTGTTCTTGGTCACGCATGAAAATAAATGTGTCGTATCCAAAGACTGAAGACGTGGTGAATCCGCCCAGTATTCCGACGGTTAGAAAAATTGGCAGTTCCTGGGTGAACCACTAACGCTAATCAATCAGCGACCACAGAACTCCAATCGCTAGCAGGCGAGAGAATTGACGAAGAAAGTACCGAAGGGGAATCCCCCTAGAATCCACCGTTGAGCCATGCCAGTGAGCCAATGGCGGAGAATAGAGCCCAGAAAGCCGCCAATTCCCACAAGCAGTGCGTGGTGCAAGCAAAAACTCCTGTTTAGCGAAGGTGAACAGAGTCCTCAGCCATAGCGGCGGTTGGCGGCAGACTCCATTGCCGTGGTGCGGGGTAGCCGCAACCAGATTTTCGCTCAAAGAATATTCAGCAATTCAAGGGAACGCAAACGCAGCGTGAGTGGGCGGTATTCCGACAGTTCTCGCAAAATTCTCGGAAAATTAATCCTGCTAGCATCGGTTCAGGTGGAACCGGCAATTCTCATTTTATTGAACTGCCTCATTTTACCGATCTTGTCTGATAACCGGACATTACGTTCCCGGTGCGCGCTCGCGTCGTTTCATCCTTACTATTCCGCGAGCATTATTTTCGTTTGGGTCAGAGGCAGGGGCAGGAGATGGCGCGAATGCAAGTTGATCGAAAACCAAACCGCTGGCCATTTGTGGGAGCGCTCATCGGCCTGCTGATCGTATGCCTGTCTTTGCCGCGCTATTGGCAATCGTGCCAAAAGCGCAACGAGATTCCATCAACCCTCGCCTTCAATCTAACCGACGAAGACGCCGCGCAGTGGACGCCTGCCGAAGTGGTTGAGCCGCAAGCGATCGACCCTCTTTCCGAGCGAGCAACAGGCATCCTCGGCCAAGTCGGCACGCTCGATCCCTCGGTACCTGCCGGAATTATGCCGGTCCTTGAGCATAAAAATGAACTCCTATCGTTGCCCTATCTGCAATCAACGCCCACGATTGACGAATTGATTTCTATGCTCAATCGTGGTCTTGGAATGACACCCTCCAATATTCAAGCGATTGATTTGCCCGATACTACGACGACCTACTCGCTTGTGCCGTACGCACGGATAGCTCCGCCGAATACTGAAACGATCTACGGCCGGCCGGTGGCTCAGCTTATCGTACCTAGCCCCGAAGTCGTCGAGGCTATGCGTGCGTTCGGTGAGTGGTGGGTAACCCAAACCAAGCCCCAAAGCAAGATTGAGTGGCTTAATCAGGCTGCGGAGGCTTATCGCAATTGGACGACACAAGAAGGGATTGCCGCTGGCGAGACGCCGGTTCCCGCCGAAGAAGAAGCCGTTCCAGCCGACGGGCCGATGGCGTCGTTGCCGGTCACGAGTTCCAACGACCGGCTTGCCATGCTGCCCCCCCAGGCGAATATCGGACCGATCGAACAGGACGAAGTAGGAGAACCAGTTGCCACTGAGCCGGCGCGTGAGACGGCCGTCGTTCAGCAAGACAATAGCTCTTGGACGCCACCCCGCACGCTGCTCAATCAATTGACGCGCTTGGCTCAGCATCCTTATTCGGCCCATTGGGCGAATGATACGATTTGGGAACTCGAAGCGATGTCCGGGCGAGATCATTCTTCCGCATACGACGTGACGACGGGACTGGCCAACTTGACCCGAGACGCAGAGAAAGCGTTTGAACTGGCCCAACAGACGCAGGACGATCAACTGCGGGCTGAATTGTTGCGTGCGCACTGGGGCCTGGCGCGTCGACTCGATTGCTGGAAATTGATGCACGAGATCCATATCGCGTCTTTGAGCAACGGCCGTCTGGCGGCCCGAGGTTCATTCAAGCCCCTCTTCGCCGATCCGCCCGTGTTGATGGTGGGCCCAGAGTCGCAATCCATCAACGCAGCGATTGAATCGTACGAGCAAACAGGCGATCCAAAAACGGGGCGCGAGGTGGTGGTGGCCCAACAAGAGTTGATGACGTCGGATGAGCCGCTCGATCAGGCACTGGCCGAGTCGATCGAACAACATTATCGCAACGCTAATATTCGCATTGCGATCACCGGCGCTATGCTGAACCGCTTCGTCTCCAGTGAACGCTCCGAATCTCGCATGGTGTGCGAGCGCATAGCCGGCACGCCGGTGCGGGGCCACGCGGAGACGACCTCCGAAAATCGCGTGAAGTTGTTGCCCGCTACCGGGCAGTGGCAAATGGATCTAGAGGCGGACGGTATTGTCGATTCGACGACTTTGGCCGACGGCGGCGTGGCTCAAATTCGTAGTCACGGCGCCACGGAGTTTACGGCGAGCAAGTCCATCACCATTGATCCGACAGGCGTTCACATGGCGGCAACGTCTGTGCGGGCGAACAACAACAATCGCCCCACGGGAGTTTCATCCGACTACGATTGGATGCCGGTCGTCGGTGATGTGATCCGAACCCGCGCGATGGACCAATATCATGCGAAACGAGGAAGAGCGAAGTCCGAGGTCGAGTACAAAGTGGCTGCCCGTGCCATGAAAACACTGGATCGGGAGAGTGGCCGCATGGTGGATGAAATGCGCGACCAAGTTCATCATCAGCTATTGGACCCGCTACGTGAATCGGGCGTCGAGCTAACGACGGTGGAATTGACTAGCACTCCCGAGCGATTGGTCGCGCGGATGCGTATAGCGGGCAACAAGCAGATCGGCGCGCATACGCCGCGGCCGCGTGCCCCCGCGGATAGCTTGGCCAGCTTGCAAATTCATGAGTCTGCGATGACTAACTCTGCTGTGAGCCTGGGGCTGGATAATCGCCGTTATACGGCAGAGGAATTGCAGGCTACGCTGCGCGATCGGCTGCCGCGATTGGCGATGTCCAAGCCGGTGGAGGCCCGCCCCAACACGGCGTTTCAATTCGCTGATCAGGACTCCGTTCAGTTCCACATGAACCAAGGGCGGATGGAGTTGACGGTGGGCCTGGCCATGTTCGAGCAAGAGGGACGGCGAATTGGCCCGGTGGTCGTCCATGCCTTCTACAAGCCGGCGGTGGATGGCTTGAAGGCAGAGTTGGTCCGCGATGGAGGACTGGGTATAGAAGGCAGGGTCAGCGTCGGGGACCGAGCCGTGCTCCACAATGTGTTCAAGGAAGTATTCGCAGAGGATCGCCGCTTGCCGATCGTGCAATTGGACAATCCAGAGGACCAGCGCCTGGCCGGGCTGATGATTACCCAACTGGTGATGGAGGATGGTTGGTTGGGAATTGCAGTCGGGCCAACGGCAAATGGGCGCGTGGCAGAACGATCGCGGTCGTTGCGCTAAAGGAGCGTTCCCAGGCGACACGGAGGACCATCCGGTGCGTCATGGTCCATCCACAAAGCTGCGGCTATACGCGGCTGGCGATTTTCTCTCGCACGCGACCCCACCATGATTGGACCCGTTGTTGGGTTGAGCCGTTGCGGCAGACGCGGGACGCCGAAAGCTCGGCTTTGGCCGCATTCCAGTCTTCCGAACCATCTCCTGGTGGGCAGCCTCGCGACTGCCAAATTTCATAGGCCCGACGGGCAATTTCGTCCTGCGACACATCCTGTTCAGCGGTTTTCATACTCATCCTCCAGTGCGCCAGTGGCTGGGGCAGCACGTTGCGGGTCGCCTGAGGGGCATCCAGTGCGTTCATTCAACCCCAAATCTTCCGCGGCCGTCAATAGAAGATACTTTAGCACCCGCATGTGATTCGCGTGGACGACATAGTAGATCCGCGCTCGGGCCATCAATTGGCGGTTTCGCGCCCAGCGCGGCTAATCGCCTATCAATTTTCCGACGAAATGTCGCGAAATCGAACCGCTTGTAATGAGTAGAACTGTGGTACGTGTTTTGCATCAATTACCACGCAGAGCGCCAACCGGCGCGACGAAGCCAGTTAGATGTCTTTTTCGGTGGGACTTCCTTCGGCCTCGTCAAAGAATTTTTTGGGTGTCAAGATACGAAAATAAGTGAGGACCAATCGATGACCACTTTGATGTTACTTCCGGTCGCAGCTGCCGAGTATTCGATTCTATATTTGCTGTTGGGAGGTGGGCTCGGGGGAGCGCTATTGATTTTCATCGCTGCGAAGATGTTGGGCCGCTAGGCGCAGTGAGTGTGAATTGACTCGGAAACCGCGCGATCCGCCCTGTGGCATTATGTAGCAGCCAGCATGCCTTGCGTGATGCCCGGGGCGGGGAGCGTGCTGCTTCCCATGAGATAGGCGTCGATCGAGCGAGCGGCGCCCCGCCCTTCGTTGATGGCCCAAACTACCAAGGATTGACCACGTCGACAGTCGCCGGCGGCGAATACGCCCTTCACGTTCGTCGCGAACCTGCCGTGCTCCGCATTGAAGGTTTCCCAGTTACCGCGCGGCTTTTGTGTTTCCACGCCCAGCATTTCGCCTACTGGCATTTCCGGCCCCAGGAAGCCAGTGGCTAACAGAACCAAGTCAGTCGGCCAAATCTTTTCGCTGCCGGCCACTTCCGTAAACGGAGCATGCGAACTAGGTTTGGACCAATCCACTACCACAGTCCGAATGCCTTTTATGTGGCCGCCACCGTCATCAACAAATTCTTTCGTGAGCATGTTGTACTCACGCGGGTCTTGGCCGAAGCGAGCCTTCGTTTCTGAGTGGGAATAATCAACTCGATAAATGCGCGGCCATTCTGGCCAAGGATTGTTTGCGACGCGACCCGCTGGCGGACGGTCGAGCAGTTCGAAGTTGACCACGCTCTTACAGCCGTGGCGGAGAGATGTGCCGATACAGTCCGCTCCCGTATCCCCACCGCCAATGACGATGACATCGAGGCCTTTGGCTGAAAGATAGTGACCATTGCTGAGATTGTCGTCGAGGAGGCTCTTCGTGTTGCGAGTGAGAAAATCCATAGCGAAGTGGATCCCCTTGAGCCCGCGGCCGGGGCAGCGGCCGGTGGGATCGAACGATTTTGTTGCCCCCGTGGCAAGCAAAAGAGCGTCGTTTTCTTCGAGTAGCTTATTTGGATCGATGAATTTCACGGGGCAGCCGCGCTCTTGCATGATTTGCGTCATATGGCCGGGCGGAAAATCTTCCTGACGCCCGACGTGGGCACAAGTCACGAACTTGACCCCTTCCCTAGCGATCAGATCAACGCGGCGCTGCACAACGCCTTTGTCGAGCTTCATGTTCGGGATGCCGTACATCAGAAGACCACCGATACGGTCGGCACGCTCGTAGACCGTGACGTCATGGCCAACTTTATTAAGTTGCGCGGCGGCAGCGAGGCCAGAGGGACCGCTGCCGACAATGGCCACGCGCTTCCCGCTCCGTTCGACAGGTGGCTGAGCGGTGATCCAGCCCTCGGCAAAGCCGCGGTCGATGATCGCATTCTCGATGTTCTTGATCGTGACGGGGGGATCGGTGATACCCAGCACACACGCCCCTTCGCAGGGGGCAGGGCAGGTACGGCCGGTGAATTCGGGAAAGTTGTTCGTCTTGTGGAGGCGATCGAGGGCGTCGCGCCAGCGGCCTTGATAGACGAGGTCGTTCCACTCAGGAATCAGGTTGTCGATCGGGCAGCCCGATTCGCTTTGGCAAAACGGCACGCCACAATCCATGCAGCGCGCGCCCTGCGTGCGCAGTTGGACATCGGCTGGCGCTGTGAAGATTTCCAGGAAATCATTCGCGCGCTCAATGGGATCGCGATACGGCACCGTCTGCCGGTCGAATTCTTTAAAGCCTGTGGGTTTGCCCATATTGGATCACCGCCCCATTTGGAACGCTCAAAAAATCATTCGTTGCGTACGTCCTTATGGACGAGTTTTTCAGTTCTTCTGCACCGGACAGCGTGTCTTAACGCGAATCTTTTCTCCGCAGATGCGTCCTCAAACCACCGCCGTTTGTGGCATCGTCGCACGCCCACGGCGTTCTTCGAGGACACGCTTATAATCGGTCGGCATGACCTTCACGAATTGTGGCAAAGCTTCTTCCCAGCGTTCGAGTACGTCGGCTGCCACGGTGGAACCGGTGTAAGCGGCATGTTGTTCGATTAGCTCACGCAATTCCGCGGTGTCTTCATCGGTTTCGACTTTCTCCAACTCCACCATGCCCAGGTTGCAGTTGCTCAAGAAAATATCGTTCGGATCCCACACGTAAGCTACGCCGCCCGACATGCCGGCCGCGAAGTTACGGCCTGTGGGGCCCAGAATGACGACGCGACCGCCTGTCATGTATTCACAACCGTGATCGCCGACGCCCTCAATGACCGCCATCGCACCGCTGTTGCGGACGCAGAAGCGTTCGGCCGAACGCCCGCGAATATAGGCTTCGCCGCTGGTAGCGCCGTACAGAGCGACGTTGCCGATGATGATGTTGTCTTCGGCCACGAAGCTCGATTCCGGATGGGGGTAGATAATAATTCGCCCGCCGGAGAGTCCCTTGCCGACGTAGTCGTTGGCATCCCCAGTAAGCTCGAGCGTTACGCCACGAGCCAGAAACGCGCCAAAACTTTGCCCGGCCGAACCGTGCAGTTTGAAATGGATCGTGCCATCCGGGAGGCAGGCTTCGCCCCATTTCTTCGCAATTTCGTGGCTGAGGATCGTGCCGACCGTACGGTTGGTATTGATGATCTCTACCTCCGCGCGGACCGGCTTGCCGTGCTCGATGGCCGGCTTCGCCAATTCGAGGAGCTTCGTGCGGTCGAGCGACAATTCGAGGCCATGGTCTTGCTTGCGAGTGCAATACGTGCCGACGCCCGCGCGCGAATGCTTGATCGGCGAAAGGAGTCCGGTGAGGTCGAGGCCATCCGCCTTCCAGTGTTGAATGGCGGCGTTGGTTTCCAGGCAATCGACGCGGCCAACCATTTCGTCGATCGTGCGGAAGCCGAGTTCGGCCATCACTTGGCGGGCGTCTTCAGCGACCATGAACAAGTAGTTGACAACGTGCTCAGGCTTGCCGGCGAATTTCTTGCGCAACACGGGGTCTTGCGTGGCGATTCCCACGGGGCAAGTGTTGAGATGACATTTGCGCATCATGATACAACCGAGCGTCACGAGGGGCGCTGTAGCAAAGCCGAACTCTTCCGCGCCTAGCATGGCGGCGATCACCACGTCGCGGCCCGTTTTCAGGCCGCCGTCCGTTTGTAGCATCACGCGGCTGCGAAGATCGTTGAGCACGAGCGTCTGATGCGTTTCGGCAATGCCAAGTTCCCACGGCAGGCCTGCATGCTTGATACTGGTGAGCGG